>Ga0306908_1000084_pt1 | contig 53264 bp, 55 predicted proteins | sample AntRauTorcE11899_FD_190430 | JGI IMG/M metagenome (GOLD analysis project Ga0306908, IMG submission 190430) | Saline lake microbial communities from Rauer Islands, Antarctica - Metagenome Torckler E11 #899 (v2) (version 2) | ecosystem: Environmental > Aquatic > Non-marine Saline and Alkaline >... | reverse complement strand
TGGCGACCTGATCAGGATCAGTAAACGGATTGAACGAGCGATTTATCGTCCGGGACAGAATGGCGGCATTTGGAATGCTTCCCACCTCAGAGGACCCAAGTTTCCCAGTGCCTCGCTCACCCACCAGCAAAAGCAACGGAAGACGAAAGCGTGACGATCCTGTGTGGGGACCGTGCCCGGTCACGATATTTTTTCTGAATTGAGGACTGCCCATGATTCATGGTGGCGATGCCGTAACTCCGGCAAAAATACCGTTTGCTGGCTGGAAGGACGTGGTCTTTCGCGTCAAGAACCAAGTCGCAAAGGACCGCGTGGGCCTGCTTGCCGCCGGAGTGGCATTTTATGGTCTGCTGGCCCTTTTTCCGGCCATCACCGCCGTCATCGCCATCAGCGGCCTATTGATCGAGCCGAGCCGGATCGTCGCACAACTCAACAGTTTTTCGGGGCTGATGCCTGAAGAAGTGATCACCATCATAACCAAGCAGGCCACATCTGTCGCCGGTTCCCGCCAGGGCGGGCTGGGGTTTACCGCCATCCTTGGCCTGCTGATTGCCTTCTACTCGGCGTCCAAGGGCACTGCGAGCCTGATACAGGGGCTCAATGTCGCCTATGACGAAGAAGAAACACGCGGGTTCATCGAGCGGCTGTTGGTGACATTCGCCCTAACACTGATGCTGATCGCGGGGGTGATCTGCGGGCTCACCGCGACCCTGGCGATACCAACCATTCTGGCTTTCGTCGATATGGGGCCGGCCGTCGCGATGCTAGTCAACACCGCCCTTTGGCTCGGGTTGATCTCATTGACGATTGTCGGGCTATCCGTACTCTATCGTTTTGCACCCTCGCGCGACACGCCGGAGTGGAAATGGACGTCGGTCGGCGCGGTTGTGGGATGCCTTGTCTGGATCGCGGCCTCGGCCAGCTTTGCGCTCTTCGTCGGCAATTTCAATTACTTCAACCAGAGCTTCGGCACCCTGGCTGGCGTGGTCGTGCTGCTCATGTGGTTCTGGATTTCCGCCTATATTATCCTCATGGGGGCGGAATTGAACGCCGAACTCGAGGCGCAGGCCCGCGCCGACACCACGGTAGGGGGCGACAAGGCGATTGGCACGCCGGACGCCGAAAAACCGGACAATCCGGGTGTGGTGGCAGACACATGACACCCCAATCAATTTTCATATCAAGAGAGAAATTTTATGTGCTGGAGCGGTGAAGCGTCGGCTGTACTGGCCGTTGTAGGTATTGGTACAACTGCTTACGCCGCCTACAAGAAAGAACCGGCACCGTTGTGGATGGCCTTGGGCTATTTCTCATCAATGGAGCTTTTGCAGGCCTTTACCTACTCGGTCATTGATCAATGTTCGCTGCCCTCAAATCAGATCGCCACCCTGCTGAGCTATCTGCACATCGTGTTCCAGCCCTTCTTCATCAATATGCTGTCCATGTACTTCATCCCGAATTCCGTGCGCGCGAAAATTCAGTGGCCGGTTTATACAGTCTGTTTCATTTCGGCCATCATCATGCTTCTGCAGCTTTATCCGTTCGAGTGGGCAGGGTCATGTCCACTGGGAGAGGTCATGTGTGCTGAGCGAATGTGTTCAGTATCCGGAGACTGGCATATCGCCTGGGAAGTGCCGACGAACGGCATGCTGAACTTCATAACGGTCGATTCGTGGGCATCCTTCCTGACCGCGTATCCCAGTTATTTCGTCGCGGCATTTTTGATGCCCCTTCTCTACGGGTCTTGGCGGCTTACGGTTTACCACTTTTTGGTTGGCCCACGATTGGCTATGCTCCTGACCAGCAACCCCAATGAAGTGGCGGCAATCTGGTGCCTGCTGTCCATAGGCATCCTGCTGCTTGTCGTAAAGACACCGATCAGGCAGTTCATGTTCGTGAAATCTTGGTGGTTATGGCCAAGACAAATCGTCCAAAAGCGAAGCGACGTATGATCAGCTCTTCTTTCACGGGGAGGACAAAGGCTGAGCTACCGCGCCCAGCAAGCGTTCGACTCCAAGGAAAAACTGCTCAAAACTATTAACGCGCCGACTAACCTGCGTCAGTGCGCTTGGACTGGGAAACCAGCAAGGTGCAGCTTGATCACCGATTCGCGTGGCGCATGCATTTGATAGAACTGACCTGACGCGGGCGACAAATATCTCTTCGTATCCGCCTTGACCGTGGACAATCACATCGCGCCCGGCTCGAAAAATTCGGGTCGGCGCGTTTTATTTGCGTGGCCAATACCGGGCCACGCACAGGAGTTACTATGCCAATACCCTCAACTACTACCAATCGTCTCTCCGCCATGCATAATTTCGGGACTGACCCCGGTTCGCTGAGTGCGGACATCTATATTCCCGAGAACTTTCCGAAGAACGGTCCGCTTGTCGTCGTGCTGCATGGCAGCACTCAGTCGGCGGAAAGCTATGATATCGGATCAGGCTGGTCTACTCTCGCCGACGAATGCGGGATGGCGCTCTTGTTTCCGGGGCAAAGACTGACCAACAACCTTCTTGGCAGCTTCAACTGGTTTGAGACCGGCGACAGCGAGCGCGGCGGCGGCGAGCCGCTGTCTATTCGTCAGATGATCAAGCAGGTCGTTGACGATCACTCTGTCGACCCCTCGCGCGTCTTCATCACGGGGATGTCCTCGGGTGGTGCCATGACATCTGTGATGCTTGCGACCTATCCGGAAGTGTTCGCGGGAGGGGCGATCATTGCAGGGCTGCCCTATCGCAGCGCGGACAACATGATGGAAGCGATCATTCGCATGAATGGATTTGGCAGCCCATCGGACAGCGCGCTTGACGCGTCGGTCCGTGAAGCCTCGGACTCCAAAGGCCCCTGGCCGACGATCTCTGTCTGGCATGGCGGCAGCGATACGACCGTCGACAGTTCCAACGCCGGTGATATCGTCGGACAGTGGCAGAAGATCCACAACGTTGAAGGACCGCCGACGCGTGTGGAGACCGTCGACAGTATTCCCCGGAAAGTCTGGTGCGACGCAAACGGGTGCGTGGTGATCGAGGAGTATATTATCGAGGCCATGGGCCACGGCACGCCGATCAGTGCCGGGGGAGACGAGGGTCTTGGCGAAGAAGGTGATTATATGCTGGAAGTCGGCATTTCTTCGACCCGCCACATTGCGGATTTCTGGGGTTTGACGCGATCCGGCGTAGCGAACCGGGTCGAACCGAAAACGGCAGCATAGGTCGAGCGATCGGCGGCACTGTACGCAAGACGCATCCCGAGGTGACGCGTATCTTTGTGCGCCCGGAACCGAGACCGCAAGACTCCGCAGCCCTGTAAGTCTCGATCGGGTGCATCTTCGCGTCCGAAGGTCGCAACGATACGCTCCGATTCAGGGCTTCTTCCCGCAGCTCTCCTGTAAATCCAAAAGAGTCTTGCGGTCAAAGGCATGAACTGTCGGCCCCCCGCTTTTGCGCAACACCTGTTCACGCAACTCGGCAACGGCGACGCTCGCGGCCAGCGGAAAGGACTTTTCCAACTTCGCGAGGGTTTCCGCAAGCCGGGTGACGACATCCGCATCGGTCATGCCGTATCGTGCAATCGCCGCGAAGGCCCGGCAGGTTACATCCCCAAGATCAAAGACTTCGGTCAAGACACGCAACTGGCCGCCCTCGTCGAAGCGCATTGGCGAGGGGATGTCCCGGTCTGCCACTCGGCCAAGAACCTGTCCCAGCCGGTCGATGCAGTAGAGCGCGGTGGTGGGGTCGTTGATGCCAGGCGACAAGGAGCGTTGCGCCAGTTCCACGATGCGGCGGATCGCGAACTCCAGATCCTGATAGGGTGTCCGATCCCGTCCGATGACGACCGCACCGCGCAGATCCTCGTCGATTTCGTCCGAAACCCTGACCTTGGGATAGGCTGCAATCACGCACGCGCCTTGTGTGACGAAGACGCCGGGGCGTGCTGCGATCGACAGAACAAGATCATTCTTGGTAGCGATCCGCATCAGCACGTCACTGCCGATATACTGGACGTAGCCATCTGAATCGGCCGAGATTTGCCTGCTGTCAGTATCGAAATCGTCAGGAAGAGGCTGCCTAGCCGCTTCGTCTGACGGCCCATGGCCAAGCCGTTCGGGAAAGACATGGTCAACGGCGGCGCAGCCCTCGACGGCGAGTTTTTCCAGCAGTGTTTCGACCCGGATCGACGTCGCGATGTGATGGATGAAGTAAAGCAGGACAGCGACGCTTGCCGCGGCCATCAACACACCAAACCCAACCGCCAGATGGGGGACGAAGCTGTCGAAGCTGGCGCCCTCCGTGCCCCTCACCGACCTAAGCACGAACAGGCAATATAGAAAGGTCGCGATGAACGTTCCCAGGACGATCTGGTTGCTGCGATCCCGCATGAAGTTGCCAAGCGTCCGCGGACCAAACTGCGAGGAGGCAAGCTGCAACGACAGCATCGTGATCGAAAAGATCAGGCTGGCCACCGTGATCATGGAGCTCGCGATCACCGACAGCGTCGCACGGGCCCCTTCAGGTCCGAACGTATAAAGCGCGCTCGGATTGTCCGTCTGGGCGACATCTCGCAGGGCATCGACCTCGATCAGCACAAAAGAAAGAGCGACCGCTGACACGGCCATGACAGCGGGCACAAACCAGAAGCTGGAGTTGAGCCGTCCCCAGAACGCTGTGACGCGGGTTATCGAAAATGAGGCCGCCATGACCATCTCCTTGCTTTAAAATTATAAATCGGGGCTGACAGCGCAGCCGGTTTCCGTCAAAAAGCTTTCCCTGATCCAGGGTCCTGCGGTTTGGACCGCAAACACTCATCAACGGTCAACTTCGCACGACCCGCTTGATCACGGCACGCAGGCTCAGCCCCTGCACGATCAGGGTGAACACAACCACGGCATATGTCGCAGCCAGCAACGCGGATTTCTCTTCGACCTCGGGCAGCGAAAGCGCCAGCGCCACTGAGATTCCACCCCGCAAGCCGCCCCAGGTCAGTACTGGAATCGTTCCGCGCCCGAACTTGCGGAACAGGCCCAGGAGTAGGACCGGACCGCTGACGGCAGCCAGCCGCGCGACCAGCACCAGCGGGACCGCCAGCATCATCAGCCAGCCGAAGGCAGGCTCGAACCGCAGCACCAGAACCTCCAGTCCGATCAGCAGGAACAAGACCGAATTCAGCATTTCATCGATCAAGGTCCAGAAGCCGAAAAGGTATCGCTGGGTTTCTTCGCTCAGCGCGTCGCGCGGCCCCCTGCTTCCAACCAGCAACCCCGCGACGACAACCGCCAGTGGACCGCTCACAACCAGTCTGGATGCAATCGCATAGGTGCCAACGACAAGCGCCAGCGAGATCAGCACCTCGATCGAATAGTCGTCGATGGCGCGCATGGCGCGGTAAGCGCCATAGCCCGTCACAGCGCCGAGGGCCGCACCTCCCAGAGCCTCGACCACGAACATCTGACCCACCTGAAAGGCGTCAAAACCGTCACCTTGAGCGGCGTGGACAAGGACGGCGAACAGCACTACGCCCACACCGTCGTTGAAGAGGGTCTCACCTGTCATCAATATTTTAAGGTCCGCGGGGACCTTTACCTCTTTCAACGTGGCAAGAACAGCGACCGGGTCCGTTGGACTGATCAACGCCCCGAACACCAGTGCCCAAGGCAGTGATATAGCGACACCCAACAAGTCGGCTGCCGCCCAGACGACGCATCCAATGATCGCGGTAGACACTACAACACCCAAACTCGCCATCGTGCCAATGGTCAGGGCACGGCTGCGAAGGCTGACCACGTCGACATGCAACGCGCCTGCGAACAAAAGGAATGCGAGCATGCCCTCAAGAACGGTTTGTTGGAAATGGACTTGGCGCAGAAGGGCTGTCAGACCTTCATAATTGAACAATCCCGGCATAGCAGCCTCGGCTCCGATGACAACCAGCGACGCGCCAAGCCCCATGACCAGCAGGCCAATGGTGTGCGGCAAGAACCCCAGCCGTAAATTGACCCAACTGAATGTGGCGGTCAGAACCAGGAGGATTGCGACAAGCTCGAATTGTGACATCGCGTTCACCGCTGACGGCTGTTCGGCCGGACCATGTGCCCGCGGCGGACGACGTCGCCAGTCACAGGATCAAAGGGACCATCCCCCACATCAGTCGACACCATATTCCAGCATTTTCTCCAGACCTGTCGTGAGGAATTCTCCAACCTCCGGTTGACCCAGCAGATAGCGGCTCACCAGCCCCTCGTGCTGTTGTCGCGCAAGGGCTTTGGTCTGCTCCCAAGCTTCAGGTCCAGCATCGCCACGGCCGATCCAGAACAGCGCGACAAGCGCGTCCTGCTGCTCATCGTTCATGCTTTCGATCTCTTGGGTGATCTCGTCACGGCTCAGATCGCCACCGGTTTCCTGCATGGTCACGGCCAATTCGTCGTCCGAAGCATTGCCGCCAAGGTCAGAGATATCCGTCCCTTCCTTCGCCATCACGGCGTTGAACCGCAACACCAGTTCTTCGATCCGGGTATCATTAAAGGGCAGCGCAGCCATCGGTATCTCCTGTTCAATAGACCGTCAGGATAACACGTGGGCCAGACGTGGCACTGATATCGATCATACCGCCCTGCCCGCATTTGCTCCTGCAGCGCTCTCAAAGATGGCTGGCCAGAGCCAAGGTCGATGGATTCTGCCAGTTAGGTGGCATCGCAGACGCAGAACCCCAACCATGCCGATCAGTTTTGGGCCTGCTGATCTGGATCAATACACCGGCTGCAAACCTGATTTAGAGTTCAAGGGATGATTGTGGCGTTCGAAATTTTTACTCGGCTAAGGGTAGAGGGTTTCGTAATGCTGCAGGCACTCGGGCCAGCCAAAGACCAATGGATCCTGCGTTTCCGTTGGTCAGAGTCGCACTGTCCGGCGCGAGGGCAAGTTGCAAAACAAGAGATATACGAAGGATTGAAGACATGAAGAAAAATGAGAATCCATCCACGGCGTCAGTATCCTCCGCAGAGACCGATCATGTCGGAAAGCCTGCGGCGAAGAAACAAGCGCAAGACGCGGCCCCTACGCCCAACGACCTTGGCCAAGGGGTCGACAGGCCCGGCTTTGATATGGGCGGGTCTTCTGGCGACACACATGCCGGTACGTGGCTGCCCCTTGGCAATGATGCGTTCGACACGCCAGACGAAAGGAGGCTTCCGGGGCGGAGGCTTGACAACGATCTGACGATACCGCGCTGGGGTGGACCCGAGCCACGCGACGCGACCGCACCTGACAAGAAGACCGCAGCCGACAAAACACCCTCTACGCCACAGACGAAAAAAGCAAGCTGACGGAGCGACGACCCGATGCCCAGCGGTGGCGAACGATCCTGTCCTATGCGGTGCACGCTCTGTCGGTTCGACTAACTCGCTCAACGAACAAGCTGCCGGTCCCTAAAGCTCGGCACCGCACCAGGCTCTGCCCTAGCCGTCGTCGGCAATTATCGACGATCATAGCAACGGGTTTCGATTGCCGGGCCAGCGCGTGACAGAACCGGCCGACAGCGGCTCCGGTATCCGTGACGCGACCCGGAAAGATCCTCGAAAGGACACTTCATGCTTTATGTCGATATTCCAACCAACCCCGAAATCCGGGCGCTGTTTGAGGCCCGTGCCGATGCGTGTGTTTCGATCTATCTGCCGACGACACCCGAGACCCAGAATGTCACTCTCAGCCGCATCTCGTTCGGCAATCTGATGCGAACGGCACTCGAGCAACTCGACGCCGCAGACTTCGACAAGCGCCGTCGCGCGGCTCTGGAGGAACATCTCTCTGCGCTGGACGAGGATGACGAGTTCTGGCGGCTTCAGGCCAACGGCCTTGCGGTTCTTGCCACACCAGACAGCTTACGGACCTTCCGGCTGGCGACAGAGGTCACCAAAACGGTCGAGGTGTCGGATCGTTTCCACCTCAAGCCGCTGATGCGCGCAATGGTCTTTCCACAACATGCATTCGTGCTGGCCTTGTCCGAGAATGATGTCCGCCTGGTCGAGGTCTTCGCCGACCATCCTGCCACAGCGGTCAGCGTGCCAGACCTGCCCGGCAGTGCCGCTGACGCCACCGGTCGCGCATCGGTCAACAACCCCGGCATGGGCACTGGGCATGGAGACGCCCAGGGCCAGAAGTCGCTGTTGCTCAAATACCTGCGCAAGGTGGACGCCGCCCTGCGCCCGGTCTTGGCAGGGCGTGAGACGCCGCTCATCCTTGCCGCGACCGAGCCGCTGGGGCCGATCTTCCGCTCGGTCAACAGCTATCCGGGTCTGTTAGCTGAGGGGATCTCCGCAAGCCCCGACAGCATGAGCGAAAGCGCGTTGGCGAGTGCCGCGAGGCCGGTTCTGGATGGGCATTACGCGTCGGAGATCGAAGCTGCGACAGCACTCTTTCACGAGCGGATCGGATCACATCGCGCCATCAGTGATCTGCAGGCCGTCGCGCGCGCCGCGACCATCGGCGCGGTGGACCTGCTGCTCGTCGATATCGACGAGGTGATGCCCGGCATGGTGGACGAGGCTGACGGCACGGTTGTTCTCGCTTTGACGCCGGGCGCGGCCAGCTACGGCGTGATCGACGAGATAACAGGGAGGACGATCCTCGCGGGTGGCAAGGTTCTGGCTGTGCGACGGGCGGACATGCCCGATGGCGCTGCAGTGGCGGCGATCCTGCGCTATCCCGTCTGAAACACCAGACCACACTGGCGACTTGAACCGTCAACAGCCCGATCGCGCCACGACAACTGAACTGAGGAATGCTATCCAAAACAACGATGCCAATAGCACTTTTCGGCTCGAAGTCCCGAAGCGTTACGACGCTGATCCTCCTTGCGATGCTGACGCTATGTGGCTTACCCGCTATCGCAGGGGCTGGGCCTTGGCCGTCGTTTACAGCGACGACGCTGAGTGGAGAAAAAGTCGACAGCAACAAGCTGCTGGGTCAACCGACACTGCTCATACTGACACCGTCTAGCAATGCTGCCAAATCCACTCGGGAGTGGGTGAACGCATTGCGATCCAGAATAGATCAAAACAAATATCGGATTCGCGTCGTACAGGCCATAGATTTACCGTTCTTTATGTCGGAGGAAGACGCCATGGGTCGGGCCAAGAGGAAAGTTCCCAAGCGCTACCACGATCAAACCTGGATTCTGAACTACCAAGTCATGGAAGAGGCGTTGGGTGTGCAGACCGATAGCGACGAAGCCGTCATTGTTGTTCTGGATCAAAATGGTGACCTAGTATCGCAGGTTCACGGTATGGTGACGACGGCGCGGATGCGTGAGAACACCAATGCCTTACAAAGCCTTTCTACCGACTAAGCGCCGCCGTCGCCGACGCGTGCGTTGAATAGGCACTTCCGTGTCTTTTGCCTGTAGACCGCAACTACGGCCCCGCGGAGCCGTAACGGAAAGCCACGGCGTCACCACCGCGAAGGCAATTTCAGGCATCAGGTGACATGACCTTGCACGATGCCAGAGGTGGGGCTCCGGCTGATATAGATCAGTACCCGTTCGCGAAATCTGTCGTATATATTTAAGGGGATTGGCGACACCGACGCGTTTCCCCCAACGTCAGTTGCGGCCGAACGTGGGCGCAACAGCACGCCAAGCCTGAACGCAATCATGGAGGAGTCCCGCAGTTCTGTCGCAGCCGTGCCCTATCTGGTAAGCTATGCGTTCACGACGGTTCTGGCGCTGATCGGGGGGTATTTCTCGATGATCCTGTCCTGACGACCCAGCCCGTCGCCCTCACCAAACGGGCTCGCGGGGGCTTTCATTCCGTAACATGAGAAAACAGAGGTAATACCATGACCCAAGATAAAACCCCAAAACCCGACACCTCCGATCACGCCCTTGGTGCCAAAGGCACCATATCTCAAGCAGGTCGTTCAGGCGGACGTTTGCCGCGTGACATCGGCACGCAGGATGAACTGAAGCGGTCCAACGAACGCCCCGCCGGCAAAACCCGCGTCAAGAAATCCGACGAAAAAGACGGGCCGTCGGAGTGACTGCGAAGCCGTAAGACGTGGTGAATACGGTTTGCAAGAGTCTGGCAAATCCGCCGACGTTTTCAAGTCTGAAGAGCTTGACCAAGTCGGGCATGTCGAAGATTTGCCCCGCGCTTAGGGCATCCCCGAACGCGGGCATGCCACATGCCGTGGAATACTCATGCTACGCCAGTCTCGCGCAACGACGGTAAAATATGGCTATGAAAAAGACCAAACTCTCACGACAAGGCGAAATGAGCCTTGCGGCCCACTCGAAGTCAAGCGGCTCCGAGATCGATGCCTTTCTGAAACAGGCAAGACAACTCGCGCCGGCTCATGAGGCAGCGCGGGGACGGATGATATTTGCCCTTGATGCAACGATGAGTCGCCAGGCGACGTGGGACATCGCCTGCGCCCTTCAAGGCGAAATGTTCTCGGCTGCTGCGTCGGTTGGCAATCTATCGGTACAGCTTGTCTATTTTCGCGGTCACAGGGAATCCAAGGCTTCTCGCTGGGTCAACAACGCCGAAGGCCTGCGCGGTCTGATGGAAAATATCGATTGCCGTGGCGGTTTGACGCAGATCGCAAAGGTTCTTTCGCATGCCAAGCAGGAAGCCGAAAAGCAACCTTTGGCGGCTTTGGTCTACGTCGGCGATTCAATGGAAGAAAACATGGATGAATTGTGCGGGATCGCCGGAGAACTAGGCCTACGCGGTGTCAAAGCATTTGTCTTTCACGATGGTAGGGACGCACATGCCGAAATTGTATTTCGCGAGATCGCGCGGCTAACCGGCGGTGCCTATTTACCTTTTGACAGGAACTCGGCTGAGGACCTGAAGGCGTTGCTCGCAGCCGTGGCCACATATGCGGCGGGCGGTCGAAAGGCACTGGAAGCGGACGGCAGCGCAACAGCGAAGCGGCTCCTTGCTGATATGCGCTGATGCAACCGTTACTGACCTTCGTCGCAGGTGCTGTTGGTTTTGCAATTTCTCTTTGGATTGTTCGCAGCGTGCTGCGCTCTATTTTTCCTGCGATCGTCCAGAATTCACTTGGTGTTTTGCTGATCACGGTCGGTATCTTGCTGATTTTCATTCGTTTGGTAGCACTTGCAATTCCTCTGTTAATCCTGGGAGCTGTTCTGCTGCTGCCAAGAAATGCGGCAATGGCGAGGAGATCGACGGCGCGAACATCGCAAGTGCGTTCCGCGCATCTGGAAATGACCCTCGACCATGAAACTGGAAGTATCGACGGGGAGATCTTAACTGGGATCTTCCAAGGTCAAGTCCTGTCGGACCTCGCGCTGCAAGAACTGCTCCTATATCACGCCGAAGTTCAGAATGATGAGGAGACTGTGAAGCTTTTCGAGACCTTCCTTGACAGCGCCCATCCAGATTGGCGCGATCAAATGGAACAGAGTGCGGCTCGCGGCGAGACTGCATCGTCACATTCGAGACAGCTGAGCCGGGATGAAGCGTACCGGTTACTAGGGCTTGAGGCCGGATCCAGCGAAACGGATATCCGGGAGGCATATCATAGGCTTATCAAGCGCGTTCATCCTGACCTCGGCGGCTCAGCTGCCTTAACGGCCCAGATTACCGAGGCGAGAAACAGGCTTCTTGGCGACCAGCAGTCACCCGACTGAACGGTCGATCACTCGGCGTCACACCAATAACCGCAGACGGCTGATACCATCAGTTAAACGAGCCTGCTGCAACGACCGGAATGTCCGCAAGTTGCCTCTTGAACCTTTGTTCGAGCACCCGAGGGCGCACTTGAGGCATACTGGGAACCTTTTGTTAGCTGGCGAACACCAGGCGGGGGTCAATTGGGGCGCCACCCCGCCTTCGGTGTCAGCGATAGACGATCCCGCCGTCGGTGATGATCGCTTGCCCTGTTATATAATCGGAATCCGGTCCAGCGAGGTACGACACCAGTGCGGCAACGTCGTCCGGGGTCTGTGCGCGCCCCAGAGCTATTCCGCCCACGTACTTCTCGTAGGTCTCGCCGATGGGCGCACCGGTCAATTCAGAAAACCGCTTGTCGATCTCGACCCACATGTCTGTCCCGACGATGCCGGGACAGTAGGCATTCACGGTGATGCCGTCCGTGGCATACTCCTTGGCTGCGGCCTGTGTCAGCGCGCGCACGGCGAACTTCGTCGCCGAATAGACGCCCAGCATCTCAAATCCATCATGCCCGGCAATCGAAGAGGCATTGATGATTTTACCCTTGTGACCCAAGGATTTAAATCTCGCAGCGGCAGCCTGAATCCCCCAGAGAACACCTTGGATATTGATTTTCAGGATGAGCTCTACGTCCTCCGGTGTGACATCTGCGATCGGGTCGACCTGCGCGATGCCAGCGTTGTTGACCATGACATCGAGCCCGCCAAGCGTCTTTACAGCATGCTCGACCGCAGCATAGACCTGCGCCCGGTCGCTGACGTCGGCCTTGAAGGTTGTGGCCTTGCGGCCGAGTTCTTCTATCTCGGTCGCGACTTCTGCCATCTTATCGGTATTGATGTCGACAATAGCGATATCGGCGCCGTCTGTTGCGAGACGCAAGGCAATGCCGCGCCCGATCCCTTGCGCCGCACCGGTCACAAGCGCTACTTTTCCGTTGAGTGTCATTGAATAATTCCTTTTGCTTCAGCGAACTGATCTAGTGGTCCGTGGTCACCTACCGCCATTTTATCGGAAAAGAGGCGCTCTGGGGCTAACTCGGATCAGGACCCGGTTGCGAAACTTGTCTTAAGCGAAGACCCAGCACGAAAGCCGTTTCCTTGACCAACCCGCAGATCCTGATCTTCGCCATTCTCGCTGCCATGGTGGGGCTGTTCCTGTGGGGGCGGTTTCGCCATGACGTGGTCGCGTTAGCGGCCCTTTTGGCCTGCGTCATCTCAGGGTTGGTTCCATCAGGAGTAGCCTTCGCTGGCTTCAGCCACCCGGCGGTGATTACGGTTGCCTGTGTCCTGGTACTCAGTCAGGGGCTGCGCAATACCGGCGCCGTGGATTGGCTGGCGCGCAGCATCCTGCCGCACGATGCCGGACGGATCACGACCATGCTGGCGCTGATTGGGCTGGGTGCTGCGCTGTCGGGTTTCATGAACAACGTGGGCGCGATGGCGCTTTTGATGCCAATCGCAGTGCAGGTGTCGGACCGGCTGGATCTGACGCCCGGACAGATCCTGATGCCGCTCGCCTTCGGCACTATTCTGGGGGGCATGACCACGCTGGTGGGCACGCCGCCGAACTTGATCGTTTCGGGCTTCCGGGAAGAGGCCGGGCTGGGTCAATTCGCCATGTTCGACTTTGCTCCTGTGGGAATCGCGGTTGCGACCTTGGGCGTTCTCTTCGTCTCGATCGTTGGCTGGCGGTTGGTGCCCGCGCGTAAATCTGCCGCTGGCGCCGGTTTTGACACAGGCACCTATCTGACCGAGGTACGAGTGCCTGCGAAAGGTAAGGCCGTCGGGCTGACCCTGCGCGGCTTCGAGGCCGAGATCGAGGACAGTGGCGCACAGATCGTCGGCCTGGTGCGAAACGAGGTGCGCATGACCGCGCCGCATGGTGCACGCCAGATCCACGCGGGTGATGTTCTTGTGCTGCAGGCCGATGTCGACGCACTGGCCGAAGCGCTGTCCGTCTTCGGCATCGAGCTTGAGGCGCAGAAAGCAGCCTCGGATAGTAAAGACGAAACGGCAGATGATGCGTCCGAAAAGACATCGAAAGCAGCCAAAGCGGAAGCCGCCATCAAAGAGGCTGACAAGGTCGAGGACGCCGACGAGAGCGATGAGGACATCGTGCTGCGAGAACTCGCCATTCTGCCAGGCGCGACCATCGTCGGGCGTTCGGCGAGCGATCTGCGGTTGCGCACGCGCTACGGGCTCAACCTGCTTGCCGTGTCGCGCGAAGGACGTCAACCACAGGCGCGGCTTCGCAAGCTGAAGCTGAAATCCGGCGATCTGTTGCTGATGCAGGGTCCGGCCGAGATGATGGCCGAATTCATCAACGATACGGGCTGCGTGCCGCTGGGCGAGCGCGAGCTGCGCATCCCCGACAAACGTATGGCGATCATTGCGGGCGCGATCATGCTGGGTGCAATCGGCATTGTAACGCTGGGCTTGTTGCCTGCACCCGTGGGCTTTGCCCTTGGGGTACTGGCTTCGATGCTGTTGCGGACGGTCCCGCTGCGGAAAATCTATACGACGATTGATTGGCCGATCATCGTTCTGCTGGCAGCGCTGATCCCGGTTGCGGGCGCAATGCAGACGACCGGGGCCGCCGATCTGCTGGCGCGGTTTCTGGTCGACACCATAGCGCAAGGCAACCCCATCGGGGCATTGGCAGTGGTCTTGATCACCACAATGTTCCTGTCGGACGTGATGAACAACGCTGCAACGGCGGCCATCCTGTGCCCCATCGCCCTCGGCATTGCCGCCACGCTTGGCGTCAATCCCGACAGTTTTCTGATGGCTGTCGCGATTGGTGCGTCCTGCGCCTTTCTCACGCCAATCGGACATCAGAACAACACGCTGATCCTTGGCCCCGGTGGGTTCCGGTTCGGTGATTACTGGCGGTTGGGACTTCTGGTCGAAGTCTTGGTGGTCGTCGTTAGTCTGCCGCTGTTGTTGATCGTCTGGCCATTGTAGATCGGCACGGTGAGGTGCTCCCCGATGGTTGGACAGGAACTTTCGGAAGTTATCCGTTCTTCGGCAGCCACCGGATCGCAGCCTGTCTGAGCAGGGAAGGAACGATCGTCGGTCGCCATCGGGGGTACACCGTCTGAGGACAAAGATGGGTCTTGAGGCAATCGACAAGCATGGTTCGCCGGAGAACATGAATACGGCCGTCCAAGGCAGCCGGTCGCCCAGCCGACGGTTCCTAACGAACGCCCCATGCCCCCAATCATTCTAGATCATGAACAGGCGGATCAGGAGGGCTGAATTTCCCATCCCAATGGGCAACGCCAGCCAAACGTTGATCGACAGCGACAACCACGGCAGAACCCGAAGCGCGGCTCAAAAAACAAAGGTTCCTGTCAGCGCAAGAATGCTCCTGGAGAGGATCAGTTCTCGACACCTTGCCAAAATCCGTTCCATTCAGAAGGTGGCAATTGAGCTTCTTCCTTTCGAATGACTACGGCACCCCCGCCCCTTAAATTGTGGCAGTGTTTCGCATGAACCATGTGACCACCCTATGGGATGGCTTTGGCCGGTGGCTTATTGCGTACTTTGCTGGTTGAGGGCGCGACGACTTCGACAGCCGGGCTGGCCTCTCTCTCGAGACGTGCCTTGCGAAGACGCGCTGTCTTGACCTGACGGCGTTCCATCTCTCCGTCGAGGATTTCCCCCGCGGCGCGCGTGGTCTTGTCCATCGGCGTTTCCGCTCGGGGTGCGGATGGTTTGAATACACTCGACCTTGTCAGTTCCGTCATTAATCAACTCCTTGATGAAATTGGTGCTGGGCATGAACGCTCGCCAAGCAGGCCGCGGAGGGCTGGATGTTCCCGGCCTACGGAAGATTCACGGTTTGCCTCATTGCGATCATACCGGTCACAGGTCATTGCTTGGTTCCCGTTCGCTTCATCGCTCCGCCACAGTGTTTGCCCCAAGATCGGGAATAGTTTCAGTGTCATCTGACGTGCCAGCCTCCATTCCTCTAAGGAATTTGAAGAGATCACTGTCCGTTGTCAGAACAAGCGTTGTTTCACCGGAAATCATGTCACCGTAGGCCTGCATGGTTCGCGTAAATTCATAGAACTCGGCTGCTTTGGGACCACTCGTGTATGCGCCGGCATAAATCTGTGCCGCGGAGGCATCCGCAGCTCCGCGGATTTTCTCAACCGCCCGGTAGGCTTCGGACTGAATCTTGTTCAGATCCCGCTCGCGGTTGCCGCGAATACGCGCCGCTTCGCCGTTACCTTCCGAGAGGAAACGCTCAGCAATCTGACGTCGTTCTGAAATCATGCGGTCATAGATTTTCGGCCTGACGCTTTCATTATAATTGATCCGCTTGAACCGGATATCGAGAAGCTCGATGCCAAATACGCGGACCTTCTCAGCTGCCGCTTCGAATATCTCCCTTTCCACAAGGGCCCGCCCCTTCTGGATCGGAACCAGCGAACCGATATCCTGAGCAATTTCCTCGTCTGTCAAGAGCGTGTCCCTCAACGGAGTTCGACCCTTGGTCGTGCGGATGATCTCAATGAGTTCATGCTTGGCTACGGCATTGCGAGTCTCGCTGCCGAGAATGTCATCGAGTCGGGATTGGGCACTGCGTTCATCGCGCAGACGAAGAAAATACTGCAGTGGCTCCGTGATCTTCCACCGCGCGAACAAATCGACGGAGATGTAGAGCTTGTCCTTGGTGGGCATGTCGGAAGGGTTGCCATCCCACTCCAGAACCCGGCTATCAATTCTATTGACCGTTTGAACGAAGGGCAGCTTCACCTTCAACCCGGCCGATGTGATCGGTTCACCGACAGGTTTACCAAACTGGGTGATGATGGCCTGTTCAACTTCACCTACGGTGTAGACTGCGCTTGAAACCGTCACGACGGCGGCGACCACAATTCCTGCAAGAATTCCTAATCCGATCTTCATGGCCGATCCTCCTGTTGGCGATCAAGGTTCAAAAGCGGCAGAATACTGCTGGAGGGCCCATCGACGATGATCTTCGATCCAATACCGGGCAAAACTGCCTGAAGGGTCTCAATGTAAATCCGCCGCCTCGTAACCTCTGGCGCTTTCTCATATTCGGTAAAGAGCGCCGTGAACCGCGCGGCATCACCTTCCGCCTCGTTGACCCTTTTCAGCCGGTAACCGTCGGCCTCCCGGATACGCTGGTCCTTTTCGCCCTCGGCCAGCGGGATGACCTTGTTGTATTCCCGGCGCGCCTCGTTGATCAGGCGCTCCTTCTCCTGCTGTGCCTGGTTGACCTCGTTGAAGGACGATTGAACCGGGCCCGGCGGGTTGATGTTCTTCAGCTGCACCTGGTCGATGCTGATGCCCATCGCGTATTTCGTGGCCAGCGCCTGCATTTTCAACAGCGCTTCATTCTCGATCTCTTGACGACCGATCGTGATGACCTCGTCTACCGTCCGGTCGCCGACCACCTCACGCATCACGGATTCCGAGACGTAGCGCAGCGTCGCGCGCGGCTCACGCACCTCGAACAGGAACTTCAAAGGCTCGGATATCCGGTATTGCACAACCCATTCCACAAGGGCGGCGTTCAGGTCGCCTGTCACCATCTCGGTTTCACGACGTCCGTCAACCGGGCTTTGAAACGGCTCGGTCGCGCCCGGCGTCGAGAAGCCAAACTCCTGCTTCAGCTGGCGCTTCACCGGCACCAGCGTGGCGACGTCTACACCGAGCGGGACCTTGAAATGCAGACCGGGCGGAACCTCTGATTTGTACTTTCCAAAACGCTGAACAACGGCGACAGAGTCGCTCGGGACCGTATAATAGGATGTCCAGACCCCGATTGCTGCGAGAGCGATTGCTCCGACTACCATAAAGCCCTTCATCGACGGTCGCCCGCCAGGCACCAATCCGCCCAACCGTTCCCGACCTTTGCGAAGCAGCGCATCAATCTCCGGCGCGCGGCGTTTCTTTGTCGTATTCCAAGGACCCGGTTCTTCCGGGCCATCATTTTGCTCGGGCATATCGCGTCCTCTCTCGCTCGCGCGGGCAGCTGTTAATCTGTAATAGTGTCTGGGATTTCCCATTCCAGTAGATGGAAACCCGGCGGCGTCTTCGATGCCTTTGGCGTTCTTACTGAAATCAACGTCAGGGCGGCGCGGTTCAAAGCAGGATGTCGCGCCGCTCTTTAAAGCCTCGGCGCCAGCTGATAGTAGGCCCGCAGCTTGTCCAGCCATGAGCGATTGAGCATGTCAAAGTGCTCAAGCGGCGGCGCTTCGCGTAGCAGCTTCTCAGTCACGTTCATCACCACATGGCTGCCGCCCTTGGCCAGATGAAGCAGCCGATCATATGGCACGACCATCTGCTGTGCAGAAATCGCCCCTCCGGTGTCAATAACCAGATGCGACAGGGATCCGGTCTTAGGTTCGAACAAGATATCGATCAGGGTACCGACTTCGCCGTTCTGACCGAAAACCGGCAAGCCCAGCCAGTCACTAAGGTGCGAAAATCCGTCCACTTTCGGATTTCCGGAGGTCTCCCGATCGCCTTGCGCCTCATGCCGATCAAGATCGGTGAAACCAGCGAAGCCCCCGCCTAATGGACCAACCATGATCGGCGGCATCTCCGCCATCGCCATGTACCCGAAGACCTTTGGGTCGGACCATTCCGGCGCGGCTTTGATGCCGTCGGGACTGATTTCAACTGGCCATTCGCGGTTGCTTTCGTCAGGTTCGCCCATCAATCGCGTTGAAACCACCACCTCGAGATTATCGAACCACCCGCCGACGTCGAGAGCGACAAAGCGCACGAGGCCCTGCCCTGAATCAAAGAAAATTTCCTTGAGGGGGAAACGCACATCCTTGGTGGAGGCATTGTAACGCAGCATGTCGGTCAGCGCGTATAGAACCGGAGCCTCCGAGGCGTCTGCAGTGTTGTTTGCGGTTTTCGATGCGAATGCCGTCATTTTTCGATTTCCTTCTTTATTTGAGGCCAGGCGAGCTGTGTGAAGATAAGCGTGTCGCCTAAGATGTTTTCGGCCAAAGCGGGCGAGAACGACGTGCTGACGCCAACGACGACTGACCATATGTAACTCCGCACACAACGCCACTGGCTAGGCCGCAGTTTGAAGAGAGCCTCTTGCAGCGGCCAGAAGAACGCTCCGTCCCTGCCAATTGCTCAATAGATGGGGCGCGACAGCAAATTAGCGGTGGTTCTGACCTAGTACTAAACGTCTATATTCCGCGCGGCATTGAAACGGCTGTATTTGGTCAAGCCGCTTGCGGATCTTCCATCTGGGCAAGCATGTAAGTGGGCTCGCCCATCTTCTCGAGCAAACCCATCTGACGGGTCAGCCAATCAACGTGACCTTCTTCTTCGATCGCTACGTCCTCAAACAGGCGACTTGAACCGATGTCATTGTCTTTGGCCGCGTCTTGAGCTGCCTGCGTGTAGAACTGCACTGCGCCTCGTTCCTCGGCAAGATCAGCGCGAAACAGCGCGTTGATGCCTTGAGCCTGGACTGGAGCCTTGGCAGCTTCCACCTTGGGCATTCCTTCAAGATAGAGGATTCGATCAATAAAGCGACCGGCATGGCCTAATTCCTCGCTCATCTCTTCGCGCATCCTGTCGGCCAATCGATCAAGCCCCCAGTCGTCCAAAACATGGGTGTGCAGAAGATATTTCTGTATCGCTGTCAGTTCCATCGATAGCGCGGTTTGAAGGTTCTCGATGCTCTTACTCATATTGCTCTTGGTCATGGGATTTATTCCCTCCTCACAAACTTCCTAGGGTCGGCAGATCAATGATCAGCCAAAACGATCCTTCGCATTGCCAACTGCAACGCCAAGATCATGCCAAGCAGATTTCAGCCCATCCATGACATCGGACGACGCGCCTTTTTGCGCTTTGCGGACATCGTCATATTGCTTCTGGGTCTTTGCGAATTTTTCCTTCAGCTCTTCAACCTCGCGCAAATAGGCGGGTTTAGCCTCGGCGGCGGCACCCGCAGCTTTGGCTTCAAGCTTTGCGACTTGAGCCTTCCATTCGGCGAGTTGCCTATCAAATTTCTCGAATTGAATGTCTGAAGTAGTCATGTGCTTCTCTCCTTGGGATATCGGCCTGAGCGCCTATGCGCGCCCAACGGTGCCTCCTATTCATAGGAATTTCTGAGAGTAACACGCCGACTCAGCCCTGCACTGATGTCGTTCTCTCACACCACTTGTTCCTTCTAGAGGGAAAGCGGCGCGCGCTTGCTAATCTGGATCAGGGCGGCCGGGCCAATTTCCGATAGCATGCTGCGAAGTTACACTTCCAATGGATGAGGTCGACGCCGCCTACACGCAGCTTGCGAAGGGGCATGCCGTTGGCAAAATCGTCGTTGAAGTCAGAATCTGAGAGATGCGGTCCAAACGCAATCAGGTTGTCTGGTCGCGTCAATCATCAGGGAGGACACATGTCCGATCAAGATTTTCAGACTATCGGTGACGCTCAACAGCGTGGCCGGACGCTGGCCAGATGGGCCAATGAGGGAGGTTCAGGTCAATGCGGTCGGGAGTCTGAATTGGCATCCGGTCACGTTGAAGCGGAAATGCCGGCGATCGGTGATGCCCAGATCGGCCTTCTGCATATCCGGGTGATTGCTCTGGAGAACCTGGTGATCGCCTTGTTGGCAACCGCATCAGGCGGCGACGATCTGTCGGGCCGCTCAAAGAAGCTGGATATTCGTCAGCAGTCGTGAACGCCGAACCAGACCCGACCCGACCAGACCCGACCAGACCGTTGCAATCAGGCGGGGTCCATACACCTCCACATATGACAATGCCGTCCGGGGTGTTTTCCAATGCAGGGGAATCTTAGCTTCGCGTTGCATCCCTCTTCTCGGCGGGGAGCAGGTTTTCACCGGCGTCGGTCAGGTCAGCGGCGTCGGCCTGACGCTCCAGTTCCTCCCTTTCAGAAAGGAGATCACCCTCACCGGGTGTTACCACCGCACCATCCCCGCTTCCGGGACCTGGATGTTGCGGCTTAACCTCTGCGTCGCGTTCTCCGATCGAGACTTGTCGGACGGGCACACCGTCCGGGAAGATGATCTCGCGAGCCTCGTCGGGCATCGAGATGCCAGCGTTCTGAAGTGCCCGCTTGACCTGCCGCATAAGTGCCGATCGGACCTTGAATATCGAATACGATCTTCCGTCGAACCAGAACTGCACCCGAATGCTGACCGTAGATGAACCGAGATCATCGACCAGAGCGCCCGGTTCGGGGTCGTCGAGCACCGCAGGATGCGCGCGGAGCGCATGCATAATGACATTCTGTGCCTCCAAAACAGAATCCTCGTATCCAATGCCGACTGTAAACTCTGACCGCCGGTTTGGATTGGTGGAGAAGTTCTTTATGATACTCTTGAAAACGAGCGCATTCGGGATCTGCACATGGTTTCCGTCCAGCGTAAGCAGGACGGTGGTGCGCATGTTGAGGTTCTGCACGATGCCCTGATGATCGCCGACTTCTATCCAGTCTCCTGCCCGGAATGGATTTCGGATGCTCAGAAGAATGCTGGCGAGGGAGTTTTCAGCAATCTCTCGAAAGGCGAGGCCCAATACGATGCCGATGAGCCCGGTGCCGCCCAAGACTGTTAAGGCGAGTCGTGTAAGGCCTGCGACTTGCAGCACAAGATAAATGCCGATCAAGATCACGGGTATCGACAGTGACCGAGCCACGAGTCGAAGGAGCAGTGGTGATTCAATACGTCGGCGTAGCGAATGACGCGCCAGGGCAGCCACGCCGCGCGACAAGATCCATGCGAACAGAAGTATAATCAATGAAACGACCGAAAGTGGTGCAAACCATTGAACTCGGTCAGCTAGCCTCTCGATCTCGCGCCAGGTTGGAGTCAGGTCCCAGCTGATCTGTGGTTTCACCTCGATGCGGTTGACGACCGCGACAACGCCCTCTGTTCTAAGGGCCAACTGGCGTGCCCAGTCCGCCCGCTCTTCGGTTTCGGTCTGACCGTCTAGAAAGACGATGCCCTCGCGCACCGAGACGGTCACGGAACTAAACCATTCGCTGGCGACCAGAATGCGACTTAGACGATCTGCGATCTCAGAGTCGCGCACATCGGGCGCGACAGAGACCTCTCTTTGCGGATCACTGGCGGCTGAATCCAGACTGTTCGGCGTCGTCTGCGTTTGGACAGGCCCGCCTGCAAACACGAGTGCAAGCGCAGACAGAATTGCCAGATGGCTGATAAATCTCAGAAAAGAACCGCAGCGAAGCAGAAAACGTGGCTTCATCAGTTTGCTCAGGCGTTGGTGGATGATCATAGCTTCAACACTAGCATTCATCACACGTCCAGCATACAGGCGCGAGCTATGGCCGAATTCAGGGTAAGCGTTCGGTCTAACCGCCCGACCGACGGTGTGCCTGGGAGATAGTGTCCATCGGTGGATGCAGCATCCATTATCGCAGACGCCAATCATGTCGGCACGACCGGGCCGGCGTCAGTCCAGGGCATCATGACCCATCGGCTTGCAGTCCGACAGGTCCGAGCCACCGACGGCCGCCACACCCTTTGCAAGATCGCGCAGGGCACGGCGCAGACCCTCCTCCAGCACCGGATGGTAGAATGGCATGGCCAGCATGTCCGCCACGGTCATCTGCCGTTCGACCGCGAGGGCCAGCAGGTGCGCCAAGTGTTCGGCGGCTGGCACGCACATCTCGGCGGCCAGGAGCCGTCCGGTCTCGCGCTCGGCGTGAAGGCGCAGCAAGCCCGCGGCGGTCTGGGCCATGCGGGCGCGCGGCTGATCCGAGAAATCCGCCTTCCCCGTGGCTGTGGTGTCTTCATCCAGATCCGAAAGAGGTGGCCCGACCCGCGCCACCTGCGGCGATAAAACACGATCGACAGGGCCGTACGTCGGCACAATCCGTGATCCGAAGAATCCGGTGCAGCCATGCGCCCGGCGATATGCCCCTCGTCGGCGACCTCGTGCAGCAGCGGGCGATAGCCGTTCGCGTCGCCGGCAAGAAACACCTGCATATCGCCGATACGCAGCGTGGCGGGATCGATCCGGGGCATCCCCTTGTCGTCAAGCGGAACGCCCAACGTGTCCAGCCCCAGCCCATCGATGTTGGGGCGACGCCCTATCGCGACCAGCACGGCATCAGCCTCGAAGACCACGCCCGCGCCGCTCACGCGGATCGTGTCGCCCGCATCCTTGAGTTCGGCGGACGCGCCCGTATGCAAGCTCATCTCAGCCTCGATCAAAGGGCGAAAGGCCTCCAGCACCTGACGGTCATCAATGCCGGCCAGCGTTTCGGCTGCGTCGAACCCAGCCACATCCAGCCCCAACCGGGCCAGGGCCTGGGCCATCTCGACCCCGACGGCGCCCATGCCGACCACCCCGATGCGACGGGGCAGGTCGTCCTGCTCGAACAGGCTGTCCGTGGTCAGGATCCGGTCTCCGAAGTTCCGCCAGGGTCCGGGCACCACCGGGCGGCTGCCTGGCGCGAGGATGATCGCGCGCGCCTCGATCTCGTCGCCATTCACCTCCAACCGGCCGGGCCCCAGAAGCCGCGCGCGGCCCGACACGGCGCGGTCGCCCAGCTTGTCGGGTACGCTCTCCGGCCCTTTGACGAACCCGTCACGCATCCTGCGCACTCGGGCGAGCACGGCCGGGATGTCGGCGCGCAACCCCTCGGCACCCTGAATGCCGAACTCATCGAAGGTCAGGCGTCGGTGAAACGCGTGCGCCGCCTCGATCAGCGCCTTCGATGGCATGCAGCCCACGGCGGCGCAGGTGGTGCCCCAATGGCCGTCGTTCACCACAAGAAAATCGTCGGTATAGCGGCGCACCTCACGCAGGGCGGACAGCCCGGCGCTCCCCGCGCCCACGATGACGGTGTCGACCTTCATGGGCTTATTCGTCTGCATCAGCCTCAGCCTTGGTGGCGTGCTCAGTGCCCGGCTCATGCTCAGGCGGGCTGTAGGTGGTGAACAGTTTCAGCATCCCCGACCCGGTATTGCGGAAGTTGTGGAAGACGCCCGAGGGCACGATGCCGACATCACCATCCGCGATTTTGGTTTCCAAATCACCTATCCTAGCCACACCTGTGCCCGCGACGAAGTAGAGCAGCTGGTCGTGCCCCTCATGCACCTCGCCGCCGATCTCGCCGCCCTCGGGGATGGCCATCAGCACCAGCTGCGTCTTGTCGCCGGTCCACAGGACCTTGCGGAACTCGTCGTTTTCTCGGGCGAGGTCGACGATAGGTAGCGTCATTTTTTGCGTATTGGGCATATTTTCAATCTCCATCAATGCTCGCAACAGGATAAACGCCAAAGTTGTAAGCCGTCATTAACCCAAATCAGTTGGGCAAGCCCAACTGTGAGCTACGCTTCAACTTCCCAGGTTGTTCCGGTCAAAATCAGAAGGAGATCATGAATGTCCGAACGCGAACAGTATATCGAGAAGGCCAAGGCGCGCATCGACCAGTGGAACGCCGAGATCGACAAGATGAAGGCCAAGGTCGACGAGGCCGAGGCCGACGCCAAGATCAACTATCAAAAGCAGATCGATGGGATGCGGGCGCAGCGCGACGACGCCGAGGCCAAGCTGAAGGAATTGCGCGAAGCCAGCGACGACGCCTGGCACGACATGAAGTCGGGTTTCGACAAGGCGTGGGACAGCCTCACCAGCTCCTTCAACAGCGCCATGTCGCGCTTCAAAGGATGAGGTCACCGATGTCTTTGTCTTCCCCGAAGTTCCTTCGCGGCGCTGCCTTCTTGGCGGTCGTCGCATTCACCGCCTTGCCTGCCATGGCGCAAGGCACAGACGACATGACCTCCGCCCAAGAGGTGCTTCATGACGGAACACGAGACTGAAACCCGAGCAGCTACCTGCAGGCGCGGCCGGGGTCTCGCGTATCCTGAAAGGACGGGTCGCGGATCAGTCAGCCAGCAGCTTCTTGCGTTCGGCAAACTCGGTCGAGTCGATCTCACCCTTGGCATATCGTTCCTTGAGGAGCGCCAAGGCACGGTCATGCGCGGCATGGCTGTTACCGCCAGATCCGGCTGCTCCGAAGTGTCGCAAGAGATAGATGACCCCGGCAACGATCCCGACCACGACGAGGATCATGAAAATCGGCCCAAGGACCATGCCGAACCCTCCCCACTGGTTGCTGCCCCACATCATGCCATGACCATCATAGTACCGGCCGTTTTGACCCGCGACTTCGCCGACCTGGGCCATCGCCGACGTTGCTGCAGCGCCGACCGCGACGACCACACTCGGGACAATTGCACTGTTTCTGAACTGCATTCTGAATCTCCTACTGCGTGGCGTTCACTCTCGCCACTTGTTCCCTCTACAGGGAAAACGGCGCGCGCTCGCTAACCTCGATCAGGGCGGCAGGGTCGGATTCCGGTAGCATGCAGCAGAGATACGCAGGCGCGGATTGCGGATTGGTGGTTCGTACGAAAACTCGTCCGAGATGGTCGCGCAAGGCAAGTTTCGGTGCCGCCCCACCAGATCGGCGTCTTCACAGAACAACAAACAAGGAAGGAATTTCCGTGAGTTACATGATCAATCGCATGTTCCACGACAACACGTTTGACGACATCGATGCCCGCACCCGCACCGCTCTTGCGGACAACGGCTTTGGCGTCCTTACCGAAATCGACGTCAAGGCGACGATGAAGAAGAAGCTCGATGTCGAGATGCGGCCCTATCGCATTCTCGGCGCGTGCAACCCGAAGATGGCCCATCAGGCCATCGGTCTGGAACCGCGCGTGGGTGCGATGCTGCCCTGCAATGTGATCCTGCGCGAGGTTGAAGGCGGTGTTGAGGTCAGCGCCATCGACCCGGTGGCGTCGATGCAGGCGATTGACAACGCAGAATTGACTGCTGTCGCGGGTCAAGTTCGCGATCTCCTGAAGACGGCGGTCGAGGCGATCTGAGATACGACTTCGTGCAGGTGAACTTGCGGCGATTGCAGTCCTGGGGCCGCCGCATTCGGGGTCGGGGTTTGAGATGTCGCTCCTGGCCGACACACAAATCCTGATGAAGCTCGGGGCGCTGATGGCGCGGGCCGCGTCGTGAAACAAAACCTGACTGGAGATCGATCAATGACTGAACTGCTCAAAATCACGGCGGACGAGACAAAGCGGGTCGTCGAATTGCCTGGCGGATCGGTTGAAATCGAACGCCATCGGAACGACATGCAACTCATTACCGGGTATCTGCAACCGATGGTTCCGATAGACGGCGTTACACCTGTCGGGGAACTTGAGGTTCTGGACTGCCTGGAAGACGAGAGCTACGTCGTGGTGGACATGCGCGATCCCGATTGGCGGCTGAAGGGAACGATCCCGGGAAGCATGTCGATTCCGTTTGGGGAGGTTGCCGACCGTCTGGATGCGCTTGGCTGCGTGCGATCATCGTCCGGCTGGAATTGCGACGCAGCCAAGAAAGTCGTGGCGTTTTGCAATGGCCCGGCCTGCCCTCAGAGTTCGATCGCTATGCATGCGATGGTCGACAACGGCTTTCCGCCGGAAAAACTCTACTACTACCACGGCGGCATGCAGGACTGGCTGGTGCTGGGCCTGACGACACAGGCTTCGGCCGCGTGACCGTGCCCTGCGGTCCTGTAGGGATTGCCGCCGACGTGTCGGCGCGAAGGTTCAAGCAATGCCGATGGACTGGGCGGGGCTCAGTTCCCTGAGTGCTTGGGCTTTCGCGCCCTACACTGGCCGGGATCGTGCCTGCGAGTTTCCTGCTCGCCCATTTCGGTGGCCAAGCTGTCAGCGGAGACCGCGGGCGGATGACATGGGCGGTGCTTGGCCTCGGCGTGGCCACCGGATTGCTCTGGCTCGCCACTCGACACAAAGCCAAAAAGGAATCCTGATGGCGGACGCCTACAAGAAAAACAGCATCACCCTCCTGGGCGCTATCGCCATGGGCACCGGCGTGATGATCGGCGCGGGCATTTTCGCGCTGACCGGACAAATCGCCGAGCTTGCAGGGCCGCTCTTCCCGCTGTCTTTTATCGTCGGTGCAATCGTGACCGCGTTCAGCGCGTACACCTACATCAAGATGTCGAACGCCTATCCGTCGGCGGGCGGCATCGCGATGATCCTGAAAAAGGCCTACGGGCCCGTGACGGTCGCGGCGGGCGCTTCGCTCCTGATGGCGCTGTCGATGGTCATCAACGAAAGTCTCGTCGCCCGGACCTTCGCCACTTACACGCTCCGGGCGTTCGGCGGCGATGCCGACAGCGTTCTGGTGCCGGTTCTGGGCGTCGGGCTGATCATCTTCGCCTATCTCGTGAATGCTTCGGGCACCCGCTCGGTCGGGCTGGTTTCCATCGTCATGGCCGTTCTGAAGGTGGGCGGCATCGCACTGTTCGGTGTTTCCGCGCTTTGGGCCAGCGGTCTGTCGTTCGAGTCGACGGGCGGGGACGCGGGCACCACCGGCTTCGTTGCATCGGTCGCTCTGTCGATCCTGGCCTTCAAGGGTTTCACGACAATCACCAACAGCGGCGCAGAGGTCACAGACCCGCACCGCAACGTCGGCCGGGCCATCATCCTGTCCATCGCGATCTGCGTGGTCGTTTACCTGCTTGTCGCCTTCGCGGTAGGCTCCAGCTTGCCGCTCGATCGCATCGTCGCGGCGAAGGACTACGCGCTGGCCGAGGCGGCCCAGCCCGCTCTGGGTCAGACCGGCTTCTACCTCACGGTGGCGCTCGCGCTGGTGGCCACGGCGTCGGGTCTGATCGCCAGCGTGTTCGCGGTCTCGCGGATGCTGGCGATGCTGACCGACATGAAGATGATCCCCCACAGCCATTTCGGGATGCCGGGCACGATCAAGGACCACACGCTGGTCTACACAGTCGTGATCGCAGGCTTTCTAACGGTCTTCTTCGACCTCAGCCGGATCGCCTCGCTTGGCGCCTTCTTCTATCTGGTGATGGACATCATCATCCACCTGGGGGTGTTCCGGCATCTACGCGAAGAGATCCGCGCGCGTGGCTGGGTGCTGTTGACAGCGATCGCGCTCGATGCCGTGGTGCTGGCCGCCTTCGCCGCAATGAAGTGGCAATCCGACCCGCTGATCGTCGTGATCGGCCTCGTCGGCATGGCACTGGTGTTCCTGTTCGCGCGGGTGTTCCTCGCGCGTAATCCTGTCAGAGAAGGCGATGACAACCACGATTGAAAGTGACTTGAGCTTCCAGTCGCTGGGGGCGTGAAACTGCAACAGAACCAGAAAGGTTCGCACACCATGGACCACGATCATCATCACGCCGCGCCCGACATTCCGGCGAGAGTCGAGACGGCAAAGGACCCGGTCTGCGGGATGACGGTCGCAGTCAAGCCCGACGGGCGGCACGCGGAGTTTGGGGGCGAGACCTTTCATTTCTGCTCGGAGAAGTGTCAGACGACCTTCAAGGCCGATCCATCATCATATACCTCCGGTCACTCTGAACATCCCCAAAAGGCCGCGCCCGCCGACGTCCAGTACACCTGCCCGATGCATCCCGAGATCATCCGCGATGCGCCCGGAGCCTGTCCGCTCTGCGGTATGGCGCTAGAACCGATGGAGCCAACCGACGGGCCGAACCACGAGTTGATCGACTTCACGCGCCGGATGTGGATCTCGGTGGCGGCGGCTGTCCCGCTGATCGTGCTGACGATGGGGCCGATGGTGGGTTTGCCCGTGCGCGACTGGCTTGGGCATCAGACCGCAGGATACCTTGAATTTGCGCTGGCGACGCCCGTCGTCCTTTGGGCTGCGTTGCCGTTCTTCAAACGTGGATGGGCGTCGGTCGTCAACCGGTCATCAAACATGTGGACGCTGATCTCGCTTGGCGTGGCGGCAGCCTACATTTACTCGCTTTTTGCGGTGTTCCTGCCGGGCCTCTTTCCCGAGCAATATCGCTCGGGCGATGCAGTCGGCACCTATTTCGAGGCATCGGTGGTGATCGTGGCGCTGGTCTTTTTCGGTCAGGTGCTGGAGCTGCGCGCGCGCGAACGCACCGGCGACGCCATCCGCGCGCTTCTTGACCTCGCGCCAAAGACCGCGCGGCGCATCGAGCCGGATGGCACTGAAAGCGACGTGCCTCTCGAAGTCATCATGGCAGGCGACCGGCTCAGAGTGCGCCCGGGAGATGCTGTGCCTGTCGATGGTGTGGTGATCGAGGGACGGTCCAGTCTGGATGAAAGCATGCTGACCGGCGATTCGATGCCGGTGGAAAAAGGTCCGGGCGATGCGGTGACCGGGGCCACGATCAACAAGAACGGCAGCCTTGTGATCGAAGCGAACAAGGTCGGTGCCGATACCGTGCTGGCGCAGATTGTTGAAATGGTGTCGAATGCGAAGCGATCCCGTGCGCCGATCCAAGGGTTGGCCGACCGGGTCTCGGCAATCTTCGTGCCAACCGTGGTCGGGGTGTCGATCCTTGCCTTCACCCTATGGATGTTCTTCGGCCCCGAACCCGTGCTGGTCTTTGCCATGGCCGCAGCCGTGTCAGTGCTTATCGTCGCCTGCCCCTGCGCGCTTGGGCTGGCGACACCGATCTCGATCACCACGGCGGCGGGGCGCGGGGCGCAGGCGGGCGTGCTGATCAAGGATGCCGAGGCGCTGGAGCGCATGGCGGGCGTCGATACGCTGATCGTCGACAAGACCGGCACACTGACCATGGGTAAGCCGAAGCTGACCGATACCGTAGTTCTGGGGGATCTGGCCGAGTCGGAGTTGCTGTCGCTGGCCGCCGCACTGGAACGCGGCTCGGAACACCCACTGGCCGAAGCGATCGTGGAGGGGGCCGAAGCGGCGGGCGCCAACAAAGCCGAGGCTGCCAACTTCGAGGCGGTCACCGGCAAGGGTGTGCGCGGAACCATCGGCGGACGCGCTGTAGCACTTGGCAACACGGCGATGATGCAGGAGATGAGGTTAGACACGGGCGCGGCCGACGCACAAGCCGACACCCTGCGCACCGAGGGCAAGACGGCGATGTTCATCGCGATCGATGGAGCCATCGCTGGTATCGTGGCCGTCGCCGACCCGATCAAGGACAGCACCGCGCAGGCGATCAAGGAACTGCACGCGCAAGGGCTGCGCGTCATCATGGCAACCGGCGACAACGACCGCACCGCGCAGGCGGTCGCGGGAAAACTGGGTATCGACGAGGTGCGCGCTGGCGTGCTGCCGGAAGACAAGAAGGACCTGATCGACCAGTTGCGCAAGGACGGTCACAAGATCGCGATGGCAGGCGACGGGGTGAACGATGCCCCTGCCCTTGCCGCCGCCGATGTCGGCATTGCCATGGGCACCGGGGCCGACGTCGCGATGGAAAGCGCAGGCATCACCCTTCTGGGCGGTGATCTGATGGGCATCGTGCGAGCGCGCAAGCTGGCTCGGGCGACCCTGCGCAACATCAAGCAGAACCTGTTCTTCGCCTTTGCCTACAACGCCATCGGCGTTCCGGTCGCGGCGGGACTACTCTATCCTGTCACCGGTCTGCTCTTGTCGCCCATGATAGCTGCGGCGGCAATGAGCCTGTCCTCGGTCTCAGTCATCACCAACGCGCTGAGGCTGCGACGGGTCAAACTCTAGCGGTAATGAGAACAGACTTTAAGAAAGTTCACCATACCCCTTCATCAAGCTGGTTCCGCTTTAACCGCCGGTCGTGCAGCCGGTTCGCGCGCGCTTAAAACCATGCGCCACAGCGGTTTCAGCGCTTCCAGCGCCAGCAGAACGCCGATCCCGGCCAAGGGAGGCACGGCCAGCCAGAGGCCTTCCAGTACACCAAAGCGGAACAAATCTCGCGCCGGAGCCCAGAAGAGCGTCACCGCGAGAAGCGAGGCGACGATCGGCAGCACAACCGCCAGCGCCCTGTTTGGCCGCAGCAGCGCCGACAGGATAGTGTTGGAGTTGGACCGATCGATCAGGATCAACGCGACAACGCCCAGAACCAACGTGGCAAACGCCAGTCCGCGCACCTGATCGGGGTCAAGGCCATAGCCGGGCGCGAACAAAGCAGCAGAGCCTGCAATACCCAGCACCATGCACCCCTGAAGCAGGCTCCAGACCACGGTGGGCCAGGAAAATAGTGGCTCATCCGCCGGGCGCGGCGGGCGTTGCATCACACCGACCTCTTCGCGCTCGGCCTCGAAAACCAGCGCACAGACCGGGTCGATCACCATTTCAAGAAAGGCGATATGCACCGGGCCAAACAAGAGCGGCATCCGGAACAGCAGCCGCATCAGCGCAAGGCCCGCAATCGGCACATTGACAGCGAGGATAAACACAATGGGCAAGTTGAGCCGTCCATTCTCGCCCTCAGCGCGTGAAGCAGTCGCGGCACTCAGTGAACAGGTGCTCATTGCCAGCGAGCACGGCGCTTCTTTGAATTTTGATCGGGAAGCACTTCAGGCGCTGTTGGATCGTCAGCAAGTTTGAGTCGTCGTGAGTGATGATTTTGGAATGCAGCTTGGAACCAAGCCACTCATTGCCTGAAAGGCCAAGCCGTCTCCCGTCGCTATCCAACAAGCCGGATAGGTTTCGTTTTTATCCAGTCCCGCGTTATGGTCGCCGCACCGAATTGCCGCCTGCGATGATGCGATTTATCAGCGCCGCGACGGCCCGGTGCGTTTCCATCTCGCTTTCCGAACCCACCCCGTTCTCGTGGGTTTCGGCGGAATCGTGCAAAACTCCCATAATCTCATGTTCGGGTAGAAGCTTGTGGTCGTTCATGGCCAGAAGAAGCGCCTCGCAGATCGTGAGGGCAGCTATTCCTGAATGATCATTTTGGTCGGACATTGCTGCCTGTTCCTCCCGGAAAAAATTTCAGGACCCGGAAACGGGCACCTGATAGTTTATACTGTCAGGAAATGAGGTATGCTGGGCTGATCTGAAGCAGTGCCAGCAACGATGGTCTCGGTAATCTGAGCAAAATCCGGAGGGACCTTTGAGCGCCGTAGCAAACAGCCCGTTAACACGAAAACTCTCTGCCTTCGTTGCATTGTCGTCGAAAGAGCTGGCTGTTCTGGAACGTCTGCATCAACGCCGCCGATCTTTCGTCGCCGGGCGGGACCTTGTCCACCAAGGCCAGACGGATCAGGCCGCCTACATTCTTGCGTCGGGATGGGTGTGCTCCTACAAGCTCCAGCCCGACGGGACGCGCCAGATTGTCGATTTCCAGATCGCTGGAGATTTCCTTGGGCTACGCAGCGTTCTTTTGCGCACATCGGACCACAGTTTCGAACCCATCGTGGACATTCAGGCGGTCGAGGTTTTGGCCAGCGACCTGCTTGACGCCTTCGAACAGACCCCGCGTCTGGCAACGGCGATCCTCTGGGCGGCGTCCCGCGACGAGGCGATGGTGGTCGAACACCTCGTGGGGATGGGGCAGCGCGACGCGGAAGCACGGATGGCGCATTTGCTGCTCGAACTTGGCGCCAAGCTGGCTTTGGTCGGTTTGGGGAGCAAGGCTGGCTATGCCTGTCCGCTGACCCAGTATCATCTCGCGGATGCGCTGGGGCTGAGTGCTGTGCATGTAAATCGCGTCTTGCGGAAGCTTCGGGAGGACGGGTTGGCCACGTTTCGGAATGGCCGCGTGACGTTCGACGACTTCGATCGATTGGCGGCACTGGCAGACTTCGATCCAGCCTATATGGATCACACTGGGCCACTTCTCAAATGACGCCCGGGCGCTTTCCTTGATTGATCAGCGTCAGTTCCCGCCGAGCTTGTCATCTGGTAACACTGGATCGACTTTCAGGAAAGTTCCGGAAAATCGAAGCGCGCGCGATCCGTGATATTGAGGGACAAAAATCCCGCGCGCTTCGGTAGCACTCGTAAACTTGCCCTCCAGACTGTCGGCGGGCATATCTCATGTAACCGGCAGGTGGGCGGCGATGCACTGACGCAGGTTAGCCCAGAGCCAGAGGAATTTCGGTCTGTGTCTAGACCGCCGCGGTCACGGTCCGAAGAGAAATTCCTTTTTCCAAGAGATAATCGGTGAGCCGCAGGACGTCATGCTCGTCGTGCCTCGGCAAAGGAAAGAAGTCTGCGGCTGGTCTCGTCCCAAAGATGCCGACGCGCGCAGTCAAGACTTTGGCGCAGTGTCAGGCGTTGTGCGCTGGCGAGTGTCTGATGGTCACGGATGACCTCGGAAAGGCGGTAGAACGGAATCCGGTTATAAAGGTGATGGACATGGTGAATCCCGATATTGGCGGTAAACCATCCCAGAACGGGTGGAAGGACGTAATGTGAACTGCCTTCGAGCGCCGCATCGTGCAGATCCCAGTCGGACGATCGGTCCCAGGATGTCTCTTCGAACTGGTGCTGAACATAGAACATCCACACACCGACAGTCGCTCCGACCAGCGCCGTCGGCAGCACCGTCACCACCACAGGAACGACCCCGGCCAACCAGATTGCCGCACCGATGAGGGTTGCCAGTGCCGCGTTGGTCGCCATGACGCTGAACCAGGATGACCCTGACTGCATCGACCCGATGGGAAGTCGGTTCTCCAGAAAGAACAGATAGGCAGGCACGAAACCGAAAAGAAAGAGCGGGTGGCGATAGAGCCAATATCCGATCCGCCCGGCCCGGGACCGGCCGCGATATTCGGCAACTGTCAGCGTCTTCACGTCGCCGATACCGCGGCGATCGAGATTCCCTGCCGAAGCGTGGTGCATCGCGTGCTTTTTCCGCCAGACATCGTAGGGCGTCATCGTGAAGACCCCCAGAACCCGCCCTGTCCAATCGTTGCTCCTTCGGTTGCGAAAGAACGACCCATGGCCGCAATCATGTTGAATCACGAAGGTGCGGACCAGAAACGCACCATTCAAGGTCGAGATGAACGCCGCAAGCACATAACTGATAGAAAGCGACCACCAGGACAGCGCCATAAGGAGGGCAAATGGACCAAGCGTGATCAGAAGTTCGACGATGCTGCGCAGTGGCGAAGGATCGCGATACTGTGCAAGGATTCGCACCCAGTCCCGCCCGCTGACTGGGCCAGTCACAGCATCAATATCCTGAGAGACCATTTTGCATCCTTCCCTGTGCCGTGCGAAAGGCCATCGGGGCCTTTCCTGCACGGGCATCGCAGACGTAGTGTACTCGGCAGATCCGCCGACCTGCACTGATGCGCGTTAGTTCGGAGCAAACTTAAAATTCCTTTTGGAAATGTTCCAACCGATGCGGCCACAGCCCTCCGGCATGCGCCCGTTTGCTCGAAAGTTGGTGCTTTCGAATATTGACCTGGCAAGCCGAATGATTTGACTGCAACCCGCAATGCGCGCTGATCTGTATCAGTGCGCGACAATCGATTTTCGTCCTAGTTTCGTACAGGCAACCGAGAAGGTCCGGTCACGAACCACCTTCGCAGGTGCAACCTCTCAGGATCAATTGCTGGGTATGGGGGCGGCGCAAGCCGGATTGGTATGAATTTGAAACACGAGACCACTGATATTGAACCGGAGGCGATCTCAAACAGCATCGCTGAAGCGGATCATCGTATTGCCAACCACTTGGCGATGCTGGCCAGTTACGTTCGGCTCAAGGGGGCGGCAATGGCTCAGCGCGATGAGCCGTTGGATGCCCAAGACGTACAAAGTTTGACCCGAATAATTGTCGCGCAGATCGATGCGATCTCGGACCTGCATCGTATCTTGTCAGTCAAGGCGAACTCGGACACTCTGAACCTGAGCGCTTCCTTATCCAGGATGTGCGACGCAATGAATACCGGTGTCGCAAGTGAGATCGAAATTGTCCAAACACTTGAAAAGGACTGTGAGGTTGCGTCTCAATCCATATTGCCAGTTACGCAGATCTGCGCCGAGGTCATCACAAATGCACTGAAGCATGGGTGCAACGCCGATGGCTCGGCCACCATCCGGGTCGCATGTCGCAAAAACTCTGCCGGAGCCGTTATTGTCGAGATCAGCGACTCCGGTCCCGGCCTGTCCGACAGATCGGCGGAAACCAGGAAGGATGGCCTTGGGATTCGCCTGATTGACGCGCTGATCCAGCAGGTAGACGGGCGCATCGAATATCTCTCGACCTCCCGGGGCCTGACAGTCCGCGTGGCATTGCCTGCAGCGCAGGCAAAGACCGCGCCCCGGACAGCCATCCGAAAACCAGATCGCCAAGAACATTCAGGCGTCACGCAGCTGACCACATCGGTCGGGTGACGGTCGGATAGCGACGCAACGCTACCGGAAATCTTCTGAAATAAATTGCCTCAACTCCAACGACTGGGTTGCTGCCGCTTTCAATTTCGCTGCGGCTCATGAGAACGGCCGCTGTTCCGGCTGCGCCGCAGCTCGGATTCCTGCTGCTCCACAGCGTTAGAATGCCGCGCGCGCTCCCAGCATACTTTCGATCCGGACCTTTGCCGCACTCGGTTCGAATGGTCGCTGTCATGCCGACCTAGTGTGTCGTTGAATCCGTTGTTTTCACCTAGGTTGCTGATCGCCACATTCGGAACCGCCCCTGCCCGGTCACCTCGCGTACAAGTCCTCGGGCCTCCATCCAAGCGAGATTGCGCCCAACGGCTGCGCGGCTAGCACCGGTCAGGGTCTCGGCCATCGGCGCCGAGACCAGTGGCCATTCGGTCAGCGCGGCGCGCAAAGCTGGTGATGTGCGTCCTGACAGCGGGGCCATGACGGTTTCCGCCCCTGACGACCAAACCTCGATTTCGTCCAGATGGCGCATCGCAGTCAGGGTCGCGTTGTCCATCCCGTTGAGCCAGCGGCTCAAACGCTCGGCCGGGGGGCCACCGGCACGCAGCCCCCCTGCCCCGCTCATGGCCAGGGGCGCGAAGACCGCGCCTTTCCCCCCGCTGGCGGCGATCCGTCCCGCTGTTACGGCAGCCTCCATCATGTCGCCATGCTGGCCAAGGCCGGCGAGGCTCCAAACGTGGTAGCCCATGCAGGCGCGGCTGATCGGGTGCAGGTTGTTGGCTGCGTCCATCAGGTTGAGCCACGCGGCCGCGCGATCCGTGAAACGGTCTTCTTCAGCATCAATGATCTCAGGGTCGTGGCGACCGAGGAAATCGGCAAGACTCGCATCTGGCCCAGGGCCACCCATGAGCCGTCGCACGGCCCATCCGACGCGAGCCAGCGCTGCTGCGTCTTCCTGCACACCAGACAGACGCAGGGAAATCCAGAGCGCCAGCCGATCCGGCGTGATCCGGTCGCCGACAAACCAGCTCAGCTCGGCCGCCTCGATCAGCGCCAGTCGGTGCCGCCAACCCTCTGGGCCACGCCGCAGACGATCGTCCAAGGCACCGAGCCGTCCGGCCACCCGCGCCAGGCGCGCTGCAAGACCAGCCTCGGCCTGCGTCCAGTCGGCGATGATCGACGTCTCGCTCGGCTCCGCCCGCGGCCCGGGCGGCAGGTAATCCGGCTCCTCCTCCATCGGACCGGGCAGGAACCACAGATCCTCTTCCGAAGGCTCGTCGGCTTGCCCGAGGTCGTCGGGGAGGTCTTCAAGATCGTCAAGTATGAAAGGGCTTTTGTTGTTCATATGTGCAGAATACGTGCATTTTGCAAACTACCCAAGGATTTTCGGCGCATGCTTTACGTCTCTATATATAGCACACGCGCGCGATGCTCCGCGATCACTACCTGATCACTCACAGCGCAGGGAAACCAAGGGCAATCTGACGAGCAGGACCACAGAGACCACACTTGCATCCGTTTCTAAACGGTCGTTTAGTAGTGACACACGAAATTGCAAACGAGCCATTCCCATGCTCTTGATCGGCTATGCGCGTGTTTCGACCGAAGATCAGACGCCCCTGCCCCAGGCGCAGGCTCTGAAATCCGCAGGCTGCATCGAGATATTTGAAGAGCACGCCTCCGGCGGCAATCGCGCCCGGCCGGTACTTGCCCGCGTGCTGGAGCGGATCGGCAAGGGCGACACGCTGGTCGTGATGCGGATCGACCGCCTGGCGCGGTCGCTGTCGCATCTGCTCGAGGTGATCGAGCGGCTCGAGGCAAAGGGCGCCTTCTTTCGCTCGCTGCAGGACCCGATCGACACGGCCAGCCCGCAGGGCAAGTTCACACTCCAGGTTCTGGGGGCGGCCGCCGAGTTTGAGCGCGCTCTGATCCGTGAGCGCACCAAGGCAGGCTTGGCCAGTGCCCGCAGCGAAGGCCGTGTCGGTGGCAATCCAGGTCTGCGTACCAAGGATCCCGCGGCACTGCGCAAGGTACGGCTGGCACGTCAGGACGGCTACATGGACCGGCTGCACGAGACCGCACAGGACTGGGTGCCGCATGTCCGGCGCCTGCGTCCGGACATGCCCTGGGAAGACGTGCTGCGGATCATCAACGCGCCACTGCCTGCGGAGCGGCGCTGGACCCAGAGCCGATTGCTGCGAGCCGTGAAGGCCTATGTGCGGGACGGTTTCCTGTCCGGGGCGGTGCTGGGCCGCGCCCGTCGCCGCGACACCGACGATCGCCTGCCCGCCATCGTTGCCGCCGTCAGAGGTGCCGATCCCGATATCACGTTGCAGGCGATCTGCGACCGGCTCGAGGCGATGCGCGAACGCACCCCGCGTGGACGGACAAGCTGGCAGCCCTCATCGGTCAGGATGTTGCTGGAACGTGCTGGGAAGTTGGGATTGCTGTGATGTAGGGACTCTGGCCATGTTGTCGGTCGGGACAGGCGCATGTCGTCAGCGGTATCCCCGCTTGCGCTTGGCCGTCACCAGGTCAGCCAGGGCGTCCACCGCCCTGCCCTCATCTGGATGATGGTCAATACGCAGTTGCCCGCAACTCCCGATACGGCCCCATTCCCGTATCAGCGACGCTCCTCCGAAGAGGTCGCGCTGAACCGCCATCAGATAAAAGCGCCGCATGTTTCGCGACGGATCCTCGCGGCGCAAATGCGTCTGGTCAGGAAAAATCTCGATCTGCATGAAACCACTATATCTTGTGCATAAGATCGCGATCAACATAAAATCGAGAGCTACACTCTGGCATCGATCCCAAAGAGAAGGAATCGTTGCGCCGACGGCCTGCGTTTCCGCGTCCCTGGCTTGAAATCAGGGAGCAGCTGCATAGCTCCTCGTGAACGACGGCATTACGCCGCGCCGCAGAAAATATAAGGATACCGCATGGCTTTTGATACACCTGGTCACGACACCGCGGCTTTTGGAACCCAAGGTCCGGACCAAAACCTCGAACCACTCACGATCCCGCGCCGTCATGTCGGCCCCAAGGACGTCGCGATCGACATCACCTATTGCGGGGTCTGCCACACCGACATCCATTTCGGGCACGACGATTGGGGCATGACCACGTATCCTCTGGTGCCGGGCCACGAGATCGTGGGCCGCGTCACCTCGGTCGGGGCCGAGGTCACCGCGCACAAGGTCGGCGACCTGGTCGGCGTGGGGTGCCTTGTTGACAGTTGCCGCACCTGCCCCTCCTGCGCGAAGGGTGACGAGCAGTACTGTCAGAACGGCGCGACGCAGACCTATGGGTCGCCCGATCCCCATCTGGGTGGCACCACGCATGGCGGGTACTCGGCATCCATCGTTGTGGATGAACACTTCGTCCTGCGCGTCCCCGAAAGCCTTGACACCAAGGCCGTGGCGCCGCTCCTCTGCGCTGGTATCACGACGTATTCGCCACTGCGCCACTGGAACGTGCAGCCGGGGCAAAAGGTCGGTGTCATCGGTCTCGGCGGGCTGGGGCACATGGGCGTAAAATTCGCCGCCGCCATGGGCGCGGAAGTCACCATGATCACCCGTTCGGCGGACAAGGGCGAAGACGCCAAGGCCCTCGGAGCGCACCGGGTCCTTCTGTCCAGCGACGCTGACGCGATGGCGGCCGAGGCGGGCAGCTTCGAGTTCTTGCTGGATACAATCCCCGTGGGTCACGACATCAACCCCTATCTGCAGCTGCTGAAGACGGATGGCGCAATGGCCATCGTCGGCGCCATCGATGCGATCGAGCCGGTGCAGGGCTTCAACCTGATCTTCGGGCGCCGCACGGTCGGCGGTTCGCTGATCGGCGGCCTTCCCGAGACGCAGGAGATGCTCGATTTCTGCGCCGAGCACGACATCGTCTGCGATGTCGAGATGATCGGCATGCAGGACGTCAACGAGGCCTGGAGACGTGTTCAGGCCGCGGACGTGAAGTACCGCTTTGTGATCGACATGGCTAGCCTGAAGGGCGACGCCTGAAGCTTGGCGCACGACGCCCGGCCGCCCAAGGTGGCCGGGCCGAACTCTGCGCGACGATTTGCCGAAAGGCAATGAGGACGGGCGAAAGTTTTGCAACGAGATCACCCGGTGCCTTTTGATTCTCCGGATGTATCCGCACAACCGACCGCCCCGGCAACGGTCTGATTTGCACCCCACCTACCGAATGAGAAAGGGCGCGCGCCAATCGAGCTTCGCTTGTCGCGGCTGCCTGACACTCTGCCCAGCCTGCACCGCCCGCCAGCCGCGCGCGAGACGGTCTACACGCCTGAAGGCCGCGCCCCGGTGGCGAGGTATTTTATGACATGGGCGACGGGGTGTGAAACGGCATGCAAAATTGACCGCCCCGAAATTTCTGTTCAAATTGCCATAACTCCGCCTCGTGCTCGACATGCGGACAGGGCTAAATCTCGTAAACAGGAGTTGTCTATGTCAAAGCAAAAAACTTCATTCCTTGAAAACATATCGAGCATGGCGCTCGCGTGGATTCCCAGCGTGCAATGCAACATCTCCCGGGTACTTCCCGGCTTGGGCGGCTAGGATCGGGCCTCTTGTGCCGGCCCCCGGTCCGCACGCTACATATAGAAACCCCTTGCGCGAATCCGCGACTCGCGCGATAGTCACGGAAAAAGCCGGATAGACGGCGGGCACCGTGACCACGAAAAGGCCGGACCGCCGCGAGAGGGGCGCATGAACGAGCAGATTAAACACCCGGACCTGTCCGTGTCCATCGACCGGCACGCAGAGCTCCTTTCGTCGCAGCTTTACGCGCAGCGCGAGAGCCTGTTCCCGCCCGACGCGAAGAAGACGATGCGGCGATTCACGTCCGGGGAGGCGGCCGCCCTCCTGGGCGTGAACGACAGCTACCTGCGGAAGCTCCATATCGACGGGCGGGGGCCCCGGGTCGAGATGAGCGCCGGAAACCGCCGTCAGTACAGCGCGGAGAACCTCCTCGAGCTGCGCCGGGTCCTTGACGCCGGCGCTAAGGTGCCCGGCACCTACCTGCCCGGCCGCCGCGGCGGCGAGCACCTCCAGGTCATCGGGGTGATGAACTTCAAAGGTGGGTCCGGGAAGACGACCACCTCGGCCCACCTCGCGCAGCGGCTGGCGCTCCGGGGGTACCGGGTCCTTGCGATCGACCTCGACCCGCAGGCGTCCTTCTCTGCCCTTCACGGGGTCCAGCCGGAGTTCGACCTGCCGGACGGCGGCACCCTTTATGACGCGATCCGGTACGACGACCCGGACCCGATCCGCGACGTGATCCGCCCCACCTACATCCCGAACCTCGACCTGATCCCCGGGAACCTTGATCTCATGGAGTTCGAGCACGACACGCCGCGCGCGCTGGCGCAGGGGAACGCGGGGCTGTTCTTCTTCCGCGTCAAGGAGGCGCTCGAGCAGGTCGATGCGGATTACGACGTGGTGGTGATCGACTGCCCTCCGCAGCTCGGGTTCCTGACCATGTCCGCCCTCTCCGCCGCCACCGGCGTCCTGGTGACGGTCCACCCGCAGATGCTCGATCTCATGTCCATGTCGCAGTTTTTGCGCATGACGAGTGATTTGCTGAAAGTGATCCGTGATTCAGGCGCCGACATGACGCATGACTGGATGCGGTTCCTGTGCACCCGTTACGAGCCGACCGACGCGCCGCAAACGAGGATGCTGGCGTTCATGCGGAACCTGTTCGGGGACTCGGTCCTGAACGCGCCGATGCTGAAATCGGCGGCGGTCTCCGACGCGGGGCTCACGAAGCAGACCCTGTACGAGATCGAGAAGGGCGCGTTCACCCGGTCCACCTACGAGCGGGCGCTGGAGTCCCTGAACGCGGTGAACGACGAGATCGAGGCGCTGATTCGGGCGACGTGGGGGCGGACCGATGGCTAAGGACCCCCGAAAGGCCCGCAAGGGCATGCTCGACGGCCTCACGGGGCAGCAGGCCCCCTCCCCCGCTCCGGCGCCGGGCGGGCCGAGCCGGGCGCTCCGGTCCGCGCGCGGCGCGGTGGACGAGACGAAGGTGTGGCGGATCGACCCTGATCACGTCACGGATGACCGGCCCGAAGACCGGCTTCGTCAGGATCCGGACCCCGAGCTCCTGAGGTCCATCGAGGAGGCGGGCCAGACCGTGCCGATCCTCGTCCGGCGCGACCCCCGCGACGCGGATCGGTACCGCCTGATCTACGGCCGGCGCCGCCTCGACGCGGTCCGGGGGATCAACGAGGGCCGTGACCCGGATGATCGGCTGCTGATCCGCGCGCTGATCCGGGACCTGGATGACCGGGCCGCCGTGACCGCCCAAGCGTCCGAGAACGCCGCGCGCCGGGACCTGTCCTACGCGGAGAAGGCGCTGTTCGCGCACCGGCTTATCGAGGACGGGTTCGGCAGCCAGGACGAGGTCGCCGCCGCGCTGAGCACCACGAAGTCCGCCGTCTCGATGTCCCTATCGGTCGTGAGGGTGCTGACCCCGGAGCTGATCCGGGCGATCGGGCCCGCGCACGGCGTGGGGCGGCCCCGGTGGGAGGCGCTGCGCGACGCGGTCAGGGGCTGCACCCTCGACCGGGAGGAGCTTATCCGGACGGCGGAGGCGGCCCGTAACAGGTCGAAGGGGCCCGAAAAGGACGCGGCGTCCGCGACGGGGCAAGAGGACCCCGGGGCGCGGGATCTGAGGGCCCTTGAGGCGGTTCTCCGGGCAGCCCGGGCCCATGCGGACGCGCCGGCCGACCCGGGACCCGCCGCGCCGCGTGCGGCGCGGGTGACCGTCGACGGCGCGCCGGCCGGCACGGTCAAACGAACGAGGAAGGGGGTCCGGCTGGACCTGACCGCCGAGGATGACGCCTTCGCGGCCTGGCTCGAGGAGCGGGCCCCGGAGGTGATCAGGGAGCTCCACGCCCGGTACAACGGCGCGGGGGACAACGAGGACGAGCAGCAAAAAGGAGGCACGAACGCGGGCAGCACGTAAAAAGAAACCCCCGAAAAGCGCGAGGCTCCCCGAGGGCGTCTGTTCAACTTGCACCTGAACGATACCCCCTGCCCCGCACCGAATCAACCCCGCTTTGAGCGGGCGGGGCGTTTTATTGTCCGCCGTGATTAAAAATATGGGGTATCAAGCGATAACGCCCTTCGGGCGAACTGTGGAGCGCGTTCATATCAGGGCCGCCGAGGCGGCGAAGGCGCCGCTCCCGCCGACCGGGGTCGACAAGTACGAGGCGCTGCGGGAGCTGACCGTCGCGCGTGGCGCGTTCGAGGTCACGGACCGGGCCCTCTCGGTCCTGCAGGCGCTCCTCAGCTTCCACCCGGACCGGATCCTCGGCGGTAACGCGGAGCGGCCCGTGGTCTACCCGTCCAACCGGGCCCTCTCCGAGCGGCTCAACGGGATGCCGGACAGCACGCTGCGGAGGCACCTGGCCGCCTTGGTGCGGGCCGGGGTCATCCTGCGACGGGACAGCCCGAACGGGAAGCGGTACGTGCGCCGGGGGCAGGAGGAGACCGTCGCCTTCGGGTTCGACCTGTCCCCGCTGGCGATCCGTCATGATGAGATCATCGCGGCGGCCCGGGAGGCCCGCGCCGTTCAGGAGCGCCACAGGCGCCTCAGGGAGGCCGTGAGCCTCATGAGACGGGATCTGGCGGCCCTTGCCGCCTACGGAGCCGACACGCGCCCTGAGGCGGCCGTGTGGGGCCGCTACGAGGATCAGGCGGCCCTCACCGCCCGGGACCTCCGCAGGCGCCTCACGGATGAGGAGCTTGAACGGCTGAGGGGGGAGCTGCAGGCGGCGCTCGATGAGGTTCGGCCAATCCTTGATCCGCAGAGTTCGGAAAAAATGAGCGGCAGCGCCGTCATACATGAGCGGCACCATCAGAATTCAAATAAAGAATCCTCTGATTCTGAACCTGCCAAGAAAATGGCAAGAACCGCAGGCGTTATGCCCGAGATATCTAACCTTGAGAACCAGGCCGCCGTTGACGAGGATCGGGGCGACTCGACCTTTGAACGGGCGCAACGGCCCGCCTTCCCGCTTTACCTCGTCCTGAAGGCGTGCCCGTCAATCGTGGAGTTTGGCGGCGGCGAGATCCGGCACTGGCACGACCTGTTCAACGCGGCGGACCAGGTCCGGCCCGCGCTCGGGATCAGCCCCTCCGCCTGGGGCGAGGCGGTACGGGACATGGGGCCCGAGGAGGCGGCGGTGGTGGTCGCGGCGATCCTGCAACGGTTTTCCGAGATCAGCTCGCCGGGCGGGTACCTCCGGGCGCTGACGCGGAAGGCGTCGAACAGAGCGTTCTCAAGCGGCCCGATGGTGATGGCGCTGCTGAACCGAGGGCGGACCCGAGAGGGGGGCAGGACTGTAGCATAAGGCCTGAAGGTGACCTGAGCGGGACTTCGTTGCCCTTCGCCGCGCCGGCGACATTCGCGATGCCGCCGTAAAGGAACCCGGAAAGAGTGGCGCATAGCGGATTTTCGATGCACAGCCACGCCGCCATCTTTGACCGCATAACACCGCCGTGTCATGGTCAACTGATCTGACAAGGAATGAACGATGACCCCGGATACGGATAGCAAGCAACGCAAGGATCTCAACTCCGCCGAAATCGGGGCATTGGCGCATCTTTATCGGGCTGAGGTCTACCGCTCGACGATCTGGCGGACGCGTCTGGACGCCACGACAAACTGGGCTGTGGTGACATTGGGGATCGCCTTGTCGATCACCTTTGCGGCGCCGGAAGCATCTGCATTGCCTCTTGTCCTCGTCGGTGTGTTGCTTTTGTTCTTTCTGATGGTCGAAGCACGCCGGTATCGCTTTTTCAATGTCTGGCGCGCACGCTGTCGCTGGATGGAAACACATTTCTACGCACCGATGTTGCACGACGGCAATTTACACCTCGAGGAAAATTGGCAGCAAACGCTGGCAGAGGATTACTGGCGGCCGAAATACCACGTTAGCCTTATGGTCTCGGTGGGGCGCAGGATTCGGAACACGTATCTCTGGATTCTATTGATCCAGGCGCTTGCCTTCATGAGCAAAGTAATTGTGCACCCTGAACCTGCGCGGTCTTTTGCAGAAGTTTTCGACAGGGCGGCTGTCGGACCAATCTCCGGAACTATTGTGGTCGCTTTGGGTCTTCTGTACATCTCTCTGTCGATCGCGATTGCAGTGTGGAGCTATCTTCACGACCGTGGACGCGCATTGCGCGGTGACCGAAGCCATGGCAGCAGCATGGGCTGAGTGACATGTTCCATGTGACTTTCAAGTTTTCAGACAAGATGGCAGCGGATCGAGACACCCGACTTACGGGTTCGGACGGGTCTAAAGCCAAACGTCAGCTACAAGATGTTGCTTTTAGCCACCCCGCTGTTGCATCCGCGAAATGCTGCGTCCTTATAATACAGAAAGGGCTCGAAGCTGCCTTGCTGTGCACGGGCAAAGGAAAATGCCCTTGCAGTGCGATCCTGCACTCTCCCGAAATCGATCCGAATAGGGGAGGTGATCACCGTGGCTTCGGCCGCCGTGGAATACCTACCCACCCTGCCCGTCCGGCCGAATCTTGGGGCTCGAGCGCGTGTACCGTTTGGCTAGCCACTCCTTGCGGTGGGACTGGCGTTCCGCCCTTCGTGCCTCCCGTTTCCGCTTTGCCCGCGCTCAGGACTTGGCCTCCTCGGCCCGCGCGGCACCGTTCGCGCGCTTAAAAGCGTTCTTCGCGACCATACAATCGTGGATCCGAGGCGTCGGGTGGCGCCTCTGGCGCATCCGTTCTGGGCGCGCATCCCAGTTCACAGCTGTGAACACCGTGACTGGGCTCCGACCGCCCTGCCCCGCTTGGTTCGGCGTTCCCACCGCATTCCAACCGGGTCGGATAGACGCTCCGTACGGGTTCCGTTCCGGTTCACAGCTGTGAACTTCGCCTCCGGCGCGTAGACATCCTTCATGCTGCTCCGCTCCCCCTCTGCCCGTGCGACACTCAGATCTTCCAGCATCAACGCCGTCGTGAATGTCAATTGTATCGGCGCACGATTTTTCGCTGCCCGGCTCGTGTCCGTGATCTGGTTGAGATGCTTGACGTCCACACAAATCTTCTGCGTTTCTGCTGTGAAGCTGGACCATGCGACGACGGTTTGCATTGCCAGCTTTTAGAGCCGAGGGCACGATAGCATCGTCGTGGCGCCCATTCTAATCGTCGTAAAGTCGGGCTACCGGGGAAGACGGACCGTCCCGATGCGGTGGTGCTAGCGAAGCTGAACTACGCAGGCAAGTTGACGGCTGCGTGGGTACCGGATCACGTTTCAGAACTATGTCCACGCGGTTTACGATAGCGAGGCTCGGGTCGTAAAACCGACTGGCCAAATCGCCGACATGTTCCCGAGTTGGGTGCGTAAACTCGTCGTAGAGGTGGTTCAGGCGATGAGGAGGGTCGCGCTCTTCGTCACGGTGAGGTAATTCGCCTAAGGCAGAGATTTTCACCGATTAGGCAACTCACTTTAGCTGATTGCTTGTCCGGGCCGACGCCATTTGAGCATTCCAGTGGCAATACAGTGCGCCCGGGCGTCATCACCAATGCCGGCCCCGGGTGCGCCGTGCGCGCCCTGATCGGTAAGGCCCGAAGCTACCGGATGCAGCCTCGCTTGAGCCGAAAGCTTTATGAAAGGACTGAAGAACTTCGCAAACCCGCACAGGACACTGCTCTGAAAGAACAACTACCGGTGTGCGAACGCCACCGCCATTTGCCTGCGATTGTGAAATCTTGAATGCCGAGTACCACGTGGATTACTTTTTTGCTGTTCTCGATTCTTTTCTTTCCGACGGCTTTCAAGGATTCCCATCTCTAATTTAGTCGTTGAAGCGACTCGGAAGTATGATGCTTCCGCCACTTTTAAGGAGATTGAAAATTGAACAACAAAAAAATGGCTGAGCAGATCGCAGCGCTTCCGCGAACACTGCAGATCGCGCTCATGACCCAAGCCGCGCGTGTGACCGCAAAACGCAGTGTGCGTGGTCAGACTTCCCACCGTTTTTATGCTCACGAGTGTGGGCTCTCACCCCGCATTATTCATCGGGGCGGCTCGACGGCAGGTCGGAGGCCGTTTGCGGCCGTTTTTGTCTGACCTTGGGGGGCCTGTTCTGCCCTTGGGGGGCCTGTTCTGCGAGCGCCAAGCTCGCTTCTCGCATGAGTTGAGCCGGCGACTGCATTGGCAGCTATTTCGGTAGTGATCGCTGTAGCAGGGACACGTTTGTTGGCCGCCCCTGGGCGTTCATCCGGTCGGTGTTATCGGCGACTTGCTCGAGGCTATGGGCTGGCTCCGCGCAGCATCTGGATCTGTGGCCAGACGGCGGCCCAGAAAGGCGCAGCCGCTTCGGCAAGGATCAGGGTCATGCGCCGGGCGGAGATGACAAGGCGTGCGCCGGCGCGCAGCACGCGTTCCCGCAGGCGGCGCAGGCTCCAGGGAGTTTTCGTCGTGCGCGTCATGGCGCGGCGAGCGACGTGCATCACCTGGTAGGCCAGCATGGCAATCAGCAGGCGCACTTCGTTGCAGGCGAAGGCATCGACCGCGGGGGTCGCCTTTTTCGGCTTCTTGCCGCGGACGTGGGATTTCGCGCGGTTGGTCGAAGACAGCGCCGGGTCCAGCACGTCCATCAATTCACCCATGTGTCCCTCGGCCTTGCCGCGCTGAGGATAATGGTCCAGCAGCGCTTGCCCATCCATCTGAAAGCGAGAGATCGACGTGACGAGGAAAAACCGGTCGAGCAGCAGATCGTCGGGCCGTTCTTTGACCACCAGCACGACGCGGCGAGGCTCATCCCAGGTGCCAGCCTGATAGTCCAACTCATGCGTCCACATCCGTGGCTCCGTCGGTCGCCGCCCGACCGGGCGCTTCATGTGCGGCGCGGCCAGCCGATCCAGCGCGGGGTTCGCACGCAGACGGGCAACGTGATGGATGCCGCGCGCCTCGAGGCCGGCGAGCAAAGTTCCGGATGGGAAGCCCGCATCAATGCGCACATGGGTGATCTTGCACAGACTGGCCTCGGCGCGGTCGACCACGTCGAGGATCACATCCAGCGCACCCTCCGCGCTGCCCACGTTCCCGGGCCGAAGACGCGCGTCGAGCATGTCGCCGGTCTCGGCGATGGACGTGACCAGCGGATAATAGATCCGCGTCTTGTAATGGCCGTTCCACTCCGCCTTTGGCTGGTGGCCATGGACTTCGATGGGCAGGGAGTCCACGTCGAGCGTGATCCGGGTGCGGCGCTCGCCGCCGTTCTCGCTACGCAAGTTGCGGCCGGCGAGTTCCAGTGCCGCTTGGCGCAGCACCTTGAGGTTGTCGGGCTGCGCCAGCATCGCCGCGCAGCGCGACAGCGTCGGCTGCGATGCCAGGCCACGCTCCGAGAACGGTGTCAGACCGGCCGAGGAACTGACCGCCAGCCGCATCGCGGGATCGTGCCGAAGCGCGTCGGCGTCATCGTGGTCTCTCCATCCTTGCGCTGTCAGCAGCACCAGTGTTCGGACAAGGGACGGCAGGTCGTGGACGACATCGGCATCGCGGCGGTCGTCCTTCATCTGCGCGGTCATCCAGGGGACGATGTCGGTGGCATCGAGGACCTCCCTTAGAAGCACGGCGCCGGGATCGCCGGTCAGGCGCTCGGCCCGGGTCTCGATCGAAAGAGAGCGGTTGAAACCGGCGACGACCGGTCTTAGCGTTTCACCCATGCGTGCGTCCGTGGCTGCTGCGGTTTTTTGTTTCAACAGACTGATTCTACAGTGCTTTCTGGCGCACGCAACCTCCCGAAAATGAATTGGACGAATATGCCGGGCTCACGGTCCGTTGTGAACGCAATGCGCGATGAAGGACATGGCGAAGAGATTTTTTCCGGGCGCGGTTACAATTCGCGTAGAATCTATTTCCCTATCGAGATACTGGAAAAAGCCAGTGAGGCTATTTCATCCAATCACGTACGATTGAGTCTTCATACAGATCCGTCGGGATTTCTGGACGTGATCCAGACAAAGCTCAATTAAATGAAGGAGATATCGTAATACATTGTATGCGCCGTTCCCGTCCCATTGATTCCTACGGTTCCGTTGCGATCAACATCAAGGCGAATTTCCTTCGGAGTAGTCTTAAGGAGATGTAGGTGGCAGTGAATGGCGCGAGGATGGAGCTTTTGGCTGTGTTGAGGTTATGTAGCGAACGCGTGACTAGGCATCCGACAAGGCAGCCTGCGCCGTCGCGTTGTTTCAGGAGCTTCCCGCGGACGGACACTCAGGACGCGGACAAGTCGCAGATTTCAGGCCTTACTTATCGCGGCAGAATACATTTCTGTCGCGATAGGATGCGTTGAATGACACTGCCTTGGAACCAAGATCACAAAAATTGCGGTGTCGAGGCCATCATTGGCTTCGTGCTGGACCCGATGAACGAATGAAGCAGTTTCCCAAGAGGGAAACTTGTACCTTGGCAAGGTTTGTCATACCGTGACTTCAAAAAGGAGATCGAAATGGGAACCATGAATATTTCACTACCAGACCCGATGAAATCCTGGGTGGAGTATCAGTCAAAATCAGGGCGCTATGCAAACTCGAGCGACTATGTTCGGGACTTGATCCGTCGGGATCGAGCGCGTCATGAGGCGATCGTCGAGGTGCAGTCCGCGATTGACGAAGGGCTAGCCAGTGGCCCTGCAGCGCCTTTGGACGGAGAAACATTCAAGGCACGAATGCACAGCCTTGATGCCAAGTAGCGGCACCTTTGCGCTTCGTCCCGCTGCGCGCGCCGATCTTGCCAAGATCTGGACCGATGGCGTGTCGAGTTGGGGCATGGATCAAGCGGATCATTATACGGATGGTCTGTTCGCGCTATTCGACCTTCTTGCCGCGTTTCCGGAAATGGCACGCGAGCGCACTGAGTTTTCTCCGCCAGTGCGCATACATCCGAATGATGCGCATTTGGTGATCTACCGCAAGGAAGAGCAGGGGATTGAAATCATTCGTATCCTACATGCCCGCCAGAACCTGACCGCCTATTTGCTGGAAGGCTGATCGTGTCTCACAATCCGGCGGCCTTGATCAGGTTCACGCGTAATCTGTCGCAGCTGCGCTGGTACCTATCTCAATCGTGCGCCCAAGGCCCGCATTCTTGAGGCCGTCCGCGAGGCGAAGGGGGAGGGGATTGCACAGCTCTTTGATCACCTGAAGAAAGGTGAGATGGCCAGTGAGGTCGAGCTGCTTCTGCAGGGCAGCGGCTTGTTTCCCGACGTCCTGCGTCGCGGCGATCTGCTGGCTATGGATGGACAGGACAGTGCAGAAGGGCAGGGGACGGATGTCGATGCCGGAGCGGCTGAAAGCGTCAGTGAAGCTGACCTTCCCGCTTTCCCGGAGAGTATCGCAAAGTGTGGGGCATTGACTCCGCAACCGTTCCACAGCCACCGATCGCACGCGTCATTTGCCCTTAATATTAGCGCTTTTGACATCCGGAAAATGTGGGGCAGCCACGTTTTCTGGTACTCTCCAATTGACCCAAAATTGCCATTGGCATATATTGCCAATACAGGAGATTTACACCATGGGCACACGCAACGTTGTTCTCACGGAAACCCAAGACCATCTGGTTCAAGCACTGGTAGCGTCAGGGCGCTACCAGAACGTGAGCGAAGCGATGCGCGCTGGCTTGAGGTTGCTCGAGCAGGAAGAAGCACAGCTTGCCGGGGTCCGGAAGGGTCTTCTTGAAGGCTTGGCACAGGCCAAGGCCGGCGATCTTGCGGATGGTAGTGGGGAAGATGCAATCCGTCGGGCCTTTGCGAATGCGCGCGCTCTTTCATGAGCCGATCCTTCCGGCTGACGCGCAGGGCAGAGGACAGTCTTACCGACATCGCCAGATGGACGATTGATAGTTTCGGGCTGCGTCAGGCCGAGATCTATCAAGAGGAATTGCTGAACCGCTGTGCAGCGATATTGAACGGCGAGGCATATAGCCGGAGTTGCGGAGTCCTCGTAGATGATGCCGATGATCTGCGCTTTGTTAGGGCAGGGGAGCATTATTTGGTTTTTTTGGATCAGCCCGATGAGGTCGTCATTGTCGACATCCTGCACAGTCGCAGTGATCTGCCCCGTTATGTTGCGGCGTTGATGGCGTTAAAAAACAAAGGTTTCCGATCGGCGTCACAACCCCGCCGCCTTGGTCAGGTTGACGCGGAACCTGTCACGCCTGCGCTGATAGCGCCGGGTCATTTCGGCGCTGGCATGGCCAAGGTGTTTCTGGACATGGCGTTCATCGATCTCGGCGCTGCTGGCAAGACCGGCGCGTAGGGAATGACCGGAATAGAGTTTCATACGCTCGGCATCGGGCAGGTCCGGGCGCAGGGCGGCGTCCAGCACGCAGCGCTTGATCAATCGCGCAACGTGCTTGTCGTTCAATCGCGTTTGCCGCGCGCGCTTGCCATCGCGTGTCACGCCGGTAAAGACAGGACCGATACTGATGCGCCCGAAATGCAGCCATTGCTGCAAGGCATGGACGGGGCAGGTCTGCTCGTTTGAACCGCGCCCGATTTCCACTTCCCGCCAGCCGGTCTTGCCACGCAGGGTGATCAGCGCGCCCTGGTCCATGATCTCGACCCAGCCGCCCGAGTCCGGCGTGTCATCCTTGCCATGGTCGAGGCTGACGATCTCCGACCGCCTGAGACCTCCGGCAAACCCGATCAACAGGATCGACCTGTCGCGCAACCCGCGCAGATCGTGGGGCAGGGTGGCCACCATGGCGCGGATGTCGTCGGCCATGATGGCCTCTTTCTGCAGGGGCGGGCGCGCGTGCTTGCGGCGGATCCCCGCCAGCACGGTGGCGATATGGCGGTCCTTGCGGTCGAGCGGCTGACCGCGCTGTGCATAGCCCCAGCCAAGCCCTGACAGGCGGCGCTCGATCGATGCGACCGAGAGGGCAGGGGCCTTGCCCTGCGGCGTGGCCAGATCGGCGATATAGAGGCCGACCAGTTCGGTCGATGGGGGCAGGGGATCGGCGCCGCGCATCCGGCACCAACGCGCGAAATGCGCCCAGTCCCTGCCGTAGGCGTTCAGTGTGTTCTCGGACGCGGCGGCGCGGGCATAGTCGCGGGCTGTCGTGACCAGCCGATCCAGTGTTCCGGACCCCGCGACATGCGCGGGCAGGGCGATGGCACCGGTTCTCGCTTGCCTTCTCTCGTCGATCTGAGCATCGTCAGCTATGTCACAGAGCGCGGAGCGCGATTTCTCGTCCTTTCCCGGCATTGTTTCCCCGACAATTCACTGATTTTGAGATTGCGTTGCAGCGTATCCTACAGTGTCCGATAAGGCAACCTTACCGGACATTACGAAAGGCGGCAAAGTGCGGCGGTTACAGTATTTAAAGCTGTCAGAAAGCGCCGCGTCCAATCGGGTCAAGTTCACCCGGATAATTCATGAGAAGGCGGCGGAGGTAGCGTAACCATCTGAAACATCGTATGTTTTGGTTGCTGACGCCAAACACGCGGTTTTCAGGAGCCCGACCTCCGCCATGACCCAAGCTACGCGCTCCACACCCCGCCTGTCACCCCTCGTTGGCAAGCCGATCCTGCTCGGATTTGACGGTGCAGACATGAGTTCGGATGCCGGGCTGACCCTGCTGCGCGAGATCGAACGCAAAGCAGGTCTGGCGCAGCGGCTCGCCGATTGCCTGAGCGATCCACGCGATCCGGCGAAGGTTCAGCATGTCCTGGGCGACATCATCCGGTTCCGGATCATGATGATTGCCGCTGGCTATGAAGACGGCAACGATGCGGTCAGCCTGCGCCATGACCCAAGCTTCAAGCTCGCTCTGGAGCGCGGCCCCGAGACCGGCGTGGCCCTGTGTTCCCAGCCCACGATCTCGCGGATGGAGAACCTGGCCGATACGCGCGCGCTGATCCGGATGGGGCATGATATGGTGCGTTTTTACTGCCAGTCGTTTGCACGCGCGCCCGGGCGGATCGTGCTTGATATCGATGATACGTTCGACACGGTGCATGGCCATCAACAACTGCGCCTGTTCAATGCCTATTACGACGAGTATGGCTTTCAGCCCATTGTTGTATTCGATGGCGAGGGGCGGCTCGTCGGGGCCCTTCTGCGCCCGGCGTGCCGGCCCAAGGGGAGCGAGAGCGCGGCCCACATTCGCCGGTTGATCCGCCAGATCCGCAGGTATTGGCCCAAGACCGAAATCCTGCTACGCGCCGACGGCCACTACGCAACGCCCGAGGTCCTGGACCTGTGTGATGATCTTGGACTGCACTATGTCTTCGGTCTGCCCAAAAACAGCCGTCTGGCGGAGCACATCCTGCCCCTCGATGCCTCGACGGCCGCGCGCTATGCCCGCAAGCCCGGCCAGAAGCTGCGCCGCTTCAAGACATTCTCCTATGCCGCCCGGTCCTGGTCTAAACCTCGCCGCGTCATCGCCCGTGTCGAGGTCGGCGCCCGCGGGCGCGACACGCGCTACATCGTCACCAATCTCGAGGGCGGGCGTGGCAAGCACCTTTATCAGAAGCTCTACTCCGCCCGCGGTCAGGCCGAGAACCACATCAAGGCCTGGAAGGCCCACCTCGCCTCGGACCGGACCTCGTGCTCGAAAGCGACCGCCAACCAGATGCGGCTGATGCTGCACGGGTGTGCCTATTGGCTCTGGTGGACATTGCGCGCCGCCTGTCCGAAGAAATCCCCGTGGCGCCGCGCCCAGTTCGACACGCTGCGGCTGCATCTCGTCAAGCTCGCAGCCACCATAGTCGAGAAAAAGACCCGGATCATCGTCACACTGCCGGCATCCTGCCCGCAGCAGGGGCTGCTGCGCCTACTCTTCGATGCGCTCGCCCCACCGAAAACACCCTGACGCAAGCGCCCCGATCACCCCGAAACATCAATCCATATGACCCAAACCCTGGACATCGGCCGGACTTCTGACCGGACGCCGATATCGGATGTGCGCGAGAAGCCAACGGCCCGGAAAACCAACCGCCAAAGCCGGAAAGTGCAGGATCATGAATTATCGCGGTTCATAAGTTGCGCTGTGAAATGCTCGGCGATTTGCGCTCCTGGAGGCTTGCGATCCATGCAAGTTCCAGCTTATCTTCCTCCAAGCTGTTATTCAGCGGCCTTGAAGCACAAGATATGGTGGCTCGATGCAGTTCGAAATTTTCCCCGACCAGATCCGGTTACGGCGCGAAGACGCGTCTCAAAACATGCGACGCTTCTACCGGATGGTGGTCCAACGGGACTTGTTCGGAGGCGCGTCTCTGATCCGGGAATGGGGGCGCTTTGGGAGGTCGGGCCAGGTCCGCATCGATCATCATCCGGACGAGGGCAGGGCGGTGGATGCCCTGGCTGACTTGGTGACGGCCAAGCGCAAGCGGGGATACCGCTGACGGCCTCCGCCTGTCTGAAC
>Ga0306908_1000081_pt1 | contig 54894 bp, 62 predicted proteins | sample AntRauTorcE11899_FD_190430 | JGI IMG/M metagenome (GOLD analysis project Ga0306908, IMG submission 190430) | Saline lake microbial communities from Rauer Islands, Antarctica - Metagenome Torckler E11 #899 (v2) (version 2) | ecosystem: Environmental > Aquatic > Non-marine Saline and Alkaline >... | reverse complement strand
GTGCGATTTCGAGCGGCGCTCTCGTCAGATCTACTCCGACCACCGACTTACAGCGATCGGCGAAGCCGAACGCCACGTGACCGGGGCCGGTAGCGACCTCGAGTACGCGGTCGCTCGAGTCGACGTCAGTTGCTTCAACCAGGCGAGCGATTCGCTCCGGATCGCTCACCGACGCGGTCGCCGCGTATGCATCAGCCTGTTTCGTAAACGCGCGTCGAACAGTTTGCTTATGATCGGACGGGTCAGTCATGCGCTACTGTCACTAGAATTCAGGAACGAGTGAGAATGGGATAATAATACCGCCGATGTTTGAATATTACCCCGTGCACGGTGGCCGGGGAATCCTGCTCTCACGAGGGCAGGCCTCCTGTTTCGATGACGTGACTTGCAGACACAGACTCAAACTGAGTTGTGTCCGTAGCGGTCACAGTCACCACAGGCGTTGATTCGGGCCATCCCAGCCCTAGTTCAGAAAAACCTCTCTGCAAGACATTCATCGCCGCATTCGCATCCCTATCCGTCTCGAACCCACACGCCGGAATGTTCCCTGACCCAGATTGGCTTCGCTGTCTTCCGTACATCGCGGGGAGCTGTATGGGTTACTGGAGGATGTTGTTGATCAGTGCGAACTGCGTCTGCTGAGTCACGAAGTGGACGAGCTCGCGGGATTTCATCACCCCAGCAGCCCCAAGATCGGTGCTCATACGACACAGTACACACCCTGAAGGCAAGTACTTCACACCATTTCTTCAAGCCAGTCGAACTGGGCTGTGAGTTCTGTTCGCCGTTGACGTTTGATGACCGTTGAGTCAAGTACATCTCCGATGATCGCAACGTCAAGCGCGAACTCCGTCGTTGCGACCACTTCACTCCCGTTAGGATCTGATGTGACGGTGTACGCTGTCCGCATCTCCTCGAAGATACCCTTGCGCTGTTCGTAGGCGAGGTCGGCGTCAGGACGGTCAACGAGTTCGAGCGTAAGTTCGATAGTCGCGATCCCCATTTCGTTCGCAACGCGGACTGTTTCGCCGTCTACGTGAACCTCGTCAAAGCCTGACGCTCGCATGAACTGATCGAGTCGATTCATCGATTCACGGACGACGGTCGGCGACGCGTCGATCGTTCGCGAAAGCGTCACTGAATCCATGGATCGGGATCCTCTTCGGAAAACATCCGAGATTTCTGTATTGGATTTGTGAGCATTCGATGGTTAATTCGACGAATCCGTCTCGTTTAATCCATATTACGAACATATTCGGCAGAGAGACCATCCCTCTTCACAGCATTGTTCGATCCGAGAGATGATTACTGAAATCGATCTGCGAGATTACCCGCCTCACGAGTTCCAAAAACGGATCTACGACGCGCTCGACAAGACCGAGACAGATGCCGAAGTTCTCGTTATTGCCGATCGAGATATCGACGCTTTTCTGATCCAGTATCAGATCGAACGAGACTGTGCCCTCGACTGGGCCCACGAGGATCCTGACGCCGAACCGCGCGAGGCCCGGGTATCTAAACAGGAACCGCTCGGTGACGGGGAGTTGGGGACGTTCGACGTGCGTGACCTGATACCGCAGCGGCGACACGAGGTGTTGCTCGATACGTTCGATCGCCTCGGACCTGGCGAAGGGTTCGTGCTGGTCAACGATCATGACCCGAAGCCACTCTACTACGAACTTCGATCGATGCATGGCGATGTCATCGAGTGGGAGTACGGGAGTCGGGAGTCGGGTGAGTGGCGCGTAGAGATCGTGAAGACTGACGCTTCGAGAGCCAACAACGAGGACGTAATCACGCGATACGATGTCCGGAAGATTCCGAAACCGGACCGCCACGAGACGATCCACCACCGATACGGCATGATACCCGACGGGGGGACAATGGAGCTCATTGCCCCACACGAGCCGCGACCGCTCCGTCGCGAGTTCCGGGAGCAATATGGTGATGCGTTCAAGTGGGAGGTAGTCGAAAACGAGCCTGGTTGTTGTCGGGTACAGATCACAAAGGCTGAACGGAGCGAATCAACATCTGACGGTGAGGATCCTACATCCGCGACGTCTGATGGTGACGGAGGGTCCGCTGAATTGTCTGACGGGATACCGAAGAGTACGACTGAGCTTGACGTCCGCGATCTTCCACCCGCTCAGCGCCATGAACGGATTTTCGAGGCATACGCGGACCTCGACGACGGTGAAGGATTTACCCTAGTGAACGACCATGATCCGAAGCCGCTGTATCACCAGTTCGACGCCGAGGCTGGCCCGGAGTTCTACTGGGAGTACCGCAAGCGTGATCCCGGCGAGTTCAGGGTGCTGATCGGGAAGGCCGAGTCGTCCGGAGATGGCCCAGCTGTCTCAGAAGATCCGAACGCACCGTTCTGACGAGGGTGTTTCCGAGACAGATGGATTCGGAGCGAGATTGCAGAGTGCGTTACCGATCACGCGATGGCTGTTGTCCCGACGGACTAGCCTGATTCAGAATGGGGCGTCTGTCGATCCACGGCTCGGTCCTTCATTCTCCATCGAGCGTTCCATCGGATTCGACCCAATCTCGGTACCGCTCTCTGGATCAGCGGTCACGTCGCCCGTCTTTAGATAGGTCTGCTCGAGTTCGGCGAGTTGTTCGTTAATCGCCCCGCTCTGATGGTGCATCGGTGCTGCACGGACGCGAACGAGATCATACTCGTGTCTGTCAGCGAGACCGTTCCACGCCCGAAACGACCCGATCGTCAGCGTATGGGTCTGCGGACAGAATGGGGTCGTCGGCGTGAACTCCGCACGGAGTACGCGGTCGATGTCTTCCGATTCGACGGCGTCGATCGCGTCGTCACGTTCATCGGCGTAGCGGTAGCCGGCGCTCGTGTGGCGGGTGTCGAGGTTCAGCCGCGCGAGGTTGTAGTTGAACGTCATATCGTACACTTTTCGCTCCTCGAAGCAGTCGCGAGTGAGTCGGTGAAATGCGACGTGGTCCGCTCCGGTGAGTAGGTGGTGGGATTCGAGAAACTCGCCCGGTCTCGGGAGGTGGTTCGAAGCGAACTCGTCGTAGCCGTCGAACAGATCGCTGTCGTCGGATCCGAACGGCGACGGAAAGCTGGGCATACCCGTCTGTTCGAGATCGTGAGGGGTACTCCTACTCCCGTACATGTTCGGATAAGGGTCTCATCGTTCGAGTACGTTCGGCGGTCGTATTCGAACAGATGATTCTCAATCGTTCAAAAATCGACGTCCGAGAAGGTAGCCACATCCGATCGTACCGGCTATGGATCCGAGAAGCCCGATTACGCGTACCAATTCGTACTGAGAGGCAACTCCTACCGACTGTATGGCGACACCGACCCCAAGCACGCCAATCGTCGTGCGGGCCGATCGCGCGTTCGCACCCGTAAACTGATCGCCCGTAATCGGGAAGAATAGATACGCATATCCGACGATTGTAAGCGGAAAGAACCCGGCCAAGATGAGCGTTCGATGGACGGCGATGGACGTCGGCTGCCCGACTCCGAACACGACCAGAACCGCCGACACGACGGCGGCCCCTCCGGCGATTGCACCGAGTGCGATCCCCGATACGCCGACTCGTCTGCGATCTGTTTTCAGAACAACGAGCAGCACGATGCCCGCATACCCGAGCATCGAGAGTGTCGCGAACACACCGCCGACCTGGAACCACGGATCGATCCAGAGGAACGTTCCCAGAAAGGCAGGCGCGATAGCTCCGGTTATGAGCATAGCCCAGACGACTGGGCGGGGTAACGAAACGTGGAAGAAAGCCGTCAGCAGCCGCGTACCGAGAGCATAGATTAACAGCGTTGCGAATCCGATAAGGTAGTAGTGGACGACCTGTGCTACCGTTATCGCACCGATCTGTAACGGAGCGACAATTGTGAGGAGGGCGATCGTTCCGATGAGGAGATAGCCGACAGCAACCGGAATCATCGTCGTGGCTAATCGGGTCGAGCGTTGGGATCGTCCACTTCCCCTAAGTGTCTCAGCTACTGTGCCGACCGCTGTGGGGCCGACAGTCGCCAGCAACGACCCTACAAAGACGAGGGTACCGATCGCCCAGAGCGTCACACCGAGGAGTTTTAGAGGAATTTCCTCAGTACCGAGCTGGTCCGCAACGAGAAGGATGACACCGACATAGGCGAGCACGAAGTGGATCCCCGCGAGTCGCTGATCGACGAGCGTCTCGCCGACGTACGAGGGGAGCAGAAGGTACGCCATTCCGAACACCATCGGACAGATGAATCCGAATACGCCGATCAGGACGGCGGCCTCATTTGCCTCACCAAGTAGTGCGAGAAGCGAACTCACGAACGACCCGACGCTCGCCACGGTAAAGCGTTGTGTCCACGTCCGCAGTCCAGCCGATCCGTTGTTCATATATGTAGATGAAGCCTCAGGGCTCTCCCGTGTTTTTCCGGTGGGACATGTCAGTCCTCCGCCTCATCGAGACCTCGAGCTCGGCGCGGCGAGAACGAGCCGAACACGATCCGATCGATCGAGTGCGGGCTGTGACGGACCAACACGAGAACCATGTTGAACACGAACGCCATGACGCCGATGCCCACTAGCAGCCCGCCGAGCAGCGCCGGCGTTGCGGCGACGTCCAGTAGGTTCGAGCCGACGATCAGTGCGCTTCCGCTCCCGAGGAGTGCCCCGTCGATCGCGGCGATCCGGTCGTCATAGAGGTCGTCGATCATCGGAACGTCCTCGAGTCCTAACAGATCGCTGTACCGATTGACCCAGATAACGAAGGGAATGATATGATAGAGCGTCCCCACCACGACGAACCCGATCGCTCCCAACAGCAGCAGATGGCCGGCGTTCGCCGCACCGAGCAGGTGGCCCCGGGTCAACGGATCGGACACCCAGGCCGGCACCGAGACGGCGATCCACAGCGCGAGCGCGCCGACCGCCACGATGTACCGCGTGTGCATCGGAGTCCGTTCGACCCGCATCTCGTACAGTTTCCGTGCCAAGATGAGACAGATCGCCGACGCGGCCAACAGGACTAGCAGTCCCCCGACCCGCGCAACGCCGGTGTGGGCCACGAGACGACCGACAGCGAGTACGACCACGCCGGTCGGATGCGTGATCTCTTCGACGGTCCGAAGGTGATGATCGATCCCGTGTAGTTCCGTCTGCGTGAACATCGTTCCGAGCTGGTACAACGCTCCGTACACAGTCGTGAGAACGGCACCGAAGACCGCGAGCGTCGCGTGAGCCCCCACGACCCCGGACCGGCTGACGCCGACCGGTGAGAACGTCGGTATCGTAAAATCGATCGCGAGGAGAAGGCCGAGAACGGTCAACGCGAGGAAGAAGCCGAGCGCACCGAGGAAGTGTCGTTCAGTGACATCGTACTCCCCGACCGTGGCAAGCGTCCGGATGATGTTGTACGCGAAGGCCCAGAACCCCACGAGCATGAGCGTCGCAAACGGGATGAGCCACGCCGTTTCGACCCGGAGAAACGCGACGACGAACCCGGTGAGACCGGCGACGACCAGCCCCAACTGCACGTTCGCGAGACGCCGGGAGTGGAGGGTCGCTCCCGACCAGACGGGCACGAACTGCGTCATCGCACCCATGATCGTGATACAGATCCACCCGGCTAACAGGAGATGGAGGTGGGCGAGCCGCCCCAGTCCCGGAACGGCGTTCAGGTGTAAGCCGATCCCAACCCCGATTCCCGCGACGAGGAAGGCGAGCCCGACGACGAAATGTCGTAACGGGACCGTCATCGGGGGCTGTTGGTCCGTCTCGATGTTTCCCGGAATCGCGCCCATAGGGCTGGGTACGGTCTCCGCACACCTGACAGTACCACCGAAGATGTTACCCTCCGCGGGCTGGACTTTTTTTTAACTAGAGCAAAGGGAACATCGCACCGACCCGCGTCGATACAGCGACGGACCCGAACGGACTGGATACGACGCTCGACCCCGAACACGTTCGCAGATACCGACACCTCAGTCGCCGGACGATCACGAGTGATGGTCGACTGCCAGCTCTGTGATCTACCGACCCCGGACCCACCTGTCAGAGGGGCCGACGTCGACGGCGGGTTCTGCTGTCGCGGCTGCTTGGAGGTGGCTCGTCGCCTCGAGGACGTGGACGATCCGGAGGTGGACGAGATCGGGGACGCGCTGACCGACGGCGACGGACCGACGGTCGAGACGGCGCCGCCCGGCGCGACTGAGGCGTACCTGGCCGTCGACGGGATGCACTGTACGACCTGTGAGACCTTCCTCGGTCTTCGCGGCGACGATTGCCGAGGAGTCCACGCCGTAGAGGCGAACTACGGCACCGAGACAGCCCGAGTCGTCTACGACCCGGAAGAAATCGAGCGGGCCGAGCTCACGGACGCGCTTACCGGATACGGCTACGCGCTCTGGTTTCGAGACGGGACCCCGATGGACGACGATGCGGCCGCTGGTGATAGACGGTCGTCCTCCCGGAACGAAAAAACGGTCGAGCGGCTCGTCGTCGGCGGCTTTCTCGCGATGCTGATCATGCCGTGGTACGTCCTGTCGTTGTACCCGAGCTACCTCGGCATCGAGACGAACGTCCTCGCCATCGACACGACCACCGCCGTGGGACGGTATCTGCCGTTGGCGTTCATCGCTCTTCTCACGACTGTTCTGCTGGCGTACACGGGTGCCCCGCTCCTTCGCGGCGCCTACGTTAGCGTTCGGGCGCGCCGGCCGAACATGGACCTCCTCGTCGCTGTCGCCGCGCTGTCCGCGTACGCCTACAGCAATCTCGCGCTCGCGACCGGCAGTACGCACCTGTACTACGACGTCACGGTCACGGTCGTGATGGTCGTCTCGCTCGGCCGGTTCTACGAGGAGCGAGTCAGATCGCAGGCGACCGACCTCCTCGAAACCGTCACGGCCGCCCGCGTCGAGTCGGCGACGCGCGTCACCGACTCGGGACCGGTGACCGTCCCGATCGCAGAACTCGATCCGGGCGACCGAGTCCGAGTCACGCCCGGGGAACGCGTGCCGATCGACGGCACCGTGATCGAGGGGACCGCCGACCTCGACGAATCCGTGATCACCGGAGAGTCACTTCCGGTGCGGAAGGGGCCCGGCGAGACCGTGATCGGCGGGGCGACCCTGCTCAGCGAGGTCGACGAAGCCGGGGAGAACGAAGTCGACGGCGGAGATTCGGCCGGCGCGATCGTGATGCAGGTCGGCGAGGACGCCGAAAGCACCGCAGACCGTCTCGCCGCCGCGCTCTGGGAAGTTCAAACCGCCACGCCCGGTATCCAGCGGTTCGTCGACAAGCTCGCGACGGTATTCGTGCCGGTCGTGTTGACGCTCGGAGCGATCGTCGCCGGCTGGCGGCTCGCGACGGGGGGAACGGTCGCCGCGGCGATGCTCGCCGGACTGACCGTGCTCGTCGTCTCGTGTCCGTGCGCGATGGGACTCGCGACTCCGCTCGCCGTCTCGGGCGGGCTGCGCGACGCGCTCGATCGCGGCGTGGTCGTCACGGACGCCTCGGTGTTCGAGGTCGCCCGGGAGGCGGAGACGATCGTGTTCGATAAAACGGGGACGCTCACCGCCGGGGAGATGCGCGTCGGCGCGACATACGGCGACGATCGAGCGCTCCGGCGTGCCGCCGCGGTCGAACGCCGCGCCAACCACCCGGTCGCGGACGCGATCCGAAAGGCGGCGACCAACGACGATTTGGCGGGCATCGACACCACTGTGGCCACGACAGTCGAGGCGTTCACCCACTACCCCGGCTCGGGCGTCTCGGGAACGCTCGTTGACAACTCTCCCAACGGCTCCGATTCCCGGACGGCCGGCGTGCGGGTCGTCGTCGGGACCGCCGACCTCGTTGAACGCGAGTGCGGGCCGGTCCCCGACGAACTGCGGGAGCACATCGAAGCCGTCACGGCTCGGGGTGCGCTACCGGTCGCGGTGGGATGGAACGACGCGGTCCGCGGGGTGATCGCCGTCGAGGACCGCAAACGTGTGGGCTGGACGGCGGCGTTGGGCGCGTTCGCCGACCGGGAGGTGGTGATCCTGACCGGCGACGAGAGGACACGAGCCGACCGGTTTCGGGACCACCCCGCGGTAGACGAGGTGTTCGCCGGCGTGCCGCCGGACGGGAAACTGGAGGCGGTCCGCGGGTTCGTCGCCGCCGGCCCCACTGTGATGGTCGGCGACGGGACCAACGACGCGCCGGCGCTCGCGGCGGCCGACCTCGGGATCGCGATGGGCAGCGGGACGGCTCGCGCTATCGAGGCAGCGGACGTCGTGATCGCCGACGAGGACCTCCGTGCGGTCGAGACCGTGTTCGACCTCGCAACGGGCACGCGACGCCGCATCCGTGAGAACGTGGCGTGGGCGCTGTGTTACAACGCGGTGGCGATTCCGCTCGCGGTCGCGGGCGCGCTCAATCCGTTCTTCGCAGCACTGGCGATGGCCGCCAGCAGCGGTATCGTCGTGACGAACTCGGCACGAATGGTGCTGCGAGACTGAACGCGTCCGCCCCGTCCGACGCGATGAACCGCTCCGACACGCCTCCTACACGGTCCGGACGAACCGACGGAGGGTATCGCCGTCCGGACCGCGGAGTTCGATCACGAACTGCGACCCCGATGGCCCCTCGGAGAGCGAATCGCGCGGTGCCGAAACCGCATACGGCGGCTCGTCGTTCCGGTCGATCTCTTCTCCTCCGGCGAGAAGGACGACGTGGTCCACGCCTGCGGCGGTCTCGAGCTCGCACGTTATCGGGTCGCTGTCAGTCTGGCAGACGAGTTCCGCGGTCACGTCGCCGCCGTCGGTTCCGAAGCCCGACGAGAAGTCGAGCAGCATCACGCCCGGCGCAAGAGTCCCCACGACCGCGACGATCACGAGGAACGTCGCGAAGTTGATCTTCGACCCGTGTCGGACGATCCGCCGCACGGTAGGGTTCTCCGCGGTGCGCCGCAGCCGGATCACGGCCGGCACGACGAGCAGGTGTGTGAGCGGTCCCCACAAAATAAGGACGAAGCCGTAGGCCAGCGCGTACCGGACCGTGACGGAGTCGGTCCAGTACGCCAGCAGGACGTTCCCGCTCATCCACAGGAAGAGCCCGAGGAAGACGAGCGAACCACTCTTTAACCAGCGCCAGACGGGCGTGTTCGCGTAGTAGACGCTTAGAAGGTCACGCCAGGCCTGGCGAACGATACCGCCGAGTCGCATCCGTGAATCCGTCCGGGGAGTATCAGTCATTCGTTGTGTATCGCAACGGTGTTCGATCGTCGGGGTCGGGTCGTCGCGCTTCACCGCTCGGATTTCGGAGCGTCGAGCGCTCTGCAGGCCAGTCGGAGTCGGCCGGCGCCTACGCACCGATCGCCCAGAGCTGGGTCAACAGGTACCAGTTCAACACGTAGACGGCGACGAAGACGCCGAGAAAGATCAGACAGAGCGTGAACGTCCCGCGGAGCTCGACCGCGTGGATCGGATCGCCGCCGTCGGCGTGGAGCCCGCCGTCGGGAAGCATGCCGCCGTCGTCGCCGGGAGCGAGCCGATCGCCGAACAGCAGCGAGCCGACCGAGACGACGACAAACAGCACCCCGGAGAGGATCGCCAGTAGCGCGAAGATCCCGAAGATCATGAATATCGGAATCGCAGCCGAGAGGTTGAACTCCGATCCCGGGATGTTCCGGACGACTTCGGCGGTCCGGCGCGGCACACCGTAGAGGATCCCTGCGTACATCAACATCAGCGTTGCGACGCTCATTGCGGCGCCGTAGGCGTACGGGATCGCACTCGCCAGCGTGTCCGAGACGAAGTCTCGACGGAACATCGTCTTGATCACGAAGAGGACGAGCCCGAAGAACGCGAGCGTCGTCCCGAGCGCGACGGTGGCGTGGAAGTGCCCCACCGTCGCGAGGGTATTGTGCCAGGTCATGTTCACCTGGATCTGGCCCATCACGACGCCGGTGATGCCGCCGAGGAAGCCGAAAAGGATGATGCTGAAGATCGTGGAGACGAAGACGGGGTTCCGCCACGGCGCGGAGGTGAGCCAGCCGAAGAGCCCACCGCCCTGTCCACGCCGGCGGCGTCCGGCCTCGATCCCGGCCGGGATCGCGAACGCGTGGATCATGCTCGCGAAGGCCGCGCCGTAGAAGGCGTAGGAGGTGTTCCAGATCCGCCAGCCGGCGGACATGCCGGGGTCGACGAGCAGGTGGTGTGCCGCCCCCAGATTGATGAAGAAGAGGTAGAGGATGAAGGCGGTCCGGGAGACCTTCTCGGAGATCACGACGGCGCCCCCCACGACGTGGGTGAGGAAGTACCACACCGTGATCATCGCGAGCAGGTTGATCTGCTGGGTCCCGTGGCCGACGATCCAGTAGAGCTGGCGGTAGATTCCCGGATCCACGGAGGCGATCAGGTCGATTCGCCAGGCGAGCGCGTACGCGAATGCGGCGATGCCGCCGAATATCGCCTCCACGGCGATGATCCCGGTGACGAACGCACCGAAGGCGACGAGTGGGAGTGTTCGCCGACTGTCGCGAGTTTCCGACCAGATCGTCGCGAAGAACGGCAGCGACGCGATCGTGGCCCCGAGCAGGAAGACGATTGCCGCGCCGTAGAACCACGGCGTGACGGGCAGCGGGACATACGCCGTCAGAAGCGGGGCCTCGTTCGGCGCCTCGGACAGCCAGATGGACGCGTTCACGCCGATCGCGCCGGCGACCATGGTGCCCCACCCAACGGTCGCGAGCCGACGAAGCGGGAGCGCTCGACCGAGCACCATCGGACCGCCGACGTAGAGGACGGCGATCTCCATGAACACCATCCAGAAGATGAGCAGGTTCCACGCGTGGATACTCAGGTGCGTGTAGTAGCTGCTCGGGTCGAGCAGGCCGATGAACTCCCATCGGGTCATCGCGACCGAGAAGGCGAAGCTTCCTCCCACGGCGAGCGCGATCACCGCGGTCAGCCCGAACAGCTTCACGTAGTTCTCCACGGACCGATGGATGTCGAGCCCCGTTACAGAACACGTCCGGAAGCCCTCCGCGTCGTAATCGTTCCGGAACAGGGAGGCGACCGCCGACATGCTATCCCTCCACCACCGTGAAGCGGCCGTGCATCGTTCGGTGGCCCTGTCCGCAGAACTCGTTGCAGACGACGTGGTAAGTGCCCGGTTCGTCAAAGGTCATCGGGATCACCCACTCTGACCCCGGGAACACTTGGAGGTTGATCTGTTTGTTCAGATTCTCCTCTGGCCGAACCGAGAACCCGTGCTGAACGTCATAGGCGCCGAGGTGGATGTCGTACTCGCGGCCCGCTTCGAGGACGGTCGGGAGCCCGTCCCAGTTGAATCTCATCGCGCCGACGTACACGTCGCTGTCGGGCGGGACCAGTCCGTTTTCCGTCTCCTCGGCGGCCTCCTTGTACTCGCCGACGCGCTCCTGATACCGGTCGGGATCGACGTCGTACGTCGTGCCGATCGGGTTTTGATCGCCGAACTGGGTAAAACCGGCCATCCACGTGAAAATGCCGAGCGACCACGCGCCCGCGATCCCGAGCCAGATGCTCTCGCGGCGATTCACCGGTGAGTTCCACCAATCGTCGTCGGGGTCTTCGAGCGGATTACTCATATGAGAATCACCTCACGGGCAACGAGATGAGGTCGAGCAGCCCCCAGCCGACGTAGGCCACGAGAAAGAACACAATCGCGGCCGCAGCCAGCAGCCAAATGCGGTTATAGAGCCGTTGCATCGCCGGAATCTCGCCGTTTTCGTGTGTCGGTTCGTTGCTCATTGGCCACTCACACAGCGAGGTACACAAATAACCATGATGAGTATTAACACGCACATGTTCGACTCCGCCTTCACACCGCGAACGTTTCGATGAGAATTGCCACAAGAACTGCGCCGAGATACGCGTTCGAGGCGTGGAAGCTCCGGTAGGCAGCCGCCCGTTCGTCTTCGGATCCCCGCTGATTGACGTCATACTGTCTAATCACGCTACGAACGAACACCGCTCCGAGTATCGTGGTGGTGAGCGCATAGAGGATACCGAGGTCGGTAGCGGTTCCCAACAACGCCGCGGCGATCAGCGTGATCCCGAGCCAGGCGAGAATACGCTGGCGTGCGGTCCGCACACCGGCGACGACCGGTAACATGGGATACTCGGCCCGCGCGTAGTCCTCGCGGTGGGCGATGGCAAGATTGTAGAAGTGTGCCGGGGTCCAACAGCAGACCACGAGCGCGAGGAGAACCGCCGGGAGACCGACGGTCCCGGTCACGGCGGCGTACCCGATCAGCGCGGGCAGCGCTCCGGAGCCGCCCCCGATCACAGTGTTCCAGCGGGTCGTCGGCTTCAGCAGGACCGTGTAGACGTACGCGTAATAGACGATCGCCGCCACCGTGAGTGCGGCCGTGAGAACGTTCACAAACGCCACCAGCACCGCCATTGAGGCGATGACGAGCGCGACACCGAAGCCCGTCGCGCGTCGAACGCCGACTCGATCGGTTGCGATCGGTCGATCAGCGGTCCGTCGCATCTTGCGGTCGCGATCGCGCTCGTACACGTGATTGAACGTCCCCGATGCTCCGATCGCGAGGACCCCGCCTCCGAGGGTCGCCACGACCGTCACGCCGTCCAGTTCGGCGCCGGTCGCGACGGCCAGTCCCATTCCTGCGAGCGCGAGCAGGCACAACAGCCACATCAATCGTGGCTTCGTCAACTCGAGATACGTCATCATCCGATCGCGGAACCGAGTCGACCTGACTTCGGACATCGGGGAAGGAACGTCACCGTCAGACACGATCGGCGTTACGCCGTTATTCGGCCTGTTCGGTATTCCGCCATCAACCGGTCCCCCCGCGGTCGTCTCGACTCTGACCGCGAGCGTTGCGAGAAGGACTGAGAACACCGCGATCCCGCCCAACAGGTGGAGTCCGCCGTTGAATGGCACGATGTCGGTTCGGCCCGCCAACCCGACACCGGCCTGTGCCACGTACGTGATCAACGCCGTGATCGTTCCGACGCGAACACCGCGCGAGGCCGCCGAGCGCTGGGCGAGAAGCGCCGTGGCGGCGAGCAGGAACCCCACGGACACCGCGGAGGCCTGGTGGACCACGGCGACCAGCGAGCCGGCGTCCGCGGCGGCGGTCGCTCCGAGCGCGACGAGCAGGTATGTCCCCACGACTGACCATGTCAGCAGCGTCGTGAGGCGTGGTCGATTCATACCTCTGGTCCGGGTTCGGACCCTGCGTTGTTTCCGCCGAACATATTCGGAGGTACCCTCATGTCCGGTGCGCGTCCGACATACGATAATGGCTATCGACCACGCACAGGCAGACCTCTGCGGCTGCGTGCGGCCCACCGCCTGCGTCGATCGGAACGGGGGGCTGTATCTCGTCACGATCAGGCGGGTCGGTACCGACCGCGACGGTCGAATTCGGACCGGCGAGATGAGCGATCGCCTCGACGTCGCCCCGTCGAGCGTGACAGAGATGTTCGAGCGGCTCGCCGCGGCTGGATTCCTCCAATACGAGAAACGGACCGGTGTGATTCTCCCCGACCGAGGGCGTGAGATTGCGCTGGAGCTGGAAGCACGTCAGTGTGCCGTCCGAACGTTCTTCGAGCGTCATACGGGATTCGACATGCCGCTTGAAATGGGTTACAACATCGGATACATTCTTCCGGACGAGGCGATCCACCGACTGTGCGAGCTCGTAGACGAGATACCCAACACGTGCGCGGCGACTCCACCAGGTGGAGTCGAATAGTGTCCGTTCGCACGACGGAGTGTTGAATTTCACTGACGCATGCGTCCCGAATACGTTCGGGAGAACACGCACCTCCTCGCTGAGCCTTGACCCGATATGGCCACTGAGCGAACCGAGGCCGATCGATGCCTGGACGTCCGAGAGATCGACGGTGAACCGTTTGGAGACATCATGGCCGAACTCGAGACGCTCTCGGATGACGAGACGTTACTGTTGATCAACAGCTTCGAGCCGGAACCGCTGTATCAAGTCCTCAAGGAACGCGGTTTCCAGTACGAGACGACGTCTGACGGACCCGACCTGTGGTATATAGAGATCCAACACGATTGATGGCTTCTTCACGCTGACGTGCGAGACATTCCGCTTGAATCCCTCCGATCTTTCCTCATAGAAATATGTCCGCTCTCACAAATCAGGATTTGAACCGATCCGACACTATCCGAATATGTTCGGATGAAGCTTATTGGTTGAAAAATTGGATATCTAACCAGATGATTGAAACCAACGATACTGCACCCCTGTTCACCGCAACACGTGGAACGAGCGATCACGAGACGTTCGAATTAGAAGACCACATAGGTGACGGACCAATCGTGCTCGCGTTTTTCCCGGGTGCGTTCACGCCGCCATGTACGAACGAGATGATCGCGCTTCAAGACAAGATTGAGGCATTCCAAGATGCCGGAGCGACGCTCTTCGGTGTGAGCGCCGATTCTCCATTCTCTCAGGGCGCCTTCCGCGACGAACACGGGATCGACTTCGATCTCGTTAGTGACATGAACGGTGATGCGATCCGGCAATACGACCTCGAAATCGATATCGAAGAACTCGGGTTATACGGGATCGCGAACCGAGCGGTGTTCGTACTCGATGAGACGGGCACTGTGGCGTATCGCTGGGTTGCAGACGATCCCACAAATGAACCCGACTACGAGAAACTAATTGAAGCCGTGAGCTCAGCCAACGCGTAGAATGGACAGTTCAGTTATCGTGATCACGCCACCGATCATGTTTGGTGAGCCTCCCTTCAGACATCATCCAATTTTATAATGACTCCCAACCGCCTCGATACAGAACAGAATTTGAACTACCGTGACGATGCTATCGACACTGAGACCGACGCTGATTCCGTCCGGAGACGGCTCCAACGACGTTCGGCGCGTATCGAACGTCGTGAGGTCGAGGAAGCCATCTCCAAACTCGAGGCACACGGTGATCTCACCGATGAACAGCGACGAACTGTCCGCATGCTTGGGAGTGATCTCACTCGGAAACTAATGGTGGCCCCCGAATCGAGACTGGAGCAGAGTTCTCGGGACAGACCGAAGTCGGTCCGCGCCGTAGCACGACTGTTTGATATCCCCCTGGAGAGCCGTTCGGACGCCGATTCTGATCAGCTGTGACGTGTTCGACTCGATATCAACACTGAGCAATCCACAGACGATAGTCTGCGGCTACCAGATCTGGATAATATCAGATATTTGAACTACATGTGTATTTGATATCCCCTATATGGGGGTAATGTGGCGATCTCGCCCCGATATGAGGGAACAGTATATATTATATATGTCACTGGGGGTCTCTGTTGAAACAGGGAAGCACCATGTCACAAGACCTCAGCAGGCGGAAGATGATTGCAGCGCTCGGGATCGGAGCGGTCGGCGCCGTCGCGGGCTGTATCGGTGCGCCGGTGAACGCGGAGACGCCGCCACCGGAGGACGAGACCGAGGACGTCGTCGCCGAACTGGACCCCGCCCGCGAGGTCGACGTCGACTGGATTGCGGCCGACCCGACCGACGTGCCGGCGCCAGTGGACTGGGACGAACCGCGCGAACACGACGTCACCCTTCGCACGAAGGAGCTCGTCGCGGAGGTCGAGCCCGGTGTCACGTTCAAGTACATGACCTTCGAGGGGCAGGTCCCCGGGCCGATGATCCGGGTCCGCCGGGGCGACACCGTGAACCTCCGGTTCGAGGTGCCGGCCGACGACAACAGCGACATCCACAACGTGGACTTCCACGCGGTGTACGGCCCCGGCGGCGGAGCCGTCGACACGACTCTCGTGCCGGGCGACGACGCCGCGGAGCTCAGCTTCCGCGCCGAGTACCCCGGCCTATTCACCTACCACTGCGCGGTGCCGGCGATGGACCACCACGTCAGCTCCGGGATGTTCGGCGCTATCCTCGTCGAGCCCGAGGCGGGACTGCCGGCGGTGGACCGCGAACTCTACCTCGGCCAGCACGAGCTGTACACCAAAGGCGATCTCGGCGAGAAGGGCCACCACGCCTTCGATCACGGTGCGATGCTCGCCGAAGATCCGACGTACGTCGTGTTCAACGGCGTCGACCACGGCTTCACTGAGGACCGGCTCGGACCGATCGGCGCCGAGGTGGGCGAGACCGTTCGCGTGTTCTTCGTGAACGGCGGGCCGAACCAGTCCAGCTCGTGGCACCCGATCGGCAACGTCTGGTCGCGGCTGTACCGCGACGGCGACCTCGTATCGCCGCCCAGCCGGTACGTCGAGACCACACCGGTCGCACCGGGCACGGCGACGGTCGGGGAGATGGACCTCGTGGTTCCGGGCCCGATCAAGATCGTCGACCACGCGCTCTCGCGCGCCGGCCGACGCGGCGCGCTCGCGGTCGTCAACGTCGACGGCGAACCGAATCCGGATGTGTATGACCCCGGCACGGACGAGTAGGGTCCGATAGTCGCCGTGTCGTGTTTTTCAATTGGTTTGTCAGGCGTCTTGATCTGGGAGGATCGAACGGAGTGGATATTTGTTGACCAGTTGTCAAGAGAGGACTATTAATTCTGATACCAGTCTTTGTCAGCGAACATGTTCGGACTAATTCCGATTAAATGGGGTTTGTCCGGTCCCTTATTTACATGAACTGGCTAGCGCGTACATGGTTGGTGACGAGACTGGACGATCCCAGAGTGATGTTGCACGGCGACGATTTCTCGCGGCCGTGGGTATCACCGGTACCGCGGCGTTCGCGGGTTGTTCCGCGAAAAGTATCGGCGCTCCGGTAGCTGTGGACGACTCAGAAGACGCCGAAGGAGTGTCCGACGGGACCCATTCCTCACCGGATCTCGAGCGATGGGTCGATGAAGTACCTCGTCCGGGTGTCATCGAACCGAGCGGAACGAAAGATGGCCAGCCTCATTACGAGGTGGAGATGGCCGAGATCGAACAGAAGCTCCACCGCGACCTTCCGCCGACGACCCTGTGGGGCTACGGTGGGCAGTTTCCCGGGCCGACGATCGAAGCCGAACAGGGCGAACCGATCTACGTTCGGTGGCAGAACCACCTCCCAGACGAACACCTGCTCCCGGAGGATCCGACGATCCACGGCGATATCATTCCGTACGACGAGCCGGGCGCCCGCGTCGTTCCGCACCTCCACGGTGGCAACGTCGAACACGAGAGCGACGGGAAACCGCAGGCGTGGTTCACCCGTGACTTCGAACAGACGGGTCCAGACTTCGAGAAGAAAGACTACTACTACGCGAACGAGCAACCGCCAGCGACCCTGTGGTACCACGACCACTCGCTCGGTATCACACGACTGAACGTCTACGCAGGCCTCGCGGGGTTCTATCTGCTCCGGAATGATCACGAACGAGAGCTCGATCTCCCGACGAGCGACAACGAAATCCCACTCGTGTTGCAGGACCGGAGTTTCAACGAGGACGGCTCGTTATACTACCCGACGGACGTCCCAGCGACAGAAGAGGATGAAAACGATTCACATCCCGACCCAAGCATCGTTCCGCAGTTCTACGGCGACACGTCGACGGTCAACGGGAAGGCATGGCCCCGACTGTCCGTCGATCCCGAACAGTACCGGTTCCGCCTGCTCAACGGTGCCAACAGCCGATACTACAACCTCAAGTTGCTCGAATACGACGAGGAATCGGGCGACACGGGTGAGGCGGGGCCGCCGTTCGTCCAGATCGGGAACGACGGCGGGCTCCTCTCGGAACCGGTCGAGACCGCTGACCGCCTCGAACTCGGATCGAGTCAGCGCGCGGACGTCGTCGTCGACTTCAGTGAGTACGCGGGCGAGACCCTGCTCCTACATAATAACGCCCCGGCGAAGTATCGCGGGACGAGCGGAATCGGGCCGGACGACTCCGAACCCCTCCCGGAGGTCATGCTTATCGACGTGGCAGCCGCGGAGAGCGAGCAGGAGCCAACGCAACTCCCAGACGAACTGACGCAGGTCCCCGAAATTCCGATCGAGTCCGTCGACACCGAACGCTTCCTCACGCTCGCCCGACAAACGGACGAGTACGATCGGCCCCTCTACGCACTCGGGACTCGCAACGAAAAGATCGGGTACGAACTCACGGACCCGGTCACCGAGACCCCGACGCTTGGGGACACCGAGATCTGGAGTCTCGCCAACTTCACGGGGATGTCCCACCCGATACATCTCCACCTCGTTCACTTCCAGGTGTTGGGACGGCAGTCGGCTGCTGATTACGATCCCGCCGAAGACGACATCGATCTGGACGCACTCGACGCCCCCGAGTCGTACGAACTCGGGTGGAACGACGTGGTCACCGTTGACCCAGGTAATGTGGTACACGTGATCGCACACTTCGGGGAGTTCAAGGGACTGTTCTCCGATCAGACAGGAGATTATATGTGGCATTGTCACATGATCGAACACGAGGACCACGACATGATGCGACCGTTCAAGGTTCGATCGCCCGATGACGAGGGTGGAAGCGAGTAGTCGTCGACGGGGCCGATCTGACGGGAACATGTTCGTCCCAACCCTGTTGTCGATCCGTGCCACACGTTGATACGCATGAATTTAGGCAGACCTAAAAGCTATCGAGTGGGCAAGTCGTCCATCGCCGGCGCCCGAGCGGCGGTCCGGACAAACGACTGCGGCGCCTGCCGAACGGGTGATTCGGTATGACGATCGTCGACTTCGACGCGGAACGGACGTACGACGACGAGAAGTTCTTGACAGTCGAAGTGTCTCGGAGCGAACAGATGAAAGTCGTCTGCGGCTATTTCGAACCGGGACAGTTTATCCCGATTCACGCTCCATCCAGTGACGTGGTGATCGATGTCCGTTCCGGCACCGGGCTCATCCGCGACGGGGATGCGGAACACCGCGTCGAACCAGGAGATGTTGTGACCGTCGGAGCGGACACCGACCGCGGTGTCAAGGCCGACGACGACTCGCGGCTCGAAGCGCTGCTCGTCACCGCTCCACCGCCAACCGACGCCGAACACGAACCGGTCCGCCGAGGACTCCGAACCGACGAATTCGATCCGACCGATACATGACGACGGTACACAACCTCAACGAACTGGACGGACAGCCCCACGCCAACGTCTTCCCCGACGCTGAACCGAAGACGATCAAACTCACCCTTGATGCGGGCGGTGAAGTCCCGTCTCATTCACATCCCGACCGGGAGATCGTATTTTATCTTATCGAGGGAACGATCGAGCTGGAACTCGGCGACGAGACACGCGAGCTGTCAGCGCGCGACATTGTCCGTTTCGACGGTGATCAGGAGATCGCTCCCCATGCCGTTGAGGAGAGTACCGCCCTAATCGTATTGGCGTCTCGGTCCGACGAGTAGCCAGAGGAGAGTGGTGTGGCCCGAGGCTTTTGTAGTTCCCTCAGCCGTGCGCTAGCACTCCCTGTTCGGCAAGCGAGCAGATGAGGTTGGGCGGCTTACGTGCCCCAACCTGGACAGACGCACCAACCGAACCTGTGGTTGGATTTTGTGCGTCCGGTAATTCGTCATGTTACCGTCGAGTTTCGCCTTCTCACGCCACACGATGCTCACCGACGCATTCCGGTCGGCGTGATCTTGCGCTACATCACACTCGTCGTTCAGACACTGGAACCGCCGCCCCTGCCGATACCCACGCTCACCACAGCACGAACACGTCTGCGAGTTGTAGTAGGGGTCCACTGTATCAGTGGGAATATCCCTCCATATCGCCTTGTACGAGACGAATTTTTCGAACTTGTGGAACGGGAGTTTGTGCAATCGGCGGTTCATATGACGATTTGATACGGGCCGAGTTGACTGAGAAGATCATGTCGATCGTGTCCTGAACACACTCGCGATGAGGTACGCGTACCCGAACACACCGAAGAGCGTGAGCCAACGGCCGAGAGTGATTGCTTGTGTCGAAAGCAACGCCATCGCTGGATTGAGGACGGCGATCACAGCGGCACCGAGGACCTCGATCCCGAGTCCGAAAGCGAGGGCAGCGATCGCTACGCTCGCGGAACGGTTCGACGACCCGGGAAACGCACCCAGCCGCGGTGGATAGAACTGAAACGATGTTCCGACGATCATCAGGCCGAGAAAGCCGAGCAGGTTGACCCGGAGGTGGGTCTCGATCAACGCTGGAGACGTGCCGCCGACCGCGAAGAGACCGCCGAAAAGGACGCCGATGACGCCGAATGTCGCGCTTGGGAGAAGGGCGTGCAATCCGATTCGGCGTTTGTCGGACTGGAACCACATTCTGAAGACGACAAGCGCGAAGCCGACCATCGCGATCACCATCAGAGCGGCACCGAGTGGGAGCAATCGTTCGTCGACGAACCCGCCGGCAATGATCCCGGGGGCAGTCGCGGCAACGGGTAGGACAAGGGCGGCCGACGATCGGGTCGGATGTGCGCCGAGGAACCGCGGAAGCAGTCGAAAGCCGAGCGTGACCACGAGCAACGTCGCGGCCCCGGCGGCCAAGAGATGCGTTGCGGCAGCCTGGACGCCGATCAGCGGCGGGAGTTTGCTGACCTGTCCGGCGACGGTCTCGTAGCTACCGGCGAGGAGATACAGGAGAACGATCGGGACGAAGCGATTCGTGAATCGGTCGAGCGGCCGTCGATCGGCGTTGTGATCCCCGGTTCCAGTCGTCCCGCGTCGGAGTGGTTCGGCGATCGTCAGTACGATCGATCCGACGAACACGGCGACGCCGACCGTCCAGAGCACACCGCCGAGAACGCCGAGGTCGACACGGAAGCGACGAGCGAGAAGCGGGTCGAGCGCGAGACACGCAGTCCCCATAACGATGAAGGGAAGCTGGACCATCGGGGCGTGTTCGAAGACGAGATCAGCGTCGAAGTACGCCGGCACGAGGGCGTAGGATTTGCCGAAGACGACGTGGAACACGAACCCGAACACGCCCAACGCCACCGTCGTGCGTCGCGGGAGGCCAGCAACAGTGGCCACCTGCCAACAACAGAGTGCGATCACCCCGATCAGAACGTATCGACGCGACCAGCGTGAGATTTCAGCGGCCATGGTTCACTTCTGCTATTCTCGAGGTACTTGATCTGCTCTGTCAGTTGCCCGTTACTCGTCGGCAACCGATTTTGTCCGAACGTAGTATGGCCCATCCCAATTTCGGACCCACTCCGGAGCAGCAGGGTGCGATTGTAACTGATTCGCCTCGTAGGATTCGTCCGGGAACACAGTTCCCTCCTCGTCAGTTCCGTCCTCCCAGGGTATTTCGAACGTTACTGGCTCCCGATTTTCGGCGGGAGTCAGTTGTTTGTCTGCCCCATCGTCTAGGTGGTACGGTCCGTCGACCCATTCTTGTGGATTGAACGTGACTGCTATCTCTGATTTTGTATTTGTCATGGTAATCGATATTCCCGTGTGTTCTCACATTTTCGCAGAAAGACCGAAAAGGGATAGGATGGCTCTCACTCCGTGAGATATGAAGCGGCACTCGTCTCCAAATCCACATGAGAGTTTCCGCTCCCTTACTATTTGACGAATCCGTATTGACTGAGGTTGGGGCACGAAGACGAATCCATTTTGCCCCGTGACAGCGAACAGACGATATGGCACAGGCTCGACTCAACGTTGACCTCCCAGACGGACCGTGGGTCGGTGAAGTCTCTCGGGAGTTCCCGGAAGCACGGATTCAGGTACTCAGTGCGACCCCCGGAGATGGTGCGGGGTTCGCGCTCGTGAAGATCACCGCTGACGATATCGATGAAATTCTGGACGCGATAGAGATTCACGAAACGATCGAGGAAGTCTCGGTAATGGCGTTGAGTGACGGGGTTGCCACCGTCCAAGTCGAGGCACATGCACCGCTGTTGATGGCGGCTGCACGGCAGGCCGGCATCCCGATCGAGATGCCCGTCGAGATCGAGAACGGAGTGGCTCGAATCGACGTCACCGGCGCCCACGAGCGCGTCGCTGACTTCGGGAAGATGCTCCGAGGTGTCGGTGCGGAGTTCGACGTCGAGTACGTTCAACAGCGGCTGAACCCGGGTGAGTCGCTCACCGAGCGGCAGCGAGAGGTGTTGTTCGAGGCGGTCGAACGCGGTTATTACGACGTACCACGCACCTGTACGTTGACCGAGATCGCCGAACACGTTGGGATCGCAAAATCCACGTGCAGCGAGACACTCCAACGCGTCGAACGAACGATCGTCCGGGAGTTCGTCGACGATCTCCCTCGAAATCCGATCGAATTTGACCCCGGCGCAGGCACTGATACGTAGAGCGTCGGTCTCAGCGATTCGTGACGAACGGGAGGTCGTCGGGACTGCACCCGTGACCCCCGACCTGGCTCTCCAGAAGGCGGGACGTAGCGAACATGTTCGCACTGACACGGAGGCGTGTCCGTCTCATACGTACACTCATGTCTACACGGGACCAGCAATCTGACCGCGAACGCACCGCGGCAGCCTCCGAAACCAACGAGTCGGCACCCTCGTTTCTCGACGAGGAGCACGATGCGTCGTGGTCCGCGAACCTCGAACAGGAACGGTACGCTGACGATCGCGAGACGCTGATCGAGCACGCACTTGCGGCGATCAATCGGACGGAACCCGACTACCACGTCAACCTCGTCACGCATCCGAACCACGGCACTCCCGAGGAGTACCTCGAGGCGCCGATCCACGACCACTACCCGGACGCAGAGACCAGCGTCGTCGATCAGTGCGGTTGTGGCGGTTACGTGTATCGCGTCCAGCAGTGAGTTGTTAAAAAAGCTCCTCAGAAGGACCTCTCGACTTACGTGCGTTCACTGGCCTACGACGTCCGGCTTGAGCGCACCGACTTCATCGAGGATCGCGTCGACGTCGTCCTCGGTGACACCGTTCTCTTTGAGCGCTTCGGCGAGGTATGCCGCAACGCGACCGAAGGCTTCCCCGGTGATTCCCATTCCCTCGTGAGCAGCCTGCATATCGGCCCCGTCGTATGATACCGGGCCGCCCGCTACCGCACTTATGAATTGCACTTGGTGGGCGTACAGCGCATCACGGTCGATATCTTCGAAGTACGGCTGAAGAAGTGGATCTGAGAATACACGATCATAAAAATCGGCTACGACAGATTCGACAGCTTCATTTCCGCCGATCCTCGCGTAAATTGTTTGGTTTTTCGTCACTATCGTCGCTTAATTTCTCAACAATAAGACTGCTCCGAAAGAACATGTTCGGTGAATATCGTCCGAGATGCAGTTATGTGTGATCTCGTAACGGTACCCATTTACCATCGGACCGGCCAACACCCGACAACACGGTGGGATCGGTCCCCCACTTTGAGCGGCTGAAATGACCAACTCATCCGGAATCGACGACCCGCCTACCTCTGTTCACGGGGAGACACTCGCTGCCTCTCTCGGTAGCGCCCTCGAGGCGCTCGACCCGGCATACTTCGGATTCGTCATGTCGACCGGAATCGTCTCAATTTCCTTCTTCGAGCTGGGTGTCCCGATTGTCGCGCGGTCGCTGGCGGTGTTCAACATCGCCTGTTACGCGTTGTTGCTTGCGCTGTTCACCGTTCGAACCGCGGCGTTTCCCAAGTGCACGCTGGCCGATCTACGGAACCGAGACCGACACTGGGGCACGCTGACCTTCATCGTTGCCACGAATACCGTCGGGGTTCAGTTTCTGCTGTTCTTCGATACTGTCGCGGTGGCGGCCGCGATGTGGGGGGTGACCATTGTCGCCACGCCACTGCTGTTGTACTACCTGTTTGTGACCGAGATTATCGGTGCGGGAAAGGCGGGTGTGAGCGAGCGGATCGACGGCGCCTTCTTGCTCGTGATCGTCTGCATGCAGTCGCTCGCGGTCCTCGGCGGGTTGCTCGCCGAACCATTGGCGGGGTATGGGAACGCGGTCGTGCTGTTGAGCATGAGCTACTTCGGCTCGGGGTACGTCCTCTACTTTGTCGTTGTCACTGTCGTCACCTACCGACTCCTCGACGGCCCGATCCGTCCCGACGACTGGACAGGGCCGTACTGGATCACGATGGGCGCGGCGGCCATCACGACGCTCGCGGGGACAACGCTCGGACCGCGGCTGGAAACGTTTCAGGGATGGGAACCGTATGCACCGGTGATCATCGGCGTCACGTTCCTCGCGTGGGCGATCGCTTCGTGGTGGATCCCGCTGCTGCTCGTCGTTGATATCTGGAAGTTCCTCACCGGCGGGACAGACGGCAAGCCACCTGCTTGGGTACTCCTCTTCCCGTGGTCGCGGCTGGGATTCGGCGACCACCTGCACACGTACGCGCCGACGGCGTGGGGGCGTGTGTTCCCAATGGGGATGTACACCGCCAGTACGCTGAATATCGCCGGGATCGGGACATTCGGTCTCCTCTCCGTCGTTCCCGCGTACTGGGGCTGGTTCGCGCTGGTGGTGTGGGCGCTGACGCTCGTCGGGATGTCACGGGCGTTCGGACGGGTGTTGCTCACCAGCGATCCGACGGAAGAACCGGCTCGGGAGTCCGTGTGACGGACGCTATCTCGGGTAGAAGGGATCACCCGACGGCCTCGTATCGTCTTCGCCGGCTGGAAATTGTAAGGCTAAGACCCCGTCATTCAGGGCGAAGAGAAGATCACTCTACGTGAATGGCGCCGTTCATGCCGACCGCCTCATGCGGCGTACAGACGTACGTATGGGTGCCGGATTCCTCGAACGTGTGCTCGAAGGTATGGCCCTCCTCGCCGACGGTCTCGCTTTCGAAATTCCCGTTGGACCCGGACACGTTGTGGCTGCCGCCTTCACCCGTCCACTCCCAAGTAACGGTCGTTCCGGACGACACTGCGACCGCCGCGGGACCGAACGCCAGCCCCTCGCCGGCGCCGACCTCAACGGTCACCGAGTCGGAGCCGGTCATGTCGACCGTCTGCTCGTAGTTGTTGGCGTCGTCGAGGAAGCCACCGTAGTCCGGCTCCTCGGAGAGGAACTCCTGGCTGCCGCTGTCGCCGCCGGAGCCGCCGGAGCCGCCGGAGCCGTCGCTCCCGTCGGAGCCGTCGCTCCCGTCGCCGCCGCTGCCGCCACAGCCGGCGAGCGCGGTGGTCACGCCGAGCGCCGCAGTCGTTCGAACGAACGATCGCCGGTCGAGTGTGCGTCGAGTCATACGGTTTAAAGAAGGGGAGTGGGGGGAATACCTTCGACGGGAATTCCTGCACTGTGGGGGAGAAATCCGAATTATTCGGTGGGTGATATAAAAAAGAACAACGGGAGCGGTGATGCTCGCCGCTCGGGGGAGCGCATTAGCTGTCCGGATCTGCCCAAATAGCCGTAACCACGCCCTCGTCGGTCTCGACGGTATCGTGCACGTAGCCGCGATCCGCGAGCTTCGGGAACAGGAACTGCGGAGCCCGGTCGTTATACTGAATGAGGACGGTCTCATTCGGCAGGTCAGCGAGCAGTTCGAGCGTTTGGCGAAGCGGCTCCGGCGGACCGAGATCGGCGACGTCGAGTGTTTCGACTGGACGGTCAGTCGGTGCGGCCGTCTCTTCGACGATTGACGTCTCCCGTGTCATAGTCGGGTATCTGCGCCCGACAGGCGCGTTAGTTATCCCGAACGTGTTCGTTTCCGTCGTCGCGAGCCTCCCGTTCGTCGCGGTACCTGCCGACCGGAAGTGGGGAGCGCGCTACAGCGATGAGACGAGCTCGACCGTCACCGCGTCCGGCTCGACGACTCGCCCGCCTTCGGCCCCGACGAAGGACTCGGCGGCTGCGGGGTCAGTGAACGGGATCACGTCGGGACCCATCGCACCCACCACGCCGGTCTCGACCGCGTAAACGGCGTCTTCCCAGTCGACGAACGACTCGGCAGCGACGTGCGAAGAGATGACCCGGTCGCCGCCCGCCTCCGTTATCTCGTACTCCACAGCCGCGTAGTCTGTGACGTACGTCGCGACGGGCTCGCGGCCGCGGTCGATCGCCGATGCGCGGTCGGTCACCAGTTCGGTCAGGCTGTCGTACCAGGCGGGGCCGTCGCGGCCCTGCGGGTGGTCGCCGACGTAGAACACCTGTCCGTTCGGGCCGCCGTGATCCACGATCAGCATCCCGCAGGCGTCGCAGGCCTTCCCGTGGCCGAGCGCGATCGGGTCCGGAGGCTCCGTCGTCGTCGGCGCCTCGTCGCCGAGGCATCCGGCGATAGCGCCGATACCGACGGTCGCAGCGGTTACGGCTCCTCTGAGAACGGATCTTCTCGGCGGGCCCGCGTTATCGGACCTCGAACGGTCGGGCGCGTCGCTGACGGCTCGCTCGGTGTCGGTTCGACTGTTCGCTTCGTGTCGGTGATGGTTGTGAGTACACATGGATGGTTGAGTACAGAGTGCGGTAGGTGATCGACGGAAGGTCGAACTGCGGGGCCGGTCAGAGCCGGCGACGGCGGACGAGTCGCGCCGCGACGACGATCGGGACGACACACCACGCGACCAGCGCGACCGCGAGGGCTCCTGTCGAGAGGCTGCTGCCGGTGAGTACGGCCGTGAATCCACCGCCGGCGGTGGTTCCGAGCCCACTTAAGACGAGTACACGGAACGTGCTCACCGGGTTCGAGAACACGAACGCCGAGAGGACGGCGTCGGGGAGTTCGAACGCGGCGACGACGCCGAGCGCGATCAGATCATGGACTAAGACGAACCAGACCCACACGAGCAGCGTCGCACCGAGTGCGTGAGTCTTCTCCCGAGGGACGGTCGACAGCAGTACCGCGATCGCGAGGAACGGGGCGCCGGCGCCGACGGCGCCGACGAGAAACCCGACGAAGGACGTCCACTCGCCGATCCCGAACTCGCGGACGAGCAGTGCGCCGCTGAATCCGAACCCGAGCACCGTCGCCCCGGCAAGTACGGTCAACCGACCGAGGTACGTATCGGCGACGACTGAGATAATTTGAATAACGTGGTTGGCTAATTGATATAGGATTCCAAATTTATTCTCTTAATTTGAGTCTCCGCTCTTGTGAAGCACATTGTTGATCTCAGAGAGTTGCTTTGACGGCGCGTCGAGCGCTTCGGCGCGGTGTGCTTGTCCTCTTCGACTCGATAGCCGCAGCTCAGCAGTATCAACAATCTCCTACAGAAGAGCGTACGTCGATCTCAACCGAGTCTAATGTGAGGTGATACAGCACAAGCATTCCCCGGTAAAGAGATTTGATTATCGGATATCACACCTATGAGCCACTGAGCACGCACCGAACGCATTCTGAAGAACTTCCCCGAGTGATCAGTACCCACGCGCTACGATAGCCCACGCAACGCCCGCCACTTCGCGGCGACGAACCCCGCCACAATGAACGCGAACCCGCCGACAGTCGCTGGCGTCACTTCCTGCCCAAGCACCAGCCAGCCCGCGAGTGTGGCGAACACGGGAATGACGTACTCGATGAAACTCATCTCGATGGGGCCGAGGTCATCCAACAACGTGAAGTACAGCAGGAAGCCACCGACGCCGGCGACCGCGGAGAGGTACGCGAGCGCGACGAGTGCGGACGGCGTCCACGTCGCCGCCGCGAACGACTGGCCGGGGACCACGAGCACCGCGGCGTGGAGGACGACCGCGCCGACAGCCATCATCCACGCCTGCGTGGCGAGGAACGGCATCGACGGCGATCGGCTGTGGGTGACGACCGCGGCGACAGCGAACACGAGCGCGGACGCGAGCACGAGCGACACACCGAGGACGCTGTCCGTGATGTTCGCGGGGTCAGGGTCGGCGATGACGACAACGCCAACGAACCCGAGCGCGACACCGAGTGCGGTGGCGGCGGTGAACTCCTCGTCGGTGGAGACGAGACGCGTGAGCGCGGGCGTCACGACGGGGACGAGACCCAACAGAACGGCGGCGACGCCGCCCGTGACGTACCGCTGGCCGGCGAAGAGAAACGCGTGATGGGCTCCGATAATGAACGCACCGCCGACGAGCACGTAGACATAGTCGTCCCGAGTCCGGGGGCGGAAGTCCGCGCCGGAGGCGAGAGCGGCGGCAAACAGCAGCGCGGCGGCGACGTCGAAGCGCACGGCGGCGAACGGCACCGCGGGAAGGTCTGCGAGGCCGACGTCCGTCGCCATGAACGCCGTCCCCCAGACCGCACACAGCAGCAAGAAGTGGCCGGCTGTCCGGTAGCGACTCATTCACGAGGAAGTCGCCGACGGACTGCGAAATATGCGTCGAACCGCACTGGCTATCCGAGCGTCAGGGTCCATTTCGAATACAGAAACCCCCACTCGCAACTACTGGTAGCGTTGTTCGTCCCCCAGGAAGGGTGCGGGGCGATCCGGTCGCGGTCGCCCTGCGAGGTGATTGGTAAATGGGTCACCGCGCACTTGTTGCGTATGAGCGAACCGACGGACAGTACACGCTACACTACTCTCATTGGGGCGCAGCGAACCTGAAGCTCAACCATCGAATCTCGGCTGAGTCGCCGTTCAGTGGCGACGACACCGACTCCGCGTGGGCGAAACAGCTCCTCGCGGACTACGTCGCCCTCGGCGAAGGATGCGACGAGTGGTTGATCATCCTCTGCGCGCAGGACGACCGGGCGTATCCTGCACCGCTCGATTATCGAACGCTTCCGATCGAGAACGACCCTGTCCCGCCGTTCAGGAACTCCTTAGGGAGAGTAACGATCTCGTTGAACCGGAAGAGGGGGAGGATTCTTGATGAAGAATATCCGCCTCTCCCTGGCAGCCTACCAACTCATCGAACGCGCCGTCGGGGCGTTGGAGCGCATCGGCCGAGAACTCAAGCGATACAACGACCGGGAGGCGCAGGTGAGTGAAGAAACAGCGGAATCGATGCCAATGAACGAGAAACTGGTGAAGCGAGAATAGCGTTCAGCCAAGTGAGACAATTCGTCGTTACGGCTTGGGGACCCCATAACCCGCATCTCATGCTTGACGACTTCGATCCCGAAAACCCGTCGGGAAGATTACTCGTATTTCTGTTTCCCTGGTTCCGGGGCCCACCACGCTAGTATGACACCGAGGACGGCGAAGCCACCAGCCATGAGGAAGGCAGTATCGAACCCAGCAGCATCGATTACAGCACCGCCAGCGATCGGTGCGAGAAACGCTCCCGCAAGCCCAACACTTGTGAGGAATGCCACGGCCGTCGCGGCAACCCGCGGATCAACCAGTTCCCGGACGTAGGTGAACGATAGACCGAGTGTGAGTTGAATCGCAAAGCCCGCAACGAGCAACATCACGATGAGCACGGCAACCGACTGGAGATGCGTGAATCCCACAACGAGCGGTGCCGCAACGAAGAAGGATCCGAACGCAATCGGTTGCCGCCGACCACCGAACAACCGATCGGAGAGTACCCCACTACTTATCCGCGCGAGGATGCCAACCGCGGGGAACAGCGCGACGAGCAGTCCGCTGAGTCCTAGCGAAAGTCCAACCTCTTCGGTGAGATACGATGAGCCCCAACTGTTCACGAACAGGTACAGCGAGTACCCGAGAAAGCCAAGGCCACCCACAAGCCAGACGTTCTTGTTTCGGAGGACATCACCGAATTCAGCCAGAGATGGCGCGTCACCGCCACTGCGTCCGAGACCGCGGCTCATCGGCCAAAACAGGACTAATCCGACGAGAGCAATCCCATTGAACGCGAGGAAGATCGCTGGCCAGCCAAACCACGCTGCGACGAGTGGACCCGTTCCCTGACCGAGTGCGAATCCGACTGGGCCACTGGCAGTGAACACGCCAACAGCAGTCGCCCGCCGAGATTCGTCGACCGATCGGCTCACGATGTCGATGCCCGCATTCCAGACGACGACGTACGCAACGCCGCCAACAGCACGTGAGGCGATGACTGCTCGATAGTCACCGCTCCGGCCAGCCATCCAGCCCCATATCCCAGCGAGGAACAAGATGATAACGGCGACTGCCATTGCATTCCTGGTGTTTGTTCGGTCGAGCACAGCACCGGCAGGAAGGCTCGTGATCACTGCGGTGCCGAACATAATCCCAACAAGGAGCCCTGCGGTTGTCGGCCCAATATTTAATGAGTCACGAATAAGCGGTGTGACGCTTGCCGGGACGATCTCGTAGGCAGCCAGTCCTGTGGAGATTAGACTCGCGCCAGCGACAAGTCCCCACGTCGACTGGCTCCTCTGGGACGATTCATTGATGTCGGTGTCCTCGGATTGTATGTTGGTTGTTCGGGTAGGCATTACTCGATAGGGTGGGCGGGAGGTGGGACGCGGAAGTCGGGAAAAGACGGTTGACCGTGACAATTCCCGGAAGCAGCGTTTCCTTGTTACGTCTCGCTCGTAGTCCTCTTGATGGTTCAATAACAAACCTCTTTAACTCTCGATAGTTTAATGAGTAACTAGAGATGTGTGTGACTCTCGGCACGGTACTGCAGCAGCGTTTGGCGCAAGCCCGCGACAGTCTGCACTCCCGCTGGTTCCTGGGTAGCGAATAATGGTGTCTTCTCCGACAGTCCTTGATTCGTCCTGTGTGTTGCTTGTCGGGACGAGCGAGTGGCTCACGCAATTCAAAGCAACGCTCAATACCCGGACTGATGCGACTGTCAAACGGGTTGAGACCAAATCAGAGGCGCTCGAGGTTTTCCGAAGGGAGTCTACGGACTGTCTCATCACCGAGTACGCGCTTGCAGAGACAACCGGACTTGACCTGCTCACGGAGATCCGCACCGAAACTACTGTATTTCCAGTGCTAGTTGGTACTGCATCCGGGAGCGAAGCTATCGCCAGCGAGGCTATTAGGGCCGGTGTTACTGATTACGTCACACAAACGGATTCAGTTGACCAGATGGTAAAGGAACTGATGGACCGAACCGAACGGGCAGTTCGGTCCGCACAGCGGGCGGCCACACAGCGAACGCGTGCCAGACAGTTCGATGCGATCTTCAGCGATTCGAGGACAGCGACGTGGGTACTCGACCCGGATGGCTCACTCGTCCGTGTGAACCAGACGGCACGGGAGATGATCGACGACGACATTAAGACGATTATCGGCGAGCCGTTCTGGACACTGCCGTGGTGGTCGCAAACGGACGAAACGAGCGTGGAGATCCACCAAATCGTGGAGAACGCACTCGACGGGGCGTTCGGGAACGTTGTCGTTCCACAGCCACCGCATCTTGAGGATCCACGCGTTATCGACCTTTCTGTGCGCCCTGTGGAGAGCGAACGCGGTGACCTCGTTTCGATCATCGTTGAGGGTGTCGATATTACTGAGCGAGTGGATCTGGACCGGGATATTCGGCAATCCGAGAAGCTTCATCGCGTCACGCTCAACAACATGACCGATACCGTTCTCATCACGAATGAAGCCGGCGAGTACACCTACGTTTGTCCCAACGTCCACTTCATCTTCGGCTACACCGCCGACGAAATTCACGAGCAAGAGACGATCGACGATCTACTCGGGAAGAACCTCTTCGACCGCGATGAACTCGCGAAAGAGGGTGTCCTCAAGAATATCGAGACGACGGCGATCGACAAAGCTGGGCGGGAGCACACACTCTTGGTCAACGTTCGCGAAGTCTCGATTCAGGGCGGAACACTTCTCTTTAGTTGCCGAGATATCACGAAACGGAAGCAACGCGAGGAGGCACTCGCAACGCTCCACGAGACCACCCGCGATTTCCTCTACGCTGGAACACACCAGGAGATTGCCCAGCACATCGTCGACGACACACCCGGTGTGCTCGATCTCGATGCGAGTGCCGTCTATCTCTTCGATGCTGATACTAACGTCCTCAAACCCGCCGCAAACTCGACAGCAATGCGGGAATTAAACGGGCCGCTTCCAACCCTACATACCGACGGCGAAACCCTTCCGAGCTACAGTTTCGTCGAAGACGAGGCACTGTTTTTCGATGACGTCCACGAGTCGGAACGACTTGAAAACAGGGCGACGGATCTCCGGAGTGCGTCCTACATTCCACTCGGCAAGCACGGCGTGTTCGTCGCTGGGTCAGCTCAAGTCAGTGCCTTCGACGATGTGACTCGAGAATTGACCGATCTCCTTGCCGCGACGGCTGAGGCAGCTCTCGACCGTGTCTCTCGGGAGTCGCAACTCCGTGAACAGGACCGTACACTCCAACAGCAAAACGAGCAGCTCACCGCCCTGAACCGAACCAATGAGACGATTCGAGAGATCGACCAAGCGCTCGTACAGGCCGAAACACGGGAAGAAATTGATCGTACCGTCTGTGAGTTGCTGGCTGCCGACGACCGGTTCAAGTTTGCCTGGATCGGGACGGTCGATTCGACAACTGATACTGTTGATCCACGGGCGTGGGCGGGACACGAACAAGGGTATCTGGACAGCCATCCCTTTGCGGTCGCTACGTCAGGGGTCGATCCAGCGGGCCAAACCGCGGCGACTGGTGAGGTGGCGATGGTTACGAACGTCGCTGCCGATCTGCGCGAGGAGCCGTGGCGAAAGGATGCCCTCACTCGCGATTTCCTCTCGGTATTGAGTATTCCACTTATCTACAACGACCTCACACATGGTGTGTTGACGGTCTATGCAACGACCCAGGATGCGTTCGACGAGACGGCGACAGCCGTTCTGGCAGAACTCGGTGAAACCATTGCATCCGCGCTCAGTGCAATCGAGCGAAAGAATGCACTGCTCACGACGTCTGTGAGTCGCGTCGAATTTGTAATTGACGACCCGACGTTTGTCCTCTCACGATTGGCGCAGGACGCAGCATGTACACTCTCATATAAAGGCGGAGCCCAACAATCCACAGAGGGAAGCTACGTGTTCGTGACTGTCGAAGACACACCGCTGAGTGAGGTCGCCGAAGCAGCATCACAGCTGGTAGCAATCGATGACGTGCAACAGATCAGTGCAGACGGTGAGGGTGGCGTCTTACAACTACGACTTACACAGCCGTTTCTCGCCTTGGAATTAGCCGACCATGGCGCTGTCTTTCGGGAGGCGACTGCGGATCCAGATGGCACCACACTCGTCATCGACATCCCGGATACCATCGAAGTTCGAACGATCACACGACTCGTCCGCGAGATGTTTACTGATATCGAACTCCGCTCGAAGCAGACACTCGACCAGGCGATGGACCGTGATCTCTACTCGGCGTTCCTCGAGAAACTCACAGATCGACAACTCGAAGTGATCCAGACGGCGTACTACAGTGGGTACTTCGAATCGCCACGAGAGAATACAGGAGAGGATGTTGCGGAGATGCTTGGTATCTCTCCACCTGCGTTCTATAAACACGCCCGGACCGTCCAGCGCAAACTGTTTGCGACACTCTTCGACGAGAACAATCTCGCTGTCGCTCCCTCAGTAAGGAAGATTAAATAACAAACCCTCTATCGCAAGAAGGGTTAGTTAACCAATTATCAGGTATTCCCTTATAGACATATTATACCTTTATTGAGTGCCCAAGATCCCTGCTGGCACTCGTGAACTCACTATGAAAGATGTTGAGCTTGAATCAGACGAAAAAACACCGTATGAGTGCTTCGAGTGTGGGAGTATCATTATCGCAGAAGACGCCCCGGGGCAGTGCCCTGATTGTGGTGGTCCGATGCGGAACCGGTACATGCCGTTTGAATGACTATGGCACCCGAATCTACTACCAAACCCGACGAGATGGAAGACTCGACAATCGAATCCACCGAACCGGAATCAGCGCTCGAAACGGCGCGCCGACAGCTTCACCAGGCTGCTAGCCATCTCGATATCGACCAGAATATCGTCGAACGGCTGAAACATCCCAAGAAGGTCCACGAAGTCACCGTCCCCATCGAACGTGATGATGGAACAGTCGAGGTGTTCACGGGTTATCGAGCCCAACATGACAGCGTCAGAGGCCCTTATAAGGGTGGTCTCCGGTATCATCCCGAGGTGACGCGGGACGAGTGTGTCGGACTTGGGATGTGGATGACCTGGAAGTGTGCCGTCATGGACCTACCGTTCGGCGGTGCGAAAGGCGGAGTCGCAGTCAACCCGAAAGAGTTGAGCTCGGGAGAAAAAGAGCGACTCACTCGTCGGTTTGCCCAGGAAATTCGCGATGTTATCGGACCGAATCGCGATATTCCCGCGCCCGATATGGGTACTGATCCACAGACGATGGCGTGGTTGATGGATGCGTACTCAATGCAGGAAGGCGAAACGACACCAGGCGTCGTCACAGGCAAACCGCCGATCGTCGGTGGTAGTGAAGGCCGTGAAGAAGCTCCTGGTCGGAGCGTTGCAATCATTACCAAGCAGGCCTGCGAATATTATGAAAGCGATCTAGAAGAAACGACGGTCGCAATCCAGGGGTACGGTAGTGTCGGCGCGAATGCAGCTCGCCTCCTCGACAAGTGGGGGGCAACGGTCGTCGCAATCAGCGACGTGAACGGCGCAATGTACGACCCAGAGGGAATCGATACTGCCGCAGTTCCATCACACGACGAGGAGCCTGAAGCCGTCACAAAATACGCGGACAACGTGATCTCAAATGATGAGTTGCTTACGCTCGACGTCGACGTACTCGTCCCTGCCGCTCTCGGAAACGTGATCACCGAAGCGAATGCAGATGCGATCGCCGCTGACATGGTCATCGAAGGCGCGAACGGGCCCACCACCTCGACAGCCAGTACGATTCTGGCGGACCGGGACATCGCGGTGATTCCAGACATCCTCGCCAATGCCGGCGGTGTCACGGTGAGCTACTTCGAATGGCTCCAGGATATCAACCGCCGGTCGTGGTCGCTTGAACGGGTAAACGACGAACTCGAAACCGAGATGCAGGCCGCCTGGGAAGCTGTTCGAACGGAATTTGAGCAGCGAGAGGTTACCTGGCGTGATGCAGCCTACATCGTGGCATTGTCTCGCATTGCGGAAGCACACGAGGCACGGGGACTCTGGCCGTAGGGGCATGGACAACCGACCATTCAGACGGATCCGACAGCCAACCACCCCGATTGAGAAAGGATTTTTTCGACTGTATCAGCTTGTTACACCTGGAGCCATTCTCAGTACTGTCTGTTTTCTGGGATATGTCGTTATCGGCTTCATTTTATCGTTCGTTGGGCTCTATGAACCAGCATACTCCGTGATGGGCTTCACTGACCCGTTCTTCATAGTACTGTCATTCCTGACAGGTCTCCTCATCTGTGCGATGTCGGGAATACTCACAGTGCTCACGATCCTGCTTAGCCCCAACGATTCGAAGGCTGATTTCATCATCACCATGAGTTTGATTGCTTTTGGATTTGGGGGCGCTACTATGCGAGCCACATTTGAGGCCGTCCAAGCATGTCTCGTGGAAATAATAACCAGTCTTCTATGAGAATAATAATATTATTTGCTGAAAGCACCCGCCACGAGCAGTGGGAAGACTAATGTCGCTTCTGCCTCGACCTGCGTGTAGTTTGTCTGTTCATCGTCTTTGATCTTCCCCCACGAGACTGCCTCGTCTGGGGGCGCCCCAGAGAGTGATCCATCTCCTTCCATTCCGGTCGAGATGTAGACGACGTAATCCGCTCCACCGCGGAACAGGTTCGTCATAATCGCGTGGTGTTTTGGCACGCCACCTCCAACTGCGATCAGCCCCGTCGTGTCGGCGAGCATTCCGTCCTCAATGAGCGAGTCATAATCGTCAAGAATCTCGATGCCGACCTCCGAATCATACCCCTGTCGGTAATAGTAGAGAAAATTCCCAATCTCGGAATCCGTCAGCGCCGGACAGTAGACGGGAACATCATTGTCCGCTGCTTGCTTCAGGACCGAATCCGGATCGTCGAGTGTGTCTCCCAGTTCACGAGCAAACGCCGTCGGCGTCCGAACCTTTTTGTCGGCGAAGAAATCCTCGAAGAAGTCGTACAGGTATTCCTCTAACCAGACGTAACGGTCAGAGGGAACAAAGAGATTTCCAAGACGGTTGATTCCCTGTTCCCGGAGGGCGGCTTCGTCCGAATCCCACTCTCCCATTTTGAACGGCTTCGCTGTCTTAATGACATCCTCCGCTAGCGACCCCGAAGTCGTAATAAGCACGTCGACGTACCCTTCGCGAACAAGGTAGGCAACGACCTCACGCAGTCCCGATGAAATAATATTCGACGTACACGTGAGATAGATCGTGGCACCGGCGTCTTGCATCTGTTCCGCGATGTCGATTGCTTCTGCGAGCTGTGTTGCCTGAAAGCCCGTCGTCGCATAGGCTTCTAGCATCTCTTGAAAATCGAATTCCCCACGGAAATCATAGCCCTGAACGTCTGGTGTGGTTAACTCGTCGTCACTTCCGGGAAGAACGTGGTCATGAGACTCGTCGTCCATACCGATACTTTGCAAGATGGAGGTTTGAATCGTTCGAGATTGGTCGCCGATGCTCGATACACACAAGTCCAGCACTAGCTAACTGTCTGGCATGTCCCGTCCAACGGTGGCTGTCCTCCGCCCTGACGACAACCGCATCGCTGAGGCGGTCGAGTATCTCCAGTCACTCGATGTGTCACCGATCCCAGACCCGATGCTGACAATCGAACCGATTGATCGAGTTCCACAGCATGCGGACTACTGTGTTTTCACGAGCGAGACGGGTGTCGAATTAGTTGCGACAGCGGGATGGGAACAACGGGAAACCACTATTTGTGCCGTCGGAGAGCAGACTGCAACCGCATTACGCAATCAAGGCTATTCAGTCGGTGTCGTTCCATCGACGTTCACATCTACAGGACTCGTCGACGAGTTAGCTGCCGAGGTCAAGGACCAAACTATCGAACTTGCTCGAAGTGCACACGGTAGCGACGTACTGGTTGAAGGATTAGAAGCAGCGGGTGCAGTCGTCACCGAAACGCAACTGTATCGCTTAGAACAACCCGCAACTGCGGGACAATCGGTTTCACTTGCGGTAAACGGTGAGTTAGATGGGATACTGTTCACGTCGCCAAAGACGGTGGAACACTTTGTGCAGATCGCGACTGAACGCGACGCTGTCACTGCACTACAACGCGGGCTAGAGGAGACAGTTGTCGGTGCAATAGGGTCACCGACAGAACATGCTGTCGACAAGCATGGGATTGCTGTCGATGCTGTGCCGGACACAGTCAGTTTCACACAGCTTGCTGAGGCCACCGTACGTCGAATTCGGGAGGTCCAACAGTAAGCTCATTCCGTTTTCAATCGGTCGATTTTTTTGATATTCTGTTCTCCAGACAAAAAGATAATGCCAATGCAACCTTCATCGGGGTCGACACCGGCCGCAGTGAGTTAATTGAAGCCCTCGTCGATGCCACGCTCAACAAACACGAGCGACTCGACTACGCCGTCAACAACGCTGCGGTCGGAAACACATCAGCCCAAATCCCGGAAATCAACGAGGAAGAGTGGGACCGCGTCCTCGATATCAATCAGACTGGCGTCTGGGCCGGTATGAAATACGAACTCCCCGCATTAGAGGACACCGGCGGCGGCGCCATCGTCAACGTCTCCTCAAAGGCTGGACTCCGTGGGACCCCCGAGGAAGCCGAGTCGTTCTGTCAGCGCTACAACTGCCGGTGGCAGATCGAGGGTGAGTACAAATCGATCAAAGGTGATTTTCTCGCGAAGACCTCCTCGAAAGACTACCGTATTCGCCTGTTCTACTTCGTGTTCGCCGTGCTGTTGTACAATATCTGGCGGCTCACCGACTTTCTACTGAAAGCGGGTGTGGGAGGTGAGATGGACTACGCACCCGTGTTGACTGCGGGTGAGTGTGTCGAACTCATTGCCTCGTCGTTGATCCCGCACGACTAATCGGCTGACCTCTCGCTGGGTCCGCCGCTCAAGAGTGACAACCGTATTCAGCAGCACCAAAATCCACGCAATTTCGTGCGTCCGTCCGGTAGTTCAAGAGTAAAGATTCAAAATCGATCCCTGACCGCTGAGAATCACCACGACTTGATGGCGATTCGATCCAAAACTAGCCTATCCTCCGAGACTGTGTTTTAGTAAGGAGACTCTTCTTATATTGCTGAATCTCATTTACAGCAGAGATGGTACAAACAATATAAATCTATTCTACATTTCGCCAAAGACTCATGGAGAGTGGCTGAGCAGAGGTCACAGGCAGATTCGAAATATTCTGGGACAAGCAGGGATACATCAAGCAAACCGACCAACTAGCCTCATTTTGCTATCCGGATTTGAAAAGGACCGCGCGGAGAGAATTATTGAGGAATTTGAGGCTTCAGAAGTGCTGTTTGGGATTGGAGATCCACCGACAAACCCTGATTTCCTTGATAGAAATGAGGAAGAACAGGATATGCTCCTAACCAAGCCAGAGATAGACACTTTCAATTTTCCTGCTGGGTCTGTAGATGGCACGAGAAGTGTTATTCAAGAACTGATTCATGAGCGTTTACCCAAAAAAAAACATCGTGGTCGCTCCACAGAGTACGAAACTGTCCACAATTGGTGCATGGAAAGCTTCGCACCCCCATTTTGAGATACAGATGACATATTCTGTACCGGGAGAGTATAACTATAAATCATACTCGACGGGCATCCAAGATATATATATAGACAAGATTACAGACATCAATTCATAGGCAAACCAATTCTTCCATTTGTTGGCTCCGCAAGACACGGCTCAATGGCAAAGGAATCTGACTAGCACCAATCGTCATTATTGGCCATATACCAACCTGCGGTTGAAAAGATAGAACCTCGAAATTGATCGTCAGAAGTCGTGACTCGATACTAGCGCAAACCAATGTCCCGAGTGCGACGGCCGGGTCACCACGAACGCGGTCGAAACGGTCTGCGAGGACTGTGTCTTGGTCATCGACGAACAGCGTATCGATCACGGGCCGGAGTGGCGGGCGTACGACGACGAGGAGTGCGAACAAACGGGCGCCCCACTCACAGCCGCCCGCCACGATCGCGGCCTGTCGACAGAGATTGGTCGCGGCACCGACGCGAAGGGGAACAAGATCTCTGGGCAGAAGCGACGGCGACTCGCGCGGATGCGCCGTGAGCAGACCCGCGGTCGCTGGCGGTCGAAAGCAGAACGGAATCTCGCCCACGGACTGGGCGAAGTGCGTCGGTTGGCGAGTTCCCTCGAACTTGCCGATTCGGTCCGCGACCAGGCGTGTCAGCTCTTCCGGAGCGCCCAGAACGAGGATCTGTGTCGTGGCAGATCTATCGAAGCGATAGCGGTAGCAAGCATCTATGGAGCCTGTCGCTGTAACGGTCACTCGCGGTTACTTGACGCCGTCGGCCAGTTGAATACCGATCAATCTTCCGTAGCAAAGGGATAGCGCATGGTCCAGTCAGCCCCCTCGATCTCTGGTCGCGCGCCGCTTCGATTTTCGAGTAGATGTGTAACAGCAGCGCGATCGTGACACAATAGCCCTGAAAATCCGCACCGTTAGTATACCCATTTATAAATTAGCTATACATAGAAACCGTGACAGCGCTCGCACGTATACTATTCACGCCTATTTGTCCACGATATAGCTACTACAGCCACTCTGTATACCTATCATAAAAACACGGCTCTGTTGAAATCCTTCGAAAGTGACACATTCTGACTGGGTGTGGTCAGTATATGCTCTCAATCGCTCATTACATTGAATCCATTTTATCTCCGAAACGATAGACGAGTACAACCGCACCTATTGACAGTGTGACTGTATAAATCATTGACCAAGCAAACATTTCATCAGGATCATTCCTCATCAAAGCGCCTACTGTAACCGCAACGAGTAGAATTGCTATCGTCCCAAAGCCGCCGACTACACGAACAAATAAATCTTCATTCATGTCTTGTCCACCTGTTGAGCAAATTCTATCCTCTTGTGTATACGGTCCAGATACACCACTTCACCAGACTCCAGATAGTTCTTTGTAGCATTCTACATCATATAGGAAGGTCTTCACCGCTTGGTATCTCGCAAACTCTCCCAGCTAGTGAGAATGTGTTCGACCAGTAGCTTAATAGGACTCCTGACTGTGGTACACGTATGGTCTCCAGTCTCGGTCGCACCGCCCGCGAACAGCTCACGGCCCGAGACGTGCTCTCGCTCATCGCATTTCTCGCCCTCGTCTATGGCGTCACCAAAGATGTCGAGACAGTACTCGTCATCGCTTTCGGCTTCGCGTTCGTGGAGGCGACCTCGATTCTCAGAGAAACGCCGACTGTCGATAGCCGCTGGGTCGGCGTTGGCCTCGGCGCGTTCATCACGGTCGCCAGTCTCGCGTGGCTCGGCTGGGAACTCACTGCGACCACCGGAACAGGCGGTCCAGTATGGTTCCCGGCGCTGACCGCGCTTATCGGCGTCTGGTTCCTCTTCGATGCCCGCGCGGACTTCGCCGATAGCACTAGTAGCGACGAACCCGACGATATGAGCGCCAGCGAGGTGATGCTGGTGATGAACCACGCTCACCTCGTCGTCGAAGAGCTGAAACAGGGCCCGAAAACTGTCACCGAACTCGCCGATGCGTGCAATTTGACCGAGTCACGCATCCGTGAAGTGCTCGATTTCGGTACTGACGACGGGATGATCTATCCAGTCGATACTGACACGAGCGATACTACCAAACGGTACGCCCTCGACGAGTCGAAAGTCGGTGGCCTTGCGTTCGTCCGTTCGAACGGGAAGCGCATTTTGCGGCGGCTAGCACGGCCGTTCCAGCGCTGATTATTGATGGACAGAGACTCTTATTGAGACCGGCGGAGCAGGATCGAATTCTCCGAGCGCGGTCGGTGGTGGGAGTAGCCGGTCGTCGCATACTTCTTTTTTGCTACGTGCCGGACCGACCCAAACCCCGCCGCCCCACCCTCCGCTCCGTGCTCGCTCCGTGAGACTCGCATTCGCTCGTCTCCCGTGCCCTCGTTCACGATGCTCACGAGGACTCCGCTGCGCGCGCAGCCACGACCTTGACAACGGGTCAACCTGTGAGTTACTGAGAGTTTGTTTGCGCACCGAAGGGTGCGGCGCACCAGTCGCCGCGACACATAATGGCGATAACCCTACTCGACAGTCTCGAACCAACGAATCGTGTACTCAAACGCGCTCAGTACGAAGCCTTCGAATTTTCTCTTCTAGATGGTGACATCCGTGTTCGTAACGAAAGTCATCAAAATCCAGCAGATCATGAATACCGCGTCACTGTTGTCGACGGCGTCCCAGCAGCTTGTGAGTGTCCCGCTGACGCAGTGTATGATGGTGTATGTAAGCACCGCGTCGCCGTTGCGATCCGACCTCAAATTCTAGACATTGTGAAGAAGACACAAGCTATCACCGACAGCGGCGTTGTAACGGATGGAGAGCGACAAGGAGACCAATCCGATACCGGAGATACAACGCAGTGCGATTGTGATGGGCTGTCCAACGATTTTCCCTGCTGGGAGTGTGTGCGGACAGGTCGTAGAGACCTCCTCCAGTAGCCCAGCAAATCGCCACACACCGCTCTGTCCGCGGCTGTTTATCTCCCCCAGGGGTGAGAGGTGTAGACAATACACCTCACAAACTACCGATGGCAACTAGAGATATCTACGAAACGGGCTTCGACGAGGACGTCCAGACAAACTCCAGCACAAACCCATGTCCGGAGTGTGATGGCCGGGTCACTACCAACGCGATCGAAACGATCTGTGAGGACTGTGGACTCGTTATTGACGAACAACGAATCGATCACGGTCCTGAATGGAGAACTCACGATCAGGACCAGCGAAAGCGGACGGGCGCTCCACTGACTGCGGCACGGCATGACCGAGGCCTCTCGACGGAGATCGGTCGCGGGAAAGATGCGAACGGGAACAACCTCTCTGGGCAAAAACACCAGCGACTATCCCGAATGCGACGAGAACAAAGTCGCGGTCGGTTCCAGTCAAAAGCCGAGCGAAACCTCGCACACGGCCTAGGCGAAGTTCGAAGGATTTCGGGTGCTCTCGAACTCTCCAATTCGGTGCGCGATCAGGCGTGTCAGCTGTTCCGGAGCGCACAGAATGAAAATCTGCTGCGTGGCAGATCCATCGAGGCGATCGCCGCAGCGAGCGTGTACGGCGCGTGTCGATGTAACGGCCTCTCGCGATTGGTGGGCGAGGTCAGCGAGATGGCCCGCGTCGTGGAGTCACGGGTCACGAATGCGTACAAAACGCTGAACGAAGAGCTGGGGCTCCCTGCCAAGCCCGTCTCTCCCGGTAAGTTCGTGCCACGCCTCGCCTCGGACCTCGAATGTCCAGACGAGATCCGACAACGGGCTCGAACACTTGCAGAACAGGCCGAAGAGAGCGGTCTCACGGCGGGCGTCCATCCAGCCGGGTTCGCAGCGGCCTGCCTCTACAAAGCGGGGGAGGAACTGGGGTACTGGGTGACGCAAAGCGACGTCGCGGAGACAGGAAACGTCACGCCAACCACAGTTCGGACGCATCACGAGACGTTAGAGGAGCGTGTAGCCTGACAACGCACCTGTACAACAACTACCTTGAGATGTTTTCCTCAGGAAACTATTTGTTTCTCAACTGCGTAGCACCTAGTATGACCGAGACGTGGGACGACATCAACAAGCAGGTCAAGGCAGACTGGAAAGCGGAGACCACGCCGTTCGAGCGGGTGTACGAGATCGTCGAACAGACCCACGACGGGCAGTCGGCCGCCGAGATTGCCGACCGCGCCCTCGTGAGCGAGCCAACGGCCCGTCGACACTGCAAGTCGCTCGTGAACACCGGGTTCGCCGAGACGGACCAAGACGGCCAAACAACGCTGTATAGGCGAGATAGCGACCGGATCTTGATGTCCCGGATCCGTGAGCTGCGCGAGGAAGTCACTCGGCCGGAGTTGCTTGACAGCATCCGGGACATGAAAGCCGAGATCCGGCGCTACGAAGACAGCTACGACGTGGTGTCACCGGAAGAACTCGCCCAGCAACTCGACGGCGACGAGGCGGAGGGCTGGGACGACCTCACCGCGTGGCGCACGACACGGCAGAATCTCGCTGTCGCCCAAGCCGCACTCGCCTACGACGAGGCCAGTCACCAGCTCGCTGTATGAGTGGGGACGACCGCGCCGGCGAGTTCGGACCGATCTATCTCCCGGCGCTCCAGCGGATTCGTGATCTCTGGATCGAACTTGAGCCCTTGGTCGATGAAACGTCGTACGATGACGTCGTCGCACCCACAGAACTCCGGATCACGCTCAGCGACGGCCTCGGCGACGCCACCAGCGCGCGGTTCGATATTCAGTGGAGCGAACTGGGGATGTATTCGTTTCACTACGTCGATAGTGACGACGTCAACTGGCGCTTCGATCGCCACCCGAATACACACTCACCCGAGATCCACTTCCATCCGCCACCCGAGGCCGCGACGACGGCCGCCGAGCCGTCCTGTATCGACGTGACCGAGGTCTCACTCGTGACGCGTGCTGTCCACGCAGTGTGGCGAGCAGCGTACGAGGTTGATACATTGGATCGGCTGAATAGTGCGCCAAACCCACCGTAAAAATGGACGTAACCGAGGACGCGGTTCGGGACATCTGCACGGACGCAGTCTTCGAACGGGGCGAACGATATCTTGCTGAGGGACGTATCCACGAGATTCACCGCGTCGACACCACCGTAACCGCCGTCGTGAGTGGCAGCCGTCAGTACGATGTTCGTGTTGACCTCGCCACTGGCGGGTTTGCCCCGTGGTGCGATTGTCCGTACGACGGGCCGGGTGCGTGTAAGCACGTTGTCGCCGTGTTGCTTCGGTGTGTCGACGACCCACCGTCAGACAACGGCGATCGACTCGATGCCGCACTCGGTGGCGCCGACGCCGACGAACTGCGCGCGTTCCTGCGTGATGAACTCGCGACCGATACGGATCTCCGCGATCGGTTTCTCGCCCGCGTCGGCGAGCCGATGAGACAGTCGGTCGACGAGCTTCGCACTTCGATCGACCGGCGGTTCGAAGAGACGAACCCTGAGTACCACGTCGTCTTCGAGCCCATCGACTTCACGCAGTGGTTCGATCTCGCAAACGAGCATCGCGAGCAGGGGCGGGCCGCGTCGGCGGCAACCGTCTACCGGGCACTCACCGAGTCACTCGACGAGAACATGGAGCGCGTTGACGGTGCGTACGACCATTTCTCGCGTGCATTTAGTCGGGCACTCGACGGATATGTTGACTGTGTCGCAGCTACGGAACGCGACGCTGATGCGGTCACTGACGCCGTCGCATTTCTCACCGAGCGGGCGGTGTCGGGAACACCGTTCCTCGCGGAACACTTCGAGAAGGCCGCGGTCGAACTCCAGGAAAAGATAGATGAGCAGTCTTGCAAGTAGCTGTGTCGCCCTCGATGACGCCCGCAAGTTCGAAGATCACAAGAATTAGTTTATGACGCGATCAGCCACGTTGATCTGCTGTTCGCGAGCGGCTTCGACGTCCGAGTAGAGCGCCAACGCGTGCTTGATGAGGCGACGGTCTTCCAGATTCTCCTCCCACCGTGTGATCACGTCACGGCGCTCGTGGAGATCGGAACTTGTGAGGTCGCCGTCGGCGAGCGACTGTTCGAGCTCCTCCCACGTCTCGACATCGAAGGTTGCCTGCCACTCCTCGATCTCCTTGGTGATCGCGGCCAATTCGCTCCGCAGCTCCTCGCGCGTGTTTGCCTCGATGAGCGTCCGGATCTCCTCGAAGAGCAGTCGCGTGTAGTCCGGCTGGTAGCGCGTCGTCTCACCGGCTTCGACGCGACGCAGCTGGCCTTGGTCGACAAGATCCTGAAGTTCCTCGTTGGTCGTACTCCAAGCGGCGTCGGCCTGTTCGCTGATCCAGTTGACTGAACGGGGTTCGCGGAGTGTCTCGGCGACTGCTCGAATACGGTCACGGGCGCTCATCGACGCAGCCCACGACTGAACGCCGTCTGGCGAGGATTCGGACATGTTTGACACCTCTTACGACAGTGTTGGCGCTGAACTCCCATATATGTTTGTACGCTCTCGTATAATCAAGAGTGCGTTGCGAGCGAAGGCGTCCGGACGTTGAAATACGATACCGACAAAAGCTACGAGCCAATCGATGTACAACCGATATTCTGACTTCGAGGAACTGCGGCCGACCGGCGAGGCGTCCCACATTCCGGATACGAGGTTGGGCGACGAGTGTGAGGGTACCCCCCGGCGGCAACGCGTCGCGACGAGCTCTGGTGGCTACCCTGATGCACCGACGGTAACCGACGGCGAGTGTCGTTCCTGTGGGGCGTCAGTCCCAGACGGCCAGACGAAATGCCGGTTCTGTCTCACCAACCATCTCGGGAGTGGCGCCACAAGCACGAACGAGACAGCGTCGACGACGTTCCTCGGTATCGTCCACCTGATCGTCGAGTCGACCACGTTCTACGGCGCCGTCGCAAAGGGTGGTGCCGCGGCGAACCTTCTCTCCGCCAACGAGGCGGAGCCGGCCGTCGACGACTACACCCTCATCTACGATCTCGACGAGGCGCCGGCGCGCCAGCTGGTCGAGCAATGGCCCTCACTCCCCGACGCGGTACAGGTGTCGTCGGAAGAGGGAGAGCAGCTTCTCAGTGCCGCCCGTGACGGGGCTGGGTGGCACGAGCAGGGAGCGTCGGAGCGTCAGGAGCAGGCCCCAAGGCGGCTCTACGACCAGCATGGGGACGGCATCCGCGACGCGTCGCGTCTCAACGCGGTCCTCGACGACGCCGACGATGCGGTGTGGCTGGTTCCAGCGATGGCGCTGACCGAATCCGCTCGGGAGGATAAGACTAATAGTCAGGTGTCGTTGGTACCTACGAGTCAGGATCTCGATTGTCAAGCCTGTGGACGGGCGACCGACCACCAGTTCAAGATCCACGAGTCGGTCCCGGCTGCGGCGTGGACGGGCCAACCGATCTGGGAGTGCCGGGTGTGTGGTTCGGCTCGCTACGGACCCAGTCTCGAGTAGCTCCAGTGCTGGGCGTCGATTAACCAACATCTCTACAGATGCCTCCGAGTTTCGTTGGTTAATACCGTGATCTCCTTTAACTCCGGCGCCAGTCTCGATGGGGAGTCTATCTGCGCCGGCGAGCGGTGAGGCGCTTCCGATGGAGCAAGAGTTCAAACAAGGCTACCGGATGCATTGCGTGCTCAGTAACCTGAATCGTCTAGATATCGACCGACTGGACGATGCAGATCAGGAACGAGTCGAGAGAGCAAGAGCTCTCCTGGAAGAGGTGAGCCTTCTCACTAGACCAGCCGACGGCGACGGAACAGACGCCCGAGCAGACACGTAACGGCGTCTCCGGCCCGGTTACAGAGGGCTGCTGAGCCTATTTTGTCGCCCCCCGAAGGGGTGCGGGGGCTTCCCCGCGAAATCCAGACATGGCCACACTACAAGCTGCGACGACGTCGACCGGCGCAATCGTATCGAATCCGCAGGCAGTCCGCGAGCTCTGTGAGAACTACTGCTTTGGGACGCTCGACTGGGAGGTCACGGAGGAGGGCGAGCTCACTATCTGGGGGTGCGACGACTTCGAGGTATACGAGGCACGGGAGAGCGGCCTCCCGGACTACGAGGGCGGCATCGTAACTCACGAGTTCCTCCGGTCGCTCGCTGACCATCTCGAACCGAACGAAGAATTCGATATCCAGACGGCCGGTTTCACGAAATGCCGATTCCCGGTGCTGGCGAAGCGGTACGTCGTTCGCGACGGCGAAGTCCTCCACGCGGACCTCAGTTCCCCCGACCCGATCGACGAGTAGCGTTGTTCGTCCCCGGGAGGGGTGCGGGGCGACACAGCACAAGCATCGCCTCGTAAGGTGATTGAATCATGGGACACCGCGCACTTGTTGCGTACGAACGTACCGATGGCCAGTACACGCTCCACTACTCTCACTGGGGTGCTGCAAACCTGAAACTGAAGCACCGTATCACGGCCGAAACACCGTTCGGTAGCGAAGATACCGACTCGAAGTGGGCGAAACAGCTGCTGTCGGAGTTGGCCGATGGCCTCGAGGCAGACGCCGTCGACGGCTACCTCGCCGATGAGGATCGACCGTCGACGGTCGTCGAGCCGAAGCCCCGTGCCACCGGGCTCACCCTCGACGAGATCGTCGCTGACCACCTCGACTACCTCCACCACGAGGCGTTCTTCGTGGTGTCGACGACGTTCGAGGTGACCGCCTACCGGACGCTGTGGTTCGGCCTCCAGTACGATTCGGAGACAGTCGAACAGGGGGAGACGGTCGGGAACGGCGCGCTCGCGACGGTGCGCTGGTACGACGGCGAGCCGGTCGGCGACGGCCACCTGCAGGGACAGTTCGCGGCCCTCAAAGACGTCGTCGGCGATATGCTCGACAAAGGCGTCTTCACGCCGTCGACGGCGAGACAGTACCTGAAACAGAAGCTGGCCAAGCGAGTCGGAGACCAACAGGAGCTGCGCATTCCGACCGGAGAATCACCCTTCGAGACGGCGAGCCAGACCTGCTCCTAGTTGGCCCTGCTAAAATACTCATCATCTGGTAGTTTTCTGAGGCCGTGCTGAATACAGCGCGCGTATCTCGCAGGCTATCAAGACCCAGCAAATCTATGACGCCAGAGTGATATTCACGCCTCTAATACATCCGCTATGGCAGTCTTACCAGCATCTCCGCTCTTTTTGCTCTATGTTGGTGTGTTTTTGATTGCCGCACTCACCTGTTTTGCAAGCCTCACACGACTTCACCATATCACTGACTCAGACACGCGACAAGGGTTGTGGGCGCTTTTATTGACGAGTGGCGGGTGGGCAGCTGCTCACGTCGGTTTTCTGGTCTCCCCGACAACATCACTCAAACTCGGGTGGTATACCCTCGGACTGGTGCTAGGTCTCGCCGCAGTCGGAGCATGGCTGTACTTCTGTTCTGCATACACCGGCCGTACATACCACCGAAACCCAACATATCGTCGCCTCGCTATCGCCGTCTACATCGCACTCGTCGCGGTGAAGGTCACTAATCCCCTCCACCGCGAATACTTCACAACAACAGTCGTCGCTACCCCGTTCCCTCATCTATCCGTATATACGGGGCCACTACACTGGACCGCGATGGGGCTCTCGTACGCGCTCGCCTTTGTCGGTTACTTCATGCTCCTGGAACTGTTCACGCAAATCGACCTTGACACACGGGCACTCTTTGCTCTCGTTGGGATCACTGGCCTTCCCGTCGTGTTGGATCTTGTTGGGTACACCACGCCCTACCTCATCGACATCACCTACGAGCCGCTGGGGGTCGCCGTCTTCGCTGTTGGTGTCGCATTCGTCTACATCGACCAGTTCGAGGCCGTCCAACTGGCCGCCGAACGGGACACACCAGTTATCGCACTTGACGTGGACAATTACATTCGGGACACGAATCGTGCTGCGCTGACCCTGTTTCCCGAGATCGACGGTGCAGAGGGTGCTCATCTGGAGACGTCACTCCCGCAAGTGGCCGACTGCCTTGACAGCGATAATCCGATTCTGAAGGTGCAGCAGGAGGGCTCTACGCGGTATTACCGTGTGACGGAGACGCCATATGGGACGGTGAAATCCGGACTCGGTCGAACTATCGTACTCACCGATGTGACCGACCGTGAGAGGTACCGCGAGGAGTTAGAGCGTCAGAATGAACGTCTCGAACAGTTTGCCAGTTTAGTGAGCCACGACCTCCGAAACCCACTCAATGTGGCCACAGGTCGGTTCGAGTTACTTCGTGAGGAGGTTGTGATGGCGGCAGATAATGAGAACGCAGAGGCTGTTGAGCGGGCGCTGACCCGGATGGACGACCTGATAAACCAAATTCTCACCCTTGCCCGTGAGGGACAACCGGTTGAGCAGTGGGACGCCGTGTCTCTCTCGTCGGTCGCAAAGGGGAGCTGGGAGATGGTCGAGACGGACACTGCCGAATTACGGGTCGATGATGACTTGGCGTTCAAAGCGGACCCCGCACGGCTGAAACGACTCTTCGAAAACCTGTTTCGGAACGCACTGGACCACGGCGGCCCAGACGTGACGGTTACCGTTGGGGCGCTGTCTGACAAACCGGGGTTCTACGTGTTCGACGATGGGCCCGGTATCCCCGAGGGCGATGGTGACTCCGTGTTCGAGCCGGGATATACAACCCGTGAGGAGGGAACCGGATTTGGGCTCGCTATTGTCGCCGAAATGGTCACTGCACATGGGTGGACGATTCAGGTGACCGAGAGCGAGACAGGTGGTGCTCGCTTCGAGATTCTCGGTGTCGAATCCGTGGCGTGAATCGGTTGACAGGCCCAGTCTTTTCTGCTAAACCTATTCTCTGTATCGGTCACATCAGTAGTGATGAGCATCGAGAAGGTGGAAGAGGCACTGCTGTATAGATGGCGCGAGTCAATCATGGGACAATCCTGATTTTACGAAACGCTTTCCATAGCACTCTCCCTACTTTCGGTATGTCCACGACCGTTGCAATTCCCGACGCAGACGAGCTTTGTGTGTACTGTGAGTCGCGTATTTTCGACCACGACCCAATCTGTGTCCGTGACTGTGACAACGACTGCGGCTCCCCCGAGTACTTCTGCAACTATGCGTGTCTCTCCGCATACATCGAGGAAAACAGCTTGACGACTGGGAATGCGTGTGTGTGGAATCCTGACGAAAGCAACTGCTGCTAATCGGCCATATCAGTGACAAAGGCTGGGACATCTACGAGCAACTGACTCAATATCGCTCCAACAGGGCGTGCTGAACCCACTCTCTGTATCTCGCACGCCGTTTGTATCAGTTGCTGAGGATTTCAACAGGGCCACCGGACAGGGAGTGCTGACCCGAGTATCCACTGACTCTCTACCCCACTTGTTCATCAGAGTACAGGTCGTATATTCCAGTATGAAGACGATTCACCGGTTCCTGTTGGCTGCGGGCTTCGTCGTGTTGTCCGGCATTGTGAGCTTGCTTGCTGCTCCATCGCTCCCCGCTGAACTCGTCACGAACTGGGATGCCGCTGGTAACCCCAACGGAACGATGCAGAAGACGCTCGCCCTCTGGCTCACCCCCGCCCTGATGGCAGGAATCCTTGGCTTGTTCGCCGTCATTCCACGGATCGACCCGCTTCGAGAAAACATCGCCGAGTTCCGGTCGTACTACGACTGGTTCGTCGTCATCTTCACCATCTATATGTTCGTTGTCCACGCTGGCGTCGTCGCGTTCAATCTCGGCTACGAGTTTGACTTCACGTATCTGATTCTCGTCGCCGCGGCTGGCCTGTTCTACTACAGCGGCGTCGTGCTCACGCACGCCAAGCAGAACTGGTTCGTCGGCATACGGACACCGTGGACCCTCAGCAGCGAGGAAGTCTGGGCACGAACCCACGCGCTCGGCGGCCGCCTCTTCAAACTCACCGCCATCCTCACGGTCGTCGGCCTACTGTTCGGCAACTACGCGCTCTACTTCCTCCTCGTCCCTGCACTTCTGACAGCCGGCGGCACCATCGTGTACTCGTACTACCTCTACGAGCGACTTGACCGAACCTCGGAGACTACCTCAGGGTCGAATCTGTAAGTCGCTACCCCCCGAGCACTCATCTCGTTTGCTGCATACAGTCTCTGTATCCTGCACGCGACATCTGCCAGGTCCGGGGGATTCCAACAAAGCCCCTAGTTCGATCTGCTTCGTGGCAGCTGCTGTTTTTCAGGGTCGGAATGGGTGAGCCCCGCCGTAGGCTCGTGATTCGATGACCTCAGAGGACGACCCGTTTCACGACTGCGAGTTGGATCCCGAAGCGATCCTCGGAACACACACCTTCGAAGATGTCCTGTTCACCGACGACACGGAAACACCGGTGAACGTGCTGACTGGCGAGACACCAGCGCATTCGCAAGCGACCGTCGAGGAAGCGAAGGAGTTCGCTGCGAGTATCGACACGGAAACACCCCAAATCGCGCTCCCCGCATCCGTCGAGTCGCAGGTCGAAACACAGAGCAAGCCCTACACAGCGGCCGCATTCTTCCACTTCAAGGCGACAGGCTCGCTCAAACGCCACCGTGCTTACCACGCCGCCTACGAGTCGGACGGGTTCGCGGTCGATTTCGAGGCCGACTACGAATCGGGCGATCTGACCATCACTGTCGGACGAGCGGACGAAGCCTGAGAATCCGCCGTCACGAGGAGCGTTTTTCGAGCGCCGGCGATGGGTGCCGGCGCAGCTGGAGCGAGCAACGACCCCCGGTGCGTCGGCGTTTCGAGGTGTTCAAGATGCATATGGTGATTTACGCGCTAGTAGAGGAATCGACCCACGACGACGCACTGGCCACCGGAAAGACGGTGTTCGACCGCTTGGTCGGCGCGGACCCACACGCCGGCGCCGTCTTCGACTACCACGTGACTTTCGATGAGGAGGACACGTCCGTTGCGGGGACAGCGCGATGGGGAGAGTTGCCGACCGCGGCTCCTGTCGACTCTGATGACGGTCAGGAGCTCCTGGAGCGTGGGTGGGAGGCGACGAAGGAAGAGTTCGAGCGCAATCTCGACCGGGTGAAGGAGGCCATCGGGGAGCTCTCCGACGAGGAGATCATGCGCGACGAGGACCTCGCGCGGCACGCCTTCCACCAGGTCGGTGCGTACGACGGCCCGACGATCTTCCTGTACACCGAACACGGAACCGGCATTCGCCACCGTGGACAGCTGGACCGACTCCTCGAGGAGAGTGAAGAGATCTGGATCGTGCCCGCTGACGTCCACTTCTAAGAATGCCCCGTATCACCAACTGGCGACGCGAGAGCCGCTCGCCGACGCTCGCGTATCGGAACACCGAGACTGGTGTGCAAGCCGTCCTGCATCGAGCGCCAGATTCGTATCGGTACAAATGGCGTGGAGCAATCCTCGTCGACGGCTACCCGGTGTGGTCGCGGGGGTACGAGACGAAAGACGCGACGGCGTTCCGTGACGAGCTCCGGGAGCGTCCCGCTCCGGACCTCAGCTGTCCGGAGTGTCCGAACGAGGACGTTCGTGTCGGCGAGAAAGCGGCAGACGGGGCGAATGTCCAGCGGTGGTACGACTGCCCCGACTGTGGGTACGAAGCCCCCTCACGCATCGTCTACGGCGCCGAACGGTGAGTGAATAAGCGCTGGGTGCTGTTTTTCGGCCGGGCACGAGGTGGTGGCCCGGGACAACCGGGTTAGTCAACCAATGAGTCTCGAAGTACTTGACCGACACAGTGAGGCGCTGTTCGAGTTCCTCTGGTGCCCCGTCTGCGGGCAGGAGGTCTTCACTCACATCCCCTTCGAGGGGGTGTTTTGCAAGAACTGCAACACCCAGGTCGAACTCCAGGAATCCCGAGAAACACGCGGCTACGAGGATGCCGTGCTCGCCTGCTTCGATTCTACCACCACCTGGAACCTCCACATCGATGAGAAACTGCGCCGCGACCTGCCTGATGGGTCAGCGCGCGTGAAGATCCTCGGCGCACCGGGCGCCTACAAGGTCGACTGGTGGAGTCCAGAGCCCGGTGAGAACTGGGAACCTGTGGAGCGTGGAGAGTTCGACGACGTCGAGGAACCATCTGAGGTGTCGCACCTGGCGTAGAGCGCGCGTTAGGGCGGTGAATTTACGTCCGACACACGTCGCAGGACCCGCATCCACGAGGGGTTCGCTCGTCGAAGTAGAGACGGCGCCACCGAGCAAACTGATCCGCATACGTGTCCTTGCTGTACGGGAATTGGTACAGATTGACCCCGTCCGGCAGGTCTGTGATTTCGGGCGCGTCTACGCCGGGGAATCCGTTACGAAACACGAGATCTTCTGTTTTGGACACCAGCTCAGGGGCAACTGTGGATGGGTTCGAGGCCTTCAAGAAGTAGAGTGATGGGATGAACTCTTTCGGGTCGAAGAATCCGTTTGCGTGAAGAATCCACCCACAGAGCCACAGATACGCCTTCTCACTGGAGAAGAAGACTCCGTAGTGGTTGTCCGATTGCCGGCGTTTGTACACGAACACGGGGAGACCATAGCTGAATCCGACCCGCGTTGGTTCTGCGTGGATATAGCAGTCCTCACGGTCGATATAGTGGACCAGCGGAGTTTGACACAGCTTACCCGGGTGTTCACCAGTACCGATCTGCTCCCATAGCTCCGAAACGGAGGCCACGTCCGCGCTTTCGTCCTCAAGAGTCGTATCATCGATTGCAAGATGGACGGGCGCAGCAGACTGAATCTCCTCGGGGAGATCGTCGCTGGATAGCTCCGCTGTCTCTCGGTCAGGGAGTGTCCGATAGAAGTGTTTATAGAAGCCCTCACGACGCCGCTTGTCGGCGAGCGTTTCGCACCGGGCGCAGTCCTCGATGAACATTGCTGGCACCACCCGGTCTGGATTCTCGGCGGCCTCCTCGTACAGACTACGCTGTCGTTCGGCCCGCCTGGCAATCTCAGCCGGATCGGGGAGCGGTGAACTCCTCTCAGACTCCGATGACATACGCATACCTTTGGGCTGGAACAGCATCAGTTTCCGAGCAAGGACCCCACCCGACTACCGTCTTGCGAATTTTGGAATCCATTTTTAACCGGGTTTAAGTTGTCCAGTATCAGCCATTCGTCGAGATTCCAGAGACCTCACTCGATTCAGGAGAGGTTGTTTCTGCGCCGGCGGTGGGTGCCGGCGCACACGCGCCGGCGGTGATCGATGTCGACACGAAGTCAACTCCGATTCATCCAACGGAGCGAGACCGCAGACGAACAGTCTAAAACCGACCGCATCGCACAGATATACCGTCACTCGGATGGCTATCCCGACAGCGTCCTCCGTGACCTTGTCCAGCTGAAGGAGCTGCTCGACGAGACACGAACAGAGCGCGGGCCTGCGTACGCCGCTGCCCAGTTCCTGTTCCTCGACACGCTCTCGACGATGACCCTCTACGTGGACGAAGGGCGTGATCGGAGCATCCACGCTGACCACCCCTCGGATCTCCTCGAGCCGGACAATATGGAGCACCTCGACCAGCCGATGTTCCTGCTCGGACACGGCGTCGAGAACCCAGCCGACGGCATTCACGGCGACGAGGAGTATCTCTACGTCGTCGAGCTGCCGACCCGGAACCCGTTCGAAGAGCCGTCCGAGTGGACCGTCAAGGTGAGTGGTCACTCCGCCTTCCCGCGCTGGGATGGTCCGACCGAGGAAGCCTTCGAGCGGGCCAGCTGGCAGTTCCACGGCCCGCTTGAGCAGGCGCTCGAAGAGATCGTCGCTGAGCCGGGGTGAACGCTTAGCCCGCTCAGATGATGCCGCCGATGACGAGTAGTCCGACGACAAGCAGCACCGTCGCAACAACGCTTCCCCCGGCCAGCCACTTGTTCTCCATCGCCTTTTCGTGAAGCGGCATATCGGCGTACTCCTCGCTGAACGCCTCGAGATTCTCCTCGTCGTAGAAGTACTTCGTCTTCAGCGCGAACCGGTCGGTGACTGCACAGCCCGTACAGACCGGCTCACCTTCCAGCCGCTCCGTTTTGGTGTGACTGGAGCAGGCGATGGCCCCGCAGTTCGAACAGTAGGTGTACGTCTCATCGATGCCGCTCGTGTCACAATGGACGCAGCGGTGAATGCCGTCTTCGGCGGTCACTCGTGACGGACCTGCCGCGTAGTACTCGTAGGGGTAGGTGTACTCCTGGAGGTCGGTCGTGTGCCGAATGTCGGGGAGATACACCGGCTCGATCGATTGCACAGAGATGTCCGAGAGATTCGGCTCACACGTCTTGTTGTAGGTGACGTTGTTGTCGCCAGTGTAGGTCACCGTCGTCGTGTGGTAGTCCTGAAGACGGTCAACAGCCCACTCCTTGTACTCCGTTTGGGTCTGGCCGAACCGTCGTTCCTCGACGTCGTCGAATACCTCGGTAAACTGCCCAGTATCGAGGGGAACCGTCGCGTGGAAGTTCTCGGTGACCAGCGTCGCGACATCGTCGTCGGCCACCTTCGGATGGCCGCGTTCAGCGTGG
>Ga0306908_1000068_pt1 | contig 67603 bp, 55 predicted proteins | sample AntRauTorcE11899_FD_190430 | JGI IMG/M metagenome (GOLD analysis project Ga0306908, IMG submission 190430) | Saline lake microbial communities from Rauer Islands, Antarctica - Metagenome Torckler E11 #899 (v2) (version 2) | ecosystem: Environmental > Aquatic > Non-marine Saline and Alkaline >... | reverse complement strand
AGACTGCTCGGCGTGCTAGGTGGATCGCCTTCTCAGTAAAACGGAGAATCTGCGACTTCGGGAGGGTCTTCATCTCATGGAATTACACGACAAACATGTAAATCTTCAAGGATTTCAACAGAGCCACACAAGCAAAACACCAACCGAGGCACGCAACGAACCGACGGAGAAGTTCTACCTCCCCGCCGTCACGGTGCCGCAGCATCTTAGCCGCGTCGAAGCTTTCATCGACGACCTCTTCGACTTCCACGGTGTCGTGCCGATTCCGACCAGTTACAACAGGTAAGTGCAGTCGTGCGGAGACATCTACGCGAATAGGCACGTGACGTATCATCACCCGTTTCGGGCTCGCGATGACCCGACAACGACCCCCTTCGACGACGTCTCTGAGGTCCGATCTGCTGGGGTTACTTGAGAGGGTCCTTCTCCAAGCGAGGCCCGTACCCAACTACACGGGGCGGACGCGAACTGTCGAGCCACTGCTGCGTAGGAGTGGATCGGCGACGCTTGCTGGGAGATAGACCGTCCCTGCCCGCGTCCCGTCGTCGACCTGCGCTGTCACCACGACCTCGGACACTCCATCGGTGACGAGGACCTCGTCCCCGGAGTCGATGTCCCGTTCGGCCGCGTCAGCCGCGCCCAGTCGCAGGACTGCTGTCGCCCCATCCTCGGCGAACTCGCTTGTGCGGCCGCCGGTGACGAGCGTGAGGCTGCCGCCCGAGTCACACCCCGGGACCGACCGTGCCGTCCCGAACGCCGCGAGGCCGTCGTCGGTGTCGAACGTCTTCTCGTACAGGACTTCGTCCGAATCGAACGGCCACTGGCGGCCGCTGGCGGTGAGGTCGGCGTACGCGATGCCGGCGTGAGTCGGCGCGACCCGCGTCAGTTCGTCGAACACGCCGTCCGGGCCGTCGTAGTCGAACATTTCCGGCTCCCCGGTGAGCCGTGCCCCCAGCTCTGAGAGGATGGCGCGGTCGGGGCGGGCGTCTCCCGGTGCCGTCGCCGCCCGAGGGAACCGCTGAACCCGCCGTTCGAGATTCGTGAGGCTCCCCGATTTCTCGACACCCGCTGCCGCGGGGAGGACGACGTCTGCGTGTTCTGTGGTACTGTTCGGCATGATGTCGACGACGACGAGCGTGTCCAGCCCGTCGAGTCGCCGCTGGAGCCACTCCTGGCCGCGTTTCGAGATGGCGGGGTTCTCACCGACGACGAGCGCGCCTCGAATCTCCTCGCCGAACGCCGCGAGCAACTCCCGGGCGTTCTTCCCGGGCGTCGACGGCGGTGTGACACCCCACTCGTCGGCGACTCGATTGCGAGCCGCCCGGTCGGTCACCGGCTGATACCCCGGAAGGCAATCGGGCACACAGCCAGCGTCGGCTGCCCCTTGCTCGTTCGCGAGGCCACGGAGGATGAACAGGCCGGTGCCTGGCCGGCCGACATTGCCGGTCAGCAACAGAAGGTCGAGTAACGCCGCCGCCGTCTCGCCGTCGCCACCCTCGATTCCGGTCCCGACCATCGCCGCGATGGTGTCGGCGGCTGCGAGTTCGTCGCCGACGCGAGCCAGCGTGTCCGCGTCGACGTCGGCCGCGCTGACTGCACGCTCCCGGTCGTACCCGGCCATCGAGTCCTCGAACCGGTCGAACCCCCGCGTCCGGTCGGCGACGAACGCCCGGTCGATGCCATCACCGTCGGCCAGTAGCCGGGCGGAAAACAGGTCGAACACCGTCGCGTCCCGGCCGGGTCGCGGGGCGATGTGGTAGTCGGCCAGCCGGGTCGTCTCGTTCCCGACTGGGTCGACGTGGACCAGTGTCGTCCCGTCTCTGACTGCTGGCCTGACGAAACTGTTGAACGCGATTGGCTGTCGCTCCGCGGGGTTTGCACCCGCGATGACGACGACGTCGGCCTCGCAGACGTCAGCGAGGCTGTTCGTCGTCGCCGGCCAGCCGAGCCGTTCAGCGAGCGTCCGTGCGGCCGAGACGTGACAGAGCCGCGCTCGGTTGTCCACGTTGTTCGTGCCGAGGGTACGTGCGGCCTTCTGGAGGAGGTAGTTCTCCTCGTTGGTGCAGTGGGGCGCGCCGAGGAACGCCAGGCCGTCAGGCCCCACGGCCGTTCGGACGTCGCTCAAGGCCTCGGCGGCGCGGTCGAGCGCCGTCGCCCACGAGACCGGTTGGAGGCGTCCGTCACGCCGGACCAGCGGCTCCGTCAGCCGGTCCTCGCCCACGTCGAAGGCCCCGACGCCCTTCGCGCAGAGCCGGCCCTCGGGGTTGGCAGGGCCGGGAACCCCGCGAGCGCGTGACCCCTCGCCCGCTTCGAGCCGACAGCCGACCCCACAGAGGGGGCAAACCGTGCTCGCTCGGTCGCTCACGGTGGCTATCGGTGCCTCACGCTTCGTCCCAGCGCCTGTAGCACGCTGACGAGGTAGCCCAAGCCCGCTCGCACGTCGGCGGACTGGAGCGCCGAGACGGTTCCGAGCAGTCCTCTCGGCTCGGTCTCCTGCTGGGCCTGACCGAGGGCGCCGACGAGATTGTTCATACCCTCGACGGACTCGGGGTCGAGGTCGAGTGCCGAGAGGGTGTGTGCGGTGTCGACGAGTGCTTCGAGGTTGCCGTTCCGCTGGAGATCGAGCACCACGTCTAACGCGTCGACGATGTCGCCACCCCCCTCTTCGAGCATCGTCACCAGGTCCTCGATTTCCTCGGGAGAGAGCGAGTCCGTGAGCGCCGTCGCGACCGTCGCGAGGTCGTCGACGTGGCCCTCACGCTGGAGTTCGATGACCGTCTCCAGCGAGTCCGAGAGATCGTCGGCGTTCTCGCCCAGTTCGGTCGCCAGCGACGCCGCCCCGTCCGTCGAGAGGCCGTCCGCGGCCGCGACGAGGTTCGACGCCGAGTCCGTGATGTGTCCGACTTCGTCCTCGTCGGCGCTGGCGGCGACGAGAATCGCCGTCGTGAGCGCGTCGTCCAGTTCGTCGCTACTCTGGACGAGCGCCGCGAGTTCGTCCCCGCGCTCGGAGAGGGCCTGCTCGAGGGCGGCCCGCCCCTCGTGGTCGGTTTCGTCCTCGCGCTCCCCGAGAGTCGCCGACGTGGGGTAGGACTGCTGTGGTTTCGCCATCTCAGTCGTCCCCCATGGGCGTCTCCGCACTCGCCATAGTCGGTTCGGCCTCCGGCCCGGCTGCGTACAACTGGACGGCAGACACCTTGTACTCCGGCGTCGCGGCGGCCGGGTCGAGGTGTTCCTCGTCGGTGAGCCTGTTGACCGCGCTCTCGGCGAAGTGAATGGGGACGAAGACGTTGTCGGGGCCGACCCGGTCGGTCACCTGCGCCGGGACGACGATTTCGCCACGTCGGGACTCCAGTGTCACGAGGTCACCGCTCTCGACGCCCAGCGACTCGGCGGTCTCCGGGTGTATCTCGACGAAGTCGCTCGGCGTGTACTTCATCATACCCTCCTCGCGATGGGTCATCGTGCCCGTGTGGTACTGGTAGAGCACTCGACCGGTCGTGAGGCTGAACGGGTAGTCGTCGTCGGGTATCTCCGCCGGTTCGCTGTAGCCGACGCCCTGGAGGTTGGCTTTGCCGTTGTCGGTGTTGAACGTCTCGGTGTAGAGGCGTTCGGTCCCCGGGTGGTCCTCGTCGGGGCAGGGCCACTGGAGGCCGCCGTGCTCTTTGATGCGTTCGTGAGAGATGCCGCCGTACAGCGGTGTCAGGGAGTTTACCTCCTGCATAATCTCGGCCGTGTCGGCGTAGTCCCAGTTCCGTCCCATCCGGTTGGCGAGGTCCTGAAGTATCTCCCAGTCGGTGCGGGAGTCGCCTTTCGGTTCCATCACCTTGTTGACCATCTGGACCGTGCGGTCGGTGTTCGTGAAGGTCCCGGTCTTCTCGACGAACGAACACGCGGGCAGCACGACGTCGGCGTACTGGGCCGTCTCGTTGACGAACAGGTCTTGAACGACGAGGAAATCGAGCTCCTCGAGGACGGCCTCGGCGTGGTTAACGCCGGGTTCGGAGAGAGCGGCGTTCTCGCCGATGATGTACATCCCCTTGATGTCGTCGTTGTCAGCCGCGAGGAACATCTGTGTCGTGTAGTAGCCGTACTCCGGGGAGATGTCACAGTCCCACGCGTCCTCGAACTTCGCGCGGATGTCGTCGTCCGCGATGTCCTGATAGCCCGGGAAGTTGTCCGGGAGCGGGCCCATGTCGCCGCCACCGCCCTGGACGTTGTTCTGGCCCCGGAAGGGGGAGACGCCCGCGCCGGGCTTGCCGAGGTTGCCGGTGATAGCGGCGAGGTTCGCCATCGCGAGGACGTTCTCCGTCCCGTGGGAGTGTTCCGTGAGGCCGAGGGTCCAGCCGAACACGCAGGCGTCGGCCTCGGCGATAGTCTCGGCGGCCGAGACGATTTCCTCGTGGGGGATGCCCGTGACCTCCTCGACGCGTTCGGGCGTGAACTCCTGGACGGCCTCCCGCACCGCTTCGAACCCGGTCTCGCGCTTCTCGACGCGTTCTTCGCGGTCGTCGGCGGCCTCGTGGTCGGGCGCCGTCTCGGGTTCGTAGCCGGTCACCCGCTCTCGGACGAACTCCTCGTCGTAGAGGTCGTTGTTGATGATGTAGCGGGTGATGCCGTTTATCCAGACGGCGTCGTAGCCCGGCTTGACCTGACTGTACTGGTCGGCGTACTCGGCGATCTGTATCTCTCGGGGGTCAAAGACCAGCAGGTCCGCGCCGTCACGGACGTTCTGCTTGATGCGCGTCGCCAGCACGGGGTGAGCTTCCGTGGTGTTCGACCCGGTCAGGAGGATGCAGTCCGCGAGTTCGAGGTCCTCCGTGCTGATGGAGGCGGCCCCGTACCCGTACGTCTGTGCCAGTCCGGCGACCGTCGAGGAGTGACAGAGCCGGTTGCAGTTGTCGACGCTGTTCGTGCCGAGGACCTGGCGGGCGAACTTGCCCATCAGGTAGTTCTCCTCGTTGGTGGCCTTCGAGGAGGCGATGAGCGACAGCGCTTCGCCACCGTGTTGGTCCTTGATGCCGCCTAGCCCTTCGACCACCCGGGTGAGGGCCTCGTCCCAGGACGCCTCGCGGAACTCCCCGTGCTCGTCGCGCACGAGCGGCGTCGTCAGCCGATCGTCGGAGTTGATGAAGTCGTAGCCGAACTTCCCTTTCACACAGGTGGAGATGCCGTTGACCGGGGCGTCCTCCTCGTCGGTCGGTCTGGCGGCGAGTATCTCCTCGCCGTCGGAGTAGAGGTCGAACCGGCAGCCCACGGCGCAGTAGCCACACGTCGTATCCGCGACGTTCAGCTCGTCGAGTCGCTTGTCGCCGATGGACTGGGCGATCTCGAACAGTTTGCCCTCCGAGAGCGTGTCTGCGGCGACCCCCTCGGCGACGTGTTCGACGTTCTCCAGGGCCTGCTGTTTGGCCCCCTGCATGTAGCCCGCGACGCCGTCTAAGTCCTCGCTCATGGCCACTCACCTCCGTCGAACCCCGCCCAGCCGTCGGTCGCCGCGTCGTCCTCGGTCGGCGCGTTCGTTGTCGACCCGTTCGTGGCCGGATCGCTGTCGCGCTCCGTGGCGCGTTTCTTCGGCGTCATCGGTCCCTTCGACTCCCCGCTGCTCTCGATGCTTTTGCCGATGCTGTTCTTCTGTGTGAACCCCGGGAGCGGGATGGTCGTCGCGTCCTCGATGCCTTTCTCGACGAGCGACCCGGTCGGACAGACCGTCGCGCAGTGGCCACAGGAGACACACGTCGAGTCCTCCATCGTCTCGGCGTCGCTCTGGAACCCGATACGGGTGTCCTGTCCCGACCCCTCCATCTGGAGGACACCCTCGACCTGCACATCGTTGCAGGCCTCGACACAGCGGTTACAGAGGATGCACTTGTTCCGGTCGATCTGGATGAACGACGAGGTGTCGTCGATGGGTTCGTACTCGTCGCGGTCGTCCAGCACACCGTAGCGCGGTTCCTCGACCTCCTGTTCGATCGAGGCGTCCTGCAGTTCGCAGCGGCCGTTCTTGCCGCAGGTCGTACACCTGAGGTTGTGGTTCGAGAGCACCAGGTCGAGGTTCACGTCGCGGGCCTCGGCGGCCGCCTCGGCGTCCGTCCGAACGGTCGCCCCGTCTTCGGCCGGGTGGCTGCAGGCCGGGACGATGCCGTCGGTGTCGGTCTCGACCATACAGGTGCGACACTCGCTTCGCGGGCCAATCTCCTGTCTGTCGTAACTACACAGTGCGGGGACGTACTCGTCAGTCTCGACAGCCTCGACGGCGTCAAGCAGGGTTGCCCCCGGTTCGACCGTGACGCTCGTCCCGTCGACGGTCACGGTCGCCCGGTCGGGACCGCCGACCGTCGGGTCGGCTGCAGTGCCCGGTGCGATCTCCTCGGTCAACGGCGGTGCCTCCTCAGTGTGGTCTGAACTCATATCATGTCACCTCTGCTGGCGCGGGGCAGCTGTTCGCTGGGCAGTGCCCGTCGGCGTGGGCCTGTAGCTCCGATTCGAACTCCGCGATGGCCGTCCGGGCCGGGCGACCGGCCTCGGCGCCGAACGCGCAGATGCTCGACCCGTCCATCACCCGGACTAGTTCCTCGATGTCGCCCGGCGCATACGTGCCATCGTAGATGTCCCGGAGGAGACCGGCTAGCTGTGTCGTCCCTTCCCGGCAGGGGACACAGCGGCCGCAGTTCTCGTCGGCGGCGAACTGGGTTCGCTTCCCGACGAACTCCAGGACACAGCGGTCGTCGGCGAGTACCTGGACCGTCCCCTCGGTACCGAGGTTCGCCGCCGTCAGTGACGACGGGTCGACGCCGATGTCCAGGTCCGCCGTGAGGCCGCCAAAGCGGCCGCCGACGCAGGCGGCCTTGAACGCTCCGTCGACGTCGACGGCGTCGACGGCGCCCGACAGCGTGGCTGACTCTGGCAGCTCGACCGTGGCGGGCGCGGCCACGTCCCCCTCGACAGTCACCAGCCGGGTGTCGGTCTCGTCGCCGTCGCGAAGCGCGACCGCGAGGTGGGCGAGTGTTCGAGCCGTATGCACCAGCGTCGGCTGGCCGTGTAGCCCGACCGACTCCGGGCCCGGTGGCCGGATGCGAGCCTCCAGCCGGTGGTTCCCCTCGATAGCCTCCAGCGCCATCGTCGGTTCGCCCGCCCGATGCGCCGCCGGCCCGGTAACGACGTCGACCGGGACCGCTGTGTCCGGACGGTTCCCGGCGGCCGTTCGCATCGTCTCGACGGCTCGATCGTCCGCAGCCGAGGCGTAGACGATGACGCTGTCGGCGCCGACGGCCCGCGCTGTGGCGGTCGCACCGTCGAGGACCTCGAACGGGACAGTAGCGAGCAGGAGCGCGTCAGTCGGGTTCCCGTGCGCGTTCACGACGACGACCGGGTCGCCGTCGGCGTCCTGTGCCGTCTCCCAGGTCGCCGCGAGCGGTTCGTCCTGGCAGAGATCGCCCCAGCCTCGACCCGTGAGCGTGGCCGCGGTGTCACGTACTGTCGTCACGTCGGTCGTGTCGAACCCGCCCGCGGCCTCGTGGTCAGCGGGGTCAGTGGGGTGGCGCCATCCGGCGCCACGCAGGACGTGCCGGCTGCCGACGTCGAGACCCGGCAGGTCGACCCTCGGCATCCCCGTCGTGCCCGGTTCGTGGTCGGCGACGGCGTCGGGCTCTGCGGCCTGAACGGCCGACCCGTCGTCGACGCTCTCGACGATTGACTCTAACTCCTGTGTCGAACAGTTGGCGTGGAACGCCGTCTCGCCGCCCGCTGTCACCGTGACGAGCGGTTCGAGCGCCGGGACGCCCGTCGAGCCGACCTCGACGACCTGCGCGTCAGCGTCACGCCCGACAGCGAGGAGGTCCGGAGTCGGCCCCGTACCGGCGATACGTATCGTCGTTCCCGCCGCTGAGATTGTGGATGTCATTTGCTACCGTATGTTTAACTGACGAACTGACAACGGCTTAAAACATCGGGTCAGTAGCGGTGATACGGCCGCTGACCGGGGACCGTTCTCCGGCCGGGCCACCGGTCTGTCGTCAGTCGCTGGGGTGTAGCGGACACACAGGCGGGTGTCGCCCGATACATACTGACTGGCCCTGGCGACTCATCATGGCCTGTGGCCCCAGCCACAGCGTATCAGGTAACGAACCAGTCGTGTTCCGTCGGGGCGCGCGACGCTATGACAGGTACGCTGTGATGTCCGACGAGGAGACCATCCCGATGTAATCGTCCTCGACGACCGGGAGGTGGTCGATGCGGAAGTTCTCCATCATCGCCGCCGTCTCGTTCAGGCTGAGCTCGGGCGGCACCGTCTCGACCGACTCGGTCATCACGTCGGCGACGTCCAGTTCGGCGGTGTCTTTCTCCTGTGCGACGGCGTCGAGGACGTCGGTACTCGTCACGATAGACGGCGGGGCCGTCGTGACGAGCAGGGCCCCGATTTCCTTCTCGCGCATCGTCCCTGCGGCGTCCACGAGGGGAACGTCCGGGCTAACCGTCTCGAGGGGCGTCGTCATGATATCGGCGACCACAGCTCGTTCGTTTGTTACCATACCGAGTGAATGACGAGGGCTGTCGTGTTGAAACTTCGCCCTAGCTACTCCCGGACCGATTCGAGGATGAGCTGCTGCTCGACGCGCTTGGCCTCGCGCTGGGAGTCCCGGACGGCGTCGACGTTTACACTTATCGAGGAGATGCCCGCCTCGACGAGCCGGCGTATCATCGCCGGTTTCGAGGCCGCCTGCCCGCAGATGCTCGTCGTCACGTCGTGGTCGTCGGCGGCCTCGATGGTGTCCTCGATCAGTTCCAGCACCGCCGGGTGGAGCTCGTCGTACCGCCCGGCCACGGCCTCGTTGTTGCGGTCGACGGCCAGCGTGTACTGCGTGAGGTCGTTCGTCCCAAAGGAGACGAAGTCGAGTCCGGTCCGGCAGATGGCCGCGGCGCTGAGTGCGCTCGCGGGGGTCTCAATCATCACGCCCCACGGCCGCTTGTCGGGGTCGATACCGACCCGCTCCATCTCGCCTTTCGCCCGCAGGACGTCCTCGGCGTCGGTCACGAGCGGGAACATCAGTTCGAGGTTGTCGTACCCCATCTCGTAGAGTTTCTTGACGGCGCGAAGCTGGAGTTCGAACGCGTCGGCGTCGTCGAGCGAACGCCGAATCCCGCGGTATCCCAGCATCGGATTGTGTTCTGCCGGTTCGTCCTCGCCGCCCTCTAACTGGCGAAACTCGTCCGTGGGCGCATCGAGCGTGCGCACGCGGACCGGGCGCGGGTAGAACTCGTCGGCGACACCCCGAATCGCGTCGGCGAGCGTGTCGACGAACGCGTCGTCACCGTGCGTGGCGACGTAGTGTGCAGGCGTCTCCCCGGTCGACAGTACCATGTGCTCCATCCGGAGCAGTCCGACCCCGTCGGCACCGGTCGCCGCGGCCCGCTCGGCCGCCTCGGGAATGGAGACGTTGACTTTCACGTCCGTCGCCGTCATCCGCTTTGGCGGCGTTCGATCGGCCGTCGTCCCCGTGTCCGAACCCCCCTCGTCGGTTTCGACGTCCGACGTATGGGTCCCGTCGGCGACGACGCCCCGGTCGCCGTCGACCGTCACGCGCTGGTCGTCGGTCAGCGTATCCATCGCGGTCTCACAGCCGATGACGGCCGGCACACCGAGCTCGCGGGAGACGATGGCTGCGTGGCTGGTCATCCCGCCCTGATCGGTCACCAGCGCACCGGCGCGCTTCATCGCCGGCACCATATCGGGAGTCGTCATCTCGGCGACGATGATGTCCCCGTCCGTGACCTTGGCGAGCTGGTCCAGTGAGCCGACAACCCGCACGGTCCCGGTGGCCGTGCCGGGGCTCGCACCCAGCCCGTCGACGAGCGTCCCGTCGTCGTCGGCACGCTCGTCCCCGTCGTCGCCTTCGTCGATAGTCGTGATCGGTCGGGACTGGAGGAGGTAGATGTTCCTGTCGTCGATAGCCCACTCGACGTCCTGTGGCTGGCCGTAATGGTCCTCGACGAGTTCGCCGAGGTTCCGGAGGTCCGCCAGCTCCTCGTCGGAGAGCACCCGCTCGTCGCGCTTTGCCTCCGGCACCGGGCGTTCGACGGTCTCACCGGTCGACTCGTCCCGGACGCACATCGTCTTCTTCGTCGAGACGGTGACGTCGTCGACGGCGTCGGCGGCCCGGTCGTACGTGTAGTGGTCCGGCGAGACGCTCCCGGAGACGACGGCCTCACCGAGGCCCCACGCGGCCTCGACGGTCATCTCGGCCGCGCCGGTCGAGGGGTGACTCGTGAACAGCACCCCGGACTTCTCGGCGTCGACCATCCGCTGGACCACGACGGCGATGTCGACGTCCGCGTGGTCGAACCCCTGTTCGTCGCGGTAGTAGATGGCCCGCTGGGTGAACAGCGACGCCCAGCAGCGTTTGACTCGGTCGAGGAGGTCTTCGCGCGTGATGTTGAGGAACGTCTCCTGCTGGCCGGCAAAAGAGGCGTCCGGCAGGTCTTCGGCAGTCGCCGAGGACCGGACCGCGACGGTGGGATCTGCTCCAAGGTCGTCGAATGCGTCGTGGATGGATTCGCGCGTCTCCCCGGGCCACTCGGCGTCCATGATTAGTTCGGACGCCCGCTGTTCAGCGGTGGCCAGCGCCCGTGAGTTCTCCGGGTCGACGTCCACGGCCTCGAACAGTTCCTCGGCGATACCCGCGCCCTCGACGAACCGTCGATACGTGTCCGCCGTGACGGTGAATCCGGACGGAATTGGGAGTCCGTGCGACGAGAGTTCACCCAGCGAGGCGGCTTTGCCACCGACGGTTTCGACGTCCGTGGCGCTCACCGAACTGAGCCATGCAACACTCATAGTCGTCGGTTCGCCGAACCCGATAATGAATATTTGGCTTGAGTTTGGGCGATAGAAGCCCTCTATCGCGCATTTTCAAATTATACGCAAACTGATGTATCGAGGGACGGACCCGTCGTTTATCATTGCGACCGCGGTATCACTTCACGATGACACAGCGACAACTAGCCCCTCGGCTCTCGGTCGGGACCCCGCGACGGGTCGGGTTGCCGACGACGCCTGGCGTCCTCAGGCACCGCAGCGACCGACCGAAGCGACAGTCTGCCAGTGGTGAGCAATACAGATGATTAGCGTGAGCATCAACGGCTTCGGCACCATCGGGAAGCGAGTGGCTGACGCCGTCTCGGCCCAGCCCGACATGTCGGTCGTCGGCGTCAGCAAGCGGTCGCCAAACCACGAAGCCCGCTCCGCGGTAGCGAGCGGGTACGACCTGTACGCCGCGGACTCGGACCGCGTCGAGGCGTTCGAGGAGCGGGACATCCCCGTCGCGGGACCCGTCCCGGATATGTTCGCGGGCAGCGACATCGTCGTCGACACGACACCGTCTGGCGTCGGAGAAACCTACCGCGACCTCTACGCCGACCACGACGTCTCGGTCGTCTACCAGGGCGGGGAGGACGCGTCCGTAGCCCCACAGAGTTTCTGCGCTCGGGTGAACTATCAGCGCTCGTTCGAAGCGGCGGCGACGCGTGTCGTTTCGTGTAACACGACTGGCCTCGCCCGCGCAGTGACGCCCATGGACGAGGCCTACGGCGTGGAATCCGTCGACGCGACGCTCATCCGTCGCGGCGGCGACCCGACCCAGACGGACCGGGGCCCGATCAACGACATCGTCCCGGACCCCGTCGATGTACCGTCACACCACGCCCCCGACTTGCGGACCGTCCTGCCGGATATCGACGTGACCACGACGGGTGTCACGGTCCCGGCGACGCTGATGCACCTCCACAGTGTCACGGTCTCGCTCGAGTCCGACCCGATGGCCAGCGAGGTCAGGGACAGATTCGACGCCGAACCCCGCCTCGAACTCATCACGACCGCATCGGGGTGTGACAGCTGTGCCGAAATACAGGAGTACGCGCAGGACACCGGTCGGCCCCGGGGCGACGTCTGGGAGAACTGCATCTGGGCGGACGCCGTCAACGTCAGCGACGGTCGCCTGACGTTCTTCCAGGCAATCCACCAGCAGGCCGACGTCATCCCGGAGAACGTCGACGCCATCCGCGCGCTCGCGGGCACCGCGGACGCCCGAGAGAGTAGAGCCCGGACGGACGACGCGATTGGCGTCGGGATGTGAGACGGACTGTCGTAGCGATGTACCGGGACGCGCCGACCCCGTTGGTCGACGCTATCCGGAGATACTCCCCACCGTTGCGTGTGCGTGACCGGCCGGAACAGACGGCGTTACGTGTCGTCACGGGCAGTTTCTCTCATATCGAAACCGGCGCGGGAATGTGTGGTGGCACAAGATACCACACAATGGCAGACGGGACCCGTCGAATCGTTACGGACGACGACGCTCACTGGGGCGCGGGTCCGGATGAAATGTGACGGGATAGATAGATAAACTCACGTCGGGAGAGCTGAGTGGATTTAAATCGGGTTTGTCATCCGGCCCGGCTGTCGGGGGACGGCCGTTACTCGGGTGGTCTTAATATCGCGTACAACTCCGCGCGACCCTTTAACCGGGCCAATCGCCTACATGTTAGTACAATGGAATGTTATCCAGGCCGAGTGCCAGCGGGTGTCGCACAGCAAACCGGGTGTCCGATGTGTGGTGCAGAAGTGGAACGACAGTCCGAGATCGGTATCTGTCACGATTGCAACTGGGTCCAGCGGTTCCCTGCAGACTGATACTGCTGGCTGTACGCTCGGAAAGATATTCGTCACCTCGAGTGGCGAATTCCGATACTCTGTTACAGCCGGCAGTATGGACGCACCCGCTGTCAGTCGGTTTTCTTCCGCTCCTGGGTCGGGTGGTCGCTGACGTATACCTGCGTGTGGTCCGGGATGTTCTCGGTGACCCACGAGTTGGCGCCGATGCTGACGTGGTCCCCGACGGTGATAGCGCCCAGAACTTTGGTTCCGGCCCCGATGACGACGTGGTCGCCGATGTCGGGGTGGCGCTTGTACCCCTTCTTCAGTGCGTGTTCGTCGCCCTCGTCCTCCTCGAAGTGCAGCGCACCCAGCGTGACGTCCTGGTAGATGCGGACCCAGTCGCCGACGGTCGCTGTCTCACCGATGACGACGCCCGTCCCGTGGTCGATGAAGAAGTGCTCGCCGATTTCGGCACCGGGATGGATGTCGATGCCGGTCTGGGTGTTCGCGTATTCGGTGAGCTCCCGGGCGTACTCGGCCGCGCCATCCTCGTAGAGTGTGTGGGCGACGCGCTGGATCATCGTCGCGAGGAATCCGGGATACGACCGGATAATCTCCATGTAGGTCTTGGCGGCAGGGTCGCCCTTGTATGCCGCCTCGACGTCCTTCTTTAGTGCCTCGCGGACGACCGGCAATTGGTCGAGAACAGTGGACACGAGATCGGCGGAGTCACCGTCCGCGTAGGGCCGGACGCCCGCGTGGAACAGCGCGCCGAGGTCGTCGAGGCAATCGAGGACCGCGAGTTCGTCCCGGACCAGTTCCGTCGCGTTCCAGCAGGCCGGGAAGAACAGTCGCCCCAAGATATCGACCTCCTCGCGCCCGTGCTCCCGGTGGGGGAATTCCATCGGTGTCTCGGTGGGAAACGGCGCCTCGTCGGCGGCGTACGCCTCGAAGAGTTGCCGGTGTGCGTTGCCCGTGTAGGTGTAGTCCATACTCGCACTACCCGCTGAGCGGCCTTAGTTGGGGGCCACTGGTGGCCCCTGAAAACACACGGTGGGATAGTATTTTCATCACGGATACCGAAGTTCTAGCCATGAACGGGGAGTGTTACTTCTGTCACGGGTTAGTCCTGGCAGACGAGTCAGAGGATATCGTCCTCGGAGACCACGGCGACCACAGGGTGTTCCTCCACCGCCAGTGTGCGGCCGGTTACAACGTCATCGAAACGCGTGTCGGCCCATCAAGCGGCGCAGAAGTAGTGTGTCCGGTCTGTGGCGACGTCGAACCCCTCTAGGGTAACTCGACTGCCACACCCGACTGGAGACTGGCCGCCTTGACAGTGTTGTACATGAGCATCGCGATAGTGAGCGGGCCGACGCCCCCGGGAACTGGCGTGATGGCACTCGCGTTCTCTTTCGCGCTGTCGAACTCGACGTCGCCGACGAGTTCGTACCCCTTCTCCGTATCGGCCTCGTCAGACTCCGTCTGACTGCCCTCCGAACCCTGTTCGGAGACGTCGACGCGGTTGACGCCCACGTCGATGACCGTCGCCCCCTCCTTGATCATCTCGCCGTCGATCATCTCGGGAACGCCCGCGGCAGCGACGAGGATATCTGCCTGTCGGGTTTTGGCAGCGAGGTCCTCGGTCCGTGAGTGACACACCGTCGTCGTCGCGTTGCCGCCCGGTGCCTTCTGGATGAGGAGGTTCGCCATCGGCTTGCCGACAATGTCCGAGCGGCCGACGACGACGGCCTCCTTGCCCTCCGTCTCGATGCCCTCGGCGGCCAGAATCTTCTGGACGCCGTGGGGCGTACACGGCTTGTAGCGGGCGTTGCCGGCGACGAGGCGGCCGACGTTCTCCGGGTGGAATCCGTCCACGTCTTTCATCGGGTCGATCTGTTCGAGGACAGTCCGTTTGTCCACGTGGTCGGGGACCGGCATCTGGACGAGGATACCGTGGACCGACGGGTCGTGATTCAACTCGTCGATCCGGTCGAACAGTAGCTCCGCCGGTTCGTCGGGGTCGATTTCGATGTGAGAGCCCTCGATACCGAGCTCCTCGCAGGCCCGTTGTTTCATCGAGACGTACGTCTCGCTGGCGCCGTCGTCGCTCATCAGCACCGTCGCCAGCCCTGGCTGTACATCCGCGTCCCTCAGCGTCTCGACTGACGCCTTCACGTCCGCTCTGATACCGTCCGCGATTTCGTTGCCGTCTATTGTCCGAGTCATCGTTTTCTTTGGTACTGTCGCAGTGGCGCGCGCAACGATTCTCGCCGGTCTCGAACCGACGGTTCCTGCGACGGGCCGCGCTACTGGACGCTTTCGTCTGCATCTCAGGTCCAGATGGAATAGCTGCCGACACGGAATAGCCCACCCCTTGAAGTCACAGTCGCAGTTCTTGTCAGTTTTCATAGATATTGTGTGAAACTAACACAGTCAATCGGTGTGTGGCACTGTTACCCAAGGTTTTTGTCACCCTCAGTGGTCTATTCACACACTCACTGCGGAGACCACTCGGTCTTCGTGGAGGCACGACTACGAAATGAACGAGATGGAAGTCGCCACTGAGCGAGCAGCGTTTGTCGAGACCGCCCGTTCGGCCCCGACCGGTGCCCGCGTCCCGGTCGAAGTGCGGGTCACCGTTGCGGACCCGTTCGAAGCGTACCGTCGCGCTCGCGACGGGGACCACGATGGGGTCTACCTGGAGACGACAGGTGGCCAGTCCGGCTGGGGGTACTTCGCCGTCGACCCCGTCGAGCGACTGCAGGTCGGGCCGCAGGCGACGGCACGGAGCGGGACCAGTCCGAGCGTCGACGCCATCGACGGGCTTCTCGACCGCGAACGACTGGTCCGGGGCGACTGCGAGGTGCCCTACCCCTGTGGGGCCTTCGGCTGGCTGTCGTACGATATCGCTCGGGAACTGGAGGACCTCCCGGAGACGACGCGTTCTGACGGGTTGCCCCGACTCCAGCTGGGTGTCTTCGACTGTGTCGCGGCGTGGGAGGAACCCCGCGACGGCGAGGTCGAACTGCGGATTACGGCCTGTCCGGTCGTCGAGGACTCCCCAACAGTTGCCTACGAAGACGGTCTCGACCGAGCACGGGCGCTGGCGGAGGCGGCGCTGCACGGCGACCGGGGTGTCCAGTCCCGGCCGACCGCAAACCAGCAGGCCACCTTCGAGAGCGAGTGCGGCGAAGCGGCCTATGCTGACCGAATCCGACGGATCAAGCAGTACGTCCGCGACGGCGACACGTTTCAGACGAACGTCTCCCACCGCCTCGTCGCGCCCGCTTCGGTCCACCCCGTCGAGACGTTCGCCGCGGTCCGGCGGGTCAACCCCGCGCCGTACTCGGCCCTCGTCGAGTTCCCGGGCGTGGACCTCGTCAGCGCCAGTCCGGAGCTCCTCCTGGACGTGGACGGCGACCGCCTGTTGACGGAGCCCATCGCCGGCACGCGGCCACGGGGCGACACGCCCGAGGCGGACGCCGACCTGAAGCGGGACCTCACCACTGACGAGAAGGAGCGGGCCGAACACGCCATGCTCGTCGATCTGGAACGTAACGACCTCGGGAAGGTCAGCGAGTACGGCACGGTCGACGTCACGGAGTACCGCCGCGTCGACCGCTACTCGGAGGTGATGCACCTCGTCTCGCTCGTCGAGGGCCAGCGCCGTGCCGACGCGAGCGTCGCCGACGCCGTCGCGGCGCTGTTCCCCGGCGGCACCGTTACCGGCGCACCCAAGCCCCGGACGATGGAGATAATCGACGAAGTCGAACAGACTCGCCGCGGCCCGTACACGGGGTCGATCGGCGTCTTCGGCTTCGACGACCGCGCCACGCTGAACATGACCATCCGCACGCTGGTCCACCACGAGGGCGAGTACCGACTGCGCGTCGGCGGCGGCATCGTCCACGACTCCGTCCCGGAACTGGAGTATCAGGAGACACTGGACAAAGCTCGGGCGCTGGTGACTGCCGTCGACGAGGCGCTGGGCGAGCAGGGGTCGTTTGCGGTCGAACGTGCCGAACCGACCGAGGGTGTCCAGTGATACTCATCGTCGACAACTACGACTCGTTCGCCTACAACCTCGTCCAGTACGTCGGCACCTTCGATGAAGTGGTGGTCCGCCGGAACGACGCCATAGATATCCCCGGAATACGGGAACTGGACCCGGACGGTATCGTCATCTCACCCGGACCCGGGACGCCCGCCGAGGCCGGTGTCTCGATAGACGTGTTCGCGGAGACCGACTACCCCGCGCTGGGCGTCTGTCTCGGCCACCAGGCGCTCTGTGCGGCCAACGGCTCGACTGTCGGCCACGCGCCTGAAGTGGTGCACGGCAAACCGTCTGCGGTGCGCCACGAAGGGACGGCGTTGTACGACGGCGTCGACGACCCCTTCGAGGTCGGGCGCTACCACTCGCTGGCCATCGAGCGTGCGGACCTGCCGGGCGAGCTGATAGAGACGGCCCACACCGACGACGAGCAGGGAGTCGTCATGGGCGTTCGCCACCGCGACCGTCCGCACTTCGGCGTGCAGTTCCACCCCGAGAGCATCCTCACCGACGCGGGAATGCGCATCGTCGAGAACTTCTGTACCGAGATCGCCGGCGTCTGATCAGTCCTCTTCGGGCGGGTCGATATCGTGGTGGGCCTGTACGGTCGGCAGTCGGTCGCGGACGCGGACGACGAGTGCCGTGTGGCCCCGCTCTTCCCGCAACCACCAGCGGGTCAGCCCTGCGATGCCGACCAGAGAGATGACTGCGAACGGGCCACCAGTCAGCACCGCGAGGGCCTGAAGCGTCTCCGCACCGCCGACAAGTAACACGGCCACGGCGACGGCCCCCTGAAATCCGCCCCAGAAGACGATGCTCCCGGTCGAGGGGGCCAGTCCCCGTCTGGTCGCGAGGATGGCGACGACGAGCGTTGACGTGTCGGCCGACGTGGTGATGAACACCACGATGAGCGCCAGAAAGAGGAAGACGAGCAGTTCGGAAAGCGGGAGCGCAGCCAGTAGCGGAAACCCGGCTACAGCTTCGGACCCACCTCGCGCGGCGATGGCGCCCAGCACGTTCGCCCCGCCGCGCTGCTGGACGAACAGGGTCGTCCCACCCAGCAAGAGGAACCAAACGATAGTGGCTGCCGACGTGGCCACGACAGTGGTGAACACGACGGTCCGGACCCGACGGCCCCGGGAGAGCGCGGCGACGAAGAGCCCGGCGAAGGGGGCCCACGAGAACCACCACGACCAGTTCCAGACCGTCCAGTTGGCGACCCAGGCCCCGCCGGTGTGGAGGGAAAGCGGGACGAAGTGGACGACGTACCGACCCAGCGCGCTCGACCCCTGCGCCGCGACGTACTGGCGGGGGCCAAGCGCGACCAGCAGGACGGCGAACAGGCCAAAGAGCACGACGTTCAGGCCCGCGATGCGGCGGATACCGCGGTGGATACCCGTGGCACTGGAGAGGACGAAGATGAGCGTCAGGCCGCCGACGAACACGAGCGGCCCGGCCGCACCGATGGCTACGTCCCACTTGAACGCGACGCCGGCGAGGAACTGCTCGCTGACGAGCGCGACGGAGGTGGCGATGCCGCCGATCGTGGCGAAGACGGCCAGCGTATCGACCAGCCGGCCCCACACCGAGTCAAGCCCATCGACGCCCAGAAACGGGGTCAACAGCGTCGAGACACGCAACGGCGCCCCGCGCTGGTAGACGAAGTACGCGATCGGGACGCCGATGAGGGCGTACGCGCTCCAGGCCGAGACACCCCAGTGAAAGAGCGTATAGACGAGTGCGTCGCCGGCGGCCGCGGCAGACTGTGGTTCGGCACCGAAGTACGGCGGCGGCGTCCGGTAGTGGAACAGCGCCTCGGCCGGGCCCCAGAACACCAGTCCCGCCGCGATACCCGCAGTGAACACGAGCGTGAAGTACGTCGGGTAGGTGTAGGCTGGCTCCGTCTCGGGGCCGCCCAGCTTGATGTCGCCCCACGGGCCGAGCAATAGAAGCGCGCAGTAACACACCGCGAGCAGCATCGCGACGAGGAACAGCGGACCGCCGACCCGGAGGACAGCTCCCGACACGGCGCTGACGGCGGTTGACGTACGCGCCGGCAAGGTGGCCTGCAACAGAAAGAACGCGGTGAACACCGACACCGGGACGCCCATCGTCACCGGGTCCTGGGTGCTCGCGAACTCCCGGAGTGTCGTCGTCAGGCTCGTTCGCCGGACCCGAAGGAGGTAGCCTCTAGAGGGGCCCTCACCCTCGCCGGGTCGGTAGGGAAGTACCGCGAGGTAGCCCAGTCCGGACCCGAAGAACAATAGCGAGATTGCGACCCACCCCTGGCCGGTCACCGCCTCGCCGACGAAGTCACGGAAAAAGAAGCCCACGAAGACGATGGCGCCCGACGCGGCGGCGACCGGGACCAGCAGCTTCGCCACCATCGCTTCGATGCCACTTCCGTCCGAGGTAGGCATACTGTGTGATACGGTAGCGTGTACGTATAGTAGTGTCGCGGGAGTGACTACTCTTCGGTGCTGGCCCCGTCGTCGAGGTCTGACAGGGTCGCGTCGGGCGCGCGCCCGTCGAGCACCGACCGGCCCAGCAGGGTCCCGCCGATGCTGCGTGGGTTTACCACCTCGTCGGCGCCGACGGCGCGGAACTTGTCGACGTGTTTCGCTTCGGTGGCCCCAGCAGCGATTCGCACGTCCGGGTTGCGTGCCCTCGCCGCGAGGATGGACAGTACGTCCCGGGCGTCATCGTCGCTCGCGACGACCACTCCCTGTGCGGCCCCGACGCGAGCGTCCTCCAGGACCGTTTCGTCCGTCGGGTCCCCCGTCAGGACGTTCAGGTCCGCGTCGTCCAGCGCCGAGGCAGCTTCGGCGTCGTCGGTCACGACGACGAGGTCCGTCTCGTCGCCCAGTTCCTCCAGCAGCGAATCGGTCGTTTCCCCGTGGCCGAGGACCACCACGTGGTCCTCCAGGAGTGTGAGGTCTGATGCAGTCATGATTCCGAACGCGGTCGCCATCCGTGATTCGATGACCGGCCCGACCAGCGCCCCGATGGCGACGGTGAAGGCACCGGTCCCGAAGACGATGATAGAGAGTGCGAACCAGCGGGCCCGCGCGGTCGTCGGCGTGAAGTCGCCGTAGCCGACGGTGGCGATGGTGACGATGACGAAGTACACCGCCTCGCTCCAGGTCAGCGGGTCGCCAGAGAACTCGCTGCGCAGCGCGTACGCGCCGACGGTCCCGTAGAGCCCGACGCCACCGATGGCAGACAGCGACGCGATCTGCAGCGGCGAGAGGTCGACCGACTGGTCGAACTGCGCCCGGTTTCGGACTAGCAGTGGGTAGGTGACCACGATGCCCAGCACAAGCGGGACGTCGGTCGTCTGGAGCGTGGTCAGGGGGAGCACGGCGAGCGCGGGCAACAGCACGAGCGCCGCCCGGAAGGCGACTTCCTTCCGTTGCTGGAGGCCGACAGTCACGACGCCGAGCGCGAACGCGAACAGGACGCCGCCGAACTGGACGACACCGGTCGGCAGGGACAGGAACACGGACAGCGGGCCGTCCATCGCGGGCGTCGACTGGCTCAGGTTCGAAAGCCCGGTCAGAAAGGAGAGGAGCGTCACCGCGCCGACGAGCAACACCGTCGACTTCCCGCCAGTAAAGGCCCCCCACTCCACGAACGGAATCCGGTCCGCCGGGTAGAATACCTCTTCCAGTGCCGGTTCCGTTCTCTCGTCGGGTGCGTCAACCACTACCACGGACTTGACCGACCGAGACCAAAAAAGCTCGCCGCTTACGGCGCCGTCGTGACACTCAACACGGTGACCGTTGTAGGAAGGAAACATGACCCCATTTCGGGCGGCGACGAAACGGGCGAGACGAGCCAGACCAGCACTGAAATATCCACGAACGGAGGGCCAGCAGTGAACAACTCTGCCGTCATGTTCGGTCTGGGAACGATGATGGCCTGGGGGTTCTGGATCGTCTTCGGCGACGTGGCCTCGAACAGCATCGACCCGAAAACCGCGGCGTTCATCTCCTACGCTACCGCAGCCGTCGTGACAGGCCTGTTCGTCGTCGTCACTGACGCCTCCCTCGCGGTCACAAACCGAGGCGTGTTGTTCGCCGCTATCGCCGGCGTGGCCGCCGCTATCGGCGTCATCTCGACGTTCATCGGCGTCACCGTCGGGCCGACCGCCGTCGTCTCGACCATCGGCGGAATGTACTTCGTGACGGCGGCGCTCATCAGCACCGTCGCGCTCGGGCAGCCGCTCTCGCTGAACAAGGTGGTCGGCATCGGGCTGGCCGTGGCCGCCATCGTGGTCATCAACCAGTAGCGTCGCCCGTTCCACGACCTGTAAGTAACTCAATCTTTCGTGTCTACGGGCCGCTCCGTGCCGGGATTTATGCCGCCGCCAGGTGAACTCCGTCTGTGAAACGGACCATCAGCACCGACAACGCGCCGGCAGCGGTGGGCGCGTATAGTCAGGCGACGACGAACGGGAGTCTCCTCATCACGGCTGGACAGTTGCCACTGACCACCGACGGCGAACTACTGGACGACGAATCGGTCGGCGACCAGACCCGCCAGTGCATGCGCAACGTCGAGGCCATCCTCGAAGCCGAGGGATGCTCGCTCGACGACCTGCTCAAGACGACTGTCTTCCTCGACAACATCGACGACTTCGACGCGTTCAACGAGGCCTACAGCGAGTTCTTCGACGAGGACCCGCCGGCTCGCAGCGCCGTCGGCGCCGGCGACGTCCCGAAAGGCGCGGCCGTCGAGATAGAAGCCATCGCGACGACCGAGTGATACTGCCGGTTGTACGTTCGTAAAGATATTCGCCACTCCAGGGTGGCGAATTCCTTCAGTTTGTTACAGCCGGCAGTATGAGGCCGAGACGGGGCGGCGTGGCACACGCCGACCTGTCACCGTAACTTAACTTGTTTTCACAGCGCTAGCGCTGTTAGTAAGCGGCCGGAGCACCGCCCTCCGTCACAGGCGCCTGACGGGTAAATCGAGGGCGCGGACAGGGTCGGCGCTGTCGATGGCTGCGAATAACAGACCCCCGAGAGGTCGGACAGCGCCGCTCAGAACAGCCCGGTGATATTGCCGTCCTCGTCGATGTCCATGTCGGCGGCCGCCGGGCGGGCGGGCAGCCCGGGCATCGTCAGCGCGTCCGCGGTGAGCGCGACGATGAAGCCGGCACCGGCCGAGGGGTAGACCTCGCTGATCTCCAGTTCCCAGCCCTCGGGTGCGCCTTTCTTGCTCGCGTCGTCGCTGAAGGAGTGGAACGTCTTCGACATACAGACCGGGACGTCCCCGAAGCCGAGCTCCTCCATCCGGTCGATGTCGTCGAGCGCGCCGCCGGTGAATTTCACGCCGTCGGCCCCGTATATGTCGGTCGCGATGGTCTCGATTTTCTCCGTGATGGGCGCCTCCTCGTCGTAGAGGTACTCGAAGTCGTCTTCGTCGCTCTCCTCGACAGCTTCGATGACGTGTTCGCCCAGGTCCTCGCCGCCCTCGCTGCCGTCTTCGAAGACCTCGGACTCGGCGACGCGCACACCGAGGTCCTCGCGGCAGTGGTCGAGCACCGCCTGGACCTCTTCTTCGGTGTCGTCCGGGAAGCGATTGAGCGCGACCACGACCGGGACGCCGAACTGCTGGAGGTTCGAGACGTGGCGGTCGAGGTTCTCGAAGCCGGCCTCAACCGCGTCGACCCCGGACTCGTCTATCTCGTCGAAGTCGACCGGCCACTGGTCCAGCCCGTGGTACTGCAGCGCCCGGACCGAGGAGACCAGCACGACAGCGTTGGGCGTCATGTCGCCCAGCCGGCAGACGATGTTCATGAACTTCTCGGCACCGAGGTCCGAACCGAACCCGGCCTCCGTGACGAGGTAGTCGCCCATGCCGAAGGCGGCCTTGTCGGCGATGAGTGAGTTGGTCCCGTGGGCGATGTTCGCGAATGGGCCGCCGTGGACGAACGCCGGCGTCCCCTCGATGGTCTGGACGATGTTCGGCTTCAGCGCGTCACGGAGCAGCATCGTCGCGGGCCCCGTGGCCTCGATGTCGTCGACGGTGATTGGCTCGCCGTCGCGGTCGTAGGCAACGATGATGCGGGCGACCCGCTCTTTGAGGTCCTTGAGGTCCTGGGCGAGACAGAGGACGGCCATCAGCTCGGAGGCTGCAGTGAGTTTGAAACCGCCTTCTCGGGGCGTTCCGCCGGACTCCCCGCCGAGCCCGACGACTGTCTGCCGGAGCGCGCGGTCGTTCATGTCCATCGCGCGCTTCCAGGCGACGTCGTTGACGTTGATATCGAGGTCGTTGCCCTGCGAGAGTCGGGCGTCCAGCATCGCCGCGATGAGGTTGTGGGCCGACGTGAGTGCGTGGATGTCGCCCGTGAAGTGGAGGTTGATGTCCTCCATCGGCAGTACCTGCGAGCGACCGCCGCCGGCCGCACCGCCCTTGACCCCGAACACCGGGCCAAGCGACGGTTCACGGATCGCTATCATCGTGTCCTCGCCGAGGTGGTTCAGCGTCTGGCCGAGCCCCACCGTCGTCACGGTCTTGCCCTCGCCCTTCGGCGTCGGCGTCATCCCGGTCACCAGGACGAGGTTCCCCTCGTTGTCCTCGGCCTCGTCCCGCAAGCGGTCGATAGCGTGGTGTTTGACCTTGGCGGTGTACTCCCCGTGGTACTGGAGGTCGTCCAGACCCAGCCCCCACGGTTCGACCAGTTCCCAGATCGGTTCCATGTCGGTCGATTGCGCGATGTCGTAGTCCGTCGGAATCGGCTCTTGCTTCTCGTCAGATGATGCCATCTCGTTCGAACGTTCCTGACAGGCCCTCAAGAAAGTTCGCGAAGGTGACACCTCTCGTATACAATATGTTCTGGCCGCCGCCGACCCGATCGATTCGCTCGATATATCAGACTCCTAGAACGTCGCGGAGTGGGACTCACTCGGGCTGGAGGTAGTCCACGACCGCCTGCGGCTCGGCTTCGAGGCCGCCGCCCTGCGCGAGCGACGGTTGGCCGCCCCCGCCGCCACCGAACTCGCCGGTGAGCTCCTCGACGACATCGTTCGCGTCTGTCTCGCCGTCGGTGGCGACGACGACGAACGTTCGGCCGTCTCTGCCGGTCAGGACCAGTACGTCGGCGTCAAGGTTCCGGTCGGCGACGCGATCCGAGACGGTGTTTGGCCCGGTCCCGTCGACGGTCCCCACTACCCACTCGTCGCCGTCGCGGTCGACCGACTCCGCTGCGACGCTGTCGATGCGAGCCTCCAGCAGTTCCCCACGGAGTTCATCCAGCTCGGTTTTCAGCTCCCTGTTCTCCGACAGCAGCCCGCTGGCCCGCTCTGGCAGCCCCTCGACGCTCGTATCCAATGTCTCGGCCGCACGAGTCGCCGCGCGGGTCTCGTCGACCTGCCACTGGATGGCCGTCGGACCGACGGCGTACTCCACCCGGACGAGGTCCGCGCCGGGGTTCGACACGTCCAGCACTTTGATGGGGCCTATCTCACTGGTCCGGGCGACGTGCGTGCCGCCACAGGCAGCGATGTCCCACCCGTCGATATCGACGATACGGACTGTCTCCGTCGGGTCCGCGTCGTCTCTGAGATTGAACACGATGTCGTCGTCGGCCTCGGCCTCGTCGGCGTCCATCTCGTACCACTCGACGTCCCGGTCGTCCCAGACGGCCTCGTTGGCGAGGCGCTGGAGGTCGAGCGCGTCGATATCGTCGCCGTCGACCGCGAAGTCCAGGCGGACGCTGTCCTCGCCGATGTCGAACCCGCCGTAGCCGTGGTCCCCGAACAGTTTTCGGCCCGCACCGTAGACGACGTGACTGGCAGTGTGCGCTCGCATGCTGTAGCTCCGAGCGTCGTCGTCGATGTCGCCCGTCACGGGCTCGCCCGCCTCGAAGTCGGGGACGTCGCTGAGTGTGTGGACGGTGACGCCGTCGCGCTTCTGGACGTCCACTACTTCGTGACCGCCGAGTGTCCCGCTGTCGGCCGGTTGCCCGCCGCCCTCGGCGTAGAAGTACGTCTCGTCGAGGGTCACGTCTAGGCCGTCGACCGAACGGACCGTCGTATCGAACGCCGTTACGTACGGGTCCTCGGCCGAATGGTTAGTTGGCGCGTCAGACATGTGTTCCGCGTGGTTTCGGACCCAGATAAATCCCGCGCCGTCTGCAGGTCCACACCCGGCGATAGCTTAATCAGGTGTGCGCCGGCGATATGTGGTATGCAGTACCACGAAGCCGCCGACTATCTGGAGTCCCTACAGCGGCGTCGGCCCAAGCTGGGGACCGAGACGACGGCGCGTATGCTCTCGCATCTCGGGGAGCCCCAGGCGGGCGTCGACGTCGTCCAGGTGGCTGGCTCGAACGGGAAGGGGAGCACGTCCCGGCTGCTGGAACACGCACTCAGGGCCGCTGGCCTGGACGTGGGCGTGTTCACCTCGCCCGGACTCAACGACTTCCGGGAGCAGGTCCAGATCAACGGGGCCGCAGTTTCGAAAGAGCGGGTCATCGACTTCGTCGAGCGCATCGACCCGTGTCTCGACCGCCTCGCGGCCGACGACGACATGCCGACCCACTTCGAGGTCCTGACCGCCCTCGCCATCGACCACTTCGGCCGTGCGGGCGTCGACGTCGCTATCCTGGAGGTGGGAATCGGCGGCCGATACGACGCGACCAGCGCCGTGGACCCGATTGCGGGCGCCGTCACCAGCGTCAGTCTCGAACACACGGACCTGCTGGGCGACACCGTCGAGGAGATCGCCCGTGACAAGGCACAGGTCGCGCCGACCGACGCCCCGCTCGTCACCGGGGCCAGCGGTGACGCGCTCGCGGCCATCCGGACGGAGACGGACGTCGTGACCGTCGGTCCGGACGACGCGGACGTCGTCGCCGTCGAGCACGGGATGCGCTGTGCCATCGAGAGCGAGGTGGCCATCACCGGTCCCGACTGGGCGCTGGAGACGAACCTCCAGTTGCTGGGCCAGCACCAGGCCGAAAACGCCGGTGTCGCCGCGACACTCGCCAGACAGGTCGCCGACGTCGACACGGGAGATATCGCGGCTGGCCTCCGGCAGGCGACGCTCCCTGGCCGGTTCGAGATCCTCGACAGCGACCCGAGGGCGGTGCTAGATGGCTCGCACAACCCCGGCGCGATGGTGACACTCGCATCGGTGCTTTCCCGCTTCGAGTACGACGACCTCCACGTGGTGTTCGGTGCGATGTCCGACAAGGACCACGACTCGATGGTCGACGAGCTCCCCCCGGTCGGAACCGCGTTCGTCACCAGGCCGGGCCTCGACCGAGCCGAGGACCTCGACACGCTGGCGGCTGCGTTCGACGGCAACGCGGACGAGGTGACACGCGTCCCGTCCGTCCCAGAGGCCACCGAGCGGGCGCTTTCGGCCGCCGGTCCGGACGACTTCGTCCTCGTCACCGGGTCGCTATACGCCGTCGCCGAGGCCCGCGACCGCTGGACACGCCTCCTCGTACCCAGGGACGACGGCCGAACACCCGGCGAGCACGTCTTCGGCACCGCGTCACCCAACTTCAGCCCCGAAGCGGTCGACCACCGCGTCCTGACTACGTATCTCCGGCCCGACCAGGCCGACCGCCTCGCCGGAGTCCTCGACGTTCTCGGCGGCGACTGCCACCGATCGACGACCGGTGCGCCGGGCAAGTTCGTCATGACAGTGCTCAGCGGGACCGAGCGTCAGCTGTCGTCGCTGGCCGACGCTATCGAGACGGAGGGGCACGGTCTCTCGCACGTCGCGGGGCGAATCCGTCGAACGATAGACGGCCCACCCGACCCGCTCGAGACGGACGGCACAGCCGTGATGGGTATCCTGAACGTCACGCCCGATAGCTTCCACGACGGCGGCGAGTACGACGAGGTGACCGCCGCGGTCGAACACGCCAGGGAGATGGTCGCGGCGGGGGCCGACGTGATCGACGTCGGCGGCGAGAGCACCCGTCCGGGTGCCGACCCAGTCTCCGTCGCCGAGGAGAGAGAGCGCGTCGTCCCGGTCATCGAGGAGCTCACAGCCCTCGACGTCCCCATTTCCGTCGACACGCGCAAGGCCGCCGTCGCGGAGGCTGCCCTCGAAGCTGGCGCGGACATCGTCAACGACGTCTCGGGGCTCTCGGACCCCGAGATGCGATTCGTCGTCGCTGACCACGACGCGACGCTCGTCCTCATGCACAGCCTGTCAGCCCCGGTCGACCCGGACTGCACACGGGAGTACGATGACGTCGTCGACGACGTGCTCCGGGAACTCTCCGAGCAGGTGTTGCTCGCCCAGCGAGCCGGTATCGAGCGCGAGCAGATACTGGTCGACCCTGGATGTGGCTTCGGCAAGGACGCCGGCGAGTCGTTCGAGCTGGTCGACCGCCTCACCGAGTTCGAGGCCCTGGGCTGTGGGACGATGGTCGGCCACTCACGGAAGTCCATGTTCGAGGACGTGGCCGGACCGAGCGGCGACCGCCTCCCGCCGACGCTGGGCGTTACCGCGATGGCGGCCGAACGCGGCGTCGACGTGGTCCGGATCCACGACGTCGTCGAGAACGCTGCGGTCCTCCGGAGCGTCGACGCGACGCGAGAACTATAGCTAAGACAACACTATCCCTCTGGCGCCGTATGTTCCGGTATGTACGCGTTCCAGTGGCTCCAGCTCGGCGGGCTCACGGAGGCGTTCTCACAGGTCGTCGTCGGTGCCGGCGCGGTCGTCCTGTTGCTCATGCTCGTCGCGCTCGGTAGCTTCGTCTACAAGAGTCAGAAGGGCGGAATCGAGTGGCCCGACGAACAGTCGGACGAGGAGCAGGACGGTGTCAGTCGGTCCAGCGACGACGATGACGAGTGGAAGTATCACTAGCACAGCATGCTGTGGTTCAACTCCGGAGTGTGCCGACACGGGGCCGACTCACACTGGTCCCTGTGCGTGGCTACTCTCCCTGGTCGGTGACCGCGGCGACGGCAGCGTCAGCGTCCGCCTCGGCCGAGTCGACGCGATTCAGTACGTCGCTCGCGAACGCGTCGTCGAGCAGTCCGACGTTAGCCCGGACGATAGCCGCCGCCGACTCGACGGCGGCGCGCGCTATTATCGCCCCCACTACCGCGTCGGCCCGGGCGTTCGGCGTCCCGTCCGCGACCACGACGGGCGCACAGGTCGCGACGTCCCGGGCCGCCTCGGCAATCTGTACCGGAATTTCGGTGGCCGTCCGAAGGATTTCCTGCTCGTGACTCTCGTCTGTCTCCGCATCGAACGCCGTCTGTACCTCGTTGACTGCCGCGCCGTCCGCGTCAGCCAGCGCCAGCAACCGGTCGCGCGTGTCCCGCAGCTCCGCCGCTGCGTCGACGAGACGCTCGGAGCGCTCCGCCTCGCTCGTGTGGAGACAGACCATCTCACAGAGTGCCGCCGCAAGGGAACCCGTGATGGCGGCGGTGGCGCCCGCGCTCGGGGCGACCTGTGACGACGCCACGTTCGAGAGAAACTCCTCTACGGTCTGCTCGGCGAAGGTCATGTTCGTCCCCCCGCATACCGCGTCTCCCGGAAGTAGATGACGAGACTCGCACACAGAAAGCAGAAGCCGGCGGCCCGCAGACTCCCGACTGTCATGGCGAGCAGTGCAACACCGACGAGGACGACAGCCACGACGGCCAGGCCGGTCGGAATCAGTTCGACCATGGGTTCGTCCGCCGAGACGGCCCCCACGCTCAATAAATTGTGCCTCGTTTCTATCGGGAACTCTTGGGTCGGCTCCTGTGCGGGCCGAGTCGGAATCGTCTGCCGCTGCACAGCTCGTCGACACACCCTGTCAGTCGTCGTAGGAGTGCTGGAATTCCCAGTGGTACCGGCACTGCGTGCAGGTAGCCCACTCCGGAATGTCGAACTGTTCGGGGTGGCGATTCCCGTGTTTCATGGGACTCCGGCAGACCGGGCAGGTCATGTGAACCAGCGTCAGCGTCCCGAAATCCTCCGGGTCGTATTCGGCGACACAGCGCTCACAGTCGATATCGTCCAGAGCGTTGTGCTGGAATATCTCTGCCCCGCAGCGGTCACACGACACCGTCGCTGGCGGTCGTTTCGCCCACCCGCTGTCCCCTTCGTAGGTGGTCGTCGCCGTGTCCACGCTCGACAGCCGGAACTTGTTGGGCCCGTCGTTGCGCCTGAGGGGCCCCATCATCTTCTCCCCCGCCCATCTGAGCTTCGTCAGAAGGCGTCCGAGTCGCCCCGTCACGATCTCCAATACGTATCCCGTCTGTATATGTCTGCGGGACGCTGACACATCGTAATTCGTCGACACCTTTTCCCCCTGCCCGGCGAAAGACCGCCTATGACAATTGTCGGCATCCACCGGTCGGTCGGTAGTGTTCCGGTCGGGACGACGCCGCCGGACCTGGCGGTTGTGCAGTCGGTCGACGTCACCGCGCTCAGTGGCATCCCGGGGTATCTGCAGGCCATCGGCTCGTTCCTGCTCGTGGTCCTGTTCGGGGGCGTCATACTCCGCCAGTCGGAGGCCCGGGTCCATCGCTCACTGGAGGCGATTCACGAGCGACCGTACAGCGCCGTCCCGTACGGACTGGTCGCGTACGCCATCGCCCTCGCGGTGGGAATGTACGGGTTCAGCCAGCTGGGTCGGGTCGGTGTGGCTGGCACGTTCCTCGGTCGGCTCGTCGCCCTCCTGCTGGCCGGTGTGGTCGTCTCACTGACCGCCTTCGGCTTTCTCGTCGTCGGGACCTTCGCCACCGACGTCCAGGGGCAGCGCCGGCCGACCTACGGCCTCGTGCTCGGGGCTGCGCTCAGCGCCATCGGATGGCTGGTCCTGCCAACGGCAGGGGGACTCGCGGTCTGGGTGCTGGTGGCCGCGTTCGGCCTCGGCGGTGCGGTCCGGCCGTGGGTCCACGCAGAACGCACCGTGGAGACGGAGCGAGCCGACTAGTCACTCTCGAAGCGCCAGTACCAGCGATAGCGGTGGCTGTGCGGCGGGACGTACCGAAAAGGCGCTAGCCCCGCGTGGGGCTAGTCGCTACCGGTAGCGGATTCGTCACGGTCGCTGATGTCCGTCACCATATCGTCGTCCGACGTGACCACGTCGACGTCGTCCCGCTCCGAGAGGTCCTGGATGGTCTCCGCGAACTCCTCGGACTCCAGTATCTGGTACTCGTTGCTGAGGCCCAGATACACGGTGTAACACATCAGTGTGAGGATGACCGCGAACGGCAATCCGGTGGTGATGGCCGCCGTCTGCAGCGCCGTCAGGCCGCCACCGATGAGCAGGATGGAGGCGACGACACCCTCCGTCACTGCCCAGAAGACACGCTGGGTCTTCGGCACGTCGTGTTTGCCGCCCGAAGTAAGGTGGTCGATGACCAGTGACCCCGAGTCCGAGGACGTGACGAAGAAGGTGATGACCAGTAGCGTCGCCAGCAGTCCCGACACGACGCCGAGGGGGTACTGGTTCAGCGTGATGAACATCCCCAGCGTCTCGAAGGACGCGTAGCCCAGTTGATTGTACTGCTGCTGGACCGCTCCCCCGGCCAGCGCGCTGTTCAGCGCGCTGCCGCCGAAGGTCGACAGCCAGAGCGTCGAGAACATCGCTGGGAGGAAGAGGACGCCAAGGACGAACTCCCGGACGGACCGCCCCTTCGAGATGCGTGCGATGAACATCCCGACGAACGGGGACCACGCGATCCACCAGCCCCAGTAGAACACCGTCCACGCAGTCGGCGTCCCGTTAGCGGCCGCGCCGAGGGTGCCGGTGAAGAAGCCGAGCCCGAGGATGTTCTGCAGGTAGGCACCGAGCCCCTCGACCCACGCGCCCAGGATGAACACGGTCGGGCCCACCACCAGGAGGAACCCGAGCAGCGCGAACATCAGGTACAGGTTGAAGGTACTCAGTCGCTTGACGCCGCCCTCCAGGCCAGCAGCGACCGACGCGGTCGCGATGAGCGTGATAGCCGCGATGAGCACCACCTGTGGTCCGGTCCCGGTTGGGATGTTGGCGACGCCGAGCATCCCGCTGCCGAAGACGTAGCTGAGTCCGCTGTTGACCTGTGCGACGCCCAGTCCGAGCGAGGTCGACAGCCCGAACAGGGTCGCGAACACCGTCACGAGGTCGATGATGTGACCCGGCCAGCCGTAGATTCGCTCGCCCAGCAGTGGCCAGAATATCGACCGGAACGTGAGCGGTAGCCCGCGGTTGAACGAGAAGAAGGCGAGGCCGAGGCCGACGAGGCCGTAGACGGCCCACGGGTGGAGACCCCAGTGGAAGAACGTCTGGGCCATCGCGGCCGCCGCAGCGGCCCCGGTTCCGGCTTCGGCACCGAAGAAGCTCGGCGGCGTGTTGAAGTAGAACATCGGCTCGGTGACGCTGAAGAACATGAGCCCGATACCCATGCCCGCGCTGAACAGCATGGCCATCCACGAGAAGTCACTGAACTCCTTCTCGGCCTCGACGCCACCGATCTTGATCTTCCCGTACTTGCTGAACGCGAAGAACAGCAAGACGACGATGAAGACGTTCACCGCCAGCAGGTAGAACCAGCCGAACGTGCTGCCGATAGTGTTGAACAGCCACGTGTACGCCTGCGACGCTGTGTCGCCGAGGATGACTGTGACTGCGATGAACAGTGCAATAATCGCCAGTGCGACCGGGAACACGATGGGGTGGACGTCGAATCCGTACTTCTGCCAGTTCGTGTCGCCCGGCTCTCTGTCGGACTCCGGATGGAACAGCTCCACCTGGAGTCCGTCCGACATCGCGCCGGTGGTATCGTCACCGTCTGACATGTGATTCCCCTTCCGACCGATAGCGTGCTGAGTGTCCGCGTCGTTTCATTGTTGTTGGCTCCGGTACCGATGCGCTCCTCACTTCATTGGTGAGCGTGGCTGCACCGGCCTCGTTTCTCGCACTGTGCTACGACGTGGTGAGCCTCGACGTTGCTGAGTTGTGCCGGTCACCTCAACCGTGTTACACAACCTCACTCATTGGTTCTGGGCCACCTATATTAAACTTTTCTCGGATTGCGGCCCGAGCCGGGCTAAATCCGCGTTTTGCACGTGATTTCGCCTAACGTGTCATCTTCGGTATGTGTAGTGTTTCGGTGGCTCACCCGGCTAGTCCTCGGAACCCATGCGGTGCGTAATGACCGGGACAGTCGACGAGCGCACGACGCGGTCGGTGGTCCCCCCGATCAGGTTCCCGAGCTTACCGCGGTATGCGGACCCCATCACGACCACGTCCATCCCCTCCGTCCTCGCGAAGTCGACGATCTCTTCGCTGGGTGCGCCGGTCCGCATGTGGCTCTCGAAGTCGACGCCGTGGTCGGCCGCGATCTCGCCCAGCGCCTGTAACTCCCGCTCGCCGAAGTCCCTGTACTCTTCACGCAAGTCTTCCTCGTCGTCGCGGAGTGCCATCGCCCGTGGCGCGCCCGGCAGGTCGACGACGTAGAGTCCGTGAACCGTAGAGCCCAGTGCTGACGCGAGTTCGAACCCGTGGGTCGCACCCTGTTTCGATTCCTTGCTACCGTCGTACGGAATTAGCATCTGCTCGTACATTGTGGACAATACACACGAACTTCACGGAATGTAGTAAAATAACTTTCCCCGCGTTCCCGGCAACCTCGGACGGTCGAGCGCCCAATCTACCCAACTGACCGGGCAGCGTTCTCGACGGGGTAATCGGCCGCGCGGACGGCCTCGACGATAGACTGGGCGTGGTCGGCACCGCTCGTCTCGACGTTGAACACGAGGTAGGCCTCGCCGATTTCGAGGTCGTCGACGGAGCGCTCGTGACGGACGTCGTGGATGTTCGCACCCTGGCTGGCGATGATACCAGATATCTCTTCCATCACGCCCGGGTGGTCGTCGATGCGGACCCGCAGGCTGAGGAGTTGCTGGCGCTCGGTCATCGCGTGGATGAGCACCTCTCGGAGCTGGCTCATGTCGAGGTTCCCCCCGCAGAGCAGCGGCATCACCATCTCACCGGTCACGTCGAGGTCGTCGCTGAGAATCGCGGCGACGGACGCCGCGCCAGCCCCCTCGACTACCTGCTTGGCCCGCTCCATCAGGAGGAGGATAGCCCGTGCTATCTCGGTGTCCGTGACGGTCACCACCTCGTCGACGTTGGCCTGCATAATCCGCAGCGTCGTCTCCGAGATGCCGCCCGTCGCGATGCCGTCGGCGATGGTGTCCACGTCGTCCAGCGTCACCGGCATCCCTTTATCCAGGCTCTTGTGCATCGTCTCCGCCCCGGTGGCTTGCACACCGACGATACGAGTTTCCGGTGAGAGGTGCTTCAGCGCGGTCGAGACGCCGCTCATCAGGCCGCCGCCCCCGATGGGGACGACCACGGTGTCCACGTCGGGGTTGTCGTGGTACATCTCCGTGCCCAGCGTCCCCTGTCCCGCGATGATATCGTGGTCGTCGTAGGCGTGGACGAACTCGGCGTCGGTACCTTCGACGGCCTCCTTGGCCCGGCCCATCGTCTCCTGGAAGTCCTTGCCGGCGAGTTCGACGGTCGCGCCGTAGCCACGGGTGGCTTCGACCTTCGCCTGTGGCGCGTCCTTCGGCATGAAGATGGTCGACTCGGCCCCACATTTCGACGCGGCGAGTGCGACGCCCTGGGCGTGGTTGCCGGCACTGGCGGCGATGAACTCGTCGACGCCACGGTCGACGTCCTGTCGGATCTTGTTGTAGGCCCCTCTGGTCTTGAACGACCCCGTCCACTGGAGGTGTTCCATCTTGAGGTACACCTCGCCGCCGACGAACTCGTCGAGTGACGAACTCCGCTCGACGGGTGTCTGCTTGACGACGGAGTCGTCGTCGAGTCGTTCTCGCGCGCGTTCGATGTCGGCGTACGTGACGGGCAGTTCTTGAGATTCGCTCGTAGTCATGTGTCTGATTCGCTTCTCAACCGCGTTCGATAGGCTGGCTGTGCCGACAGTTCATCGGAGTATCTTGTCCCGGCCGGGGTCGAACAGCGGTTCGTCCCGGATGGTCGCGTCGTAGGTCTCTCCCTCACACTGGACCTGTACCGACGTGCCGGTCTCTGCGTATTCGTCGGGGACGTACGTGTAGGCGATGGACTCACCGATAGAGTAGCCGAAGTCGGCGGCCTGCACGTAGCCGATGGCCTCACCGTCCTTCAACACGGGACGGCCGGAAAGCATGATGTCCGTCGAGTCGTCCAGCGTCAACGGCGTAATGCGGTTGTCGATGCCGTCGGCCTCGGCCGCCTGGAGCGCCTCCTTGCCGATGAAGTCGGTGTCCATGTCGACGGCGAAGGGGAGCCCGGCCTCCAGCGGGTTCGAGTCCGTGTCGATGTCGGTCCCCCAGAGACGGTACCCTTTCTCCAGACGCATCGAACTCAGCGCACCGCCGCCCATCGGCCGCACGTCGAGGTCCTGGCCCTCCTCCCAGAGGGTGTCCCAGAGCTTCTGGCCGTACTCGACGGGAGCCCACAGCTCCCAGCCCAGTTCGCCGACGTAGGACACCCGCAGGGCGACGACCGGCACTTCGCCGACGTACATCTGCTTGGCCCGGAAGTACGGGAACTCGCTGTTGGTGATGTCCGCGTCTGTACAGCGCTGGAGCAGGAGCCGCGACTTGGGCCCCCAGAGTCCGATAGTCGTCTTGCCGCCCTCCTCGACGGTGACCGAGACGGTCTCGGGGGCGTGCTCCTCGAGCCAGTTGCCGTGAATCTGGGGGGAGTTGCCGCCGCCCGTGGTGACCATGAACTCGTCGTCGTCCAGTCGGACGACAGTGACGTCTGCGAGAATGCCACCACCCTCGTTCAACAGCAGCGAATACCGCACCTGCCCGACGTCTATCTCCACGTCGTTGCTACAGACCCGCTGGAGGAACGACTCCGCGTCGCTCCCCTCGACCATGATGGAGCTAAAGGTGGTCATGTCGAACATCGACACGTTCTCACGGGTGTGCAGATGTTCGGCCGCCTCGATAGGCGAGCGGTTGACCCCCTGCCAGCCGTCCTGTTCCGGAATCTGGTCGTCGTAGCGCTCGACGAGGTCGGCGTTTTCCTCGTAGTACTGCGGGGACTCCCAGCCGCCGCTCTGGTAGAACTCCGCGCCCAGTTCCTTTTGCTGGTGGTAGAACGGGCTGGTCCGGAGACCCCGGTGATCGTCGGGCTGCCACCGCGGCTCGACGATGCTGTAGACCTGCTGGTAACGCGTGGCCCCGCGGTCGACGAAGAAGTCCTTCTCGCCGGCGTGTGGCTCGAACCGCTGGACGTGGATGCCACCCGTATCGACCGGCCCCGACGGCAGGCGTGGGACGCCGTTCTCCATCCACTCCGCGAGGATACGACCGTAGCCGCCCGAGTGCGTCCACCAGATGGCCAGCCCGCTCCAGAGCCCGTCGACGGCCGCCGTCGGACCGACCGCCGGCATCCCGTCGGGCGTGAACACGAAGATACCGTTCTCGGTGACGGCGTACTCCTGGTCTTCGGTGGCCGGCAGCAGTTCGTCGAACGCTTGCTTGGCGGACTTGTCGCGGTTTCGGTGGGTCGGCTTCGTCCAGTGTTCCTCGGTGAACCCGCGGACCGAGGCCTGTCGCTCCTCGCTGTTCGTGCCCATCTCCTCGGGATCGACCGAGAGCGTCTCGTGGTTGTACGACCCCATCCCCAGCGCGTCGCCGTGGTTCCGGAAGTACAGCGAGTGGTCCTGGTCGCGGCCGACTGGCTGAGTCGGCCCCTCGCTCATGTACTCCGCGATATCGCGGTCGCCGGGCACGTCCAGCCCGGTCGTGTTGTCGCCGACCGAGGTCTCTTCGTCGGCCAGTTCCGCCATCGGCTCGGTGACGACGTACTGGTGCTCGACGGGCGCAATCGGGAGGTCGAGGCCGGCCAGCTGGCCGGTCTGGTACCCCCAGTTGTTCGTCGCCATCACGCAGCGGTCACAGTCGATTCGGCCCTGGTCGGTGACGACAGCCTGTATCTCGCCGCCCTCGACCTCAAGGTCGGTCACCTCCGTATCGCCGTAGAAATCGGCGGTCGACTCCTGCATGTACCACTGCAAGGCGGCGATGCCGTCGACGCGGCCGTCGGTCGGGGAGAAATAGCCGCCCAGAATCTCCTCTTCGTTCACCATCGGCAGCTGGTCTGTCACCTCCTCGGGAGTGAGCAGCTCCGGCTCGGGGAGCCCATAGGAAGTGGCCCACTCGACCCGGCGCCGGAGGAAGTCCATGCGCTCCTCACTGCGGGCGAGTTCGATGCCACCCACCTCGTCGTAGACGCCTGCATCAGAGAGGAGTCGGCTCGTGTAGTGGGCGGCCTTGGTCTGTATCTTCGACGGCGACGTCTGGAACATGATACCCGGTGCGTGGACGGACGACCCACCAGTGACTGGCAGTGGTCCCTGGTCGATGACGGTCACGTCCTCGGCGCCCAGTTCCGTCAGATGGTACGCGACACTACACCCGACGGCACCGGCACCGATGATGACAGTATCTGCCCGTGATGGGAGAGCCTCTGTGCTCATAGTTCTCGTGTCAGAATCCTCTCGATACGATGTTAAATACATCGGTGGCATCACAGAGTGTTGTGCGAAATCTGCCGTCAGGGTGGCCTATGTCGGTGATTTCCGCCATTTCGCACGAGCCACTGTTGAAACACATCGAGCAAAAGTGACAATCACGGACTGAACCACAAAATATCAAAAAGTTATAGTATCGGTTCTGCTCTGACCAGCCCCCGTTCAGCGCCGAGTGCCGGAGGTGGTCAGGAGACCAGCGGTTCCTCGCGCACGGTCGCCTCGTAGCGGTCGCCCTCGAAGAGGATTTCCACGTCGGTACCGGGCTCGGCATACTCCGACGGGAGATAGGTGTAGGCGACACAAGCGCCTTCGGTATATCCGTATTCGGCGCTGTGGACGTACCCGAGTGACTCCTCCTCGCCCGGAGCGAAGACGGGCCGGTCGTCGAGTATGGTCGAGTCCTCGTCGTCGAGCGTCAGGCAGGCGACCTGCTGGTCGGTGTAGACGCTGTCGGCCCGCGCCCCGCCGTCGGACGCGCGCTGCTCGTCCGACGAGGCTCGCGATCCGTCGGATTGCTCACCGCCGTCCGCGGCCGCCGCCGGCTCCTCCTGTGCCGCCTGGAGCGCCTCTTTGCCGATGAACTCCGTGTCCATGTCGACCGCCCAGCCGAGGCCGGCCTCGAAGGGCGTGTGCTCGGTATGGAGGTCCTCGCCCCACAGCCGGAACCCTTTCTCGATTCGCAGGGAGTCCAGCGCGCCGTTGCCGTACGGGCGGATATCGTACTCGGCGCCGGCTTCCATGATATGCTCCCAGAGCCGTTCGCCGTACTCGGAGGGCGTGTACAGCTCCCACCCCAGTTCGCCGGCGTAGGACACGCGCAGCGCCGTGACCGGGACGTTCTTCACGAAGAACTGCTGGCTCGTGAAGAAGGGGAACGCGTCGTCCGAGAGGTCCACGTCGGTCACCTTCGAGAGGACGTTCCGGGCGTCGGGGCCGGTACAGACCATCGCCGCGAGGCTGGAGGTCACGTCGTTGACCACCACGTTGTCGGGTGACTGATGCCGGACCCACGCGACGTGGTTGTTCCCGACCTCGCGGCCGGTGGTCAGCAGCAGGTAGCAGTCCTCGTCCGTGCGGGTCACCGTGATGTCCGCGCGGACGCCGCCGCCCTCGTTACACATCAGCGTGTAGCGAACGTCACCCACGTCGAGGTCCATATCGTTCGTACAGAGTCGCTGGACGAACTCATCAGCATCACTGCCGACGACCTCCATCTTGTTGAACGAGGTCATGTCGTGGAGGCCGACCTTGTTCCGGACGTGGAGCGCCTCCGCGCCTTCGAGAGGCGACCAGTAGACGCCCTCCCAGCCGTCACGGTCGGGAATCTGGTCGCTGTACTCCTCCAGTAGGTCGGCGTTGCTCTCGAACCACTGGGGCACCTCCCAGCCGGCAGACGCCCACATCTCGGCGTCGTACTCCCTGTGGGTGTGATACATCGGCGTCCGCCGGATGTCCCGCTGCATGTCCTCCCACACCCACTTCGGGTGCATGATGTTGTAGACGATACGGTACTCTTCCGCGCCGATGTCACGGGCGAAGTCCCACGACCCCTCGTGCTCGTCGAACCGGTTGACGTTACACTGGGAGACATCGATGGGGCCGTCCTCCAGCCGCGGGACGCCGTTTTCCATCCACTCGGCCATCGCCTTCATCGCGCCGCCGGCGTGGGTCACCCAGATGGCAGCGGCCGTCCAGAGCCCCTCGCACTCGCGAACGGGGCCCATCACAGGCAGGCCGTTAGGCGACTCGGCGAACATCCCGTTGTACTTGTGTTCGAATTCGGCACCCTCGGTGGCGGGAAGGAGTTCGTCGCTGGCCTGTCGCGGGGCCTTGTGTGGACGGTCCGGGTGGGTCGCATTATCCATATGGAAGTCCGTGAACTCGTGGACGGACCCCTGCTCGCCGTCCGGGTCGTTGCCCCCGAGCTCCTGCGGGTCGGGGACGATGGGCTCGTGGTTGTACGAGCCGATGCCGTAGGAGTCCCCGTGAGTCCGGTAGTACATGGCGTTGTCCTGGTCCCGGAGGATGGGCCGGTCGGGTCCGACGAGTAACCGTTTGGCCTTCTCTCCGGAGACGTTCTCGTAGTTCTCGAACAGCGGATGGTCGGTGATATCGACCGCGCTGTCTTCCATCTCCGGGAGCGATTCGGTCATCGTGTACTGGTGTTCGACCGGCGTCACCGGGAGGTGGACGTCCAGTTTCTCGCCGAGCTGTCGTGCCCAAATGTTCGTCGCGACGACCACTTCGTTACAGTCGATGGTGCCGTTCTCGGTGACGACCGCCTGGACCGAATCGCCCTCAACCTCGACGTCTTCGGTGCGCGTGTGTGGGACGAACGAGGCGCCTCGCTCCATCGCCTCGCGAGCCAGCGCGTCACAGGCGACGACGCCGGAGACCTGCCCGTCCGTCGGCGAGTAGTACCCACCCAGAATCTGACTTTCGTCCACGAGTGGCAGGTGGTCGGTGACTTCTTCGGGTGAGAGCAGTTGTGGGTCGTCGATGCCCCAGGCATTTGCGTGTTCGACCCTGCGCTGGAGGAACGCCATCCGCTCCTCGCTGCGGGCGACCTCGATACCCCCGACTTCGTTGTAGGCCTGCTGCCCGTCGGCCCCTTCGAGTTCGGCGTAGAGCTCCCGGCTGTAGTCCGCGAACTGGCTGAGTTCTTTCGGCTCCGCCGTCTGGAACATGATACCCGGTGCGTGGGTCGAGGACCCGCCGGTCGTCGGCATCGGGCCCTGATCTACGACCACCACGTCCTCGCGCCCCAGTTGCGTCAGCTGGTACGCGAGGTTGCAGCCGACGATACCGGCGCCGACGATGACGGTATCGGCCTGATTCGGCACGCTATCGGTTGTCTCCATGAGTATGGGTCGAAATCGCTGTGGCGGCCCCAAATAAGTATCGCCTGTGCTGACGTACTGCCCTAAAATGCAATACAGCTATCAGTTAGAGTTTGAGATAACAGCGCTAGTGCTGTGAATCGATGTGGCTGACCTTCGGGTACGGGCGCCACAGCCAGAAACCGCGAAGTGCCGGAATAGTATTATATATTTGACGCGAGTCCGAGGACCCAGATGGTCCAGTCCATTCAACTCGAGACAGCGACGGAGCTTATCGAAGCCGCCGAGTCGAAGGCCGAGGATATCGACAATGCGATGGTCATCACGGTCGCGAACAGCGAAGGGAACCTCGTCGCCCAGCATCGCATGGACGGTGCGTGGCTCGCTTCTGTCAGCATCTCCCGGAACAAGGCGTACACGGCGGCTGCCCTGGAGATGCCGACACACGAACTCGCCGAGCCATCGAAGCCCGGGAACTCACTGTACGGGCTCCAGACGACCGACGAAGGTCGCATCGTCATCTTCGGGGGTGGATACCCGCTCGAACAGGACGGAGAGATAGTCGGGACCATCGGGGTCTCCGGTGGCGCCGTCGAACAGGACCGCGAGGTCGCCGAGGCAGGCGTCGAGCGCTGGCACGAACTAACCGAGTGACGCCTGCTCAGTTCTACGCGGCGAGCTTTTTGAAAATATGGCAGACTACTCCGCTCTCGGGTTCGGGTCCCGCTCGGCGACGGTGTCGAGCAGCGCCGCCAGCGCATCCGCCGCCCCACTGAGCAACTCCTCGCCGAGGTCGGCGCTCCCATCGCGTGGGTCGCCGACCACGCCGTTCTCGGTGAACTCGTCGGAGTCAAAGGCGAGGTTCGTCCGCCCCTGCCAGTCGCCCCACCGGTCGCTGCCGCCCTCGGCGGCCTCGGTCAGTCTGTCCTCGTGGACCGTCTCGGGGTTGGCGTGCTGGAGGAGCGCCGTCTCCAGTGGCCCACCGTGGCCCATGTTCTCCTCGGCGTCGACCTCGTCGAACCACGTGAACGGCACAGCGTAGGCGTCGTCGTGACGGACGATGCGACCGGCGACCTCCCGGAGTGCGGCGACGTTTCCCCCGTGTCCGTTGACCAAGACCACCCTGTCCCAGCCGTGGGCTGCCAGGCTGGCGACGATATCTCTGACGTACGCCCGGAAGGTCGACTCGTCGGTCCACAGCGTCCCGGTGAACTGCCGGTGCTCTTCGGCCACCGCGACCGGGACTGCGGGGGCCACCACGACAGGGTCAGGATAGCGTTCGGCGGCCGCCTCGGCGACGGCTTCGGCGTTGAGCGTGTCTGTCCCCAGCGGCGCGTGGGGCCCGTGTTGTTCCGTACTACCGACCGGTAGCAGGGCGAGATTCGTCTCCACCTGGTCCAGCTCGGTCCACGTCGACGATGTGAGCTGCATGTTCACGGCGTCGCCGCCCCGGCCGATAAATCCTCTTCCGGGCCTTTTTGCCGTCGGCGCACCGGAACCAGATATGGACTACGAGGAGGTCACTCACACGGCGACCGACCGCAAACTCGGCCGTCTGCCGTCGGGTGTCGACGTCACCGTCACCGTCCACCGGTACGCTGGCGGGCCCGGCCCGACGGTATACGTCCAGGCCGCCCAGCACGGCATCGAACTGAACGGTCCGGCGGCGCTCCGACGACTCCACGGCCGACTGGTCGACGCCCACATCGCGGGGACCGTCGTCGTCGTCCCGGTCGTGAACCCGCTGGCATTCGACCAGCGGACGTATATGACGCCACCGGAGTACGATGTGATGAATCCAAACCTGAATCGGGTCTGGCCGGGCGACGACGAGGGCAGCCTGCAGGAGCGACTGGCCGCGGAACTCTGGACGCTCGTGACCGACGCCGACGCGGTTGTCGACCTCCACACCGGGACGGCGGACATGCTCGAACACGTCCGATACCGTGCCGACCGGCCGGCGGCCCGACGACTCGGCGAGGCGTTCGGTACCGACTACCTTCTGACCGACGACCCCGAGGACGACGGGACGCCGAGCGGGACGTTTCGGGCCGCAGCGGCACGCGAGGGCATCCCAGCAATCACGGCGGAACTCGCCAACAGCCGACAGGTTGCCCCCGAAGCCGTCACGGTCGGTGTCGAGGGGATTCTGGACGTCCTCCGCGAGGTAGACGTCCTGCAGGGCGGGCCGAGCCCCTCGCCGGACCAGACCCACCTGTACGACGACCCGGACGGGACCGTCGCAACCGCCTCGGGTCTGTTCGAGCTCCGCCCCGAAATCCGGGTCGGCGACCACATCGAGGCTGGCGAACAAGTGGGGGCGGTGTACAACCCGTCGACGTTCGAGCGGCGCCAGACCGTCACTGCCACCGACGGTGGCGTCGCCTATTCGGTGAGCCGCGAGTCCGTGGTGGTGGCCGGCGAGCCCCTCGTCAGCGTCGCTCGCCCCGTCTGAGCCGAACTGCGTCGGAGTGCCCCGGGCGAAACTGAGTTACAGCCGCCCCTTACCGACTGTAGCCGACGCTGTTCCCGCTGAACACCCGCGCTTTTGAATGGGTTGAGTATGCCTCACACACCCATATCTGGGTATTCTACATCACTAATAAACATTACCATGGGATTACAACACGCGTTCGATGTTCTCTCAGAGGTCGTCGAACAGGTCGAACGCCGGGGTCGGTCGGTCCGTAACGTCGAAGCGACCACCGACTCGGACGCTGCTGGCACGCTGAACGTCAGTATGACGATGCCTGTCTCGCTCTGTGCGGCATCGAACGGGACGCTCGACTCGTCGTTCACGCTAGAACATGCCTCTCTGTCCGAGAGCAGCGGTATTACCGTCACTCTGTCCGCCACAGACTTGCTTCCCGAGCTATCGACGGCAGAGACAGTCGTCGACATCGACGAGCAGGCCGTCCACGTCGACGACGGGAACCTCATCGTGACAGTCGGATTCCGTATCGATCCCGCGTCGGCGGCGGCAGCGACCACCACCGACGACTTGGCACCCGACGAGGAGCAGTCTCGTGACGCGAGTGGTGTGGACACTGCGGAAACGGCGGGCGGGAACACGGAAGCGGCGAGTGGGAACAGTGACACGCTGGCCGCCCGACTCCTGGCAGCTCGTGCGGACGACGTGTCAGCCGACAACGTTGCGCTCGACGACGAGCAGTCGCGTGACGGCAGCGACGAGGGCGCAGAAGCGACAGTCGACAGCGGCGATGACGGCCTGACTGCCCGTCTCGCGGCGGTTCGAGCGGACGACGTGCCAGCCTACGAAGACACCAACTACCTCCGGCACCTCTACGAGTCGTGTGGCACGTTCACCGAGATGAGCGACCGCATCGAGATGGACGTCGCCGCGGAGACGGTCCGACGCTACATGATAGAGGCCGACATTCACAGTCCCCGGTCCTACGACACGGCCACTCACGACGCCGACGACGACCCTGACGACACAACCGAGGACCCCGACTCGGTGGCCGACGACTCGGTTACTGGCGACTCGGAGACGGCGTTCGAGAGTGTCGGGTCCGAACCGTCGCCGACCGCCACCGAGGACGTCCCAGAGGAGCAGTTCGTCACGGACGGTATCGGCTTGCCTGAGGGGGTGACCGTCGAAGATATCGTCAACGCTGTCGTCGACGCGACGGCCGTCTACGAGGTCCAGCGCTCGCTCGACCTCGGCCACGGGCAGACTCGTGACCTCCTCAGACAACTGAACCTCCTCGACCTCGTGTTACACCGCATCGACGACCGACCAGACGAGGTTTCGAAGAACGACATCGTCCAGCGAATCCGGCAGTGTAATGCCGGGGCTGCCTGCCCCTCCCACACATAAACAGGTGACCAGTCCCACCCACAAACAAAAGTGGTTCCACGACCATCTTTCTGTCATAAATGTCTCTGAAATCACGCATCTCCGGGGACCAGGAGGGCGTCGAGACGCTCCTCAGGAACGCGCGATTCGAACTGATGCCGTTCGACAGCTTCGACGAGGAAATCGAACACCTTCCGGCGGGCGCGACCATCGCCATAACGACGTCCCCGCAGCTGGGTATCGACAGGACCGTCGAGAAGACCGAGCTGGCCACCGCGGAGGGCTTCGAGGTCGTTCCCCACGTCGCTGCACGGTACGTCGAGGACCGTGACCACCTCGAGGAGATCGCCCGGCGGCTCACCGAGGCCGGCGTCACCGACATCTTCGTCCCCGGTGGCGACCGCGAGGAACCGGTCGGGGAGTTCGAGTCGGCCTACGACCTTCTCGCCACGCTCGATGAGATGGACTACGAGTTCGAGGCGGTCGGCATCACCGGCTACCCCGAGGGCCACGAGTTCCTCGACGAAGAGACGCTCGCGGAGTCCATGCGGAAGAAAGAACCCTACGCGACCTACATCGTCACGCAACTCTGCTACGACCCGGAGGCCGTCCTAGAGTGGATCGAGGACATCCGGGAGCGTGGCGTCGACCTCCCCGTCGAGATCGGTATCCCCGGTGTGATGAAGTACCAGCGGCTGATGCAGATCTCACAGAAGGTCGGCGTCGGTGACTCCGTCAAGTTCCTGAAGAAGACGACCGGTATCCTCGGGTTCGTCAAGCAACTCATCGGCTCCAGAGGGTCCTACGAGCCCGACGACCTCGTCGACGGGTTCGGCCCCTACGTCGACGACGAGGCGTACGGCATCCGTGGCATCCACATCTACACGTTCAATCAGACGCCCGACACCGAGAGCTGGCGCCGTGGGCGCCTCCCGTCCTGATACTATCGGCTGGCGCTCCTGGGATCCGCACGTGGCGATAGACCTCGGCGGGCGTGTTGGATACAGGGGGCATACCGGTTACTGGACTCTCCCCGTCGCCGCCCTTGAACTGCTCTTTCCGGAGAAACAATCGATCGGTGCGTTCAGGGATGTGGTCTCACCCGTCTCCCTGGCCAGTGACTCTCAACCTCGGTACTGGGGAGGTTGAGTGCCCCGCCGTCAAGTGTTCGCTGCAAATGGACGTCGCCAGTCTCCTGTCTGTTCACAGCAGTTCGAAGACGTGAATCGGCCACTCCTCCTCGTAGGACAGGTCGAAGTCCGGGTCGATATCGACTGTCTCGGGATCACGGACTTGGAGTTCGACGCGGTCGCCGATAGAGACGTTCTCGAGCGAAGCGTCGACGCGACCTGTGAGCCGTGCCGAAGAGTCGAGTTCGACCACTGCGACGGTGATTGGCGCCAGGTGGTCGAACGCGGACGGGGGTCGGGTGACCGACGTGTACGAGAGCACCTCGCCGGTCCGGGGCTGCTCCGAGAGCGTGACTGCTCGACTGCCACAGCCGTAACAGGCGGGACGAGGCGGCAGCATATGCGTATCACACTCCGTACAGCGGGCAGCCAGTAACCGTCCCTCAGCTAACGCGTCGAAGAAGCCGGGGAGCGTGAACGGCGAGTCGGCGGTGATGTCTTCCGGTACGAGCGGTCCCGTCGTCGTGGAATCGGTGTCTGTCATCGATGAAGTACTCTCTTGGTCATTGCGCAGTCAGGACGTGGGCCACGGTGTGGGCGTCCGCGACGCCACCTTCGTTGATGAGCAACGCGGTGTCGGCGTCGGCCACCTGCCGTTCACCGGCTCGTCCGGTGAGCTGTTCGTAGGCTTCGACCGCCTGCAACAGCCCGGTCGCCCCGATCGGGTGTCCACGGGCCTTCAGTCCGCCACTGGTGTTGATCTGGACGTCAGTCCAGCCCGCCGACCGGTCCCCGGGATTCTCGACGGTCTCGATGCCGCGGCCCTCGGGGGCGAACTCGGCGGCCTCGGCCAGCAGTGCCTCGCAGACGGTGAAGGCGTCGTGGACTTCCGCGACGTCGATTTCCGCGGCGCTTACGCCGGCCTCCTCGTAGGCGGTCGAGGCAGCGACGTTCGCTCCCTCGACGAACGTCAGGTCACGCTCCGCGACGGCGAGGTTGTTGGCCGCCGAGCCGACGCCGGCCACGCGGACCGCGTCGGGACGGCGCTGCAGGTCGGCCGCCACCTCGTCGTTCGCGACGACGACGGCTGCGGCACCATCGGTAACCGGTGCACAGTCGTACAGTTTCAGCGGGGGAGCGACGTCGGGAGCGTCCATGACCGTCTCGATGTCGACTGCTTGCTGGAACATCGCCCGTGGGTTGGCCACCGCGTTCCCGTGGTTCTTCACGGCGATTCTGGCCAGGTCTCGTTCCGTCGCATCGGTTTCGTGGAGGTATCGCCGTGCGAGCAGGGCGTACGTGGCGGGTGCGGTGATTCCGGACCGCTGTTCTAAAGCCCGCTCGAAAGCGGCACCGAGCGCGTTCGTGGCACCTTCGGTCCCGCTGGCGGTCATCTTCTCGACGCCACAGGCCAGCACTGCGTCGTGGACGCCCGCCCGAACGTCCCGGACTGCGTTCTTGAGCGCGAGCGCACCAGCGGCCGCACACGCTTCGACGCGCTCTGCGGGGACGTTCCGCAGGCCGGCCCATTCGGCCATGAGTGTTCCCTGCATGATCTGATTCTCGTACCGTTCGGACTGGGCTCCGACGTACAGTCCGTCGACGACGTCAGCCGGGTCGGGCAGTCCCTCGAACGCCTCGGCCAGTGCCTTCGAGAACAGGTCGCGGCCGGGTAGGTCTGTCTTGCCCAGCGGCGAGGAACCGACCGCGATGAGATGCGCTGTGGCCATCCCCTGAAAGTCCGCAACTGAGCATAATAATAGTTTCGTCCCGAAGCCCGCAGCGCTCGACGCTGGGCAGCGAGTGGCAGTTCGAAACTCATTTGGTAAGAGTTTTGACATTTTTACGGCGGCAATTGTCGGTGCCGTCTGGTCATCTTGCCGACACCTGTGCAACTCCTGAAGGGAGCAGTCCGTGTCGGCGGAGTGATCGTAAACCGGCATCTCTGGTCCGTGAAACGCCCAGTCTGGAACCTCCCCGAGCCCCGGTCACACTCAGTCTCCGGGCGCGAGTCACAGGGCAACATCGGTGGGTGGGAAATAATTTTACGTTCCACAGACACGTCTTGACATACCATGCACCGATCAATGACGACGCTCGACTTCCTCGACAGGGGCGTCGACGTCTACGGCGACGCCGTCGGGGTAATCGGCCACGACGGCACCGAGTATACCTACGCCGAGTTCGGCGAGCGAGTCGACCGAGCGGCGGCGGCGCTTTCGAATATCGGCATCGAGGAGGGCGACCGCGTGGCGCTGCTCGCGCCCAATACGCACTGGTTTCTGGAGACGCTGTATGCGATCAACGTCCTCGGGGCCATCTCGGTCCCGCTCAACTATCGGCTCATCGCCGAGGACTACGAGTACATCCTCGACGACTGCGGGGCCCGGGCGGTCGTCGCCGACCACGAGTACGCCGAGAAGGTCGAGGCCGTCCGCAGCCGGGTCCCCGCCACGGCGTTCGTCGCCAACCCGGCCGACCGCGTCGACGGCGACTGGCGCAACTACGAGTCGCTCCTGGCGGAAGCCGACCCCGGCGAGGTCGAGCGCCCCGACGTCTCCGAGGACGACCCCGCGACGATCAACTACACGAGCGGGACGACCGGTGACCCAAAGGGCGTGGTCCGGACCCACCGCACCGAACACTACCACGCGCTGATTACCGCCCATCACACCGAAGTCAGCGACGACGACGCCTACCTCTGGACGCTCCCGATGTTCCACGTCAACGGATGGGGCTATCCCTACGTCATCACCGGTGTCGGCGGGACACACGTCTGCCAGCGCCACTTCGACAGCGAGGACGCCTTCGAGCGCATCCACGCCCACGACGTGACCTACCTCTGTGGCGCGCCGACGGTCCTCGACCAGATGGTCGACCACTACCAAGACCACGACGTCGCGGCGACCGGTGACAAGCCGGTCAGAATCGCGACCGCGGCCAGCCCACCGCCCGAGGCCACCATCCGGACCGTGGAGGACGAACTCGGCTGGAATATTCTGCACGTCTACGGCCTGACCGAGACAGGCCCGTTAATCACGACGAGCAACTCACCGCGCCGGATCGAGAGCGAAGGTCGCTTCGCGATCAAGACCCGCCAGGGCCACGCCATGCTCGGGACCGAACTGCGTGTCGTCGACGAGGGCGGCGAGGACGTCCCACCCGACGACGAGACGATGGGCGAGATTGTCGTCCGCGGCAACCAGATCATGGACCGCTACTGGAACAAGCCCGAGCAGACCCGCGAGGCCTTTACTAGCCGGGTCGACGGGTGGTTCCACACAGGCGACTTCGCCACTATCGACGAACGCGGGATGATTTCGATCAAGGACCGCAAGAAGGACGTCATCATCAGCGGCGGCGAGAACATCTCCAGTGTGGATGTCGAGGACGCCCTCTACGACCACCCCGACATCCAGCGCGTTGCCGTGATCGGCGTCCCCCACGAGAAGTGGGGTGAGACACCCAAAGCGATCGTTGTGCCCGCTGGCGGCGCTGCCCTCACCGAGGAAGGTGTCATCGAGTTCGCCCGCGACAACCTCGCACACTTCAAATGCCCGACTGTCGTCGAGTTTGTCGAGGACCTCCCCGAGACCTCCACGGGCAAGATTCGGAAGGTCGAACTCCGGGAGTCCCACGCCGAACCCGTCGGGTGAGTCCGTCCGTTCCCACGCTTTCGTTGTCAGAGTGGGTCGTAGCCGAGGACCTCGGTCGACCTCTGTCGAGATAGTGCCACGCGTCGCGGTAACACAGTCCCGCTGTAGTGAGTCTTCCAATAGAACGGTTCAGTGGGAGAATAGAGAGACTGCATCTGGAAAGGGTCTGCATCGAGACGGCTAGTCTCACCTATTGAGCGTGTCTCGGTCACGACACGCTCCCTGTCACGCTGACGGAGACACAAACGCGCAGTAATTCGATATCGATGTCGTTCTCTTGACCGGATTGTTCTGTAGCTTAATCGTATAACCGACTTATATCGACTTCAGCAGATTGCACGCATTTCTGCCTTCGTCCTGCGATAGCCAGCACTCGAACAATCAGAACCTGGAGGTGCTGTTAGTCATCGCCGGGTGAGGCTTCGCCGTCGTCGGCTCTGGTTACGACGACGCCGTCGTCCTCGACCACGACGGTGCTACGGTCGTCGAGCCGTTCCATCCACTCGGCGAACGCCTCGGACTCCATGATTCGGAGTTCGTTCGACAGCCCCACGTAGACCGTGTAACACATCAACAGCAGGACGAAAGTAAGGGGAAGCCCGGCGGTGATCGAGGCGGTCTGGAGCGCCTCCAGTCCCCCGCCGATCAGCAGGACGGCGGCGATGACACCCTCGATAACCGCCCAGAATATCCGCTGGGCGGCCGGCACGTCGTGTTTCCCCCCGGACGTCAGATGGTCGATCACGAGCGACCCCGAATCCGAGGAGGTGACGAAGAAGGTGACCACGAGGACGACCGCCAGCAGCGACAACGGGGCCGCAAGCGGATAGAACGAGAACATCTCGTAGATGGCGGTCGCGACATCGGCGTTCACCGCGGCGACGAGCGACCCGCTCGTCTCCAGTTCGACGAACAGCGCCGCCCCGCCGAACGTGGCCATCCAGAAGAAGGAAAACAGCGTCGGCACGAGGAGGACGCCGAGCACGAACTCCCGGACGGTCCTCCCTTTGGAGATGCGGGCGATGAACATGCCAACGAACGGCGACCAGGAGATCCACCACCCCCAGTAGAAGATCGTCCAGCCGCTCTGCCAGGTGTTCCCGCCGCCGGTCTGGCTCCAGAACGACAACTCCGGCAGGACGCCGATATAGGTGCCGAGACTCGTGACGAAATTGGTGAGAACGTACAGGGTCGGGCCGACGATGAGCATCGCTCCCAGGAGTGTCAGCATGAGATAGACGTTGAACTCGCTGAGTCGCCGCACGCCGCCGTCGAGCCCAGCGGCCACCGACAGCGTCGCGATGGCCGTGATGATCCCGATCAGTACCACCTGAATCCATATCGATTGCGGGACGGTCGTCGAGAGGAACTGCCCCGAGAGCGTCGTGAGGCCCGCGTTGATCTGCTGGACGCCGATACCGAGCGACGTCGACAGTCCGAACAGCGTCGCGATGACCGAGAGGATGTCGATGACGTGGCCCGGCCAACCGTAGATGCGCTCGCCCAGCAGGGGCCAGAATATCGATCGGAAGGTAAGCGGCAGGCCGCGGTTGAACGAGAAGAACGCCAGGCCCAGACCGACGAGGCCGTAGACGGCCCACGGGTGGATGCCCCAGTGGAAGAACGTGGTCGCCATCGCGGCCCCGCTGGCCGCGGCGCTCCCATCCTGAACGCCGTCGAAGAAGGGCGGCACGGACCCGAAATGAAAGATCGGTTCGGCCACGCTGAAGAACATGAGCCCGATGCCCATGCCGGCGCTGAACAGCATCGCGACCCAGGAGAAGTCGGTGAACTCCTTTTCGGCCTCGACGCCCCCGAGCCGGACCGACCCGTACTTACCGAGTGCGAAGTACAGAATGACGACGATGAAGACGTTCACCGAGAGGATGTAGAACCAGCCTGCGACAGCGGAAATCCCAGCCTGAATCGCGCTGAACGCTCCCGCGGCCTGCGACCGAAAGACCAGTGTGACCGCGATGAAGAGCGCGATTATCAGACAGGAGATAGGGAACACCCGCGAATGGACGTCGAATCCGAAGGCCTGGACGTTCCTGTCCCCGGTTTCACGGTCGGTATCCGGGTGGAACAGTTCGACCTGGAGCCCTTCTGATGTCTCCCCGACCACTTCGTCGTCGTCACCCACGGACATCGACCCGTTCCTCCGGAGCAAATTGGCCCCCAGAACAGCCTCGTCTCTCCGTGTCGCAGCGACTGCAGACTCCGTCCCCGATGTCGAGCGTCGCCGACAGCTCTGAACGGCTACTCGTGCTGGCTAGGTGCGCCGGGAGCTGTTTGCTAACGTTTGCCATAGTCAATATTGTTAGCAAATTGTCAATAGTCTTTCGCTGAGCGACGCTATCCGAATCGCCGGTGTACCGCGCCGCGGGACGAGATTCGAACGAGGAGAACTGACTAGGTATCGGTTTAAGAATGACGAATACTCGTGTGGCCCTGCTGAATACGAGAGACGTATTCAGCAGTCGATTTGCATCAACCACTGAACATGTCGACTGAGTCTGCGGGCTGTCTCACTACGGACGAATTCTGGGCCCGGAGGGACCGACACAACATGTCGGATATTCTAAATGTTATGCCGGCGGCCAAATTATTCTGTCTCCGCTCCGGGCTATAGCGTATGACGTACGAGCGTATCCGCGAGGTCGACCAGGCGATCGCCGACGCACTCGAAGGCGAGCGAGCGCGACAGAACGACACGCTGGCGATGATTGCGAGCGAGAACCACGTCTCTGAGGCCGTCATGGAGGCCCAGAGTTCCGAACTCACCAACAAGTACGCCGAGGGCTACCCCGGCGAGCGCTACTACGGTGGCTGTGAGTACGCCGACGCGGTCGAACGTGTCGCCATCGAGCGTGCGACCGAGTTGTGGGGCGCCGAGCACGTCAACGTCCAACCCCACTCGGGCTCACAGGCCAACATGAGTGTCTACCTGGCGATGCTGGAGCCGGGCGACAAGATTCTCTCGCTGGACCTGACCCACGGCGGCCACCTCTCGCACGGTCACCCCGCGAACTTCGCGGGCCAGGTGTACAAGGTCGAACAGTACGAGGTCGACCCGGAGACCGGCTACGTCAACTACGAGGAGCTGCGCGAGCACGCCGAGGAATACGAGCCCGATATTATCGTCTCGGGCTACTCCGCGTACCCCCGGGAAGTCGATTTCGAGCGCATTCAGGACGCGGCCGACGCCGCCGGCGCCTACCACCTCGCGGACATCGCACACATCACCGGGCTGGTGGCAGCGGGCGTCCACGAATCGCCGGTCGGTGTCGCGGACTTCGTCACCGGTTCGACGCACAAGACCATCCGCGCTGGCCGCGGCGGCATCATCATGTGTGACGACGAGCACGCAGACGACATCGACTCGGCCGTCTTCCCCGGGGCGCAGGGCGGGCCGCTGATGCACAACGTCGCCGGCAAGGCCGTCGGCTTCGGCGAGGCACTCGCCCCCGAGTTCGAGGCGTACGCCCGGCAGACCGTCGACAACGCCGTCGCGCTCGGTGACCGGCTCACGGAGCACGGTCTCAACCTCGTCTCGGGCGGCACCGACAGCCACCTCGTGCTCGTCGACCTCCGGCCATCCCACCCCGACACCACCGGGAAGGACGTCGAGGAGGGGCTCGAAGCGGCGGGCATCGTCCTCAACGCCAACACCGTCCCCGGCGAGACCCGCTCGGCGTTCAACCCTTCCGGCATCCGCGCCGGCACGCCGGCACTCACGACGCGTGGCTTCGACGAGGACGCCTGTCGCGAGGTCGCCGACTGCATCTACGAGGTCGTCGAAGCGCCCCACGACGAGGCCGTCATCGAGGCCGTCAGCGACCGCGTCGACGAGCTCACCGACGAGTACACCCTCTACGAGTGACGGACGCCACTGGCGTTCGGCGGTCCCGTTCTCGTCGCTGGCCGACTCACACTCTCTGACGGCGTGCGCAGGGACGTCCCCGGAACTCCGCGGCTGTCCCCACAGCCGGAGTGCCCGGTAGCACCGCTCCGAGCGCAGGTCCGCAGCGGCGGAAATAAACGGCAGAAGTGAAATGAGTGGCCGAGGGCGCTATCAGTCGTCGCTGCTGCTCTCAGCTTCCTGACGAGCGTTGAGCTTCGCCTGCTCGCGGGCGCTCGGATTGACCGACTCCTTGAACGGCACCTTCGCGACGGTCGCGAACACCGGCTCACCTTCCTCTTCGGCGTACTCGTCGGGGAGGTGGACCTGAAACTCAAGGTCGAGTTCTTCCTCGTAGATCTCGTCGTTGAGCGGCGTGTCCGTCACTTCCTGAAATTTGTCGGCCGGGACGAAGCCCATGCCGATGTTGGTCTCGAGGTCGGGGTTCCACCACGGCGAGGTGAGGTAGCCACACTCCTCGCCCGTATCGGGGTCGGAGATGAGCCAGAAGTCCGGCGCGTAGTCCCGAATCGGCTCGCCGGCCATCTTCAGGCCGATGAGCTTGCGCTCGAACGGGTACTCGCCGTTCTCGATCTGCGCTTGCTGCTCCTCGAGCGTTTCCTTGCCGATGTAGTCGGCGTCCTTGTCGTCGGGCACCTGGTACCCGAGGTTGACCTGGAACGGGGAGGTCTCGTGGTCGAGGTCCTGCCCCCAGGACATGATGCCGGCGGCGATGCGGCGGTGGTGACCCGGCGCGATCTGGCGGCCGCCATGGTCCTTGACGCTCGCCATGACTGGATCCCAGACGCGCTCGGCGTACTTCGAGGCCTCCTTGACGTAGATCTCGAAGCCCTCCTCACCGGAGAAGCCGGTCTGGCTGAGGAGCACTTCGACGCCGTCGATCTCCGCCTCCATCAGGCCGTAGTAGGGGATGTCTTTGACCTTCTCGCCGACGACGTCGACCATCACGTCCAGCGCCTTCGGGCCCTGAATCTGCATCGGCGCGACGTCGATTTCGTCGATTTCGACGTCGAAGTCGTTGTCGACGTTGACACCCTGGAGCCACTGCATCAGCGTCGAGTCGGATATGGAGAACCAGAACTCGTCTTCCTCGGGGCGCAGTAGGACTGGGTCGTTGAGTACGCCGCCGTCCTCGTTGCAGAGGATGACGTACTTCCCGTCCATCGCGTCCATGCCCGTCACGTCGCGAGTGACGACGTAGTTCGTCAGCGCCTCCGCGTCGGGACCCTTCACGCGGATCTGGCGCTCGACGGCGACGTCCCAGAGCGTGACGTCGTTGGTCAGCGCATCGTACTCCTTCATCACGCCGCCGTCCTCCTCCTCGATGAGGCCGCGAGGGTGATACAGTCGGTTGTAGACGGTGGCGCGCCACGCGCCCTCCTCGTTGAACGACTTGTGGAAGAACGGTGACTTTCGGACGCGGGTCGAGACGAGCATCTCGATGCCCGGATCGCCGGTCTGGCGCAGATTGCGGGGGACCGTCCGATCAGACTGATCGATACTGGGGTGGTTGGGGTGTTCCTCGTTCCCTGACATGCTTGTGGAAAATCTCATCAAACGTTAATAAATGATAGCCAGGATAACTACCACCATTCTTTACAGGGTCGAAAAGTGATTCAGCGAGGCCACGATTAGTACCTGCTTAGTCCGAGATTCTGACGTACCTGACGATGTCGAACAGGTCGTGCCGCTCGCGCTCGACCACCTGCCACCGGTCCCAGTCTACGGTCGGGAAAGTAGTGTCGCCCTCGTAGGGTTCGTCAAGTTCCGTCAGGATGAGTTCGTCGGCCTCGGGGAGGAACTGGCGGTAGACCGACCCGCCACCGACGACGAAGGCGGTGTCCGCGTCGTGTGCCCGGACCGTCTCCAGCGCCTCCGACAGGGAGGAGACAGGGGTCACGGTGTCGGGTAGACGCTCCGGTCGACTGGTCAGCACGATACTCTGCCGGTCCGGGAGTGGGCCGCCGAGGTCCGCCGCGATGGATTCGAAGGTCCGCCGTCCCATGACGACTGGGTGGCCGACAGTCGTCTCCCGGAAGTGCGCGAGGTCTTCGGGATAGTGCCACGGCATCTCCTGATCGGCACCGATGACCCCGTTTGCAGCGACGGCAGCCACGAGCGAGAGTCCCATCACGTAGTGGGTGGACGCTCGCTCTGTGTCAGTCTTTCGTCGCCCTCTGGACAGCGCGCCGAGCAGTTGGGGACCATCGACAGGCGCACGACGAATCGTGACTCCCCGCTCACGGACGGCCTGAATCGGTACAATCAGCATACTGTCCCGCGAAAATGCCCCATAGAGCTGCAAGAGGTGCTAGAGTGAACGTAACCGACTGAGCTACGAGCGACATACTCCTGAGTGATTGTTATACTGAAATAAGTTGGAGGAGAAAAACCCAAAAACGTGATTGTCACGATTATTCTTGTCTGATAACGGTGGGACTGGCACGAATTCGGTCTGTTTATTCGCATTCGCGCGCTAGGGGATGTATGAACATCGCCTCGAAAACACCCGGCCCCGACGCCGCCCACGCTTTTCGGCTCGGTCTCCGTGCGGGTGCGATCTTCGGCGTCGCGCTGATTGGGACACTCTACTGGTTCGGTATCATCGAGCCGTTGCTAGCCGGATACGCACTCTTGCTTCTGTTTCCGGTGTATCTCGTCTTCGTCGCTGCTGCCCTCAGCGTCTGGCTCGGGTACAATAAGGACGCTACTGCGCTCCGGCCAGTGTACAAACGGAACTGAGAGACCCACTAACTGGAACAGAGCCGTCCAGCGGTGTTGCACATGCTGATGGTAACTACGCCCACCGTCAGAACCGCGTGTTCGCCCTCGGCTACGCCGCAATCGTGAGCCTCACTCGTCGTCGACTTCGGCGATAGTCGCCGCGATGAGGTTTCGCATCCCGCGGCGGAGTCGGCCGCTCATCGCCGTCGAGGAGAGGCCCATCGCCGAGGCAACCCCGTCGAGTGATATCTCGCGTGGCTCCCCGAAGTACCCCTCCTCGTATGCCGTCCGTAGCGCCGCGGTCTGTTCGTCGGTCAGTCCGTAGGATTCCCCGGCCTCCGTGTCGTCGTTTCCGTATATCTCGATAATGTCGAACGAGATGTCGTTCTCCCTGGCGAACTCCCAGATCTCGCTGAGTGCCTCCCGTTCCGGAAGTAGCAACCGGACGAGCCAGCCGTTGCCTTTCGTCTCCGTGTCGGCAAGGAACCCATTGACATCAGTAACGACAGTGCTGATGAGCAGGGTCTCCGGCGTGTGTGCGATGTAGTAGATACCGGTACCGTCTGACCAGTCGACGAGTTCGTACCCATCGACAGTCGGGTCTTCAGCGAGTCGTGCTTCGAGTTCTTCCCGGTCGTCGTACTTGATGAGGAACGGGAAGTTCGTCGCGCCCGGTGCAGTCGTGCCCTGCGTGATGACACGGATGTCGATGTTATCTAACGTCCGCAGTGTTGGAACGAGTGCAAGCCGTTCGTGTTCGATGTGTATTGTCGCTGTAACGGACATTGATAAATGCGCGGTCGGGCGTCGATCGCCGCCCGCCTGGTTCTTAGTCGGAGTAGACCCCGCCCGTACAATAGTGTTTACGTATCTTGGTCCACCGCTGTCCTGTGATGTCGGGCCTCTTCGCTGGAGCTGGAGCGGTGTTTCGTTGAGCGTGAAACTGAACGAGAAAATTTCGTGATGCTCTATGTCAGGTATTGCCTACCTCAGTGGAAGTAGAGACTGTATTGGTCTGGATGTTGTGCAGTGAGAGCGGACACCCGAGCGACCGATGAAGTTCGGTACTCAGAGACACGTGGCTGAAGTACCACTTTCGGATACAACCCCTATAATTGATAATTTGGGGCCAAATACTCGTGTTAAGCCGTCTATGATTGGGTGCAGAGGACCGATTTACAGCCAGTCAGCGGGAGGGCACCGAGTCAGGTCACGGTCAACGAGACGGTGATTCGAATCAACGACCAGCAGTTCTGGCTGTACGCTGTCGCGAATCCATAGACGAACGAGATTCTCCATCTGCGACTGTTTTCGAACACTAGAACTGCTCTCACCGAAATATCTCTCAGAGAACTGTGGCAAGAACACGACGACGAAACCCCCGTAGTTCTCCTAGATAGCGCGAAACACCTCCATGCTGCAGTTCAACGAGCGAGGCTCGATGCCAGACAGAACGACACGGAAATCGGAACGCTGTTCAACGTATACTTCGAGAGGTAAGACAGCTAAGTTTATGATTTTCAAACTGTTTGAGCCACGTCGAGCTGATGGGAAAGTCACAGTTCCGGGACGATGACGCACCGGAGTCAAACTGCAAATAGCCAATTCTCAATTAGCCAATTCTCAATTAGTCTATTCGAGTGTTTTATTTGAGTGGACGCTGATTAGAGGGTATGGAACAGTTCGTTGATCGGGCGGAGGAACTCAGTCGACTCCGAGGCTGTTATGAGTCGGATGAAGGCGATATGGTCGTTATTTTCGGTCGTCGTCGCCTCGGGAAGACCGAGCTCGTCCGCGAGTCGCTCGAGGACCGTGAGGACGTCGTCCTGTACCAGGCAACCGAAACGACCCAGCAGATTCAGCTCGATGCCTTCGTAGACGTAGCAGCAGAGTCATTTCCGGGAATCGAACGGATCGCAACCGAGTGGGAGTCACTACTCGGGTATCTCGGTGACCAGGATGCAGTCGTCGTCTTGGACGAATTCCCGTATCTGATCGACGCCGACGAGAGTCTTCCATCGGTAATCCAGCGACTGTGGGATCAGGAGTTGCGCGAAACGGGTGTGACACTCGTGCTTGTCGGGTCGTCGATCAGTATGATGGAAGAGGCGACGCTCCTCGGGAACAGTCCGCTGTACGGGCGGTTCACCGAGAAGATCGATCTTCGACAACTCGATTTCGCCGCCGCACAAACGTTCTTCCCCGAGAGCTACACCCCTGAACAGTTGTTTCTCGCGTGGGGTGTGTTCGGCGGGACACCGTACTATCTCGACGGCGTCGATTTCGACGAGGACCTCGGAACGGTCATCCGGCAATCACTGCTGTCACGGCAGGGATTCCTGCACGACGAACCGGAGTACGTGCTCCGCACTGAACTGACGGAGCCAAACCGATACTTTGCTATCCTGAAAGCAATCGCGGCCGGGAACACCACATCGAACGAGATCGCGCAAACGGTCGGAATCGATGGCAAGCAGATTTTCACGTACACACAGAAACTGGAGCGACTGCGGCTGGTCGAACGGGAGGTGCCGGTGACGGAAGACAAGACAAAATCACGACGGGGTCGGTATCGGATTCTCGATCCCTTGTTTCGGTTTTGGTTTCGGTTCGTCTACGGGAACGAAGATCGGTACGAGCGGTTGGGTGCCGACGCCTACGAAGCAGTCATCGAACCAGAGATCGCAGACTTCGTGATCCCAGCGTTCGAAAATCGCTGTCAAGATATTCTGCCCGAACTCTATACTGATGAATTATTCACCGACATCGGTCGCTGGTGGTACAACGAACACGAAGTGGATGTCGTCGGGCTCACCGCAGATGGAACGATGGTAACAGGAGAATGTAAGTTCACGTCTGCGCCACTCGATTACAGTGCGCTCGCCTCACTCGAAACCCATACAGATGAGATCCGATGGTCACCCGAGGGGACGGACGTCTCACACGAGTATGCACTCTTCGCCCGAAACGGGTTCACACAGTCTGTTCGTGATGCGGCGACTGATCAAGATAATCTTCGGTTGTTCGACCTCGAACAGATCGTTGACCCGGAATCGCACTAGCCGTATCAGGGTCTGTGGATGCGACAGATTGAGTCCCTCTGAACGAGAGTAGCACTCCTATCGGACCAGCTGCAGTAACTGGGTGGCTCAGAACACCCATACCCGGTACTCCCTCATTTCACTGATTGCTGTCGACGTGCGCTAGATCTGGATCCACACACACCACTGTTTCCGGAGCTATCGAACGATAGAGTAGGGGAGACCAACAGGAACCGGCACCGTTTACGGAGAACTGCGAACTGCAACGATATCAAAAATCCAGCTGATTAGAATTTTCAACAGCTAACAGTTTCGGTTTAGTATCCTATAGGTTCGGTTAACCATCTGTATATATAAAATATTTATCATATCTAGTTAGGGTAAAGTTGCTACCCTACACTCGTTTCCAATAGCTTCGGAAACAGTGGAGTGACTGTGTTATATAAAATAGGTAGCTCCGGAAGTGGTGGTGTGGTTTTTATTTATAAAAGCGCTAGCTTCGGACGCTTCGGAAGCGCTGAGGACAACAATCTCCTCCAAGCGAATCCCTCCAGTTACTGAACGCTGAATCGGTTTCTGCTCGCTGAGTGTTCTCGACGAGGAAACTGACCAGAAAGCTCCGGAAATGGTGGTGTGGTTCCGTTCCAGCAGGCAAAGGGTATCGTGTTCGTTCACGGGTTGTCCAGTTACGACCGATTACGGGTACACCGGAATCGTTTCTTCATGGGTTGTAGCGGAATATGCAATTCGAGAAATACTTGAGATGGGTGTGCTAGGAATCGTCTTCGGCTACGCTGGATCGACTGGGGCGACATACTGACTCCTGACTTTCTGACCTTCTCGCCACTGCAGATAGTAGTAGTCACGTTCGTTGATGGTCTTGATTGTCAGCGTCCCCTTCGATGCAGCTATGTCGGCCTTCTTACGCGCTGTTTCGAGGTTGTCTTCCCAGAGTTCCTCGTCGTCCCACTCGTCTGGTGTTTCGACCGAGTCGGCGCTGGTGTCCGTAGGGTCTGTCTCATCGAGGACCGAAAGCAGTGTTTCCACCTGTTCAATAGCATCCCGCCGATGCTGCTCTATAGCGGACTCACCGCTTCCAGATGACTCCATCGTACGGAGCTGTTCGAGTGCCTCGACTGCGTGGTCCCGGTCGCTCATGCATTAACCAACAGAGTTGCAAGTCCTTCCATTTGTTGGTTAATCAGATTCGCTCCTCTCTGTCGAACCTTTAGGACGACGTACTAACACAGAACAACGATATCCACCTGCTGTCGGTTATCGGGGCGACTCGGGAGTGAACAGAAAAAAGTAGTCCGTCGGCGAACCGCGTATCGCAACGACTGTGCTCGATAGGTGTTCATTCCATTGTTCACGACTTTGGAAAGGCGATTTCCGGACAACGACTTCTCGACCACTAATCGCCGAGCACGGACACTCTCGCGTGGGGACCAGGCGGCCGCTATCGAACCGGACACCCTGAACATCGTGGCTCTCGCCGACCGCCACACCCTCGTGCCGTCGTCACCGAAGCACTGTAAAATGAGGCTGTTCGCGCCGCTCAGACCGCCGATTCGGTGCGATTTTCGATGAACTGTTTGAGGTCTCCCACCGTCGCACCCGAGAACGTCTCTGGCTGTTCGTCCGAGATACTGATGCCCATCTCCATGCCGACGAGTTCCACGATCTCGACCATCGACAGCGAGTCCACGGCGAGCCTTGCCGATTCGGACTTGCTCTAAAAAATGGCAGTGTTGTGCGTTCAGGGAGTCACATTCGTCAGTCGATGCCGAGTCCGGCACACTTCGATTCCGGTTACAGGTACTGGGCACCACCCTCGTATGCCCGCGAGTAGGCGTCGTTCATCGAGAGTCGCCGGTACTCCTCGGAGAGTATCTCGAGCCCCCACGGCCCATCGAACCCGGTGCTCTTGACCGCGTCGATGAACCCCTGGATATCGAACTCGCCCTCGCCGGGGATTTTCCTGAGGTTGACCGTCTCCTCCATGAAGCCCATCTCGGTGTCGACGTACCCGTCGTTGAATTCGATTGCGGTGATATCGTCGGAGTCCAGATTGCCGATATCCTCGTACGAGATACCCATCTTCACCATGTGCCAGATGTCCAGGAACAGCCCCCCGTTGTCAGCTTTCTCGACGATTGCGAGCGCATCGTCCAGGGTGTCCACGTTGGGGTCTGCGGGGAAGAGCTCGAATCCGACAGCAGTGTCCGTCTCTTCGAAGTCGCCAGCGATGTCGTCGAACGTCTCCTTCAACTGTTCTGTGGGGATGGTGTACCCGCTGAGATTCCCGACTTTGATGTGCTTCGCGTCGAGAATATCCGCGGCCATCAACAGCAGTTCACGGACCTCTTGTTCTTGCGCTCTCCGTGGGTCGCCCTCCTCGTGCACCCATTCGGTCAGGAACTCGAGTTCGACGGTATCGATGCCGTTCTCGGTGAACACCGTGTTCAACCGCTCTAGGGCCGCCTCTCTGTCTCCCTCCTCGCCGAACTCGACGTCCAGAACGTGCATGAGGTCGTCCTGATGCAGTCCGATGGCGTCGAACCCCGCTTTCGACAGATTCGCTGCCCGACTCTCCATACTCCACGAACTCCACGCCCGGTGGCCGTGTGCGCCGGGGAACGGGTCGACGTCCCCGGGGTGGGTCCAGCAATTCGCCAGTAGATTCGGATCGTTGGCTGACATTGTCGTATTTGTTTCGCTCGTCAGGTGGTCGTCGGTCCTCTTGGACCGAACTTCGCTCGGTTATTTTGTCAGTGCTACTGCATATCATAGTGACACTTTCACATATCTTAAACATACCGTCGACGCCAACTGTCTCGCTATCCGGAAAGACGGATTTGGTCTCAGGCACAGCAGATTGGCCCTACTGCTTCCTTGTGATGATTTCTGTACCAGTGGAGTGAGACACTGCTGTAACTGCAACCTTCAATACGCGTACACGTGTGCCGGGGAGTGCAAACAGTATCGTTCGAGGAGTGTTGAACTCCGCGTGGGCGACTCTTCCTCTCTGAGAACCGGTTCAGCAAACAATTCTCCGTTCCTGTACGATAATCGAACCAGCGGCCCGCTCGCACAGGATAGGAACCCGACCTCTTCAGGTACTTGTATGCTTAGACAGTAAGTGTCAACTCTCCCCCACGATTAAATACTAGAAACCCCAACATATATATCGCACAATTATGGTGCCTGTTAACGACCTACAAGAAATGTACCGTGACATGGTGACAGCCCGTCACTATGAAGAGCGGTTGCAAGAGGAGTACCTGGAGGGGAAACAGCCGGCGTTCGACATTTCGGCGGGACCAATTCCCGGGGAGTTGCACCTGTCGGCCGGTCAAGAGGCGGCCGGTGCTGGCGTATGTCAGCACCTCCGAGACGACGACACGGTGACAGCACCCCACCGCCCACACCACGTCGCCATCGCGAAAGGAGTCGACCTCAAGCGGATGACCGCCGAAATTTTCGGCCGCGAGACTGGCCTCGGCAAGGGCAAGGGCGGACACATGCACCTGTTCGACCCCGACGTGAACTTCGCCTGCAGTGGCATCATCGCGGAGGGCTGTCCCCCCGCGGCAGGCGCTGGCCTGGCTGCCAAGAAGCGCAACACCGACAGCGTCGGCGTTGCCTTCCTCGGCGAGGGCGCCATCGCCCAGGGAGCGTTCCTCGAATCGCTGAACTTCGCCGCCGCTCACGACCTGCCCGTCGTCTTCGTCATCGAGGACAACGATTGGGCCATCAGCATGCCCAAAGAACGGGTCATCGACGTCGAGGACGGCGCCAAGCGCGCCGATGGATTCGATATGCCCGGCGTTCGCGTCGACCAGGACGACGCCGCCGCCATCTACGAGGCCGCCGACGAGGCCATCGGACGGGCGCGCGACCGCAACGGCCCGACGGTCATGGAGGTCCAGGTCCACCGCCGGATGGGACATTTCATGGGCGACCCCGAGAGCTACCGCACCGGAGAGGACCAGGAGGCCGCCCAGGGGCGCGACTCCATTGTGCGCCTGGAAGAAGACCTGCGTGCCCACGGCATCGACGACGAGACCATCGACGACCTCCGCGACGAGGCCCACGAACGCGTCGAGGAGGCCATCGAGTGGGCCAAAGAGCAGCCGGAACCAGAGCCGGAGGACGCGTACGAGGACATGTGGGTGAACCCGCCCAGTGGTGTGACAGACAGCGAACCCGACTACGACCTCGCTGGAGGTGACGACTAATGTCTCAACAAACCCAGAAAGTCGAGCGCGATCTGACGATGAGCAGAGCGATGGTCGAAGCCATCGCCGAGGAGATGCGGGACAACGAGGAGGTCTTCTACATGGGTGAAGACGTCGCCGACTACGGCGGCATCTTCGACTCCACGGAGGGTCTGCGAGAGGAGTTTGGCTACGACCGCGTGATGGACGTGCCCATCAGCGAGACGGCCTACCTCGGTGCGGCGGTCGGTGCCGCCCAGGCGGGGATGCGTCCTATCGCGGAGCTGATGTTCGTCGACTTCTTCGGCGTCGCGATGGACCAGATCTACAACCAGATGGCCAAGAACACCTACATGAGCGGCGGGAACGTCTCCGTGCCGATGGTGCTGACCGCCGCCGTGGGGGGCACCTACAACGACGCCGCCCAGCACTCCCAGACGCTCTATGGGACCTTCGCCCACGTCCCCGGCATGAAAGTGGTCGTCCCGTCGACGGCCTACGACGCCAAGGGGCTGATGCACAACGCCATCCGGGACGACGACCCCGTCGTCTACATGTTCCACAAGCGTCTGATGGGCATCGGCTGGCTCCCCGCCCCCGACGGGCCGAAAACACCCGTCCCGAAGGAGGACTACACTATCCCATTCGGCAGCGCTGACGTGAAACGAGAGGGCGAAGACGCGACCATCGTCACGCTTGGCCTCCACGTCCACCGAGCACTCGAGGCCGCCGAGTCACTGGCCGAGGACGGCATCAGCGCCGAGGTGATCGACCTGCGCTCGCTCGTCCCGCTGGACACCGAGACCATCGTCGACTCGGTCGAGAAGACGGGCAAATTAGTCGTCGTCGACGAGGACTACCGCTCCTACGGTGTGACGGGCGAGATCGTCGCCAGTGTGGCCGACGAGTCGCTTGCGGCGCTCGACTCCGTCGAGCGGGTCGCCCTGCCGGACGTGCCAATCCCCTACTCGCGGCCGATGGAGCAGGAGGTCGTCCCGGACGCCGACGACATCGCCGCCGCTGTCGAACGAACGCAAGAATGAGCGGGGACACTGACCGCGTCGAAGTAACACTGGATAAATGGCCGGACGACGCCGACAGCGACGAAGGCGTCGTCGTCAACTGGTTTGCGCGGGAGGGCGCCGACGTCGAGGCGGAAGAGAGCCTGTGTGAGGTCCAGATCGAGAAGGTAAGCGTCGACGTGCTCGCCCCCACGGACGGCACGCTCGCGGAGATCGTCTGCGGCGAGGACGACGAGTTCGAACGCGGGGACACCCTCGCGTGGGTAGAACCATGAGCGACGAACCCGCCGAACGGACGGTCCGAGAGGAGCGGTCGCTGACGCCGATGCGAAAGACCATCGCCAATCGCCTCCAGGAGAGCTACCAGGAGGCCGTCCACGTGACGCTCAACCGGGACATCGACGCGGAGGAACTGCTGGCTGCCGCCGACACCGCCGCCGAGACCGACGAGGGCGTCGACCCGAAAGTAACCGACGTCATCCTCTGTGCGCTCTCGGACACGCTGGCGGCCCACCCGTCGTTCAACGCGACCTTCGAAGACGGGACCCACCGCCTCTACGAAGAGCAAAACGTCGGCCTCGCAATCGCCATCGAGGACGGACTCGTCACGCCGGTCATGGCGGACATCGGGTCGAAGTCGTTGGGAGAGATAGCGAACGAACGACGGCGACTGACCCGGAACGTACAGGACGGCGACTACACCATGAGTACGTTCAAGGGCGGGACGTTCACGATGTCGAACCTTGGGACGCTCGGTACCGACTCGTTCAACCCGGTCATCAACCCGGGGGAAATCGGTCTCCTCGGGCTGGGTCGCATCAGCGAACCAGCCGTCGCGGTCGACGCCGACGTGACCTTCCGCCGGGAGATGACGGCGAGCCTGAGCTTCGACCACAGAGTCGTCGACGGCGCCGATGCCGCCCGCTTCCTCGGAACGCTGGCCGAGAACCTCGAGGACGCAAAACAATACGTCTAGTCGACGAAGGCTCCCTCGGCATCGTGACGACGTTCCTCGCCTTTGTGCCCCGCCCCGGACGACAATTCACCGCGAGCGACCGCAGAAAACTGTCAATTTTGGAATGGATTGAAGTTGGTCTCGTCCCTCGTTAGCATATGGTTGCCGGAGATATCTCCAGCGAAACGGAACTGCTCGTCATCGGCGGCGGCCCGGGCGGCTACGTCGCAGCTATCCGCGCCGCACAACTGGACGTCGACGTGACGCTCGCCGAGATGGACGCCTACGGCGGGACCTGCCTCAACCACGGCTGTATTCCCTCGAAGGCGTTCGTATCTGCGACGGACCGTGCACACGAGGCAGCGGCGGCCGAGCACATGGGCGTCTACGCCGACCCCGCAGTGGACATGTCGGAGATGGTCTCCTGGAAGGACAAGATTGTCAGCCGTCTCACCAATGGTGTCGAGATGCTGTGTAAGAACGCGGGCGTGACCCTCGTCGAGGGGCGTGCGCAATTCGAAGACGAAGAGACGGCCCGCATCGACCGCCAGCGCGACGGCGAGGGGGGAGAGACCATCGCCTTCGACAACGCCGTCGTCGCGACGGGGAGCCGTCCGGTCGAACTCCCCGGCTTTTCGTTCGACGGCGAGCGGATTCTCTCCTCGAAGGACGCCTTAGCGCTCGACTCGCTCCCAGATAGTCTGCTCGTAGTCGGGGCCGGCTACATCGGAATGGAACTGGCAACTGTATTTCAGAAGCTCGACTGCGACGTGACCGTCATCGAGCAGTTGCCCGAAGCGCTCCCGCTTTACGAGGACGACGTGGCGGAGATCGTTCGCGAGCGAGCCGCGGATATGGGCGTCGACTTCGCGTTCGAGCACGCCGCCGAGGACTGGGAGGAAGACGGCGACGGCCTCGTGGTCACGACGGAGAGCGAGGACGGTGACCAGCGGACCTTCGAGGCCGAGAAATGTCTCGTCGCGGTCGGCCGAAAACCCGTGACAGACACACTGGCTCTAGAGGAAACTGACGTCGAGACCGACGACCATGGCTTCGTCGTCACGGACAACGAAGCGCGGACGAACGTCGAGGGTATCTTCGCCATCGGAGACGTGGCCGGCGAGCCGATGCTCGCACACAAGGCCTTCCGTGAGGGGGAAGTAGCCGCCGAGGTCGTCGCGGGCGACTCCTCGACGCTGGACGACCAGGTGATGCCCGCCGCGGTCTTCACCGATCCCGAAATCGGGACCGTCGGGATGACACAATCCGAGGCCGACGAGGCAGGGCTCGACCCAGTCGTTGGGCAGATGCCCTTGCGGGCGTCCGGACGTGCGCTCACGCTGGACGACACCGATGGGTTCGTCCGCGTCGTCGCTGACGAGGGGAGTGGAGTCGTGCTGGGCGGCCAAATAGTCGGTCCAGACGCCTCCGAGATGGTCGCAGAGATTGCGCTCGTCACGCAGGTCGGCCGCCACCGACTCACGTTTTGCCTCGATATCGTCCTGAGCGGCGATCTCGGACTCTATCTCGTTGATCTCCTCGGTGACGGATTCGAGGTCGTTGGCCACGCGGCCACGCTCGTACTCGAGGTCACTGATATCGTCGTAGAGGTCCTGGAGCTGCGCCTCCTGATCTGGGTCGTCTGTGGTCGCCTGCTGGAGCTCCTCGATGTCCGACTCCAGAGCTCGCAGGTCTGACTGAAGGGTCTCGACTTTCGTTCGGCGTCGGTCGAGTTCCGCAGAGATATCCTCCTGGCGCTGTTGCAGCCGTTCGGTCTGCTCAGCGCGACTCTCCAGTTCTTGGCGTTCCTCGGTCAGTGACTGGATACGGCCAGTTATCGTGTCCCGCTGGGTCCGTTTCTCGGCGATGATGTCTTCGATAGTCTCGACCTGCGCTGAAATCTGTGCCTCGTCGACAGTGCTTCCGCAGGTCCAGCAGTTGACCTGCCGGGATTCGGGGTTCAGTTTGGCGGTCACCTCGTCCTCGGTCATCGAGTTGGGGATGTCGGCATCGTCGCCGAGCAACTGAGCGTTCATCTCGACGATCGAACTGAGTGCGTTGATTTTGGATGTGAAGTCCTGTTTCTGCTGGTGGAGGCGGTCTAGCTCCGTCGTTATCTCCTCGACGGACGTACCGCCCGAGGTCGGCTGTTGCTCCGAGAGTTTCGTCGTGACCTCGTCGAGTTCCGACTCCAGCGATTCGATCGCGTCTTCTTGCGTCCTGATGTGAGAACGGACCTCGTTGCGCTTTTCGCGCTTGTCCTTGAGATCGTCGGTGACGTCGTCTGCCCCGGCTTCCCGCTCTTCGACCTCGTTTCGCTTCGAGCGGAGCTCCGTTTCCAGTTCCGCCTTCTGGTCCTGTAGTGTCTCTCGCCGCGACTCGAGCCCGGGGAGACGACTCTCCATCGAGTCGAGTTCCGCAAGGCGGTCGTCGAGCGCGTCCTTGCGGTCACGGAGGCGGGAGATTTCGGCTCTGATTGCGGACGTGTCGACCGGCCGCATCAGGTGGTCATAGAGGTCGTCCCCGGCGAGGATGGCCTGGCGAATCGGATTGGTTTCGGTGAGGGCAACGAACAGTTCACAGAGGACATCGGACGACGTGTACACGTCGCTGTTGGTCGCGACAGTCCGACCGTTCCGGCGTTCTAGTTCCAGTTCGTATTCGGTGTCGTCGACCGCTAATCGAACCATCCCAGTCTCGGCATCGTTCTTCAGTGGCGGCACTGGACCACCGAGTACGCCCGCCAGCGCACGCAACAGCGATGATTTGTTCGACGCGTTGCGTCCTGACAGCAGTGTCACCCCATCTGTGATCGCGAGGTCGGCGTTGGTGATACCGCCGACGTTTTCGACTGTCAATTGTACTGGACTATCGACCTCTTCGTTCTGGCGTGCTAGTTTATCGTTCATATCCCTTTTGAGGTATCTGGGCGTGACAGCAACCTCCTTGTACTACCAGCCTATCAGAGTAGAGCCGAAATCCGTCCTTGTCTGGCTCCCTGGTCGCTGGACGTTCGTGAGCTGACGGATTCGGCACAGGCAGCGGCTGCCGGCAGTGAGTGACTCGGTGATCGACGCGGAGTGGCATTCGGGTTACGGCCCAGTTTCTGGGTCAATCTACGCGGAGTACAACAGATAAACATGTTGTATATTCCTTCTGACCTTTTATTACGTACTGTCCAATCTGCCGACGAAAACACCAACTCGTTACGCGGAGATGTTGCGAGTCTCGGTTGGAATTCTGGTCGGAGCAGACAGGTAGAGGCGCTCGACGTCTGGACCGAACACCACTACGAACCACCAGCTAAGTTGCATTTGTGGATTACATGTCAAAAACGCCTACGTATGCGATTTCAATAATGTTTCGACGAGACAGCGCAGAGAGATATCCCACAGAGACCGTGGTTCACCGAATTTGTTTCGCAGAACACCGTCGAACGCGTGTGACAGAGGAGTCATCCATATCCGTTCCAAACACGTGAGACCGGCTTTAAACGGGAAATCGGCTTCAGGTCGAACGTTCCGTCACTACCTACTGGGAAGAAGGTTCTCGACTTCTCGTTCAGGAGGAGCGCTATAGAAGCCTGTACTTATGATTCTGTACCGGCTATCTATCACCCGATAGTACACTATAGTAAAAGACGACGATACGGAATCTGTAACGATTGTAGAATTAACTACTCCATGTCTATTCGCTGTGCAACACTTCGGAAATTCGCCGTCTCATTCACCGAAGACGGTATATTGGTTCCACAAAAGGCTCGGAATCGTTGTGACGACGCTTGACGTAGCCTATCCAGACGGCACCAGACGGTATTTTAACGAACGATAATGCATATTTTGACCGATATAAACACGTGGAATTATACGCCTGTCCGGATATATGTCTGGGGGTGCAAAATTGGAATGAGATGAACACAAGCGGCTTTGTTGAAATCCTATTGAACTAACACTTTTAGCAGTGACACAGCTGCTACGTAGATGTGGGAATTGGCTGTTTCTTGAGCGATTACTCACTTACAACCCGTTTTTTATAGACTAGATATGC
>Ga0306908_1000063_pt1 | contig 76685 bp, 71 predicted proteins | sample AntRauTorcE11899_FD_190430 | JGI IMG/M metagenome (GOLD analysis project Ga0306908, IMG submission 190430) | Saline lake microbial communities from Rauer Islands, Antarctica - Metagenome Torckler E11 #899 (v2) (version 2) | ecosystem: Environmental > Aquatic > Non-marine Saline and Alkaline >... | reverse complement strand
GGTCGCCGGAATTATGCCATCGTTTCCATGGTGACAGACCAATCAACGCGTCGATCCGTGCCCGCTGGCCACCGAATCTCGGTGGTTCCAATCAGTGACTGGATGGTATCGATCTCACCAGTCCAAAACGGGTAGTACGCGCCACCCGATCCGATTTGTGTTGCCTCGTCGACTCCGATTCGTCCGCTGGAAAGCGGCATCGTCGCCCCAATCGTTGCAGTGTCAAGTCGACCGCTTTCGATGGCGTACTCGCTGACATCGCTCGCGCTGATGTCTTGTGCTGGTGAGTAGATGCCGAGCGAACCCGTTTCGGTCGGAAGCGAAATACCGGTCTCGATGCGACGCACGGTCCCGGCTGCCTCGGGGTCGAACCCGCTCCAGAGCCATACCTGCGCTGCGGCCTGTCCATCGGGGCCGGGTGGGAGACGGTAGAACGCGATCAGATGGTCCGAGCGGCCACCCGCTTCATGCGTGAGCGTGTCGGTCCACGCGGCCTGAAATCCGAGTTCGTGGTTCGGTTCCGTCTCAGTGGTTCCCCACACGCCGACGCGACCGTACCGCTCACGGATATCATCGACCGTGGATTGGAGGGTCGACGCTGACAGTTCGCTGTCGGTCAGTCTGAGTTGTGTCTCCTGTTCGGCTGTCTCGGTTGCTGGCCCGAATCCGATGCAGCCAGTGATACCGATACTGACCCCCGTCCCAACCGCGCCGAGCAGTGACCGTCTCTTCACGACGGTAGATCAGCGATTAGTTACTAAACGGTTGGGTACGGACAACGACCAATTGTAGTGATCAGTAGCGACTCGCTTCTCGTGGGGGTGCCGTGACTGGTTGGGTGAAATTTATACTACTGCCGGAATTTCTAGTTTACAGTATTGAAACTACGCATGTTGTCTCCGCACCAGCAGCTACGGGTTGCCGTGATCGGGAACCAAGATGTTGCGGTCGAACTCGACGGCACCACCAGCGAATCCGGCCAGCAGATCGCCGCGTCGACCGTGATGCCGGATGCGTTTTCGCCTAGAGATATTGAAGCCGACTGTCTGCTTCTCGATACGCAAACGGTCGACTCGTGGCAGGCGGTACTCGACGAGATCATCGACGCAGCGCCGGAGCTTTCGGTCGTCGTGGTAGTTACCGAGGCCTTCGAGTCAGCTATTGAGACGGCGATTGAAGCCGGTGTGGATGACTATCTTCCGCGGTCGTTGTGTGAGCGTCGACCCTCACTCGTGGCGACCCGGCTGATGGCGGCTATCGATAACCCCGCTCCACCCAGTAGTCAGCAGTCTATCGACCCGACCCCGGCTCCCGAGGTCGACGCGTCTCCCGAGACCAACCAGTCAGGTCATCCGCAGGACGGCGTCGACCGAGATGACGCTCATGTCGACCGAGAGAACGAGAGCACGTATCGGAGCCTCTTCGAGGGTGTCTCCGATGGACTCGTCGTTCACGCCCCTGAAACGGGCAAAATCCTCGACTGCAACGGGCGGTTCTGTGAGATGACCGGCTACAGTCGCGCCGAACTCGTCGGAAAGACGGTCGACTGCGTCGTCGCATCTGACGAGAACTACTCCTACGAGCAGGCCAGAAAGCTGATCAGACGCACAACCGACGAGGGCTCGCAGCTCTTCGAATGGCAAGGCGAGACAAAGGGCGGCGAGACGTTCCCGGTCGAAGTGCATCTGGATCTGGCCACCGTTGGCGACACCGAGGCCGTGCTTGCGAGCGTTCGAGATATTACTGAGAGAAAACAGCGACAACGTCGACTAGCCGCGGCCCGCGACAAACGGTCGATACTCTTTGAGAACACGCCGGACCCGATCATGACGGTCTGTCTTCGAGACGGACAGCCCCACATCGCCGAGGTCAATGCTTCTTTCGAGGAGCTATTCGGGTTCGACGCTGAGAGTATCGCCAACCGTCCGATTTCGGACCTCATGGTCCCCGACGAGCACCGTGAGAAGTACGAGCAGCTTCGGGACCGCGCACTGTCCGGGGAGCCCATCGCAGCCGAAGTTCGTCGACAGACCACCGATGGCCGCAGAGATTTCTTGCTCCGCGGGTTGCCGTTCGAAGCCGATGGTGAGCAGTACGCCTATGTGTGGTATACTGATGTAACGGATCGTCGTGAACGCGAACGAGCACTCGAACGTGAGCGCGACCAGCGGTCAGTGCTGTTCGAAAACAATCCCGACCCGGTGCTCGGCCTCGATTTCCAAGGCGACGATCCGGTCATTGAAGAGGTAAATCCTGCCTTTGAGGACGTCTTCGGGTTTGAACCCGAAACGGTGATCGGCTCGACAGTTGCCGAAGCAGTTGTCCCCAAGAACGAACGTGACCAACACGACCAGTTTCGTAAACAGGCCGCACAGGGCAAGACTATCGAACACGAAGCCCCACGTCTGACAGCCGATGGTATTCGACAGTTTGTATTTAAAGTAATCCAGTTCAACGATGATCCCGAGTCGACGGATGCCTACGTTTGGTACACGGATGTGACTGAGCGTCGACGCCACGAGCAGGCGATTAAAACGCTTCAGGGAGCCACAGAACGGATGCAACGTGCCGACGATTCCGAGACAGTGGCTTCCGTCGCCGTTGAGGCTGCCACAGAGGCACTCGGGGTTTCGATGGCTATCTGTTGGCTCCACGATGATGATTCTGGTCGCCTCGAACCCACCACCGCTACGGAGGTAGTCGACGCCGAGGAGGTGTCCTCACTGTCACCAAACGACGACGAGTACGCTGTCTTCGATGCAGGCGAGATCGAACAACACAGCTGTAACGACGGAACTAGTTACGTTCCATTCGCTTCGGGGCTCCTGTTGCCGCTTGGCGACCACGGGCTTCTTGCTGTCGGCGGTGATGTCTCAACCGAGCCCGACGACGTTATCCGAGACGTTGCACAGACGCTTGCCGAAGGAACTGAGACCGCGCTGACTCGGCTCAACCGAGCTCAAGAGGTACGGCAGAGTCAGCGTCGACTCCAAGCCATCATCGACCGGATCGATGAGGCGATCTTTCTCGGACCGGTGCCAAAGTTGGATGACACCGACAGCGAGCCGGATTTCGTGAGCTCCGGATACGAAGAGATCTGGGGGCAATCCCTCGTGGACCTCCACGAAAGCCACGAGGAGGGGTTTTTCGGGACAATCCACACAGCAGACTACGAGGCCTACGTCGACTTTATCCAGCGGCTCATGAGTGATATCGATGCCGGCGATCCGGCCGATACCTACAGTATGGAGTACCGTATCGAACGCCCCGATGGAGCTGTTCGGTGGGTCCACTCGGACTTCTATCCAATCGAGTGGGCCGACGGGCCAGAGCGAATAGTCATTGTGAGTCGAGATATCACCGACCGGAAGAAACGCCACCGGCGGCTCGAATCGTTCCACGACGCGACTGCGGAAATGACCACCGCAGATAGTGTCGTCGACGCCAGCCGGCTTGCCGTCGAGGCCGCTGGGACCGTCTTCGATCTCCCAGCAACGGCAGTTTACCAGTACAACGAGGCGACCGCCACGCTCGACCCACGGTCGACGGGGCGGGCGATCCCTGACCCGGCTGAACTCCCTCCGCTCGGCTCCGATGATAGCCTGATTTGGGATTCTTTCGTTAGTGAAAAGATGGCTCGTCTCAGCGCAAAGGAGTCACCGCTGGCTGTTGGTCCCGGCGACGAACTGCTGGTGTTCCCGCTTGGAGGCAACGGTGTCCTCGTCGTCTGGCGGACCGGCGAAACGTTCGACACCGATGCAGCCAGCATCCTCGCGGCGACGTTGGAGGCTGCACTCAACCGACTGCGAGGCGAACGACAGCTAGAATCCCGGCGGAAGGAGCTGGAAGCCCAGACCGAACGTGCACAACGACTCGATGCAGTCGCCGAGCTGACTCAACGAGTCGAGGCTGCGATTACGACCACCTCCTCACGGGAGGGGATTCAGGAGGCCGTCTGTGCGGAGCTAGCTGATACCGGACCGTTTTCGGGGGCGTGGATCGCCGCCGCCGAAGTCGGCACAGACCGACTCACAGCACGGTCGGTCGACGGGATCGACCGCGACTACGTCGACCAGGTCCTCGGCGGCGAGTACGATGGGACCGATCCCCATCCGGCAATCGAAGCGTGGCAATCGGGTGAGTCACAGGTAGTCACCGACCTCGTCGGCAGCGGTCGACGGAGCAACTGGCGACAGCTGTTGCTCAAATCGGGAGCCAGCGAACTCTGTGCGGTGCCGCTGGCCTACGGTGGGATCACCTATGGTGTGCTAACGATCCTCGCGGATGATCCCGGTGCGTTCGGTGAGCGTGAGATGGATGTCCTCTCACAGCTCAGCCAATCTATCGGCTATGCGATGACTGCCATCGAACGGCAGCGTGCACTTGAGTCCGACGACACGGTCGAACTAGAGTTCGAAGGCCAACAGATGGCCCTTCCCTTTGCCCAGTTGGCACGCGAGACGGCCTGCCAGGTCCACCACGAACGAACAGTCCGTAGGCAGGATGGGTCGGTCAGCGTTTACTACCGGCTGTGTGGTGATCTCCCTACCAACGTGGTCAACACCGCGAAGACGACCTTTTCGGGAGAGATAACTGTCGTCTCACGCCAAGACGGCGAGATCGTCATCGAGCGTGAAGGATCGTCGTGGTTCGGCTCACTAGTTCCTGAGCACGGCGGTGTCCTCCGGCGTGGCCAAGCGACGATCACCGGTGTCACGCTACTGGTCGAACTGCCACAGAAGGCTGACGTTCGGACAATCGTCGAGCGACTGCAGACGGCGTTTCCGCAGCTCGAACTCACCGCCAAACGTCACCACAGGGAGACGGCGTCGACACCGAGTGAGATCCGGAGCCAACTGCAACAGCGGCTGACTGACCGCCAGTACGAGGCTGTAGAGACGGGCCACGCGATGGGCTACTTCGAGTGGCCACGTGAAAACAGCGGCGAGGAAGTCGCCGACAGACTGGGGATTACCCAACCGACGGTGAACAAACATATTCGACTCGCTGAACAGAAAGTGTTCGACTTCTTTTTCGACAACGAGTAGGAGGCAAGGGATGATGACGACAGCACCGAGAGGGAACTAGGAACGTGTGGGTGTGAGTTGGACGGTCCCGTCGACGCCGTCCTCACTGATGTGGAACGTGGCTGTCGACAGTGTACAGTGGTACTCCTGTCTGGTGTGGCCCTCCGGTGACAGGGACCGCTGGGAGTCGACGATGCCAACTCCAGTGAGGTCATCGAGCCGTCGGTACACTGTCGGGCGAGACATGTCACACTCTGCGACGAGGTCGTCGGCCGACAGTGGCTCCTCATCGAGTGCACAGAGAATGCGACAGGCGTACTCGTCGCTCAACACGTCGAGAATCCTCTCGACATCGGCTGTAGCTGACTGCTCGTGAAGTTCGGCTGGATCGTCGGACGGAGACCGTCGGCGGTCAGGCCTCAAGGCTGTCTCCGATAGTTCTTCGGTAGTGGGGTGTAGGTGTGCCGTCATCACCTATACCAACAGCCACTACTATCCCAAAGCTACTGGAAACACTGATTGCCATCTGCGGTGAGATGGGCTATACATATTGCCCGAGGCGTTGCAGTGGCCTGTTCCGAGTCAGAAACACGCGGTCCCCGTTTAGGGTGGTGGCCCACGCTCAGTCGACACATGTCACAGTCTCCGGTCGGACGACAGCGGTCCGTATTGGTCGTCGGGACGGGACTCGCCGCGGCGGCAACTGCTGGGTTCCTACAGCAGGCCGGACTGAACCCGGTGGTCGCCACAGTCGACTGTCGACCGAAACCGACGGAGCACAGAGTACTCTGGCGTCCGGGACTGATCTTGCTCGAACGAATGGGACTCCGACGGCCAGTCGAGCAAGTCGGCACCAGACTCGACAGTCGTGGCTGTCTCACAGCCGACCGTACGTGGACGGCCGAGAAGGACACGCGGCCATCGCTGGTCGCAATCGACGCCGACCGCCTTGCCGAACTAGTCGAGAAGTACATTCTCGATACCGTCCAGACGACAGAGCGGGTTGTGACTGGGGTCGAACCAGTCGACAGCGGGGTTCGAGCGACGTTCGATGGGACGGTCACGGAACTGTTCGACGCGGTCGTGACGACCAGCCGTTCGTTGCTACAGAGTCGACCCCAGAAGTCGACGACTACGGGCCTCCACATGTGGAGCTTCAAATGGCCGACCGAGCTCCCGATACCGTCAGCGCCCAGCGAGGCGTGGACCGAGCAACGGGCCGTATTTTTTGATCCAGTCGACGAGGTACGCCTCGTTTCGACTGCCGAGGTCACCTCGGCCGCCGCTCTCTCTATCGGCGATCTCGAACGATGGTTCGGTCGGTTGTTCGAGGAACAATCCCCGTTTGCTGAACTCGACCAGGAATGCCTTCGGTACAGTCGACCATCACAGCTGGTTCCGACAACAGTTTCTACTGACGGAGTCGTTCTCGTCGGATCAGCAGCCCGTGGGTCGGTTCTCGGCGACTGTCTGTCTCCCACACTCGGACTCGAAGACGCATGGGTCCTCGCCGATGCGCTGGCCTACGGCCCCGTTGAGATTGCCGCGGCAGTCGACGAGTACGAACACCGACGACGACGACGAGCGCGTGCTATCGCCTCGTTTGTGGCCGATAAATCAGCTATCGATACTTGTCCAGTCGACACTTCGCCATCTCTTAGTCGACTCCATGCCCGGCGAACGCTCGCGTTCAGTCACGTTCACGGCGGCCAGCCACATACGCTTGCGGAGTCGATTCCACACCGACTTTGAGAGTGTTTCTGGAATCCAGTGTTGCCGAGGTCAATATAGATAGCCTCCGGAAACGGTCAGTATCAGTATACAATGCCGTTCCGAATAGGGGGCCGGAGAGAGACGGACTCAGTATGTCGACGACTCACGATGACCCAGTCGGAGACCCACGTGATCACGATCTCTGCTCCGAGTCGACGGACGGTGCTATCGTCTCTCAGACGTGCGGTAGTCCCCCCGAACAGCTTACTTTGCTGGACGATGAGTACGCATGCAAAATTCTCACAGTGCTTCGCAGCGGGCCGAGGACTGGCCGGGAACTGGCCAAAACCACGGAGTTCTCACGTCCAACGGTCTACCGCCGCCTCAATCGGCTCGAAGACGCGGGATTGGTGACCAGCGAGACTCGTTTCGATCCGGAAGGGAACCACTGTAAGGAGTTCGCCCTCGTTCGAGAGTCGCTTCGAGTGAGGATCGAAGACGGCGGTATCACTGTGACCGCCACGCCGACACCCACCCACAAATAGCGACCATCATCCGAGAGGAAGTAGCCCGCTCTCTCACACAAGGAGGAACGTCGACCGCAGCTTGGGTGCTCTCCTACAGCGAGTCGACTTCGTTCAATCGGTCGGCGTACTCGTGCATCCGTACGAAGTCGACTGTCACCCAGTAGGTGTTGCTATCGTACTCGACGAGCCACTCGCCCTCACGGTCTTCGACAAACAGTGCTGGCTGGGCAACGAGCCGGTCTGCGAGCTTCGTAAACGCTTCCTCGTCGTCGCTCAAGCTCCCCTGATAGTACGAGCCATCTGAGATGACCGTCTCGAAAAACTCCATTTCGGACTCACTCAATCCCGTTAGCTCGAAGCTATGCTCGACTCGGAGCTCGCTACCGAAGTTAGCCAGCGTCGACGCCCGCTCGGTCGCACTGTAGCGATAGATCTCCGCGGAGACCGTCGTCGACCTGACGTCGACAGTCACGGGATAGCCTTCGATGGCGATCACGTCGTATTCGGGCTCCGGCACCAGTGCCGAGGCACTGCGTTCGGCCTCAGTATACCGATGTTGGATCTCCATCTGTGGCAGCGATTGCTCCTCGTCAGGCCCACGTCGGGCGAGTCGAGAGCGAAAGTAGTCGAGTCGCTCGCGGTCGATATCGGGGAGCAACGCGAATTCAGTATCAGTCTCGCGGTCGTCATCGTGGGCCGTGAGCGAGATGACGTACTCAGTGTGTGTTTCGGTTCGTGGGGTTGACTCCCACATGAGGTCGTAGACGCTCCCGTTGTGGACAACCGGTCGGTCGGGCCGAAACGGTGGGCGTTCCTCCGGGCCACTCTGAGGGAGATCGCTCCCGTTTCGGGTTGCGTTAGCGACCACCGACGCATACCGCTCGTAGTGGTCCGGACCGAGTGTCGCCTGCTCGGCGATTGCCCGGTCGGTCGACACTCGGTCGACGAACATGGCGACATCCGGATCGGCACAGCCAGCGAGTCCGGCGGTGGCCGCCACTGCACAGGTCCCGAGAAGGCGACGCCTCGAAAGCGAGATTTCCATATCTGGATCGACAGTATCCCAACGTATAATTCTCGCTTACTGTTTCTGAATGGGAAACATCGACGAAACGATCCTGCGACGATGGATTCCGATGGCAACGAGGCGCGACACAGTACCTACGACAGCGTATTCGAGTCGACTTATGGGTCGCCTATGTCGTCCGGGCGAGCTGTTTTGAAGTGGAGTGTGGTTTCGACAGCGTGGTACAGGTTCATTTCACAGCCTTTCTCGGAGTAGACCGTATCACAGACTTCGATGAGACCAGCGTGGGTGAGTCTGTCGAGGTGGTAGCTGGCGTTTTGTATGGAGGTGTCGACGCGGTCGGCGATCTCCGAGGCTGTCAGCGGTTGCTGGCGGACGCTGAGGAGGATCGACCGGGCAGTGTCCGACCCGATGGCGGCCAGTACGTCGGTGAACTGTTCGGAGTCGAACCTGATCGTTTGTGAGGGTGACTCCGACTCCTGAGCGGGGTCCGGGCGTGTCGAAAGTGCGTGCATCACGTTCTCACCCCCGTTTCGGAGCCAGCAGTTTGGTCGACGGTTCGAGGTTTTGTCCACGGCGACCGCGCTGTTGTCGACTCCTGATTGAATAGGGGTAGCAGTTGGGAATACATAGTGTCCTACACTGGGGTTCCAACCAGTAGGTCTTAATTCAGTAAGAGCAGTTTCAGACACAGAGAATTCGTATCTGCCACGGTGACTGATCGTTGTTCGACCACCCATCGATACGATTCTCACCACCCCGGAGGATCTAAATCAAAGCTTCTCGGCGATTGTCTCGACTGCGAGGACAAAGCGATAGAACAGATAGACCACAACGAGAGCCAATCCAATTTTAAACAGTCCAGCGCCGACTGCGTACCAGATCGCCATGGGGCCCCATACATTTCCAACGATAACTCCATAGATCAGGCTGCCAGCAAAAGCCACTGCTAGTACCATGATCACCCATGTCGACACACTATACTCTGTTTGCAAAAAGCGGTTCATATCTGAACAACCAAATACAATTCAAAAAGGGCTACCATGACTGTAAGATCGATTTTACCGAACAGTACGGCAGAACCCGACCTGTTTAGCTGTCCTCGCCGTGTTGGAGTGCCTGTAGGCCGGACGGGCCCACGACGAATGTGTGACCAGCGGCGACGACTGGCGACGAAAACACCCCTGCATGGACTGATGACTCTCGCCACCGGAGACGGTCCGTACTGAACAAGTCGCCAACGGTTCGACGGAATGCGCGGACATCGCCCGCTGCGACGAGGACATCGGTGTCGGTCACGACCGGTGCGGCAGTGGCACTGTCCGGGAGGTGGGCCTGCCAGTTCGTTTGGCCGGTCGACGCGTCGAGTTCGTGAAGGTCATCTGCAGCAACGTATATATCGCTGCCAGCAACCCCTGCGGAAGCGCGGCTCTGGAGATCACGCCGCCATCGAACATCCCCCGAGTGGTCGACCGCAACGATTTCTTGCCATCCGGTCTGGATGACACCACTGTCGTCGACGACTGTGGCCGCATATGGAGTATCAACCGAGACACGCCAGTTTTCCTTGCCTGTTTCGCGGTCGATCCTTACGAGCACATCCCGATCAGGGATGTAGACGCCGTCTTCAGTGACCGCAGGCGCGACTTGTGTTGCAGTGCTATCGCCGAGGTTGTACTCGTCGTAGACGAGTGGATCAAGCCTTCGTCGCCACCGTTCGGTGCCATCTGGTCCGAGTCGAACACATGCGGTCGCACTCCGAGCGTATAAGTCACCGTCGACGACGGTCACACCGTATGCTCGGTCCCCACCGATTTGATGCGTCCCGATGACACTCCCATCAGCCAGTGAAAGGGTAGTTACGAACGCTGGTGTCGACTCTCTGTTGGTCCTCTGGACTACTCTTGTGGGGACGTAGAGACGACCGCGGTCCGGGTCCAGAGCCGGAACACCTGAGACCTCGCTGTCGAGATCTCGTGACCACTGCTCAGTGCCATCGATCCCGACCGCGACAACCCGACTATCGGTAGCGAAGTAGACGATATCATTGTGAACTACAGGCGGCGTGTACGTCCAGCCAGCCGATGTGAGCGTCTCGTACTCACTGGGTTCTGGTATGCCGCCGGGGACACGGTTCCTATTCAGTGGCCCCTTACCGTACGAGTGCCAGTCGCCATCGTCTATCTCCGCAGCGTCTGTATCCCCGGCAAGCCCGCTGCAGCCGGCCAGTGCAGTCATCGCTGCAGTCCCCACGACTGTAAGGAGCCCACGCCGCGATGCGCGCAATTGAGGAGAGATGGAAGATGAACTGTCTGTCATCCTTAGTCACTGTCTCCACGATTAGTCCCACTGGCTGTGGCTTCGCTGCTTGATTCGGAACCCCACCCCATACCCACTGCGTGTAGTGTTACGCCATCAGTGCTTGTAATCGTAATACTGGCTGGACTGTGTATTGCTGTTGTCTCGTTGGAGAGGGGCTGTTCTGTTGTCAGTCGAAGCGATCCGTCGCTCGCCGCAAAGTAGGCGTAGCGCGTCTCACCGGATTCGAAAGCCGAGTCGAAGAGGACGGTCCCATTGGTGTTGTTCGCCGAAAACGCGAGGCTAGCATTGCGTGGCACTGCATCACCCCTGTCGTGTTGGATACGAAGGTACGAATCGTTCTCGACGGTCATCGAGAGTTCAGGATGCAAATATGCACTCGGCGGAACATCAGCAATCCACGCGGGTGCGGACGCATGGTCAACAGCTGGCTGGCGTAACTCGTAGTTGTAACTCACGAGTTGATCCCCTCTCTGTCCGGTTATCGTGAGATTCTGGACCTGACCGTGCTGGTCGAGAACTAGTCGACCGTCTAATGAACGTGTTTCACTGAAGAATCCATCGTGGTCGACAGTGCTGAACTCGTCTGCAGTCAACACGACAGTCGATGAATTGATCGATTCACTTGACACAGTGAACGTTCCGGCAGCAAGTATGGTTTCGAGAGACGAACTGAAGCGATCAAGTGGCCTGTATTCCTGATCAATGACACGGTAACTCGTCTCACCGTTGGATTGACTTCGCACGTAGGTTCCTGTTTTATTGGTGTAGTAGTCGATAGTTTCGGATTGGTTGCCACTGGATCCTCGTCTCGTTGAAAGTTTGGCAGTGCCATCGGTCCCGACTGTCAGCAGTGACTCGGTCTGTCTGTCGGAGTCGGTCTGTGTGATACGACTGTGTGCTCCAGTCTGGGCTATCCGGGCCTCATTTGCCTCTAAAAGAGCTGTTGTATTTGTCAAAGTAGTATTCGCTACGCCAGGAATGCTGTCGGGCACTACGTCAGTTTGGTCCGCATTCGGTGTTTCTCCTGTTGGTGTGCCCACACCCTGTATACCAGCACATCCTGATAGCATCACTAACGCAACGACAGCAAGAGTAAGCAGTTGATGTTTCATATGTTCTGGTACTGTATACTATAGGCTAACCATTTGCTAGAGTCAAACCACGATTTGGGTCTCTTTCAATTATGTGATTTTCTCCGAGACACCTCTCGATAAACGGTTGGCGCAAAAATGATCATTTAGTCGCAACTGAGCCAGTTGAGTACATCTCTTTTAGAATCAAGCAACGTACCGAGATGATCGGTCTGGGATGTGATCAAGGTCCCTCCGGTGTTCTCAACGAAGGCTTCGACTGGTGAGAGCGGAGTGTTCTTGTCTTTGGTGCCATGCCAAGCCTGAATTGGGATCGATAGCTGTCTCCAACTAAGTGAGTTTGTTGCGAATAACCGGTTTTCTCGTTGTATTGCTTTTGCCCCTTGGCTAAGAGCCTCATGAAAGTCGTTACCAATGGCTTGCGAGACGGCCTCCGGCACTGATCGATCAGTATACTGTTTCACAACTGCTTCCGGTCCAGCCACTGAAGCGAATATGTTGGAGAGTCGAAACAGCACACGTACTGCAAACGGAATCTTTGCGAGTCGTACAATTCCAGCATCAGATGGGGGGATGACTGTGCTGACTACCCCAAGTCGACGCGCCCACTCACAGTTCGCAGCTGCAACTGCAAAGGGGCCACCACCAGAGAATCCCATAACTGAAGCTTGATCAATCGACTCTGAATTCAAAAGTTCCGCCAGGTCGTTCTGCCAATCTTCCCACGTCCAGCCACTGGGTGGTGTTGCCGACCGTCCGTATCCGGGTCGATCTGGAACAATAAGTCTGACTCCCTCATCAGCAGCAACGTCAGAAAATAACGCCGCAAACAAGCGAGAACCCAGTGTTCCATGATGAGCGAGTACTGGAAACCCATCCGGATCTCCGCTACTAGTATACGCAAGGCTGCGACCATCTGAGAGAATATGCGTATCGGTGGAGTGAGTGGTGTTCTGGTTTGTCATTGAGCAGTTTACTTATGTAACGATCTCTGTAGAGTAGCCATACTATCTGTATATTCGTCTCCAACCCCCACACAGCCAGCAGGTGAGGAGGGCGAGACGCTGAAGAAAGTAAGAGTGTCTTTTCGGGTTTTCTGCTCCATATATACGTTCGCTGCTCGCTCCAGATAATGCATCGGGAGGGTCATACGGTTATTTTAGTTAATTTGGAGTCACCAGTAGTCGACGCAGTCTAACCCCGTAGAACGTCACATGCAACATTCCTGTGCACCCTCTATTTTGTCGACACATCCCATCTGAATCGGTCGACGATGGGGCACTGATGATGGGCAGCCGATAACGCCCAAGCTGATGAGCCAGACTGGAATAATGGTGACCGCTAATTTTTGATTTCGACATCTTCGAACAGGTGGCGGGAGGAGTGATTTCGAACTCCGACTGGACAATGAGCCTATTTCACCCGACAGCTTCCCACAGGCTCACGATCCAACAAGACCGGAGCCGCGCACGACCATTGAACGTGAGATGGATGGTGTATTTGGTATTGAAACGCTGGAACGGGGAGAACTGTACTACGACTTCGTTGTGAGGGGAGATGTCGAGAACGCCACGATAAACGAGAAAATAGACGGCGACATTGGGATAACGATGCCACGACGACGTGGAGAGATACTGACTACGAGATTGTGAGAGGATTCACCGGGAATACAGGCTACGGAGATGCGTACGACATTGACGGTACACTGGTCTCATTCAGAAAAGGTGGTGGGACGGCCGATTACCGATTCTATCTTGATGGGCGGCCAGTATCGATCGACGAACTCGATACATGAGTCTGACATCCTCCCACAGCTAAACTCGTGGACTTTCTCCTTGTGCTACTGTAATCCGACTCATTCACGCTGTTTGGAGACCAGATGTTAGAGTCCAATTAGTTAATATGATTTATAAATGGAAATCTCGTTTCAATCCTACAATTCAGTGTATCTAAACTGATAGTATTTTTGTATGGAAATCAATTTTGTTTGGTTTGTCTCACATAAATACTGAAGTAGGAGTTGATGATATAGTTGTTAAAAACAAGTATACAGGTTTAAATAACGATTATACACATCTACGAGAGTCCAAAATAAGATCTTTAGATCACCTGACTTAATGTATGTTATTATATTAGATTAATCTCATATTTTAGGGAATTTCAAAAGAGATATAAATAATACTTCGAACAATCAGGTGTGGATGAAAATGGGAAAAACGGGTGCTCGCATAACTTAGGCGAGACGGGCGACGAATCGCTTGATCCGCCGAGTGACGAGCGTGGAACGAAGAAGTCTTGCCAAACGCTGACAGCAATTGGTCGGCGGAAGTATTTGGGAATTCTTGGAATAGGCGCGGCATCATCTATCTTCGGCAGCCGCTCAGCCAACGCCCAAACTGAAGGGGAGTATGGTCTGGGTACATACGGATTAGAGGGGTATGGTAGCGAATCAGATCCTGAAACCACCGATCCGGGCACTGACGACCCTCCTATAGATGAGCCAGTGAATGAGGAGCCATCTGATGACCAACCAGTTGAGGAGAGTCCCGACGGCAATACTAACGACGCTGACACAGGTGAAGATTCTGAAGAAAGTATACTTACCGTAGGGGTGGATGCGGAATCGACCTCTGCAACCCTTTCAGGACTTCTCTGGGTGGTTGAAGGAGTCGAGTCTATGAGAGCGTACTTGGAGTACCGGGAAGTAAACACCCAGAAGTGGTCAGCGACCACCGGCGCATTACTCACTACTTGGGGTGCGTTTGAACAGCAGGCTTCGGGGCTCTCACCGTCGACAGGCTACGAGTATCGCGCCGTGGCCGACGGTGGTGACGAAACTGTCTATGGCGAGATCAAAACGTTCCAAACAGTAGCTGTCGAAGAGGCACCACCATCCGCCGACCTGCTGTCGGTGACAGACTCTCCAAACGGCGATCAGACCAATCTATCGGTGGAGTGGAAGGTCTCAGATCCAAAAAGTCAACTTGAAAATGTGACCATTGTGGTCTCGGATTACCGTCAGACGCTGTATTGGGAAGAAAAGCCAGCAAGTGGCTCGACTGCAAGCGGTTCAGAGACGTTCTCGGTTGAACGTGGGAACAAACTGGAAGTGACTCTCGTCGTGACAGATACGGCGGGGAATCTGGATATTCAGCGAACAATTCTAAATTAGGAATTTAAATTAATGACAAGTAATAGATACAACGTACCGGAACTAGGCACGACGGATTGGCATATCCCACTGAACGAAAACTTTGAGCGACTAAACCGTGAGATCGAAATTCGCGACCTCAAATCAAATCTCGAGGAGTACGACCCGACGAACGGGTCGAAATATCTCGCCACTGATACGGGAGAGGTCTATCTGGGCGACGGTGAACAGTGGACTAGTATCGGGTCGATCAAAAGCGGAGGAAGCAGCGAGGGTGGCGACATCCAGTCGACAGCTACTCACAGCGTCTTCGTTCGAGAAATAACAGACGGGACCTATGCAGCCTTTACCGCTGATGGATCGCGTATTTCCAGCGGTAGCAATGGAAGAGAGGTTCTTCAGACGGGCATCGATAGCTGTCCAACCGGTGGCTCGGTCAATGTCGTTGGTGAGTACGAAATCGACGAGACGGTGACCCTCGGCGACGGAAAACGGATGGTGGGCTACGAGGCTACCATAACGATCGCCGAAACAAGCAGCAATATGGGGTTCGCCATCGAGGTGTGTAATGGATCGGAGGGAACGAGCCAAGATCTCGAGGAGGACGCCAGTGCCCGCGATAACGAACTCTACGTCGGAGATGCCTCAGAATTTGACGAGGGAGATCACATCTATATCGAACGTGACCAGACGTTCACCGCAGGTAAGGAAGGGGACTTACAGTACTCGGAAAAACACCTGGTCGACCGCATCGATACGAGTGACGACGTGCTCTATCTGATGGAGGGCGTCTATTTCGACTATCCCACCAGCGATGGCGCACAAGTAACGCAGATCCAACCCGACAGCGGTCATCTTGAGGGCTTTACAGTCACGAACGAGCAAAACGATCCCGACGGAAACTATCGCTTTGCCAATGCCATTCGAGGACACAACGTCACTTACCGTAATCTAACGTTGAAAAACGTGGGACGGACCGGTGTCTCATTTGACGAGTGTTATGGCGGCACAGTAACCGGGTGTGAGATAGACGGGATTCACAAGTCCGGCTCGGGGTACGGTGTCCGAATTCGAGCAGGCTGTGCGAACACCCTCATCTCGAACAACCATATTCGGGCTTGCCGACACAATATCGCACACAACTATGGCGGCAATGGCGATGGGATGCCGCGAAAGACGCTGATAATCGGAAACGTCTGTCTCGGCTCGCATCAAGGTGCCAATCTCGACGCTCACGAGGGGACTCTCGACTGGGCGATTATCGGGAATCACATTAGCGCAAATAATAATGTGGCAATAAACAACGGTGCGAAAGATGTCGCGATCTACAACAACGTCTTCCTCGGGGCTTATGAGGAATCGGGGAAACGTCAGGGTGGTTTCCTTCGCGCACGTGGTAACCCACCGCAAAGCGACATGACCATTCGTGGAAACCATATCAAACATTCAGGTAGACTAGGTGGGATATGGATTGCTCGGGAAGGTCCATGGGGAACAATCGACATCTCAGACAACTACATTCAGGACACGGCCTACTACTTCGTCCGTATCCAGGAGGACGTTGATTTCCTTCGCGTATCTGATAACGTCTTCGACAACTCCGAACACCCCGGCGATGGTCGAGAGGCGATTCTCGTCGAGGACAGTGTCGATAGTATTGGTGCGGCACAAATTTCCGGGAATGCGTTCCGCAGTTACGACGAAGCGATCCACGTCGAGAGCGGCGCTGGAAGCATCGCTAACTTCGCGGTGACCGGAAATACAGTGTATGCCACACCTTGGAATGGCGGCACCAATGCGTTCGACTTCAACAAACTCATAGATTCGGTGATCGCCGACAACACGTTCCACGACCCTGACGGTAATTTGGGTGATGCGGTTGTCCTCGGGTCGAACACTGAAAACAACCTCATTCACGGTAACAACATTCACTCTTCGGGTGGTATTAGTGATGGTGGGAGCGGTAACCTTGCCGAGGGTAACTACCAGCACGACGGCTCGGGGTGGAGTCAGCTCTAACAGAAACCTCTCTTCTGTTAACCCCGCAGTCGTTGTCCGTTTTTCATCTGTTTTATAACACAAACTACCCCGGGGGACGACATGAATGTCGACAACTCCACATATATCGTAATCTCCTCAGATCGCTATGGCATCGTATGAAGATGGCGAACGTGTCGATGCCGCGCATAACGATATGGGATAGATGAGATACACGCCGTAAGTGGTCTGTTGTAACATATTGTTTCTTAATATAATACTTCAATTTATTCGGTTTAGATACGAATTAATTATTAGACACAGTCAGCAGTATCTACTGCCGGATGGGCATCGCTGCACAAATCGGGGACCGCTTCAAAATCGAGTTTATTGCAAAAGCCATTTCGGTAGTATCTGGCGCCTTGGTTGCGATAGTGCTGGCGAGAATCCTCCAGCCGGATTCCTATGGAATCCTGTTTTTAGCACTCTCGATACTGGGAACACTGAACCTCTTTAGCAAACTCGGGATTTCGAAGTCCGGCGCACGATACCTCTCCGAATACAAAGAGACAGATCAGCGTCAGGTGCCCGGCATCATTCTCACAGCGTTTCTGTATGTCACGATCACCTCGATTATCGTTGGGGTGTCTTTGTTCGTGACTCGACGGCTCGTTTCGGGGGTGTTGAACGAGCCCAGTTTGGTTCCGTTCCTTACGATCGGCATTCTTTATATTGCGTTTACCACCTACACGTCGTATGTCCGCCGTATTTTGCAGGGGTTAGAGGATATCAAACCCGCAGCAGCGGTACATGCGATCGAAAGCGGGAGTCGATTGGTGTTTGCGGTCGGACTGGTGGTGTTGGGATTCGGGGCACTCGGTGCCCTCGGTGGGTATATTCTCAGTTCGTTCGTCGGCGCGGCCGTCGGCTGTTATTATATTTACACCCGATACATTCGCGACGGTGCTGGCTTGCGTTTACCCGGCGAGAACCTCCCGCGACGGATTGCTGAGTACAGTCTCCCGCTGACAGCGACACGATCGGCCGATGTCCTCGACAAGCGCGTCGACACGATACTGGTCGGATTTTTTCTCAATCCGGCAGCGGTGAGTTTCTACGTGATCGGCAAGCAGGTCGCAGGCTTTCTTCAGTCACCGGCCTCGGCTCTCGGCTTTACCGTTTCGCCGACCTATAGCTCGCTTCAGACCGAGGGCAATACCGACAAAGCGGCAACCATGCTGGAAGAATCGATCACCTACATTCTCCTATTGTATATCCCTGCGGCCGCTGGCCTCATCTTGGTCGCAGAGCCGATGGTGCGGTTCGTCTTCGGCGTCGAATACATCGGAGCTACACCTGTCGTACAGCTTCTGGCACTGTATGCAGTCCTCCACGCGGTGGCATCGCTGATCAGTAACGGCTTAGACTATTTGGGGAAAGCCAAAGTGAGAGCTGCGATTAAGATCACGACATCGGTGTCGAACGCGATACTGAATGTTATCCTCATCCCACGGATTGGTGTGGTCGGAGCCGCCATCGCCACCGTAGTTACGTTCGGGATCTACACAGTTGCCAATCTCTATATCATGCATCTGGAATTCGATTTAAACGGCACGTACATACTGGGTCGACTGTCGAAAATACTGATAATCACAGTTCTGATGTCTCTACCAGTGTACGGGATCCTGTCGTACACGGTGAGTATCCTCACACTGACGACCGCAGTCGTCGCTGGCGTCGTCGTGTGGGCAGCGCTGTCGACGACGATCGGATGGGTAGACCCCCAGCGCATCGCTGCGGTGGTTCGGTGACAGACACGCCGTCATCAGAGATCGCGGATCAGAGATATCCCAAATCCCGGAGGCGGTCTGTCACCTCTGATTGGTCCTGAATGTACTCCCCTTCGTCGACACTCGTGACATCGTAGGATTCGTGGGAACTCGCAAGTGCCGTGAGGTCGCTTGGGACATCACCGGTTAACCGCTCTGGGATCGGTTGTTCGAGTAGCGTAAACACCAGCGGCGCAATATCGACCACTGAGAGCGGCGTGCCAGTCCACTCGGCGTTTATTTCCGGGCCTGAGGCAACGAAGACCCCGTTCGATTTGTGGTTGTGGGTTTCGACAGAGGTCATACGTATCCCCGGAAGAGCGGTCGAAATCTTGTGATTCATCCCGGCGGTTTTGAACAGGATGTCACAGGCCTGTTCCGTATATGGACCATCGTATATCTCTTCGCGCCGACAGACGAAGTCGAACACCGGCCCACCACTGTCAGTCGTGAGGTCAGAGAGATACTCGATGATCTCCGAACGGACCGATTCGTAGGACTCTGGCGGGACGATACCCTCCGGTTCTCTGCCGCGAACGTTGAGTCGAATGCCCTGTTCGGATGGACGGCGACAGTAGGCCGTCGATTGGCGCCAGTCGACCCCCTGTTTGAGTGACTGTTCGAGGGAATCAGGCACGAGCTGTCGGAGTTGCCCCGACACAGCGAACCGTTTGGCGAGTTGGTAAACGCGTTCGGGCCCTAGCCCCATTTTCCGCCCGAGACTCACAACCTGTGTAATCGGTCCCTGAGCGTCCGTCTCTGTTGACTCCTCGCCCTTCACCGTCGAGATACTCCGGGCAGTCCTGCCGGTGGTGGTCTCAATGTAGCCTGCTTCTTTCAGCAGTTCGTTAATATAGACCGTGTAGCCACCCACTGGACCCATACCGTGGTCCGAGCAAAGAATTACGTTCAGGTTTTCTGGAGACGCTTCGATGAGCCGGCCAACGAGTTCATCGGCAGTTCGATATATCGTTTCGAAATGCTCGGTCGACGACGAATTGTGAAACACTGCATCCGTCTTCTGTACTTGTACGAACGCGAAGTCCCACTCACGTGTTTCGAGGAGATGTGCGGCGGCGATGCCACGTTTTTCGATCAGTGATTTGTACCCCTCGATTTTCGTTTCGGTCCGATCATCGTTCTCGTACTCCGAATAAATGCGATATGGGGAGCCGAGGGTATCTCCCAACTCTTCGCGGATTTCCGGTGGGTACCCCGGTTCGTCACTTGGTGCGAGGTAGCCCGGGATTTGAATCCCGACCAGTTCATTCGCAGGGTGTGTCACGGGTACGTTCAGGACGATACTCCGGAGTTCTTGCTGCGTCAGATACTCCCACATCGACGGTGCGTGAACGTCTCGTCCAGTGACGACGGTCGCCTCGTCTGGATAGGTCCCCTCGTAATCGAAGAAATCGAATACACCATGATGACTCGGGTCGACACCAGTGTACATCGACGGCCAAGCACTTGCGGTCCACGGTGGATGGGTCGACTGGAGTGGCGCTTCGGTCCCGTGCCGTCTCAGCTCACCGATCTGTGGGAGGACCTCTGCAAATGTATCGAGATAGCGGAAGTCGACACCATCGAGGCCAATGAGGAGAAGCGGCGAATGTGACATATATCTGAGAAAAACAAACCGTCTCTATGGATTTATGTTTTTTTATAGTCTGTGTACCTCTCAGTAAGTTTGAGTTAGTGATACATACAACTATCCGTCGACTGTTTTCAAGTAACATCGGAACCCACAACTGGGGTATGGAGGTAGCTTAATGAATCTCTTTCAATTACAACGCTATCTATTTGCCGTCCATAATAAAATAAATAGGTTGGACATATCACAGCTGGTACTATCTTATTCACAACCGTTAATCCGGCGCTATTTTACCATGATTACCGAGTACAGATATCAGAGTCAGTTCAAGAACAAACAGATACATCCGCGACAGAGATACTATACCCGCCCCGATACTATTCAGAAACTGATTGCTCCTGAGCCGTCGTTCTCGGTCGCCAATTCGGGTGAAATACACGGCGGCCAGTGGGATACGGAGGCAGAAGACTTCGACGAGTATCGCATCTACCACTCACTGAAGAAACGATTTGAACGGGGATGGGAGTGGGATCGAACGAGGCAACTGGAGCATGCGAAACAACTCATTCGATCCGGTGAATCGTGCTGGCACGGGTGTAGCTCCATGCAAGATTTGCGAAGCCGATGTTCCTATCTCGATGACCTCTACAAGACAATCAAAGAAAACGGATACACGCCTCAATCTGAGCTCACAGTTGACCGAGGCGAAAACGCGAGTTTCTACCCGCCCACACTGCGTGAAATCAGTGTCGCCGTTGGAAGAGATGGTGACCTAGTGCTGCTGGATGGCCGCCATCGCTTGTCGATTGCGAAAATACTGGACATTGATCAAATCCCGATACAGATAGCGGTCGTCCACGCCGAGTGGGATGGGGGCCTACCGGAGGATGTCTCTCACAGAAAATCACACTCTGCAACCAACTAATCGTCTGAATCTCCAGTACGATTGGACAGTTTGGAAAACGCATATTAAGATTTGCTCAAAAACAGTGGTAGTTCAGTTAAAGACCATAGAAGAAATATGAAACTACCGAATACCATGTAGCATAGAGCGCCTATAACTATACATACGGCCCCACTCGGGACTGCTTACCGAAAATAAATCGTGTACTATGTACAGTAGTGAACATTTCAAAATTGGATTCAGACATCCAAATTTAGCTCTTCGAGAACTGAATCGCCAGTACCATACAAAAAAGGTAGCTGCAGATTACAATATAAACGGAATTAAAATAATGAACGAGGAGTGGGATATTTTAGTCATATTAGACGCGTGTCGATACGATGTGTTCTCTTCGGTGATTGATATTGCCGGTACTGTCGAATCAAAGGTTTCCAGAGGATCCAATACATCCGAGTTCCTCTACGGGAACTTCACAGGCGAACAGCATCTCGATACCGTCTATACCACGGCCAATCCCCAGCTGGAAAAGCATCTTGAGTCGATTGGAGTCGAGTTCCACGATATCAATCACGTCTGGAACTCTGACCGGTGGGATGCTGATCTTGGAACCGTAAGACCCACACAGATGACCGAAGCCTGCCTAGAAAGCCTCGAACGGTATCCGAATAAACGACACATCTTCCATTATCTCCAGCCTCACTACCCGTTCATTGGCACGGAGTTGGCGCAGGTAGGCCGTGGGATAATCGAGGACTTCGGGACCGACATCTGGGGACTCAAGATGCGCGATAGGATCGAGTATACGAAAGAATCTATCGCCGACGCCTATATTAGTAATCTTGAACTCGCACTTGAGAGTGTCACGGAGCTGCTTTCACACATCTCTGGGAAGGTCGTTGTCACGTCGGACCACGGAAACATGATTGGAGAGCGGTCTCGTCCGATACCGATCACAGAGTGGGGTCATCCGTCTAAGACCTATACGCCGCAGTTGGTCGACGTCCCGTGGCTGACCGTAGAGACGGGACAGAGACCAGATATCTACGCCGAACAGTCTCTGTACGAACCTGAAGCGGTCGAAGACGCTGTAGTGACTGATCGTCTAAAGGATCTTGGGTATGTCTGACCAACTGTATCGTCCAGTTTTGTATTGTCGTGTCACATTAATCAAATTTCGAGCCGAATCCGCCGTTCAGTCGTGAGTTGAGTACCAATATGAGTAGACCAGATCCACATTCACAACGTCAAGATGGAGACGACCCAGAGATGGACGGAGAGAGCTGGAACCACCGTGACACTAATAGCCCCCAACAGGACGCCGACGAACGTCGACGAGATGACTCAGTCAGCTACACACGCTATCCATACCCTGCAATTGGGGCGATCTTGATCGGAATCGGCGCTGTGTTTTCTATTGGTGCGGTAGTTTTGGATGCGACAGCCGTGCTGTTCGTATTAGGCGGAATTGGTTTGTTTTCTGGTGTGCTTACCTACTATCTAGGGATAGATCGATTTATCACCGCAGATTTGGGCGAACAGATCCATGCTGCCACCACGGGGAATTACGAGGGTATTTGTGCGGATCTTGATCTGTCTGACCGGCGTGTGTACGTTCCACAAACTAATCCGAAAGATAGAGACACCGAAACAGACTTTCAGAGCAATATAAAACCCCGAAATAAAACCCAAGCAGTTCGCCTCTACGTCCCGAAACAGTCCGATATACCACTTCGTGAAATAGCTTGGTTGGACCTCGAATCCTTCGTAGTGAGAAACGAGAGTGAGATAGTCGGATTGTCGATCCGCCCCACGGGCGAGGGCCTATTTTTCTCAGTTCTGAGTATGTTAGATAAGCCACTCGCAGACGAACCACAGGAACTGTCCCAACAACTTGCAGAAGCAGTCGTCGAAGAGTTTGGCCTCGCCCAATCGCTCAGTTCTGATATCGATATTGAACACCAAACGATGGAGGTCCAGTTTTCGGATCCACTCTATGAAAACTGCACTCGGTTCGATCATCCACTCATATCGTTGTTCGCCGTGGCGCTTGCTGTTGGGTTGGATTCGCCGGTGGAAACGATCAGTACGAACCACGACCCACTTACGGCGACGTTTCGCTGGTAACGAGACTTGGAGTAGAGGCCCGAGCATTCGTCTCTGATCTGTCGACGGAGGAAAATCGAAGAGTAAACAGATACCGTGAGGACGCAGTGATAGATCCGACTCGGCGAACGGTGGAACTCATATCAACTCAACTACGATCTCGACCAGACGTCGAGAAGCAACTACAACAAATACCAATATACTGAGCAGCCGCACCATGCTGAGTCTTTGACGCCATTGGGGATTGATGTGGGTTGGGGCAGTGACTTCGGTCATCAGTAACACACCGATTACAGAAAGGGCTACCAACGGCTCCAGTTCGAACCTATCTAGAACAACCAACAATAAGATGGAAACGAGTAGCCACAGCGTGATCAAGCGAACGTATCTAATTCGATTTGTTATACTCATTGATATCGGATATTATGGTCTCACTGTCACATTTTTCACGTAGGTAGTCGACCCAAGAACGTGACTAATTCGATACTGTATACACAGTGAAGACGGTGATCCATGATGCTAATAGTTTCTCAGCATCTCTAATACGTCTGCAAATTTAGATTATATTGTCGCAATGAGGCTCGTCTCTGAGAGAGATTCCTGTGGCTTCTAACCCGAGTCACGATTGTCTCCAAAATCTGGCAAATGATTGATAACTGGGCCAAATAAAACACCAAGGTGACGATGGACCAGATCGACCGTGCCACGTATAGCGTCTCTTCTGTTGCATTCATCTTGTTATCTGTGGGGATCTTATTAGCTTATAGATCACCGGCAACAGGGTACGAACTCTCAATCTATACCGAGACGACGATGGTTTATTGGATCGGTTTCGCTCTTTCGCTGGTCGTAGCGACGCACATCCTATTATCTAAAAATTTGAATAAATATCTTGGCGGTACACTCGGTGGATTTGCGGTCGCCTCATTGCTACTGTTGCCGATTATTCGAGGGTATCATCATGTCGGAGCGACAGATGCAATGAGTCACTGGGGAACGGTACAGGATATTCTGCAGGCCGGAGAGATCCTCGAATGGCGGTATCCTGCACTTCATGTTGGCACAGCGATCTGGGCCCTCATAACCGGAGGTAGTGCAAATACGATGTTGTATATGTTGGCCGTAGTTTACGGCTTGGTGTTCCCAATCTTCGTTTTCTTGTCTGTCCGACGACTTGAACCCCGCAAACAGAATGCAAAATATATTGCTTTATTGTCTGGACTGTTGTTTCTTCCAATAAATCAGCTCGGCGTTCGAATTGAAGCACATCCAACGAGTCAGGCTGTGTTGTTTCTCCCAGTAATTCTCTTTGCAACTATTCTTTATTACAAAAATCTTCGAAGCCGTTCGTCTGTTCTGATAGTGCTACTAGTTTGGTTCTATATCTATCTCCACCCACAGCAGGCCGCGAATCTCGTCTTGTTATTGGGTCTGCTATCGGTTAGTTTGATAATTCTCGACAAGAGGGTAAGTACAGAGTTTATCAACACCCACAATCACCACCACTTTCCGACGCTCGTCACTGGAATCCTGTTTTGGCTACTTATGAGTGGTCGAGAGTTCTTCGTCAATAAACTAGAACTGTCTGTTGAACGTATTATTTCTTTTACCGGGCGGGGAATTGAGACTGTAGAAGGTCGGGCGAGTTCCGTCGACGCTGTCGGAGGAAGCGTCGGAGAGATATTTGTCAAATTATTCTTGATTGCAAGCATATTTTGTGGTCTCTACGTGGTGAACGTATTACTGATTGGATGGTCGGTGAAGCGCACAAAACGTACCATCCCTTATTTCGAACTCTCACTTACGATTGGCGTCCTCGGCGTGGTTGGGATGGTGTTTTTTTACCTTGCCGGTGGCATCTCCGATCAGTTTGCCCGCCACCTGGGATTCGTTATGGTGGTGGTGACGATTCTCGGCTCGCTCAGTCTGGCGAGATTATATTCTCTTCTTCAATCTAAGCTAGGATCTCGGTCCGTACAGAGCGTGTTTTTCATCTTTTTCGTCTGCTGTCTGGCTTTGTCTATGCCAGTCATACACTCATCCAGCTTTATCTACAAAGGTTCAGGACACGTACCCGAAAGCCACGTAAGTGGGTACGATACGGCGTTTGAGTACTACGATGTCGACCAGCCGATCGTGTACGCTCGGTCAGCGGCCTTTAGATATGCATCTGTGACGACCGACTCTAGCAGCGGGATCGAGCGAAGACTCATAGATTATCACGAAGACGAAATCGGACCCGCGCCGATACATTTCGATAATCAATCCATCCATACGAACGAGAACCCGCTCTATGTTGGGGTGGTCGGTTCAGATATCGCTCGTGACGCAGAGCTCTATAACGGGTTTAAATTTTCATACGATGACTTTGCGTACCTAGAAAATCATCCAGATATCAATAAGGTAGTCACAAACGGTCAATTCAAACTATATCAGACTCCAGGGGACCAAGACACTGAGTCAGGGGCTTCCAATGCCTCCCGCCCTGGCACCTCCAATTTCTCAAACACCACTGGAGATAATTTCGAACAAATCGGCCCCAATTCCTCCGCACCGACCGACGAGGAGTCAACTGATTCAGCAGACGACGACACCACTACAACTGAGTCAGACACCTCAGATGACAGCGATGAGGATACATCCGAAGCTGCTGATGGCTTGCCGATTGAACCTGATGCCACCGACGATGAAGACAGTTCGGCGTCGACCGAGGACGAAGCGGAGTCCACGGACACATCGAGCACCGAATCTACAGAGACCGATAGTGGGGACCCCTCTGAACCTGATGCCGAAGAACCTCCAGAAATCGGTGATGATGGCTCCGAGCCATCTGTCGAAGATGATTCTGAATCCGACACTGAAGAAATACCTGGACCCGATGAGAATGACTCCTCTGAGGCCAACGTTGAGGATGATGGCGGGGATAATGACGACGATGAAACATCCGAAACCGATGACGGGGACGCTTCGGCTGATGATGCCGATGGTGGCGATAATGAATCCGCAGGAGCTGACCCCACCCCACCAATCTAAGTCAAATAGACCTACCGCTTCCATCTTGACCGCGAAGAATTCATTTCTCAGATGAGTAGACACACCAAGTCCTGCAAGAAACCGTGGTGGCTGACCGATCACGAGAGACAGTTCAGACCGTCAGTCTCTCTGCCGAAGGTCCGGATGCCCTGATGGATCCCTGTTCCCAGCATAGACGGCATCACGATGCTGTTGCCACTGTTCGTGTCTGAGACGAATCCGAACGGGGATTGCATCGACTCCGACTAACTGTGCGATACACAATCGGTGCATCCCGGCGGCCCACATAAATCCACCATCTCGTGAGACGTAGACACTAACCTCTCTGAATTCGGGAGGGAGTGTGAATTCGAACCCCCGTGATTTGTTCGAAAAATCAACGAACTGTTCCTCGCTAATCTCGTGTTGCGGCCGATAGCCATCCTGTTCGATCGTCCGGTATAGCTGATCCAAGCGATTATACCGCTGTCGGATGTCCGCTACCTGTTGATACTGTTTCCACTCACCACTGGTGTTTTCGAGTCGATCCAACATGAACGAGTGGTATGCTGTTTCCTCCCATGGTTTTTCCCGTTCATACCGTTCGACGAACGACTTATAGACGACATCGTCGGCTACCTCACGTGTGTTTAGATCCCACTGTCCTCCCTTGACACCCGAAATGACCGGCAAAGGCGGCCGGGGTTTGTCGACCGGTATCGTAGTGATCGATCTGGGGTCGACTGATAAAACCTCTGTGGGGTTCAGCGGGGCCTCGTATTGGCGTCCGTACGTTGCGTAGGTAGAGACCTTCGAGACAGTCCGCAGTGCGCCTTGAGCCACCGTATCTACAGTTTCAACAATCATAGGGGGTTAGACTACCCTCCGATAGAGGTCGGCATGTTCGGTTGCGATGGTACCGATTGAAAACTCATTGTCGACGCTCTCGAATCCCTGTCTCCCCATCGCTCCTGTATCGGTCGTGTGGACCGTCCGCATGTAGTTCGCAATCTCGCGGGGGTGTTCGACAGCACAGAGGTAGCCATCTGTGCCGTGGTCGACGAGCTCTGTGACGCCCGGAATATTCGTCGAAATAATCGGGAGCTGGGCGGCCTTCGCTTCGAGATGGGTCGAGGGGAGGCCTTCCATCGACGAGGAGGACACGAACGCGTCGGCAATCGCATAGTAGGGTTCGATTCGGTCGACATACCCCGTTATGGTGATTCGATCCGAGAGCTCTTGCTCACTGACGAGCGTCTCCAACTGCTGTTTACGCGGCCCGTCTCCCACGATATAGAGATGTGTGTCGGGGGCATCGAACTCGGCAAAAGCCTGTATGAGATCGCCTTGTCGCTTCTGCTCGACGCAGCGAGCGACGTTCAAAAACACGGTCGTCTCGTTCGAGTGTGCAGACAACAATGCGCTCGTATCAGCCGATTCAACTCGGGTCCGGAACCCCTCCGTATCGATTGCATTGTAGATCACGACCATACCCTCACGATTTCTGTAGGACTGTTTGACTCCTTCCGAGACACACACAATACAATCCGAGAGCGATCTTGTTGTCCGCTCTGCCAGACGTTTGAGGCGCGGTTTGTGGGCCCGAACGTTGTGATACGTCGAGACGTTGGGGACTCCTTGTCGAGCACAGGCAAAACGACCGATAACGTGGGAGTAAGAGAGGTGTGAGTGTACGAGGTCGATATCGAGACGCTCCAGTTGCTCCGAGAGAGCGTGGGCTCCCTGTGGGATCGTCGTCGTCGAGATATCGACGTCGAGCCCATGAACCTGAATCTCTGTGGGGGCGAGAGAAGAAAGCAGATCGCCGCCTCGATGGGCCAAGAGTATGTGTGGTTCGATCCCATCGGTCTGGCAAAATTCGAGGGCCAAATCCGTCACCAACCGTTCGGCACCACCATTCTGCAGGTCATTGATCAGGAGGCCGAGTTTCATGACTGGACGCTCGGGGGAGTGGTAGAGCGGGGGGTTGATCTCTCTGAGCATACCGATCGAAAGGTCTGAGCATACCGCTGGCCACACCGGCTCCAGTCGAGTTCAGCGGCCGTTGCAAGCGCCTCGTTCGAGAGTTCGGCTCGCAGTTCGGCGTCATCGATTAAGAGCCGCATTTTCGCGACCAGCTTGCTGGGTTGCTTCTGTGGTACGATGAACCCATTGCTACAATCGTCGACGACGTCCGGGATGCCACCGACGTCGGTCCCGATAACGGGATTACCTGCCGCAAAGGCTTCCGAGATCACAGTCGGCATCCCCTCCGTATCTCCCTGCGCCGTCTCGATGGAGGGAACGACGACGAAATCCGAAAGCACATACTGGTCGTGGAGTTCCTCTTGGCTTACCCATCCAGTGAATGTGACCTGATCGTTGAGTTCTAACGTACTGGCATAGTTCTGCAACTCATCTTTCAGGGGGCCCGTTCCGACGATCGTGAGTTGAAAGTCGTCGGGAGGTACTTGTGCAAGATCGATGGCATCAAGTAGATACCGGATTCCCTTCTTTTTGGCCAATCGCCCGACAAAGAGGCCACGAACAGTGTCTTCGACATCTCGGTCGGCTCGCAAGTCAGGCTTGGAAGCGATATCGTAGTCGGTACTGTGGGCTCCCATCGGCTGGATCTGGAACTTGTCGACCTCGGTAGTCGACTCGTTTATCATACCGATGAAATTATCTCGAATGTGGCTGCTCACTGGAAGGATAGCATCCGACGTTCGATAGGCGTAGGTGCCGATCGTCGATCCGAACGGGAGTTTTTCGACGAACAGCACACCACGTGCGTGAAGGCTCAGTACGTGGTCGACACCGAAAACCGTCGCGAACACCCCAGCGATCACGCCGTTGGGCACCAACCAGTGTGAATTGATCAAATCGATCCGTTCTGTGTGATAAATCCAGAGGGTGTGTATCGTGAGGGAAGCGATCAGCAACGGCAGTTGCAGCATTGCAATCGGACTCTGTTTCAGCGAAGGAATGATACCGCCGTGCCCCTGCAACGCCACCTTTTGATATTTGAACGGGAAAAAGTACGGATATCGGTATACGGTCACACCTGACATCGTCTCCTTTCGCTCGGCACCCGGATAATGTGGCGCAAGCACGAATACGTCGACTGACTGAGTCTCTAGCTCTTTCGAAAGATCATGGATGAATTTTGGCATAGTATCGTCTTCCCACCGGGGAAATGTCGTTGCCATGAGGAGCACACGGAGCGTGTCGGAAGGGGTCTGAGTGGTTGTCATAGTGTGGTGTGTCTGCCCAGCCATAGTTGATCGGACAACAACCGGCCATCAGATTCGGCGTGGGGAGTTATCGGTTCACCCGACCGGACCTATAATCAATATCGTTGACAATACGACTAGTGGCCGACATAGAGGGAACATCGCCTCCCAAATATAAAATACCAGACATTTACACAAAATAGTGTATGATTGGCCTGAGATTGATCAGTATATGATCGCAGATATATTACTTGGATATAATTATTATTTGGTGTAATAGTAGGTGGATTTACTATTTTACGAAGCTACACAGGTGGTCTATCAAACCCACTTGGAGAGTGTTGGATTAAAAGACACGGTCCGATACAGTGCTTTCGCCACTGTCATCGGCACGCTTGAAGATTCGATCCGGTAGTATGGTTCGAGCGAACCGCCGAATTTGCTCTTATATCTGGTCAGTCGTTCATTATTTGCGGTATAGAGGTCATATTGACCAACGGACTCCAGTGCAGGATCCTCAAGGATATCAGTTAAGATCCGCCAGTGAATCAGACTGTTGACGCTGATACCGTCGTAACTACTCCGTGTTCCTCCCTTCCAGAAGTATGCAGTATCGTCTGCGTACAACACCGTAATCCCACCAAGAAAGTCGCCGTCGGGGTCTTCAGCAGTATACACCCGAGCGCGGTCATCGAGCGAATAGAGAAGATCACGCATGTACTCCCACGAGATTCGAAGATTGAGGCCCTGATCTTCGAACCGCTTGCGAGTCGTCTCGTAGACCTGTTTGGCTTCGTCTACTCCTCTGCGGTCGACCGACAGCTCTGTTTCACCACCGTGTCGAATCTCTCGGCGTAAACTCTTACTGAACGATGCGAGGAGATCATCCCGCGTTCGGCCAGTGAGATCGAGTTGATATGTAAATAGTGGCTCGAAGTCAAGCCCTTCCCACCGAGACGGTCGTGGATCTGTGTAGGCTGTGCTACAGGATATAAAGTACAGTGTGGGGACCGATCCCTCAAGCTCCTCTAGCACCCCACTCATAAACTCTCGGTTAACCTGTTCCTGCTTGGACTGTTTGGGACTAGTTGGGAATAGTATGGGGCCAAGTCGTCGAATTCCAAACCCCAGCGGTGGGGAAAACACGAATTTGGCAACTGATTTGTCCCGCACAAACACGGGGATCAACCCCACCGGTTGACTGCCCTTGAACCCACCGAGAAGACGCAGCTCTCCCACTGCGTGTCTATCGAGTACTCGAAGTGCAGCAGCGGTATGAAAAACAGTGATGCCGGTTGTCGGCAGCACGGTATCCCACTCTGAAAACCCGATTTCTTGTATCTTCATCTGATAATCTTCCTTGATTTATTTAGTATCTTTACGAATACAGTACATCTCATCAACAGTTTACCAAAGGCACTCGGTCGACGTGCTACGAACCGTTCAGTGAAACTCGCCGCTCGATCAGTGCTGCGTGAACGATTCATCTGTGATCGATCGACCATCCTCTGTCGAATATCTTCTTTCGTCTATTTGAGTCCTGGAGGTACCCGATGGCCTGTGCGACGACACCCAATACCGGCCTGAGATCGTCACGAGACAGTGTCGCACAGCACGTGTTCGAATCAATCATCCCCAGTTGTTGTGCGGCTCGGAGTTTGTTCTCCTGTTCCCACACCCACAGGAGTTCATTCGGGAGAATCCAGCGGTAGTTAGTCTCCACAAGATACTGATTGTCATGCTCCGGCGTCCCGTCTTCGACGGCCAGTTGGTAGAACTGACGTGGAATGTCGACCCCCGAGTTGATCGTCAATCCGAGCGACGACCAGAAACGAGGATTGACTTCGAGTAGTTTGTACTCCTCGCTATCGGGGTCATAGAGGACATCCATATGTGCTGGACCCTTCCAGTCATGCGTTCGCAGGAGGTCGAGCATCGATTCGATCCAGGGTTCTCGCTCGACCGTGTGGGCGGCGATTGCGGGTCCTCCTGAGGAGGGATACTGTCGGGTTTCTTTGTAGACGTGCGTTGCAACGGGTTCGGCTGTTTCGTCGAAGAGCGTCCCGATACTGTAGTGGCCACCTGAATGGTCGACAAACTCTTGGATGATTGGATTCTGATAAGCCCTATTGACGGCTTCGTACTTTCGGGCCAGATTAGTCGGATCGTCGACGCGTACGATACCGCGAGCCCCCGAGGCCGCACGTGGTTTTATCAAGACTGGAAATGTCGAGTTAGCACGAACGGATTCGAGATCCTCATCAGGATAGTACGTCGTAGGGATCGGAATCCCGAGTTGCTCGGCGGTCTTCATGCAACGTCCTTTATCCATTAGTTGCTTGATGGCCGACGGATCTGCGATGAAGACTTCGGTCACCCCAGAGACACGCTCGCGGTGGGTAGAAACGGCGAGTGTCGTCTCGTCTCGGACTGGGACAATCAGGTCGTACTGCCTACGCTCACAACAGGCGACTAACCAATCAATGAATGCAGTCGGATCGGCACCAACCGGCTCGTGAACTTTTACGTCGGAGACATATTTCGAAAAGGCCGAAAGGTTTCGCTTGAAATCATCACAGACGTGTACATCACACCCCAGCTGGCCGAGTGATCGAACGATTGCTAACGAGGAGAGTGATCGACCGTCAGTTACCAACACAGTAGCGGTCATCTTTTTGTTATAATCTGGACTATCAGTTTTGCACAACCACGTGAGCCTGAAACCGAAGTGTGCATTACCTGTGTTTTATTGGTCATTTTGAGTTTTCCGTTGTTCGTGAATGTCTCGATAACTGTCCTCAGAGTGATAGGCTGGATCGGTCCGTTTTCCACCTCATCCCGAAGTTTCAGTCGGTCCCGAGGAGTGTCGACGGCTGGTCTGCTTCGATACCAATCTACCACCACGTAGCGCGCACAATCCCAACGGTCTCGAAGCAGCACAGACGGCGGTTCCGGATTTGTGTTACATGACATCATAGAGGGAAATTTGACAGGAATCTACGAGCCGGGGGCTCGAGTGGTCAAGATCAGTCCACATGATCACTTGCTGGTCGACCGATGCCCAGAGTTCACCAATCGGTTGCTTCGAGAACACGATTATTAGGTCGAATCCACGGTCAATCGCTACCCGCTCGATCTCGTCGATCAAGACATCAAACGCGTCTTCGTCTTCGACACGGAGTTCCAGAACCCGACCCTCCAGAACGTTAGCCCTCGACCGTGGGCCGACGACGGTGTAGCCGATCAGTTCATCGTCCTGTTTGATAAGAATGATATCTGAGTCAGGATACTGGATGATGTGTCTGATATCCGCTGGTGTCCGTCGAAACGAGGTGGTATCTGAATCGTATAAGCCGACGATCGACTCGAACTCTGTGGATGAGATTGATTGTTTACACGACACCTGATAGGGGTGATCGTCTCCGCGCCCCTGAGAGCCGGTATGTTTGGATCGCTGTTGGGTGGTCAGCCAACCATTGAGAAGGGTGCCCAGAGGTTCGATGGTGGTATCACTGCATGCGAGGTCGATGAGTCTCACAAGAGTTTGATCCGACACAGATGGGCCTACAGTATGTGAGGATGAGTTGTCTGTGTCCTCCGCAGGTGTGAAATCACCCAAGGGGACTTGACCGTTCGAGGTCGTGATATGAACCCTATCACCGACACGGTCTGCGACAGTGGTAAGCACAGGGTAATTTGACATCACGAGGGCTGCATATCGTTGAAGCACCACGTCGGGGGAGAGAATCCTGATTTTGAGCGGCAGCTCTCGATAGTCCCAGCCGCGACCCAGATTCGCTTCGTAGGTAGTGTTGGTCTTCCGATTGAACGTCGTGAGGCGATCGACATCTTGAGAGTCACAAAACTCCACCGTTCTGGCGTGGAGTCTAGAGTAGAGCCCTTGACCGCGATACTCTGGCTTGACAGCTGTATCACCAAGCACGAATATCGAGTTCTTTTGCGAAGAGCCGACGATTTCCTTGTAGAAGGCCCGACGAAACGCGGCAAGTTTGTCGTCGACGTTGATGTGGAAACAGTGTTGTTCGGGATCATACTCTGGGTACAAATCGTACTTCCAGCGGAAATATTCAGACGTCCCCCATCCGTTATAGGATTCATTAAGCAGCGATAGCGTCTCGGACTGTGTGGGAAGCCCCTGTTGTGCAGCCGTCATAGTAAGCCACCGTTGATATGGTCGTCGTACACATCTGCGATCGTTGCAAATCGGTATCCTTGCCGATCGAGACAGCTTATCAATTCCGCGAACAGCGTCGTTGAGGCGTCGAGGTTACGCTCCTGGATCGCCTTCATTGGCTGACTCCGATACTCGTTGACGCCTGAATCGAAAAAATCGTGCAGGTGGGAGACAAAGACGAGCGGATCGGGGAGGTCGACCATGCTGAGTAGTCGAAGATACGGCCAGCCACCGAGTTTGAGATAACTCTGGGCTGCAGGGATTCGAAGTCGCGGAATCACGCCGATTGGAAACTCTACTAAGTCAGACGTTTCCGGAGGCTGATACGGTTCGATCGGCGCGCCGAGGTTATTGTAGGTTCCCGGTCGGACGGATGGAAACACACTCGAATCAATGTCGAACCCGGCATCGTCGAGGATTGTTAGCTGTGAGGGTGTGAGCTTGCCAAGTGGCGCACGGTATGCCCGCGGACGAGAGCCGAAAAACGCCTCGTAGGCATCAATACCCTGTTTAAGATCCGTTCGAAACCCCTGTTTCATCTCCGGATCGTGTGCATACGAATGGAGGTGGAACTCGGTATCGAGTTCCCTCCGGAGCCGTTCGACGGCTTCGGGCCGATCTTCGAGCAGGCGTCCACTGACAAATACTGTGACGGGAACATCAACCTGCCTGATCATCTCAATGTAGCTCTGGAGATACTCCACTGAGCGGTAGGAGTGACCCGGTTGGTCGACGAACCAGTCACTCTCCAGATCGAGGGTGATACAGGCCGTTTTTTGATCGTCCTGGTTTGCTTTGCTGAGGACTGTCGCGTTGGATTTACTCATGGATCTGGATTTCGTGGTCTTCGTTTACTTGCATATCAAACAGCATCGCAAACATCAGGAATAGACTCCCGATGAGGAACATCATCATACTGAGAGAGGCCCGAACGAATAACGATTCACCGACCCAAAAGTACAGATAGAACGACCAAAGGCCACCAGCCATTCCCAGCATCGTCGTTCCCGCACCAAACAGATAGAACAACGCGAGAGGGTGGAAGTCCAAGACGAAGTACTTGACTTTCAGTCGCCACAAATAGTTCTGCAACAACATCCCGGAGACGCGTCGAATGTACGCAGGGTAGCTGATACTGGATGCTTCTTCGCCATAGATGGCAGGGATCGCGACATCAGCAACCCGTAGTCCCTTTGCGTTCAATTTGACGAGAAGGTCGTTACAGTAGCCATAGTATTCGTACATATTCTCAACACCGACGTTTGCCAAGGCGTGGTGTCTAATCGCTGTATACCCGTTTTGTGGGTCCATCGTCTTCCAGTAGCCACTGGCAACCTTCGTCAGAAACGTCAGAATCGCGTTCCCGAAGAACCGAAACCTCGACATCTCTTGTCGGTAATCCTTGTACAGCAGTCGATTGCCTTTCGAGTAGTCCGCCTGACCATCGACGAGTGGATCGATGAGTTTCACCATCTGATCGGGATCCATCTGGCCATCGCCGTCTATTGTCACGGTGATATCCAACTCGTCTTGAAGCGCGGCGAGGTAGCCGGTCTTGATTGCTCCACCGGCACCCCTATTTTCCCGATGTTTGATTGGGACTACCCGTCCGGTGTGGGAGTGAACGGTCGCTCGTTCGGTCAACAGTCCACCGGAGCCATCGGTCATCACCGACTGAAGCGGGGTCCGAGCCGTCTCTGACGCAGATCGACATTGGGTTGCGGCCGCCTGAATCTCCTTCCAGGTTCCGTCAGTCGAATAATCGTCGATTACGTAGATCCAGTCGACATAGATTGGCATCGATCGGATCACGTCGCCGATAAATCCTTCCTCGTTGTAGGCCGGAACAACGACGCCGATAGAGTGGTCTCTGTACATGTTAGATTCTCCTGAGCTTGAGATCCGTGTCGGCGAAGCGTGCTGGATCGAGTTCGCCCATGACATCGACGAGAACCGGATTGGAGGCCATCTCGGAGGCCGCAGCCATATAATCGAGTTGTTCGAACTCGTCGTGAGGAGTCGCCAAGAGCACACAGTCGGCATCTTGGAAACTCAACTCTGTTTGAACCGTAATCCCGAACTCGTCTCGAACAGCCTCGGCGTCGACATGCGGTTCGTAACCGACGATATCGACGTCATACTCTCGTAGCACCTCAATCGTTCCTTCGACTGCTGAGGTTCGAATATCGCCGACGTTGGGTTTGTACGCCAACCCCAGAATCATGACGGTGGATTTACCCATTACCTTGCCACAGTCGTTGAGAGCTTTGAGCGTCTCCTTGGCCACGTGTGTAGGCATGTGCTCGTTGATTTCACGAGCTTGTTGGATGAGCTTGGGATCGAAGCCGTTGCGCTTGGATTCGTAGATGATATAGAATGGGTCGACCGGAATACAGTGACCACCGACCAATCCAGGGGAGTACTCGTGGAAGTTCCACTTCGTCCCGGCGGCTTCGAGAACCGCGTGAGTGTCAATGTCCAAATTGTTACAGGTAATCGCGAGCTCGTTGACGAGCGCAATATTCAGGTCTCGCTGGATATTCTCGATGCATTTGGCCGCTTCTGCGACTTCGAGACTTGGTGCTCGATGGACGCCCGCATCCACTACCGACTCATAGAGTTCGGCGATCTCGGTGAGTACGGTGTCATTCTCTGCACTCACGATCTTGACGATATCACGAAATCCGTTGTCCTCATCACCGGGAACCAATCGCTCCGGTGAGTAACCGAGATAAAACCCTTCGCCAGCTTCCAGTTCGGATGTACGTTCGATCGCCGGTCCGAGAATCTCTCGTGTTGCCCCCGGATACACGGTCGATTCAAGGACCACTTTCGTTCCGGGTCGTATGGTATGACCAACAAGTTCGCCGGCCCGTTCGACGTACTTCAGATTCGGTTTCTTGAGTTCGTCGACGGGAGTTGGAACTGTAATGATGACGTATTCCGCATGTGTAAATGATGCCGTATCGGTCGTAAAGTCGATATCGGACCGTTCGACCCTCTCGGCACCGACATCATTGGTTGGATCCTGTCCCGTTTTTAGCTGATTGATCTTGTCTTCATCGATATCGAATCCGACTACATCATAGCCTGCCTGATCAAACTCCGTCGCTAACGGTAAGCCAACGTAGCCGAGTCCAACAATGCAAATTTTGTACAGTGATTGGTCCGATACATCGCGATGTCTTGCTTTTGGGATATCCATGTAATCTCACTCCTTTCGGGTCAGACAGGGACTGTATTGCTGTCGTCTAGATTACATAATCTACATAGGCCATCATATATATTTCGATAGTACAAGTAGCTATAATATCTCTATATTACTTTTATTTATGTTCTACCATTTTTACTATTTATGTAGGATGTTCCATTACTACCTTAATATCCAATTACAAACTATTTTTATGGATATAAATAGTATTATTGGGGAGTTTTCGTTCCTCCGTCAATTACCGTGTATACGGACTGTTGATCACAACTCACGTAGCCACCGAACCTTCTGAATTGCGTACATCAACCCACAGATGTAATGATTGATCCGCGTTGTCGGGCGTCGGCTGGGCCGGAGGAGTACCAATATAAAGCAGGTAGGTGACACGGAGGTCTTCTCCAGTAATCGCCGCGGTGAGGTTGTGTTCGGTACGCCACTCCTCTCCAGGTTCGACAACCGGTTTGAAAGTTGTCACCCGCTGTCGGTCGACGATCTCCGCTTTGTTGGTTTCTGGAACCGTTGTGTTGTGTATCTCGACAATAATCGTGTACTCCGTCCCGACGTTCTCATTATTTTCTAGGCCGACGACGATCGGTTCGGGCTCACCGGCTACGAGATCGCTCGGATACTCCTCGGCTACGAGTTCGCCCTCAGCAGTCTCTGTCAGGATATAAAAATCCGTAAACTGTTCTCCGTCGGGGGGCACAGCCACAGCGTAACCAATAGTACCGAAGGCGAAAACGACGCTAATCGCAAGGACAATCACGAGAACAGAATCAAGCCGCGTGTCCGGCTTCAAATTCTGTGTCCACATAGTGTCCATCCACTGTCGAAACGAGACGGTAAACTGTCTGTCTTCAGGGAGTTTCTGTCGACGATACGCGGCGAGCACCACTCCCACCAACGTAACTCCGGCGAGTGTGAAAATAACTGGAATCAGACGGATACCCCACGGTGTGAAACTGAGGCCAATCCCGGTGAGCGGGACGATGGCGATACTTGTCCCAAATGCTAAGGCGGCTCTTTCGATTCTGTCTATGCCGCCGGTGCCAGGCAAGCGAGCAGCCAACATATTACTTGCCTCTTCAGTAGTTGTCTCTTCAGCTTCGGGGTCGGCAGAAAGATATGATTCTGGAAACAGAACCGCAATAAACGCATACCCGGGAATGAAGGCCACGAAGGCCAGACCCAGAACGAATCTGAGGACAGACTCTCTGACTGTCGGTAGCGAAACTGCGATAATCATCAGTATTGTGAATATTGCAGTTGCTACAAGATCTGCTGGTAGAGACTTCTTACAACCTACTAATAACTTTTTGAGGCCTTCACCAATAGCCATTGTCAGCTAATCGACACCATCTGACAAAAGTGGTATCATCGAGCACATATATCTGGTATTAAATCTTTAACCTAACGGCATAGAAGTCGTTCATCTAATAGTTACTAAGTGAGTTTTTTCTCAATAACATATTTCAACCCACGGAGGAACGGACGTGGATCATCGGCCCGAAGGGTATCGAACCGGGGCATGTCGTAACACGATCGAAGGACTGCATGTAGTTCCGTGGCTAGAGACGGTCGGTCGACCAGTGGAGACTCCTCTCGCAAAATACTGAGTAGATAGCCGAGTTCACCGTACAGCAGGTGGCTTCCGACGCCCACATCGTACTCGTGGTTGATCTTGGAACTCAATCCTTGCGTCGAGAGCCAATAGTAGTATGGAAAATCAGCCCCGGCTTGAACTGCACAAGGCAGCGACTGCCACATGCGCGGGTTGATTTCGGTCAACACGAACTCTCCGGTCTCTTTGTCCTCCATGTACTCGATACACGCGAGGCCGTGGTACTCCAGACTGTCTAGTAGGGTTCGACCTGCCTCTTCGAGGGCCGGCATCGAGACCGCCTCACGGTAGACGCCGCCACCACCGATGTAGGAATCCCCCCGAATCTGACGGTGTTGGAACGTCGCCAGCGGCTGGCCGTGATCGTAGAGCGCGCCGAAGACGTACTCGTCGGCGCTCCGAATGTAATCCTGAACGATAGGGACGTGGTTCATCTCCTCGATAATCACCTCGACGTCGGGTGTCTCACCCGGATACAGATGCTTGATAGTATTCACCTCGGCTACATCATGAGGACCAAACGATTCAATCGACTCTTCGGTCAATAAATTGAACCGGGATTTGACTATGAGTTCTGGGCTCCAATCGTCGACATCTGTTACTAGCCTGGTGTGAGGGACGGCAACGTCTGCTGATTCGGCTGCCGCTGCGAGCTGCAACCGGTCGGTAACAGTCTCAAGTAGGTCGGACGAGGGTGTGGTCAGCGAGACGTGAGGATCAAACAAGTCGTTGTACCGTGCAAACAGATACGCATCGTGGGGTCGTACAGGGAGTATCGTCTCTACATCCCGGCGAGAAGCAATGTCGAGCAGGGCATCCCTATAGGCGAGTATATTTTGCTTTGGAGATGGGATTTGAATCTGTTCGTCACAGAATCGTGATGCACCTGCCGCAACTTCAGCCTCTATCGAAGCCAAAATTGTGTGGATCCCTTGTTTCGACAGTGATCGCACACAGGAGTAACTCCTCGAATCGAGACCAGCCGGTATGCAAACAGATTGCTTGTTTTTAATTCTAGAGACCATAATACAGTTTCTCAGTTCCAATCTCATTAGTATCAAGTCCTTACCTAATTTACACGATTAGCGGCTAATAGAGATCAGAGTATGGGGCAGCCTAGCATGCCGCGTGGCACATTTTCAACAGAGGAGAATTCCCATCGTATACTGGGTGTGAGTTCCAGTTCACGACAGTGAGAACGGGCTCTAGTATCTCATCGCCAGTAGCTATCTGGGTGACGAAACACAAACTCAAATACATGATTTTTATCACATTTATTGAGTAAGTATTTTTCATTTCAAACTGTTACAATGAGTAAGTACTCAAATAGAACTGTTCTCTCAAATCAGCTGGGGAACGGCTGAAAGGACGAATCGTTCCGCAGTGGAACGAGAGCCTGCAGTGTCCAAGATTATGCCGCTTGATTGATGCCAACGTTTATTGTTTCGAGTTTCGTAACTCTATACAATGAGTTACGATACAGAACATGTGCGTAATGCGGGCAACGGTCCCGCGATGATTACTGGGCTTCCTACCTTCACAGACCTACTCACAAATGCGAACCTCGCTGAGCTGTACACCGCTATTCGCCAGTCGCCAGGTGTGACTGCTCCCGAACTCATCGATCAAGTAGCGGTCTCAAAAAAGACCGTCTACGAGTATCTACATAGGTTAGAACGTGCAGGGCTAATCAGTGAAACAGAAAATAGCGGTGGTACAAGTGCGTACGACGCAGAGGAGTTCGAACTGACGCTCACAATTCGTGGGATAGAGATAACGATCACCCCCAAGCTCGTTGCAGTCATCGCACAGTCTGATGAATATCCAATTATCAAGCGTGTCTGTGACGAACACGGATTTGTGACATTCGCACTTGCTCACGATCTGATCAACGCACATAGCGACGGCGATGTCACGATCCGACAAATCGGTACGCTGACCGACCTTTCACACGGAACAACTTATGATCTCGTCGAGGCACTCTACGAGATTCACGATCTCGGTGGCGACGATCCGAGCCCAACGACATATACTCCCGATGACGTGGTCGACGACGATCTACAGTCAGAGTTGGCCGACGAATAGATGCCTCGGTCAGAGCAACTGTACACGGCGAATATTGTGGATACAGTTATCTTCCGGAGTCTGGGTAAATCACCAAGTCCTCAGTTACGGTCGTTGAAACAAGCCGTCGCTGAGGCGGATACAGAACTCTGGGTTTCACCATCGATCTACCGTGAGCTGACGAACTATGGGGAAGATCCTCCGAGAAATCCATATCTTGATACAGGCATCAAGGAAGGATGGATTCGCGTCGCAACTCCGCTACCGAATAATCGGAATTCGGCATTTGACTCGGTTACTGACCCTGTTGAACAAGCACAGCATCTCGCAGACGAATATTTGAACCAACAGAGCAAGTATCCAAATACCAATAACTGGCGAGACGCATCTGTGGTTGCGTTGGCTGTACGATTGTTTGAACAAAACACTCGAATCCGCGTTATCACTCACACAGCAGATAAGACTCTGGCTCAGGCTTGCGCCCGTATTCCGCCTGAATTTGGATACTACGATATTGAATCACGGTACTACAACCCACCACAGAAAGCAAAAAAACAGTTCCCGACCGTCGAATCACTTTCTTGGAGTAGCCAATAGCGAATGTGGTCCTGAAGGATCCTGTTGGAATACTAATTAACTCACATTTTTGTTCTCCGTGCTATACACAGAGGCTACATTTCTCGGGCTACCGGCATCAGACTTTTTTCAATTGGACTGCTCGGCTAATAGTATGGTAGATGATCCAACGATTCCTCTCGGAGATATTCGACAGAGAGATCCCGGAAGCGACCGGCAAGGAGCGTTCAAACGAGGCTGGACAGCAGCTGTGAAAGATCTCAATGACGATGGAGAATCATCAAAATATTCTGAGGGTCCACCACCAGAAACCCTTACGTGGGATAATCTCGGGTACCGCCTTGGAAGCATATTTGGCGAAACAGACGATGACCAGCGACAGAGACTATTTGATTGGTGTAAAGAGAAACAAAAACGAGAACGAGAGTCCTAATTGACGAAGTTCTGTGCTGTATTCGCGTTCGCAGTCTTACAGCCGCGATGAAGAGCGAATTATATATTATTTAAATATTTTCGGCGCTGCTCCATTTTGTCTTGTTCACTTCGCTTATCGTAGTGTGTGTCAAGCACATCTTTCGATACATTAGCCCGATCACTTACAATATCTTTCGGGACATCACAATTGAGATGGTGAGAGATTCCTCCTCGCCGCAATGCATGTGGACTCACGCTCGATGGGCACTCGGATTCAGACCCATATTCGGCGGCATCACAGTCAGAAATAGAGCGATCATGCGGACACTCACCAGTGTACTCGCACGGGCGGGTACTCCGGTAGCAATCTCCTCTGAGGGTGGTGATGTGTGCACGTCCCTGACTTGTGGATTCCAGTGGTTGACGCCCTTTCTCATCCGTTATACTGGGTCGACGGTCAGAAATCCAGCTATCGAGTAACTCACTGATCGACTCTGAGAGGGCAACGTGTCGTTCTCCACCCTCTGCATTCTTGATCGGCGTTTTTGTCTCTGGCCGATGAACTACTTCGAGATATTGACCATCACTATTGTAGTCCTCAAGATCCAGCGAATGAATCGCACCAACACGCATCATTGTGTGCCACATTAGCGAGACGACGATATGCGGTCGTGATGCATACTCATACTTGCCGAAGTAACTGAGTATCTGCTCTGCTCGCTCCGTCTCCAGCATTTCTGTCCGGACATTGTCACCGGAGCTCAGAGTTGGCGAGAGAACCTTGGTATGGAGGTCAGGTTCGACGGCATCGATTGATTCGAGCCACCTGATGAACACACGGAGTGTATCCATCTGTGTCTTTTCCGTCACAACGCCGATGTCGCCCTCATCACGTCGCCATAGACGATACTGGTGTAGCATGCGGCCAGTGAGCTGATTGAGGTTCCCAACCTCATTCTCATCGCACCATCGGACAAAGTGGCTGAGTCGTGAACGGTGAGAGTACAGGGTTGCTTGTGCGACCTCATTCTCGCGGTCAGTTAGATACATTTCGAGTGCTGTCTCGGGTGCGATTGGTTCGAGCTTCATTATTGATCTCCTCTGAATCGGAGAAAGGCCCGATTTACCCCAATCTCAAACCATTCAAATCAGCCGACAGACGGCTGAAAGGACAAATCGTTCCGCAGTGGAACGAGAGCCTGCAGCGCCCATTCAGTTTTTCGGCAGTCTAATCGCAAGACAGCGTCGAGTCTATATCCCGGGAAATCACAGTGCCGTTACTTTCGTTTGATAATCGAACAGAGAGTAAACTCTCTGAGATCCATAGCCAGCGGTTTCAGCGCAGTTGGCGAGTCTGTCGAAGAAATCAAAACTCTCTGCAAGAACTCGGAGCCGAAGGGTGGCTGATTCGGTTTGGTGGCACTGCTCTTCGATCTGGTCGGTTAGTGTGGCGACTTTCTCGCGGCTCGCTTCAGGGAGTGCCAACGGAACCCGGCTAGGCTCGTCGACGACGGTTTGGGGTTTGATTGCCGGTCGCTCATCGGTTCTCCCTGCTTGCTGTGTCTCTTTATATATATCGAGGATCGCATCGATACGGCGCAGTTCGTCGAGGAGGTGGGCTTGAGTATTGGTGTAGGCCATGATTCTATCGTGAATGAGAGCGTCGACTGGACGAACATGTGCTCGCACGAATATTTATAATTCATTGAGAGGCAAGCATCGGTAAATCGGACTCATGGTATACAGATCATCGCACCGAAACGAGAACGCCTCGGATACAGAGACGGGGGTGACGACGAGTCGGGTCGCAAATCGCACCGCAGCGGATTCGACATCCGCGACAGGCAGCTCTGGTCACGGCAGGCGACTATCGAAGAGACTGAAGCCTATTTCGGGATGGAAGTCCCGGACACAGACACCGTCTTTCGCCTCCAGCGGCTCGAATCGATGAACACGACTGAGCGTGTTCGTGGCTGGGTCAATGAAGGAATGATCGTCGAAGATATCGGTAATCCCCTCTCGATAGTTAGCACAACAACGACAGACTCCGGCTGATACCAGCTCTGCTGGTAAATTTGGTGTTCCCGATCCAGTTCGGGATATGATCTCGTCGACTGGAAGCAGAACGCGGTAGATAGCGTATTTAGTCGCCGTTGAGCGGTAAACTATTCACCAGTCAAGTCAACAATAGGTGGTCTGCTCGCTACTCATGTTGGGCGTCGACAACGGCAACGCCAGCTAAGTTCACGATGTCTTTGACTTCGTCGCCGCGCTGGAGGACGTGGACCGGTTTGTCCATCCCGACGAGCATCGGCCCGACGGCCTCCGCATCGCCCAGTCGCTGGAGGAGTTTGTAGCCGATGTTGCCGGCTTCGAGGTTCGGAAACACGAGAACGTTCGCGGGCTCGTCCAGCTCGGCGAACTCGTAGGTTCCTGAAAGCATGTCCTCGACAACCGCGGTATCGGCCTGCATCTCACCGTCGACGGGGAACTCGACTGTGGGGTCCTCGCGGAGTCGACGGGCGGCCTCGCGGGGTTTGCGGGTCCCCTCGTTGTCGACGCTTCCGAAGTTGGAGTACGACAGCAGCGCCGCCCGTGGCTCGACATTGAACCGCCGAGCGAGGTCGGCGGTGTGACGCGTCACCTCCTCTAAGACGTCCGCATCCGGGTCCTGATTGACGGTAGCATCGGCGCAGAACACGACGCGGTTTTTGAAGGTGAGCATGTAAACGCCGGCAGCGTAGTCGGCATCGTCGGCCGTCCCGATCACCTGCAGCGGCGGCCGCAGCGATGACGGGTAGTGATGGGTCAGGCCGGTGAGCAGCGCGTCGGCGTCACCGGTCTCGACCATCACGCTGCCGAGGTAGGTGCTGTCCTCGACGAGTTTGCCCGCCTCGCTGCGCGTGACGCCGTTGCGCTTGCGCAGGTCGTACAGTCGGTCGGCGTAGGCGTCGAGATCGCCCTCGCTGGGGTCGATGATCTTGGGGTCGAAATCGAGCCCGAGCGTCTCGCTGATCGCCTCGATGCGGTCGCGGTCGCCCAGCAAGATCGGCTCGGCGATTCCCCGGTCGACGAGCTGGTAGGCCGCCCGGATCATCTTCTCGTCGTCGCCCTCGGCCAGCGCGACGCGCTTGGGGTCGGTCTGGGCTTTATTAAGGATGATCCGCATCATCTCGCGGGATTTGCCCAGACGAGCCTCAAGTGCCTCGACGTAGGTCTCGACGTCGAGCGACCTGCGGGCCGCGCCGGACTCCATGGCCGCATCGGCGACCGCGGGGGTCACCTCGAAAAGGACCCGTGGATCGAGCGGCTTGGGGATGATGTAGTCGGGGCCGAACTGGAGTGGCTGATCGCCGTAGGCTTTGACGACCGCATCGGGGACGTCCTGACGGGCCAACTCGGCCAGTGCCTCGCTGGCGGCGACTTTCATCTCCTCGTTGATCTCGGTGGCCCGAACGTCGAGTGCGCCGCGGAAGATGAAGGGAAACCCCAGCACGTTGTTGACCTGATTCGGGTAATCCGAGCGGCCTGTCGCCATGATAACAGTGTCATCGCGGGCGTTCTTGGCCTCCTCATAGCCGATCTCGGGAGTCGGATTCGCCATCGCGAAAATGATCGGATCGGCGGCCATCGACCGGACCATCTCTTGGTCGACGATGCCGCCCACAGAGAGGCCGACGAACACGTCCACGCCAGCCATCGCCTCCGCCAGCTCGCCCTCGGGGACATCGCTGGCGAACTCGCGGGTGTACTGATTGAGTTCGCCTGCCTCCGCGCGCTCGGTCGTTAGAATCCCGTCGACATCGCACATCGTGATATTCTCTCGGGGAACGCCGAGCGAAACGTAGAACCGGGCGGTGGCGGTCGCGGCGGCACCGGCACCGGCGAAGGTGACGTCGAGCTCCGAGAGCTCTTTGTCGGCGATCTCGCAGGCGTTGAGTAGTGCAGCGCCCGAAATGATGGCGGTGCCGTGCTGGTCGTCGTGGAAGACGGGGATATCCAACTGATCGCCGAGTCGACGTTCGATCTCGAAACAGTTCGGTGCCGCGATGTCTTCGAGGTTGATGCCGCCGAACGTTGGCTCCATCATCGCAATCGCTTGGATCATCGCGTCGGTGTCATCCGAGTCCATCTCGATGTCGAAGACGTCGATATCGGCGAACCGTTTGAAAAGGACGCCTTTCCCCTCCATCACCGGCTTGGAGGCTTCGGGGCCGATGTCGCCGAGACCTAACACTGCCGACCCATCCGAGACGACGCCCACCAAGTTCCCCTTCGCGGTATAGTCGAACACCTGGTCGACGTCGGTAGCGATTCGCTCACAGGGTGCGGCGACGCCGGGTGAGTACGCCAGCGAGAGATCCCGCTGGGTGTTGGTCGGTTTGGTCGTCGCAATCTCTATTTTTCCGGGCGGGTCAGTACTGTGGTACTCTAACGCGTCTTCGTCCAAGCCCATGGGAGCATATCTACACCGTTGATGATAAATAACAGTATTATTATCAAAGAATAATGAAAAGACAACAGAAATATATCAGAGATAGTATGTCTCCGGGGGTGTACATCGCCCGTGTGATCGGCTCGGTTCGACCAGCTACTGATTCCCGATCCGAATTCGGATCTTGAGCGTTGAGGCCGAGGTCCGAACGAACGCCGGCGTCGACGATCTCGCCGTAGTCTGAAAGCCCGCCAGCGGGATCTCTCCTCCACACAACGCTTCGGTGGCTCGGCTCCGACCACAAAATCGGCCGCCTCTGTCCCGACAAATGCGGGTTGGGAAACAGAGGAGAGTCGTGAGATGGATTCACGTACCGACAGCCGATCAGATCTCCAAATCGAACCGATCCAGACGCATCACGGTCTGCCACGCAGAAACAAAGTCGTGCACGAATTTCGCTTCGGCGTCGTCAGAACCGTAGACCTCCGCGATGGCTCGCAGCCGGGAGTTCGACCCGAAGATGAGATCCACGCGGGTCGCTTCCCAGTTCAGTTCGCCCGTGTCACGGTCTCGCCCCTCGAACCGGTTGTCCGACGTCGACGAGGGTTCCCACTTGGTGTCCATATCGAGTAGATTCACGAAGAAGTCGTTGGTCAGCGTCCCCGGCCGGTCGGTGAAGACGCCAAGATCAGACTCCCCGTAGTTCGCGCCCAGCGTCCGCATCCCGCCGACCAGCACCGTCATCTCGGAGGCCGTCAGCGTCAGTAGCTGGGCCTTGTCGACCAGTAACGCCTCGGGCTGTCGGTCGACCCCATCCGCACGGTAGTTCCGGAACCCGTCGGCGCTCGGCTTGAGCGCTTCGAAGGAGTCGACGTCGGTCTGGTCTTGCGAAGCGTCGGTCCGTCCCGGTTCGAATGGGACTGTCACATCGTAGCCACCTTTGGCTGCCGCCTCCTCGACGGCCGCATTGCCGCCCAGAACGATCAGGTCGGCCAGCGAGACTCGTGTCCCGTCGGACTGGGAGCCGTTGAACTCCTCTCGAATCGTTTCTAGGGTTTCCAGTACCGTCGACAGCTGGTCGGGCTCGTTGGCCTCCCAGCTTCGCTGGGGTTCGAGTCGGATGCGGGCACCGTTGGCACCACCGCGCTTGTCGCTGTCGCGGTAGGTTGAGGCCGATGCCCACGCGGTTTTCACCAGTTGTGGGATCGACAGCCCCGAGTCCAGGATGTCGGTTTTGAGCGCGGCGATATCTTCGTCGCCGATCAGGTCGTGGTCGACGTCGGGAATGGGGTCCTGCCACAGCATCTCCTCGTCGGGGACCTCCGGGCCGAGGAACCGGGACGGTGGTCCCATATCGCGGTGAGTCAGCTTGTACCACGCCTTTGCGAAGGCCATTCCGAACGCCATCGGGTTCTGTTGGAACTCCTCGATGATCTCCCGGTACTCCGGGTCCCGTTTGAGGGCGATGTCGGTCGTGAGCATCATCGGTGTGACCTCCTTGTCGGAGTCGTGGGCATCCGGGGCGCTCTCGACGTCGCTGGCGTCGACCGGGAGCCACTGCCATGCGCCGCCGGGTCCCTTCTGGGCGGCCCACTCGTAGTCGAGTAGATTGTCGAGATACCCCATGTCCCACTCCGTTGGTGATCCGGTCCATGGGCCCTCGATTCCGCTGGTGATCGTATCAGCGCCGCTGCCGGTGCCGTGGTCGTTCTCCCAGCCGAAGCCCTGCTGCTCGATGGGTGCGGCTTCCGGTTCGGGGCCCATGTGTTGGTCGGGATCGTCGGCACCGTGGACTTTCCCGAAGGTGTGGCCGCCAGCGATAAGCGCGGCTGTTTCTTTGTCGTTCATCGCCATGCGGTCGAACGTTTGGCGGATGTTTTTCGCCGACAGCTCGGGATCGGGGTTGCCGTCCGGCCCCTCCGGGTTCACATATATTAGCCCCATCACCGAGGCCCCGAGTCCCTCTTCGATTCCCCCCGGCTCGTCGAACCGTTCGTTCGTATCCATCTCCGTTTCCGGTCCCCAGTCGACCGAGTCGTCGGGCTCGAAGGCGTCCTCGCGCCCGCCGGCGTAGCCGAACGTTTTGAACCCCATCGACTCGATGGCGACGTTGCCCGCCAACACCATCAGGTCGGCCCACGAGAGTTTGCGGCCGTACTTCTGTTTAATCGGCAGGAGGAGTCGACGCGCCTTGTCGAGGTTCGCGTTGTCAGGCCAACTGTTGATCGGCCCAAAGCGCTGTCGACCGCCGGCCGCGCCGCCACGACCGTCGGCTGTACGATACGTGCCGGCGCTGTGCCATGCCATCCGGATGAAAAGCGGCCCATAGTGGCCGTAGTCGGCTGGCCACCAGTCGTGGGAGGTCGTCATCAGCGCTTCGAGGTCCGCCTTTACCGCTTCGAGATCGAGTGTCTGAAACGCTTCAGCGTAGTCGAACTCCTCGTCCATAGGACCAACATTGCGGGCGTTCTGATCGAGAATTTCCAGATTCAACTGATTCGGCCACCAGTCGTGGTTGGATGCAGTCATCGCCAAATAGTTATTCCGTTGCCATATTAATATTGTCCATTAAACAAACATGTTTATCAATTTTTGCCGGATTTGGCATCAATCCACACACAATTTAACAAATCGCTTGTACAAACATTGTGGCTTCGCTGTCGCTGTGCTGGCCAGACTCGAACGAATTTGGTCGCCTCGTCGAGTGGGCTGGTCTCGATGTGTCCAGTGGGCGTGAATACGATCACCTCCGAGTAGAGCAAGCGACGACAGCGACTATGGCCATCCCGCGACAGCTGATGCTGTCGACTGGCAGCAGCGTGAGACGCTCTCCCAGTAGTTCCGACCATGAGTCGAAAAGACACAACAATCATGTAGTGTGACACCGTGAATCATACATGGAACTGACTGTCTACGGGCCACTCCGCGGGGTGACGGGGTCGAAAACGGCCTCACTTCCTGACGTCGACCACCAAGCGTCAGTTCAAACCGTGCTCGAACGGTTTGTCGAACAGTATCCCGGAGCCGACGCCCAACTGTTCGACGACGCTGGAACACTCCGGGCAAGTGTCCGCGTTTTGGTCGACGGCGAACGGGCAGCGCCGGACACACCGTGTCCGTCGACTGCCGAGGTGTCTCTTATTCCGGCCGCCCAGGGCGGATAATCGTAGTCGTCGCGTGATGCGTGACAGATCGCTGTTTAGAGACCGTACTGATCTCGGACTACCGAATCCAACCCGATTGCTTCGAGCAGATCGGTCGGCACGAGCATCGAGAGCTGAACCACGCCCGGCAGGCGAGCGATTTCGACGCCGCCGGTAAACGTACAGCGCGCTCGAACCTCGCCTTCGGTCATGCCGAGCAGCGAGCCAGCCCGGTCGAAGGCGTTGTCAGTCGCGTCGTTGATCGTCGCCCCTGACCCGATGAACTGGAGTGGCATGGCGTCGGCAACCGTGTCGACATCGTACTGGGCTGCAAGCCCACTGCCTGCCTCGCGTTCCTCGTCGGTGTAGGGTTTGGCAATATCCGGAAGATCAGATTCGTTCGGCAGGAGGAGTGGCCCGTCCATGTCGACGTTTTTGATGACCTCGACCTCGAGTTCGGTTGTCCCACTCACGTCGGTCGTGTGCAACGAGAGTTCGCCATCGCCCTGATTAGCGTGGAGATCTCCGACGTAGAGGCCCGCGCCGTCGACTTCGACCGGACAGATGAGCGTCGCACCCGGTCGAACGTCGTTCGAGTCGAGATGGCCATCAGTCCGCGCGTCGAGTTCGCTTTCGTCGACGATCCCCCAGTCGTGCTCGGCACCGATGAGGAATTGACCGAAGTCACCAGCGTTGTGTGAGTCCGGCAGTTCGACTGTCGGGGTGGTTCCGATGTTCCCGATGAAGGGAGCGAGGTGGCCGAGTGCGCCGGGAATCTCGTCGGGTTTGTAGAGCAAGATGGGGTGCTGTCGAGAGTTTTCCGGGAGAGCCATGTTCTCCTCGGCATTCTCGGCAAGTTGGTCGGCTCCTTCTGGGCCGACGGTCAACCCGACTGTTCGATCCTCGTCGAAGACGACGGTATAGCCGTAGTCGAAGCCGAATGAGGAGGCGTTGGCTCCACACTCTGCACAGCGAATCGACCCTTCGCCAGTTCCCTCGACGACGGTGTCGGGCCACTCGGTTCCGCAGTCGGGACATCGATGGTCGATGAATGGATCGTCACCGAAGGCCTCGCTCCGCTCGGCCATACTCCCGGTGCTGGTGGCGACACTCGTCACTTGGACGTCTTTGATTCGGACGACGAGTGCGTCACCGGGCTCGGCATTTTCGACACGGATCGGTCGGGTCACCTCGTGGCCGCCGCGGAACGAGGGTGTGATCATCGGTCCCCAGCAGCCGGCTGGGGTGTGAGTTCGAACGGTGCCACCATCGGCAACCGTGCCCGCCCACTCTTGATCAGGGCCGACCAGACCGAGGGTAAACTGGTCGACATCGAGTTCTTGTTGGATCTGTTGGGACATCACCTGCGAGTATGTGACCCATTCGCATAAGCAATGTGTAGGCTGAATTGACGTTTGCTCCGCGTCGACTGCATGGACGAACGAATCTCAGTCGAGGAGGTAGTTGATTGGGAACTCGGCACTGCCCAGATAGTCCGGAACGCTGGCGGGACAGTGAGGATTGACAGTCAGCTACTCACTCGGTTGCACCGATCCGACAAGAGGATGCTCTCAGCGCCCGGACGAACGGATAGTGGACTCAAAGAGGTTGCAACAACCAGTAGCAATGCTCAGTGCGGCGATAGTCGCCTACTACGAGGCGATCAGGGACCGCCAAACGGGGAGATGTGAGGAGTGTGGTCGACTGAACTACGCGACGAACCGCTGTTTGTGTGGGGGGAGAGTCACCGAAAACGACCTTCTGGAGGAGACACGCGATGATGTAGCGCTGAACGACAAGCGTGTGGCAGTGACCAGTGCCGACAGTCATCGCCTGTTGGCCCTCCTGTTGATAGCGCTCCTGACTGGCTGCGGCGTCTGGATCGGTGTGGATCTACCGACTGCCGTGTGGATCGGGTTGATCGGAGCGGGCACATGGGTCGCATGGCTGCTCATGACGACCTATTCCGCGACAAGCGGTGAGCCGGACTACTGACCGAATCACAACCTGCCGCCGGTCGACCGTGACCACACAAAGAGTGAAGACGAACCGCCGTGGAACACTCACTGTCGTCAGTTTCAATGCTCACAGATACACCCGGCATCCACCACATTACCGGCATCGTTCGTGATGCCCAGCAGAACGTCGACTTTTATACGGACACCCTCGGACTCCGGCTCGTCAAACAGACGGTGAACCTCAACGACCAGTTCACGCGGCACCTGTTTTACGGCGACGAAACCGGCTCGCCCGGCACGAGTCTCACGTTCTTTGCCTACCCCTACGAAGAGAGCGGTCGGATCGGCAAACCACAGGTCAGCACCGCCGCGCTCGTCATCCCGCCGGAGTCGGTCGACTACTGGCGGGACCGACTCGCTGCCCACGATGTCGCCGTCGACGAGATTTCCCAACGGTTCGACGAGACGGCGATCCGGTTTCGTGATCCGGATGGCACACAGCTCGAACTCGTCACCGGCGAGTCGTCGGTCGACCCGTGGACTGGAGGCCCGGTGCCGACCCAGCACGCAATCCGCGGGATTCACGGCGTGACGCTGCTGTCAGCGAGCACCGTTGCGACTGCGAGCGTTCTGGAGACGCTTGGCTTCGACCTCCACGACCAAGACGGCCAGCAGGTTCGGTACCGGGCGGCGGGTGATCGAGCGACTATCGTCGACCTACTCGACACAGCAAGCCAGTTCGGCCGTGAGGGCGCAGGCTCGATCCATCACGTCGCCCTGCGTGTCCCGGACGTCGACCAACTCTACGAGTGGCACGACCTCTTTCGGGAGCGCGACTACGACGTCTCGCGGGTGACTGACAGACACTTCTTCCACTCATTGTACGTCCGCGAGCCGGGTGGAATTCTGTTCGAACTCGCAACGGAGAAACCGGGATTGACGGCCACCGAGGATATCGAGACGCTCGGCCAGTCGCTGTATCTACCGGATTGGCTCGAAGCAGACCGACAGCTAATCGAAGACCAACTCCCACCAATCGAACTGTCGACTGAGTCGGAGCGAACCTAATGGCCCATCTTCCACAATCGGGAGATTCGGATGACCCACACCGCGGCCAGCCAATCGAAACGGCTGGCGCACCCTCGCAGGCGGCCGAGGCGGCGGTGATCATGCTCCACGGTCGTGGGTCGACGGCCCAGCAGATTCTCCGGCTCGTCGACGAGTTCTACCACCACGGGGTGATCTATCTCGCGCCGCAGGCCGCCCGTAATCGGTGGTATCCCCGTTCCGGCTATGGGCCGATTGCGGACAACGAACCGTGGTTTTCCTCCGCGCTTGAGCATGTGTCGACTGCAGTCGAGATGGCTACTGATCTCGATATCGACCCTGAACAGATCCTCTTGTTCGGATTCTCACAGGGTGCCTGTCTGGCCAGCGAGTTCGTCGCACGCAACCCGCGGCAGTACGGCGGTCTCATCGCGTTATCGGGGAGTCTCCTCGGCCCGGAAACAGGGACCGAGTACACAGGTTCACTGGAGGGAAGTCCGGTCTTCTTCGGCTGTAGTACCGACGATCCGTACGTCGCTGCCGAGCGAATTTATGAGTCTCAGACTGTGTTCGAACAGCTCGGTGGGGAGGTTATGGCCCGGCTCTACGATGAGCTGGGGCATGCGATCAACGACGACGAGATCAAGATGACGAATACGTTCATTGAGCGACTCGTTTCGGCCGAGTAGTCGACACGGCGTTACTATTCGCGTAATACCGCTTCGAGGTCATGCAGCGAATCGAGGACGTACTCCGGTTGGTACCGACCAGCCTCGGCTCCCTCCTCGCGGAGCCACGCAACTGGCAGGCCAGCGTTCTGTGCGCCAGCGACATCGAATTTCAGCGAGTCGCCGACGTACAGCGTCCGGTCGACCGCTGTGCCAAGTTCAGCGAGTATCGTCTCAAACGGGTCGACATGCGGCTTCCGTCGCCGGAGATCACCGGCGTAGACGACCGTGTCGACCCGCGATTCGAGATCGAGCGCCCGAAGCTTTCCCTGCTGGCGGTCGGCGGGACCGTTCGTGAGAATCCCGATCGGTCCGGTTTCGCGGGCGGCGGTCAGCGCCGCCTCCGCCCCCGGCAGGAACGAAACCGCGGTGGTATCGATCTCTGCGATCAGGGCGGCCGCCAGCGCGAGGGGGTCGACTGCCGAGTGCCCATGCTGAGCCGACAGCCGAGCGAACCCCGCACCCAGATAGCCGCGTTCGTCGTCAGGATCGAGCGGACCGTCGAGTTCGGCCCACAGCGCCTCGGGAGTGCCGAACGGCTCGCTGTCGACCGCCTCGAAGGCACGCCGGTAGGCCGCCGCCAGATCGCCGTCGTGTCGACAGAGCGTGTTGTCCAGATCGAACACCACTGCGTCAAAGGCCGTCACAACCGCCTCTTTTCGAGCAGGATACAAAACATCACGCTGTGTCGGGACTGTCTGGCACCACAGTCAGTGTTCAGTCGACCGTCGACGCCGAACTCGCTACCAATCTTTCGGTGATTTGTCTCGCCAGAACTGCCCGCTGGGAGCCTCGGGGCGGAACCGGGCGAGCCAAATCGGGGTTTCGGCTCCTTTCTCGGGTGTTCGCGGTGCGTTGCCGTCGGCCATATCGGTCTGGACGTAGCCCGGACAGACGGAGTTGGCAAGGAGGCCATCGTTGCTGTACTCGCCGTCGAGATAGCAGGTCAGCCCATTCAGTCCGGTCTTCGAGATGCGGTAGGCTGGCATCCCACCGGACTGTGGCTGGGTAATCGCACCGAGTCCCGACGACATGTTGATCACCCGACCGCCGGGCTGGTCCAACAGCAGGCTGAGTGCCTGCTTGGTGAGGTGGATCGGACCACGAAGGTTCGTATCGAGCGTTCTGTCGACACCCTCGGTCGACATTTCGTCGAGCGACTCGCGGCTGTCCATCACGCCAGCGTTGTTGACAAGGACGTCCAGTCGACCGGTCTCCGACTCGATGTGCTCGATTGCGGCCTGTCGCTGGTCGGCCACGGTCACATCGAGTTCGATAGCCCGCCGGTCGGTGGCGGTGATATCGCCTGTATCTCGTGCCCCTGCGTAAACTGTCGCCCCGTGGTCGACAAGCCCATCAGCGATTCGTTTGCCGATGCCACGCGTCGCACCGGTGACGAGTGCGACCTGTCCCTCCAGCGTGTCGTACAGCGGTACGTCCATACCGCCCGTAGCAGTGGCAGGATCAAAAGACGTCTGCCGGTCGACGGCTCCGGAATCCCGAACCTAAAATATCATAAATAAATACATTCTGTACTGTACGCACCAACTATTTTCCCTGTTGTTCATGATTGATTACCATGGCATCAGTTACTAACACGCACGGAGAGGACGGAATCGAGGCACTGTTCGACCGGCAGTTGGAGGTTGGACTCCAGCATGGAGCTCAGCTTGTCGTTTATGACGGCACCGAGCGCGTCGTCGACCTCGCTGGCGGCACGACCGGTCCCGATGGCGAGGCGACGACGCCCGACACGAGGCATCTCATCTGGTCGTGTACGAAACCCTTGGTCGGCACCTGTGTCCACCAACTCGTCGAGGACGGCCAGATCGCTTACGACGATCCGGTCGTCGACCACTGGCCATCGTTCGACCGCGGCGACGAGCAAAAGCAGGAGGTGACTGTTCGGCACGTGCTGAGCCACCAGACCGGGATGCCGACGAGCCCGCTCGATGGCGACCCTGCAGCGTGGGGCGACTGGGAGGGGATCGTCGACACGATGGAACAACAGGAGCTTCAGGACGAACCGGGGACCACCGCGGCCTACCACACGATGAGCTACGGCTGGCTCGTGGGTGAACTCGTTCGGCAGGTCACCGGGACGCGGATCGAAGAGTATGCAGCCGAGAACGTGTTCGAGCCACTCGGATTAGATCAGACGAGCGTCGGCGTCCGCGACGGCCGGCCGGAGACGGTCGCTGATGTTGCGGGATTCGATATCTTCGACCGCTGTCGAGATCCTACGGAGGGACTAGTCGACCTCACGCCCGAGGACGCCGCCGGACTCGGCAACAGTCCGGGCGTCCTGCAGTCGGTGGTCCCGGCCGCAAACGGGATCAGCACGGCCCGTGATCTGGGCAAATTCTTCGCCTGTATGGCCAACGGCGGCGCACTGGACGGGACTCGCCTGTTGGAGCCCGAGACCGTCGACAAAGCAACCGAACTTCAAATCGAGACGGCCGACGACGGCACGCTCTCGCGGCCGATGCGGTACGCGATGGGCTACTGGCGCGGCGGCGCTGTCTCGGATCTCTTTGGGACGCTCTCGTCGCCCGAAACATTCGGCCACGTTGGACTGGGCAGTGTCGTTGCGTGGGCTGATCCAACAACCAATCTCACGTTCGCCTACGTCTGCAACGGCATCCGTGAGGAGTCCTACGAACACGCTGCCCGCGTGAATCAGCTTGCTGATGCCGTCTATCAGGTGTACGGTAACTGACTGCCCGATGATCCACTTCGGTCAGTCGTGGCGTGAAAGGTAGCTCGGTGGTACGTGGTCTGTCGTATACACGTCCCGGCCACGCTTCGTAATCGAGTTGTCGTCGTCGACCATCGCTGCGGCGTCGACCCGAAGCACCACTGGGTCGGCGGCGTGTCGACTACCGACCTCGCGTGCCGCCTTGACCGAGCCACTCAGATGGACGTGTTGCCGCGACATCGGGCGGAGTCCCCCATCCAGAATCGACGGGACGTTGTCGGGGGCCGTGCCGTGATACAAGATAGCTGGCACGGGCCTGTCGCCCGATTCGAGGTCGACCGGCACCGAGTGGCCGTAGGCGGCTCGAATCCGGTCGTCGTCGACCTCAAACCGACCTTTGGGATCGGTTCGGACGACCGCGTCGACTGCCGTCTCGTCGACCCAGTCGTATTTTTCCGTGGCTCGGCTCACGACAGTCGACCGATTGGCCCAGCCTGCGGCGTCGAGATCGAGGCCAACGTCCTCGGGAAAATGGCGTAACGCGCCGCTCAGAAACTTCGAAACGCGGGTTCGCCGTCGACTCGACAGACGTTGTGTTCCCGCGGCATCACAGACGGGACACTGCCCACCGCTGAAGGGACCGTGATCATCACAGAGTCGGATTTCGCTCATTGCTGGCGCTCCGAATTAGAACCCGTCGGCGAACTTGTCCCGGCGGTTGATGTCGATCTCGCTGAGGCTCGATCCCTCGCGGGTCGCCGCGAAGACGATGGCTTCAGCGACTTCCTCGGGTTCGGTGGCTTCGTCTTCGTCGAACACCTCAGCGAACGTCCGCCCGTCGGTTGCCTCGAACTCCGACCGAACTTCCGAGGGATTGACCACGGTGACACCCACCCCCTCGTCGCCGACTTGGGCGGCGACGCTTTTGGCAAAGCCACGAACCCACCACTTCGAGGCAGCGTAGACGGGATTAAATGACCGAGGGTACTGTCCGGCGAAGCTCCCGAGGAAGATCAGGTGTCCTTCGCGCTCGCGGACGTGGGGAATAGCTGCGCGAGTCATATAGAAGACGCCGTCGACGTTGGTCTCCTGCATCGTGTCGTACTGCTCGTTGGTCAGCTCTTCGACGTCACTGCCGCGGGCGAGTCCGGCGTTGTTCACCACGATATCGATGCCGCCGAAGGTGTCGACAGTCTCGGTCAGCAGGGCGTCGACCGCGTACTCCTTGCGGACGTCGGTCGGGACCACCAGCGTGTCGACGCCGTGGGTGGTTTCGAGGTCGTCTGCAAGCTCTGCGAGTTTGTCTTTGCTCCGGGCCGCGAGCACGACGTTCGCGCCTTCGGCCGCAAGCTGTCGACAGGTCGCCGCGCCGATTCCTGCGCTCGCCCCGGTGACAATCGCGGTCTGTCCATCGAGTGAGTCAGTCATTGTCGACAGCCGACGGCGGCCGCGGTCTAATCTGTTGTGGACGAATCAGTCGAGCCAGCGGATGGTCACCGGAAACCGATCTAGGCAGTCACCGAAACCGATCCAAGGGCTGTCGAAGCGCCCAGTCGTCGGCATGAGGATCAAGCCGATTCGGTTCGGCTCCGCGCTCGGTGAGGACGCCTGCATGGTACAGCATCGCCTTCAGTTGGAACACTGTCGGCGAGTGAAATACGGCCCCATCTGCGAGTTCACTGGGGCGAAGCTCACCGTCTTCGGTCAGCACCCGACGCCGCACGTCGTCGCTCCCTTTTAAAAAGAGTTCGACCGTAAAGGTGGGATGGTGGACGTGGAGCCACTCGACGAGGTCGACAAGCGATGGTTTGCTGATACCGTCATCGTGCATCGTCTGGAGTTCCTCAACGAGTAGCTGGGTCGCCGGATACGCCCAGACCACGCGCCGAGTCACTAATCCCCACTCAGGGGCCAGTTCGCAGAATCGCTTGCGTGACCGTTTCCAGCCCGCAAATTCGTTCAGGGCTGCGTCGACCGATCCGTACCGGTTCAGGGCGAATCGCACGACTTCCTGGCCGAGCGGCGTAAGTCGCTCGCCGTCCGGCTCGTTATTTATGAGTCCGAGAAAGGTGGCTCCCTGTCGGGCGCTGTCGACGGCCCCAACCACGCGCTCGGCGAGCACGGTCTCTGTTTCAGCGGTGTGATAGATCGCCAGCGGATAGCCGAGGTAGTTTTTGGGATGGTTGAGACCGAAGGATTTGTCGGCGACGCCCTGTGCAGTCGCCTGAAATCGGATTGCAGTCGCCTCCTCGGCGGTGTGGTTGCCGACGATGCGCGGAACCTCACACGGTGTGACCTCGCCATCGACGTCGACTGCGAGGACGCCGACGTTGAGTTCGCGGGCGAGCGTGCGGGCCGACTGGGAGATGGCCGCCCCCGGTGCGGCGACGTAGGCGGCGTTGACCTCGTTGAGTCGGTCGTAGGCCTGCACGACGCCGGTTTCGACGTCGACCGCGCCATCGCCGGTGTAGCCTTTCGCCTCGATTGCGACAAGCGGTGGCTCATCGCCGACTCGGTCGACCGCAAGCAACTCCGAATCGAGCAGTCGGACACCGACCAGATCCGGATACCCCGAGCCGATCCGGACGTGATTGAACGGGGCGAGTTGCTTGCGGAGTGCTTCGGGAATCGGCCTGTTCGGCAGCCACTCGTCCTGTGCGAACTGGGTGTCGACGACTGCGTAGGCGTTTTCGGCCTCGTCGTCGGGGAACAGTCGACGCTTCGTGTGGGCCAACACTTGCGGTTCCGACAGCGTCGACGCCGTAGCCATGGATCACCATCCCAGAGCTGTCTTATGAAGCTTCGGTCACTCGGTCGGTCTCGTTGCTCCGGAGCCGGAGTCAGCCGCTTCGCTGGCTGTCGATCAGTTCGACAGTGACCGTGAGTTCGGTGCCGGTGACCGATTCCAACCGAGCGCGGACGTCGTCGGCGAAGTCGACAGGCTCCTGTTGGCCGGGCGGACGTTCAACGATTACAGTTACCGACGGGTGGGTGCCAGCGTATACGTCGAACGGCTGGTAGTCGACCACCCCCTCGCGGAACCGGAGGTCGCCGAAGATCGGATCTGCACTCATCGTCTGAAGTTCGGTCTGAATATCGTGCTCGACCGCAGCCGACTGGTAGGTGGCGTAGGTGACGCCGCCGAGCACCGCTGATAAGAGTAGGATTGCAACGACGAGCACGGCGACACGTGAGCGCAGTCGACCATAGACATGGTCGATCCGCGCTGACTGGTGGGGGCGATACCCCGAGAGCCACAACAGGATGAGCGCGGTGAGATTGATCGACAGCATGTTCACCAACACGAGTGCGCCGGCGGTGGCGACGACCTCGGGGTGTCCCCAAGCGATACCGAGGCCGACAGTGGCCGCCGGCGGTACGAGCGCGACGGCGATGGCGACGCCGACAAGCACCGAGCCGACGTTACGGGTGAGACTGACGACACCAGCCACGCCCGAACCGAGGGCGAGAAACACCGCCAGCAGGTTCGGGGTGATCCGTTCGCGGATCTGCGGCACGGTCGTGATATCGAACCCCGGCGGGAGCAACACGGTCCCTCTGAGCAGCCAGCCGATCAGCGCTGCGGTCGCTATCGCGGCCACGAGTCCACCGATCTGCAAACCCACGCCACGGGTCGTGAGTTCATCGTTATCGACCACGACACCGACGCTGGCGGCGAGTGCCGGCCCCATCAGGGGGGCAACCACCATCGCTCCGATGATCGTGGCCGCCGAATTGATCAACAGTCCGGCCGTGGCAATCGCCGAACTCACAACGAGGAGTATAAAATAGGTGGAGGTGGCGGGTGCGAGCTCCTCGGCCCGCGACTGCAACTCCTCCCGAGAGATCCGGGATGCCGAAAACTGCTCGAACAGCTCCTTGGATCGATCCGAAATAACCGTTTCGGCGGCCGTGACGACGATATACGACTCCTCAGCCAGACCGGCCGACCGAAGCGCCGAGACGAGCGGCTCGACCGCAGCCGGTGGGACAGGCATCGAGACAACTGCCTCGAACTCCCCGCGACTCACCTCCTCGGTGACGGCGTAGTCGACGCCCATCGTCTCGGCCGTATCAACGACGAGTTCGCGGTCGCCTTGGAGCACAAATACTTCGACGAGACGCATACACCCTGTACACCGAACACCGTAGATAGCCTGTTGCCACAGCAAACTGACTCTCTCGTTTCGGTGATTGTCTCAGACGGAATCTACATTGATACACGGTCTGACCCAAACTGTAAACAACCTGAAGGGTGAATAGTGTACACAGAATGGTTGCAAGCGATACTGCCTCGACTGTCGATCTCGCCGTCATCGGCGCGGGGCCTGGCGGCTACACCGCCGCGATCCGCGGCGCACAGAAGGGGCTCGACGTTGCCCTCATCGAGAAAGAAACTGTCGGCGGCGTCTGTCTGAACCACGGCTGTATTCCGGCCAAGGCGTTGATCCACGCCGCGGGGTTCCAGCGAAACATCGCCCACTGGAACGAGATCGGGATTGAGACCGGTCCCGTCGAGGCCGACTTTAGCGCGATCCAAGACTGGAAAGACGATGTAGTCACCCGACTCGACAACCGGATCCTCGACCAGTTAGACCACCACGGCGTCGACTATATCACGGGCACCGCCCGATTCGAGGATTCGAACACGATCAGGGTCGAACAGAACACAACCGAGCAGTCTATCGGCTTCGAAACGGCGATCATCGCCACCGGCTCCCAGCCCATCGAGATCCCCGGTCTGGAGTTCGACCAGAAGGGTGTGATCTCCTCCCGAGAGATCCTGCAGGTCGACGAGGTTCCCGCCGAGATCGTGGTCGTTGGCGGTGGCTACATCGGGATGGAGGCGGTGACCAAGTTCTCGAAGTTCGGCTCCCACGTCAAAATCGTCGAGGCGCTCGACCGTGTGCTGACCGGGTTCGAGGAGGAGATCGTCGACTCGATCCAAGAGACCAGCGAGATGTACAGCGACGACATTTATACCGCCGCGCTGGCCCAAGATATCGAGTACGACGATGAGGGGAAACCAGTGTTGGTTGCCGAACAGCATGGCGACGAACTCCGGCTGTCGGGCGACTATATCATCGTCGCTGCGGGGCGAGAGCCGCGGAGTTCCTATCGGGCGCTGGAGTTGGACAACACCGATATCGAACTGAACGACGACGGGATCATTCGGACTGACGACCAGCAGCAGACAACCGACGACAATATTCTCTGTATCGGTGATGCCGCCGGGCCGTCGTATCTGGCCCACATCGCCTACCACGAGGGGAAACGCGCAGCCAGCGTGGCCGCGAATGAGGAGCCACCGGCCGACGCCCAGTACACGCCGGCAGTGATGTACACCGATCCCGAGGTGGCTGTCGTCGGGCTCTCGGAGGCCGAGGCCACCGAGCAACACGAGGAGATCATGGTCGGCACATTCCCGCTGGCTGCCTCGGGACGCGCTCTCACGACCGACGAGCCGTCGGGCTATATCAAAGTGATCGCCGATGGCGACGAGCAGTTGGTCGGTGTGCGGATCGTCGGCGCCCGAGCCTCCGACACGATTGGCGAGGCAACGCTTGCCTTGGAGATGGGTGGCTCACTCGACGACCTCGCCAACACGATGCACGCCCATCCGACGTTCCCCGAAGCGTTGTCGGATGCCGCGGCTGCTGCGAAGGGCGAGTCGATCCACTCGTCGTAGACGACGAGAAGCACACAGTTTCGAACTCCGGCTCAAATATTTGGATATAGTATGCGAACTGCGTTTATAGTTCGTGAATAAAGTCTTTTACTCGTCGATGGGTTAACTACGAATAGGTAATACGTTTGACTGTAGAAAAATGGAAATTCTGTATTCGGAATTCGACACCCGGTGTTGCTTCCCGGACCATGGTCGACGCCCTGCAGCGAGCCAGTGCGATGGCGTCCGCTCTGCACGGGTCGACCACAGTCAGACAATCCCTATGACTCACACCACACACACGCGACCCACAGCGAATCCGTTGCCTCGACCCACCGGAGACGGTTCTCGGTGGCGACTCGTTCCCGAACCGCGGTCGACATCCAGAGGTGAGACGATATGAACGCTCACAAACCGACGCAGTTCGAGCAGTTGCTCCACGAGATCGACGATGCGGTTGTCGAGTTCGAGATTGTCGACAGAGAGGAACGGAGTTCCTCAGGCAGCCGGACGCAGTCCGGCGATGGCGAGCCGGTGATTGTGGACGCCAACCACGCGTTTCGCGACATCTTCAGTCCGGATATGAAACGCGTAATCGGGCTCCCGCTGAACGATCTCATTGTCCCGGCAACCAAACAAGAAGAAGCCAAGCAGTTCGACCAGCGTACGTCGGATGGACGCTCCAACGTCGCGTTCGTCGAGCGAACGACGACCGAAGGGAACCGGACGTTCCTCTACCGAGGGATTCCGTACGATGACGATCACGGATTTGCCATTTATACGGACGTGACCGGCGAGCTCCAGCAGCAAGACGAGCTCACCGAAATCATCGCGCTGGCCGAGGAACTGCGCTCGAACCCAGCCGAAACCGATACTGTAGACGTGGCGAACAAAATTAAAGCGAAAGCCGAAACGCTCACACAGCTCATCGACTGACTCTCCGAGACGGTGGCCCGACTCCGACTCGTCTTTTATATCGATATACTACCGCGTCGACCGACTGGGTTCCGTGATTCCCATTAGAACGTCACAGATCCCGTTTAGACGTGATCTTTCGGCATCAGAGCCTCAAACGGCTGGGCAGCGAGCCACTCACAGAGGTCGACCAGCTGATCGCTGGCGGCCTCGAACAGCTGCTCGCCTTTGGCGGCGCTGGCATCGGTCTGATCGCCGAGCACACCGTTTGCGGTGTTGTCGATGGCATCGTAGAACGTCCGCGAGCCGTGTTTTTGGACCGACTGGGGATCAAAGCTCGTCATTCCACCGTCGCGGGCAGCTTCGAGCTGGTCGTCGTGGACCAACTCCGGTTGGAGGTGCTGAATCATCGACGTCTCCTTCGGTCCTCCATGCGGACCGGGCTGGGCGAACAACTCCTCGACCAACTCGGGAATACTGTCGTTCCACATCCACTCGATGGCGTAGATGACGTTGTCATCGCGGAGTCGACGGCCGACTTCACGGAGGTGCTGGACGTTGCCGCCGTGGGCGTTGACGAAGATGACGCGGTCGATACCGTGGTACGCGAGGTTTCGCGTGAACGACTCGACGTAGTCGCGGAACACTGGCGGCTCGACCCACATCGTGCCGTGGAACTGGCGGTGATGGGGGCTGACACCGATGTTGATCGTTGGCGTCCGGAGATAGCCTGTGCGCTCGGCGGCAGCGGTGGCGAACCCCTCGGCGATGATGTGGTCGGTTCCTTCGGGGAGGTGTGGACCGTGTTGTTCGGTCGACCCCAGCGGTACGATGGCGAGTGATTCGTCCTCGAAGTACGCTCCCAGATCCGGCCACGTTTCGTCGGCGAGATACATACGTATGCGTGACTCTCCGGGTACATGGATCTTGAGGCGGAACTGCGGCCTACCACTCCTTGCTGATATTGCCAATCTCGAAGCGTGCGCCGCCGGTGTGGCTGTCAGTTACCGAGACGGTCCAGCCGTGTGCGTCGGCGATCTGTTCGACGATTGCGAGACCCAGCCCCGTCCCGTCGGCGTCGGTCGTGTAGCCGTCTTCGAGCACTCGGTCCTGTTTGTCGTCCGGAATCCCAACCCCGTCGTCGGCAACGTAGAGCGTCGACTTCGTCGACGTCTCGTCGGCGGTTCCGACGGTGATCGCAAGCGATTCGGGTGTCGAATCGTCGCCTTTGGTTTCGGTGCCGTGTTCCACGCTATTCCGAAACAGGTTCTCAAACAATCGCGTGAGGCGATCCGGATCGGCGACGATTTTTGTGTCGCCGTCGACCGAGAGCGATGCTCCGTTGGCCTCGGTGTGGTCCCACGCCTCTCGGGCGATGGTGTCGACCGAGACGGCTTCCGGCTCGGTCACTGCCTGTCCCTCGCGGGCCAACTCCAGGACGTCGTCGATGATCTCCTCCATGCGCTCGGTCGCCCGCTCGATCTCATTGAGATTGTCCAGATCGCCGGTGATTCGTGTCTGTTCGATGTAGCCGTTGGCGACGTTGATCGGACTGCGGAGGTCGTGGCTGACGAGACTGGCGAACTCATCGAGTTTCTCGATCTGCTGTTCGAGTTCCCGCTCGCGGCGCTTCTGCTCGGTGACATCCTGTAGCAAGAATAGCCAGCCGACGTGGCGGTCCCGCCCATCGAAGATCGGCGTCGACTCGATAGCGTAGTAGACGTCCCCGAGTTCGACCGTGAGTTCGCTGGTGTCGGTGGTCGCTGTCAACTCCTCGTAGGCCGCCACTGACTCGGACAGATTGAGGACCTCGCTTACACTGGCCCCAAGAACCGACGTCTCGATGTTCATCATCCGTTCGGCCGCCGGATTGATGTCGATGATTCGGTCATCGGTGTCGACGACGACCATTCCGTCTCGGACGCTGTCGATGACTTTCTCGCGGGCAATCGGCGAGAGGTCGACGAATCGGTATTTGATGATTGCGACCGCAAAAAGCGAACACATAATCACGAACCCTAACGGCGTGGTATCGAAGCTAATCACCCCCGAAATGAAGACCGCGTTCATCGGCAACGGAGCGAACAACCCGGCTGCCAACAGAATCGCCTGCCCTTTGTACAGCGCCCGGTTGGTCCTGACGAGTCGTTCGACAATGAGCAGCGAGGTGACCAATACCAGCAGATAGGCGTAGGTCGAGTGGAGCCAGAATGCCGGGCCCCACTGTTGGTCGACGCCGATTGGGGCGGCCGGATCGAGCCCGATAAAAAAGAGATCGCCGGGGTTGAAAATCACGAATCCCAGAAGGAAGATGGGATGAATCGACAGCAGTCCCAGAAGGGTCGGTGTGACGTATCGCTCGCGACCGGTGTATTCGAGTGCGAACACGAACACCGCCGCCAGCCCAACGGCGACGCCGATATACACCACCGTAATTCCGGAGAGTGCGACCGATCCCCACGGGAGCGTCGTTATGAACAGTCCGAACGACCAGACGGCTGATGAAAACCCGGCGATGCTCAACGGGAGGGCAGCCGTCTTTTCGCGGTGTCGCCAGAGGACGCCCCCGGTGTACAGCGCAATCACAGTGGCAGCGATGTAGATGCCACCTACTGTGAGGTCACTCATACCCATACGAAACAAGTCATAATTCGTGGGCAACTCGTTATATGTTGTGCTACCTGACTAGTCGTTGTCTGTTTATTACCCACGAGTAGAACGGTCTACTACAGATAGGACCATAACTATCTGTGGTGGTCGACCACTCGCGCACTCGATTTGGGGCGACTCGGTCGGTTACTGCGGCTCTCGGGACCGCGGCGGCTGGCTGAACCGCACGCTTCAAACGGGTGGCCGACCCAGACCGAGCCATGACAGACAGCCACGATTCCGACGCGGAGGCCGACGCAGCCGACGAGTACGAGGAGCCAGAACGAACCACCTTCGACCACGATCCAGTCGACCACAGCCACGTCTGGGCCGGCATGAGCGTCGGCGATCTGGCCGACCAGTACGGACACGCCGGCATCGGCGCGGCGGGCGTCCACGAAGCAGTCGACATCTACACCGAAATGCTCGCGGACGACGACTGTACCGTCTTCATGTCGCTGGCGGGGGCGATGGTGCCGACCGGCATGCGGCGGATCGTCTCGGATCTGATTCGGGATGGCCACGTCGACGCCCTGATCACCACGGGCGCGAACCTGACCCACGACGCCATCGAGGCCATCGGCGGCAAACACCACCATGGCGAGCATGAGCATCCCGATCTCGACGACCGGGAGTTCGACGAACAGCTCCGCGACGAGCAGGTCGACCGAATTTATAACGTGTATCTCCCGCAGGAACACTTCTCGCTGTTCGAAGCCCATCTCCGTGACAACGTGTTCCCGCCGCTGGCCGACCAGGAGTCGGTCAGTATTGCGGAACTCTGCGCCGAACTCGGCAAGGCGAACTCGGAGCGGAATGATGAGGAAGGAATCGACGAAGACGCTGGCATCGCCGCGGCGGCCTACGAGAACGACGTGCCGATCTACTGCCCGGCAGTGCAGGATTCGGTCTTTGGCTTGCAGGCGTGGATGTACTCCCAAATTTCGGATCTCACCCTCGACGCGCTGGCGGATATGACGCCGCTGACGGATCTGGCCTACGAGGCTGACACTGCGGGCTGTCTGCTCGTCGGCGGCGGCGTGCCGAAGAATTTCACGCTCCAGACGATGCTGGTGACGCCCGGGGCCTACGATTACGGGGTCCAGATCACGATGGACTCGCCGTCGACTGGCGGGCTCTCTGGGGCGACGCTCGACGAGGCGCGGTCATGGGGGAAACTGACGAAGGAGGCGCGCAACGTGACCGTGCTTGGGGATGCGACGGTGCATCTCCCGCTGATCGTGGCTGCGGCTCGTGAACAGTTGGGCGAGTAGGATTTGGATAAAAGCAGTCCTCTCTTCATACCAACGAATACAGAGCTTCAAACGGCTACTCTAAGATGACAGAGAATCCCCACTCTGCGGACGATTGCGGCTCGGCATCGTCCGAGACAATCGAAATCGTCGACTCGAAGCGATGCTCCCCAACAGGCAGACAGCCATCAGCGTCGGGCGTGGCATACAGATCGACGAGTCGACTGCTGGAGTCACCGGCGTCGATCTCGAAGGTCTGATACTCATCGGTAGTGGCGATCAGTTCGGTCAGCCGCCAGCAGTCGGCCTCTGCGGGATACTCGCCGTCGCCCGGCAGGAGTGTGAGCAATCCAGAGTCGGCGGTGACATGCTCGAAATGAACAGCGCGGCCTTCCCCGACTCGCAGTGGCTCGTCGCTGGTGTTTTCGAGCGTCGTCCGGAGCCGTGGCGGGTGGTCTTCGGTGGCGGTATCACGAACAATCTCGACCGAGGGTTGAACGGGAATATCCGGGTCCTCGTCAGTCGAGACAAGCGTGACGCCGGGGCCGCCCGTTCCCTCAGGGCGCGTGCCACCAGCACTGTTATCGGAGCCGTTCGTTTCCGATGGCGGAAGGCCATCTGGGCTACGGCCGGTACAGCCAGCAAGCCCACCCAGCAGTACAGCCCCGGTTCCACCGAAATAGCGGAGATACCGTCGACGTGCGTGGTCCATAGCTTATCGTAGCCACCCTCTCTATGTAGTTTTATCTGAAAGGTAAACAGTTACTTCACCGTTCCAGTATGCGACCGCAGTGTCGACGATTCAGTCGTGGATGCTCACTTTTGTACCGTATTCTCCCTCTGTGTGAATCCTCGTCGAAACGCAGAAACCAGCGTTTGTGCCTACGAAACATTTTATATTACTGTGGTAAACCACGGACATATGGCCGACATTTCTGAACTCCTGCTCTACGTGGTTGTCGGTGGCCCGATTCTTCTCATCGTGGTTTTGTTGCTCCTTACAGGCCCCATTGGCTGGTTCACTGTCGTATTCATCGCAATCGGTGCTATGGTACTCCGTTCGTTACTCGAAGAGTCGCCCACAGGTGGTTCTGATAAGGAAAACTGTCCTGCCTGTGGGAGCCTGAACCCACCCACTTCGGAGACATGTGACCACTGTGGCGACTCGATCTAACTCCTCCGTCCAGATGGTCGACCAATCGGTGCAGTCGACGCCGTGTGCCTCGCTGCTCGGTCTGCAGCACCCAATTCTCGCCACCACTGTCGTGATTACCTCGGCTATGCGGTGGGAGCGTCGACGGACGAAAGCCATCAAGTAGGATGGGCTTGATTGTCCAGTATGCTTGAATCCGGTGACCCAGCACCCGAGATTACCGCCACCAACCAGTACGGCGAGGAAATTACGCCCACATTCGAGGAGCCAACAGTCGTCTACTTCTACCCGAAGGACTTCACCGGCGGCTGTACCATCGAAGCCAACGATTTCCAAGACGTGCTCCCCCAATATCGGGAAGCAGGGATCACCGTCTATGGCATCTCGATGGATGACGTCGACAGCCACGCCGAGTTCGCCGACGAGGAGGGAATTCTGTTCGATCTGCTCGCCGATCCGGACGGTGCTGTGGCCGAAGCTTTCGGTCTCGACACCGCGGAGGGTCACACGGATCGCCGGACGTTCGTCCTCGCCAATGGTGAGATTTTCGCCACGTACAATCCCGAACTCGCCGACCCAGCAGGGCATGCCCGTGAGGTGCTGAACGATACGCGAAACGAGTTCATTACTGGCGGGTGAACTACGGGTTTGTTAGGCCCGTTGTCCCGCAACCGATTACTCTTCGAGATAGTCCTCGTCACGCCCGGCATGCTCGCTGTCGGCACGCCTGCGGACGTCCACCTGATAATGCTGGAGAATATCCCGCCCAAGGAGGAGCGGATAGTCCATATGCCCACGATCCTCGACACTCGCGGTGACAGTGTGTTGATTCCCACCGACCCCGATCACGAGGTCGACCACGGGTCGGGCTTTCCCGGTTTTGCTGCTCCCCGAGCGAACGCGGGTCATGCTTTTGATCGGTCCCGCCCCGATGTCGGCGGCGAGACTGGTGTCGATACTGCTCCGGGTCGCGCCCGTATCCGATTTGGCGTGGGTCTGCCGCGAGCCACTGGTGCCGATGACGACTACCTCCTCGATGTAGCCGATCAACGGCGTCTCCTCACTCGATTGGGGCTCCGGTCTCGGCATCGATTTCGGCCGCGAATCGTCTAGGCTGGTCGACAACCCCTCGACGCGTTCGTCGTCGACAGTCCCCCCGGCGCGCTCGATGGCGAGTTTGGCAATGTAGGGCGCGGGGCTCTTGTTCGTCGCCTCGTACAATCCTTTAAATCCTGCCGTGGGGTTGACTTCGAGGACGAACCAGCCGTCGTGGCCCTCGACGAGGTCGACGCCGGCGTAGTCGAGTCCTAACACGTCGGCCGCGTAGAGCGCGGTTTCGGCGGCCTCCTCGGGGAGTTCGGGCATGGCGTCTTGGACCGAGCCACCGAGGGCGACGTTGGTTCGCCAGTCGCCCTCCGGCGCATAGCGGTACATCGCGCCGATGACCTCGTCGCCGACGGTATATATCCGGAGATCACGATGTTTCTGATCATCGCGGTCGATCAGCTCTTGGAGGAACGCTTGTCGGTTGCCGACCTTCGGATTCACCGGCTCGGTGAGGTCGACTTTCCACGTGCCGCCGCCGTGAGTGCCGATGGCGGTTTTATAAACGCCGACGTCGCCGAACCGCTCGCGGCCGGCGTTGAGCCGTTCGTTGGAGAGCGCCAGCAGGGCATCGGGCACCCGGATGTTCCAGTCGGCCAGCGTCGCGCCGGTGGCGAACTTGTGGATCGAACCAAGCACGGCATCGGGGGTGTTGAGCATCGGGCGAATGTGCTCAAACGTTGCGGCGAGGCCCAGTCCCTCGGCTGGCTCCTCGGTGTTCGACAGCAGGAGCCGATTTGCGATGATGTCGACGTCCGGCTCCAGAGTCACTTCGCTGTCCTCGATGCTGATCGCGGTGTTTTCACGTCGGAGCCAGACCGACTCGTGGCCCAGATCGTCGACTGCGTTGAGAATCGCCTTCGTTTCCTTGCTCGTGTGGAGCGACAGCACGCCAACCCGAACAGGGGTGTCGTCAGTCATAGAGATACATACCGGATACATGGGGAAAGAGACACCGGTAGGCGGCTTGAGCCGACCTCCATTGCTATTGATTGGTCGGATCGCCTACGTGACGGTCGACAGCTAATTGTAGCCTCGCACGGTTGGTGTTCACATGGCACAGGACGTCTGGGTAGTTCGACACGGACAGCGACAGGATACGGTCGACCCCGACTGGGAACTCACCGCAGACCGGATTCACGATCCCGGACTGACCGAACTTGGTCGGTGGCAGGCGTGGCGATGCGGTCGGTTCTTCGCCGACCGAGGCATCAAATTCGAGGCCGTCTACTGCTCGCCGTTTTTGCGGACGGTCCAGACCACAGCCGAAATCTACGGGGAGACCGGCCACGAAGCGCGGCTGGAGCCCGGACTCGGCGAGCACCGGAACGCCGAGTGGTTCGACAGCGAGCCGGAGACGCTCTCACACCGGACGCTGGCTAACTACTTCGAGCCGATCCGGAGCGATCACGAGCCGTTTGTCATCCCCGACTTCCCCGAGGAGCATCACGAGGCCGAACGGCGGGCTGGCGAGACCGCCCGGCGGATCGTCGACGCCCACGATGGCCCGGTTCTGATGGTCGGCCACGGGCTGACCATCGGTGGGGTTGTGCGAGGATTGGTTGGGTCGACTGAGGGCGTCGACGCGCCGCTGTGTGGCATCACACGGATAGACCAGCGAGACGGCGAGTGGGAGTTGGACTTCTCAGGGCACATCGACCACCTCGAATAGCTGTCGACCGTTCTGGAATCGATCAGACGGACCTGCTAAGCAACTGTTATTTATCTGTGCGTGGTAGGTACTGTATGGCTCAATGGCTTCGACTGTCGACATACGTCCCGGATCGCCCGCCGACGTGGACAGAAGTCGGGCTCGCAGTGTTAGTCGTCGTCACCCATGGATTGTCCCTTCAGTTCAGATCGCCGTGGCTCCCCGCAGTACTCGCTGGGTTCGTCCTGTTTTCTCTGGCAATCGGTCCCGTAGCGAACTCGACTGTCGGCCGCCGAGTCGGCGACTGGTTTCGAACTATCGGCTACCGCGGCCGGGGGACACTCATCGTCCTCTTTGCTATCGGGGTTGCAGTCGGCGCACAGTCCCCGGTGGTTCCGACGCTACTGCTTGCCGATATCGGATACGGTGGCCTCGGTGCCTGTGTCCTGTTTACCGCACTGCACCTGATTGTGGCCCGCGACGTGTCGGGCTGGTCGACCGATGAGTCAGGCGTCGATTAGTCGTAGCTGGGGACGAAATTTTAGTTAAAAAGCCGCAGGGCAGCCGAGTCTGTTGAGATTCCGGTTCGATACAAAGTCGACGTATCGTGGCTCTAGAGCGGCCACTGCGAGTCCGACCGCGCGTGGATTTATATACAGCCCCTCTAACCAGACAGCCATGAGCAATGACGGGGCCTTCACCTACAACGGGGGGAAGGTCGACCCCGGCGAGACCCAAAACATCCGGTATGGGATCAGCGAGACGTATCTCGGCGATCCGGTTCGGATTCCGGTCACCATCATCAACGGTAGTCGACCCGGCCCCACCGCCTTTCTCTCGGCGGCGGCCCACGGCGACGAACTCAACGGCATCGAAGTCGTTCGGGAGGTCGCCCACGACTGGGACCTCTCGAACCTCGCTGGCACGCTCGTCTGCATGCCAGTGCTTAATGTTCCCGGCTTTCTGGCCCAACAGCGCTATCTCCCGATCTACGACCGGGATCTCAACCGCTCGTTTCCGGGTCGACAGGGCTCGACGAGCGCCAAACGGATGGCCTACCAGATTTATACCAACTTCATCGAACCCTGTGACTTCGGGATCGATCTCCATACCTCCACGCGTGGGCGGTCGAACATGCTCCACGTCCGGGCCGACATGGCCGATGCTGGCACCCATCGACTCGCGCTCGCGTTCGGCACCAACGTCATTATCGACAGCGAGGGCCCCGACGGAACGCTCCGCGGGGAGGCGACCGCAGACGAGGTTCCAACGATCACCATCGAGATGGGCGAGGCACACCGCTTCCAGCGCGAACTGATCGACGAGGCGCTCAGAGGCGTCGAAAGCGTGTTTGCCGAGTACGAGATGCTCGATGAGACCACCGTCCGGTGGCCCGGTTGGCGGACGATCATCACCGGCGATCACGAAAAGACGTGGATCCGCGCTGACGTGGGTGGGATCGTCGACATGCATCACGACCGCGGCGCGCTGGTCCACGAGGGCGACGTGATCTGTACGATCACGAATCCCTTCAAGGACGACGATATCAGCGTCAGCGCGCCGTTTACAGGGCTGATGGTCGGGATTCTCGAAAACCCGGTCGTTTATCCCGGGAACCCGCTGTGCCATCTGGTCGAACTCGGCGGCCAGACCAAGCGCGTGGTCGAACTCAAACGCGGGTCGACCAGTCAGGAGGGTTGAGGTCGACAAAACCGGACACCTGTCTATTTTTGCATCCATCTCTCCGGTGACCGTTGGGCTGCTGACAGCCCTACGACGTAACTTCTATACTACCCCGGTACAGATCCACATACGACATGAGTCAGTCGTACAATCGGGGCCTTATCGAGGACTTCGGCCGCTGGCGGGAGTTCTCCGCGGGAATGTGGGCGTGGATCTTCCACAAGTTCACCGGCTGGGTGCTTGTGGGCTATCTGTTCACCCACATTGCGGTTCTCAGCACGGCGATCCCGGCATCAAGCCAGGACGCTGCGACGCTGGCCGCAAACGAGGACATCTACACGACAACGATCGTCGCGCTCGAAAGCCTACTTGTGGTTCGAATCCTCGAAGTGGGCCTGCTCGCGGTCGCTGTCTTCCACATCCTCAACGGGCTTCGCCTACTGTTCGTCGACCTTGGTATCGGGCTGGAATCACAGGACAAGAGTTTTTATGCCTCCTTGATCCTCACGGGAGCGATCACGGTGGCCTCCGTCCCAACGTTCGTCGCGGGGGCGTTCTGAGATGGCAGAGCACTATTCCTCGTTCACGAAGGGCGGGAGACTCTGGCTCTGGCAGCGAATTACGGCGGCGTTCCTCGTCGTCGTGCTCGCGTTCCACTTCTTCCTGCTCCACTTCGTCTACCACGCCGACGAGGTGACCTTCGCGCTGAGTCAGGCTCGGATGGAGACGCTGAGCTACTACTCGCTGATGATCCTGTTCCTGTTTGCGGCGACGTTCCACGGCGTCAACGGCGTCTACAACGCCCTGATCAACCAAGGGTTGACAGGCACCAAGCGCCAAGTCGTTAAATGGACCCTCGTCGCCGCCAGCGTCGTGCTCCTCACCCAAGGAGTCCGGACGGCAAACGCCTGGGCCGGAATCGGGTTCTTCTAACCATGAGCACACACCCACCACAGCAAGAAACCGAGGAATCGCCCGCCGAACAGGAGCCAGTCGAGGAGGCCGAGTCGACGCCGCCCGCCCAACAGCGACGCGAAGACGCCAAAGCCGACCGGCGGAGTCGGGACGCCCAGCGACAGGCCGAAGACGACGCCGCGGCCAAAAGCGACGAGCCAACACGCGAAATCCGGGTGTTCCGCTACGATCCCGAGATCAAGGACAAACAGGAGCCGCGGTTCGATACGTTCCATGTTCCCTTCGAGAAGGGAATGACCGTCCTCGATGCGCTGATCTACGCCCGGGACAACTACGATCCCTCGCTCACCTTCCGGCACTCCTGTCGACAGGCCGTCTGTGGCTCGGACGCCTTCTTCGTCAACGGTGACCAGCGACTCGGCTGCAAGACCCAGCTCTCGGAGCTGGAGGAGCCAGTCCGGATCGAGCCGCTGCCGCATCAGGAGGTCGTCAAGGATCTGGTCGTCGACATGGACCATTTCTACGACGAGATGGAAGCCGTCGACCCCTTCTTCGATCCCGACGAGACGCCGGAGGGCGAACTCGAAGAGCAGCGCCAGTCACGAGAAAACAGAGAGAAGGTCAAGATGTCGACGCGGTGTATCTGGTGTGGAGCCTGTTTCTCCTCGTGTAACATCGCCGCCGGGGACAACCAGTATCTCGGCCCTGCGGCCCTGAACAAGGCCTACCGGTTTGCGATGGACGACCGCGAGGGCGACGGCAAAAAACAACAGCGGCTCGAAACCATCGAGCAGGAACACGGCGTCTGGCGGTGTCAGACCCAGTTCTCCTGTACCAACGTCTGTCCGAAGGATATCCCGCTCACCGAGCATATCCAGGAACTGAAACGCGAAGCAGTCAAAAACAACCTCAAGTTCTGGTAGGTACGCTGAATAGCCTCCAGACCCAACACAAACCAACAACCAATTATGTACGAACACGACGTAATCGTGGTCGGTGCGGGCGGTGCCGGGCTTCGAGCAGCGATTGCTGCCGACGAGGCAGGCGCGGACGTGGCCATCGTTTCGAAGCTCCACCCGGTTCGGAGCCACACGGGCGCGGCCGAGGGCGGAATCAACGCCGCACTCCGGGAGGGCGACTCCTGGGAGGACCACGCCTACGATACGATGAAAGGATCGGACTATCTGGGCGATGCCCCGGCTATCGAAACACTGTGCCAAGACAGCCCCTACGAAGTAATCCAACTCGAACACTGGGGGATGGCTTTCTCCCGCGAGGAAGATGGCCGCGTCTCACAGCGACCGTTCGGCGGACTTTCGTTCCCCCGAACCACCTACGCGGGAGCCGAAACCGGCCACCAGCTCCTACACACACTGTACGAACAGCTCGTCAAACGCGGCATTCAGGTGTACGACGAATGGTACGTCTCGAACCTCGCGGTCTCCGACGAGGAGAAACCCGAGGACCGTGACTGCCACGGCGTCGTCGCCTACGACGTCCAAACCGGCGAAGTCGCGGGCTTCAAGGCTCGTGACGGCGTTATTCTCGCAACCGGTGGTCCGGGACAGGCCTTCGACCACACGACCAACGCGGTCTCCTGTACCGGCGACGGCCAGGCGATGGCCTACCGCGCTGGTGTCCCACTCGAAGACATGGAGTTCATTCAGTTCCACCCGACGACGCTTCCGTCGACCGGGGTCCTCATCTCCGAGGGTGTCCGCGGCGAGGGTGGCATTCTGTACAACGCAGAGGGCGAACGGTTCATGTTCGAACGCGGCTACGCCAACAACGACGGCGAACTCGCCTCGCGTGATGTGGTCTCCCGTGCCGAGTTGACAGAGGTCAACGAGGGCCGCGGGATCGAAGACGAGTACGTCCACCTCGACATGCGGCATCTCGGCGAGGAGCGGATCATCGACCGGCTCGAAAACATCCTCCACCTTGCAGAGGACTTCGAGGGCGCGGATGGTATCGAGGAGCCGATGCCGGTCAAACCCGGCCAGCATTACGCGATGGGCGGCATCGAAACCGACGAGAACGGCGAGACCTGCGTCGGCAATCTGTACGCCGCCGGCGAGTGTGCTTGTGCATCGGTTCACGGCGCGAACCGCCTCGGTGGCAACGCACTGCCGGAACTGATCGTCCTCGGAAAGCGCGCAGGCTATCACGCTGCTGGCAAGGAGATGGAGCCCGCAGAGGTCCAGACCGGCAAACGCGGCGAGTACGAAACCGCGACTATCGACAGCCCCGTAGAGCTCGGCGAGGGCGGCTCGCCCGGTGACGCCGTGGCTGATGGTGGCGCAGTCGCCGCCGGTGGCTCGGCCGATCCCGACACGCTCCTCGAACAGACAGTCGACGCTGAACGCCAGCGAATCGAAACACTCCAAGAGGGCGAAGACGGAATCCACCACTCGGAGGTCCGCGACAAGGTCCAGAAGACGATGACCCAGAACGTCAACGTCTTCCGCGAGGAAGAAGGCCTCAAGCAGGCGCTCCGCGATATTCGAGAGGCTCGCGACGAGTACCAGAACGTGACGGTGATGGACCCATCACAGACGTTCAACACTGATCTGTTGCAGACCATCGAGACCCAGAACCTGCTGGATCTCGCCGAGTCGATCACGATTGGTGCGCTCGCCCGCAAGGAGTTCCGCGGTGCTCACTGGCGCGCCGAGGCTCAAGAGCGAAAAGACGACGAGTGGCTGAAACACACGCTGCTGTCGTGGAACGACGGCACGCCGGAACTCTGGTACCGACCTGTCATCCTCGAAGGCGAGGACAAAAAATACGAGCCGAAGATCCGTAGCTACTGATCTGGATTCCCATTTTGCCGCGTCTTTTTACTGCTCTCGGTTGGCAGTCGACCGACACCGACGTGTCTCTCTCAACGGTCGCCGTGGCCCTGATTCGGATGAGTCGACCTGACCAACTGCTGCTACTGGTGTCGTCTACGCGATGGGTATCAGTGCAGCGCTGGCGTGGGTGAGAGCGATGGTTGTGTTGGCGGTCGGACAGACCGCCGCATGGTGGGGTGTGGTCTACGGCATCCTGTAGCTCGATCCCGTGTCTGAGTGCCTCTCACATGGATTCGTCATGAGTCGAAATCGACCGGCGATTTTCGGCTGTTTCGGGGAGCGTCGACACTGGCCCAACTCCGCCTCTCAACCACAACTGCCAGAAATCGGCCGCGTCAGGCAATATCTGGCCTTTCGACGACTGTCGTAGGGTACCTTTATTATTGTCGAACCTAATTCAGTTGTATGATCACACAGCAGAAGCCCGCAGTCGACATTCCAACCGATCTTCGGTCGCCGCAGGCAAAGCTGATCTATCTCTTTCTCTCAATGAACGGGACGACATCGATCAGCGAACTGCAGGACGGACTGAATATGAAGAAAATCTCTCTCTACAGCATTCTCAAAACCCTCGAAAAAGACGACATGGTTTCGAAAGACGGCGAGCGGTACGCGTTGGCCTGATCGGTGTCGTTCGGCGGACGGACTGCAAGCAGTCGCTATGAGGTTATCCGTAGAACAGCATCGACCGGGTATTCGTGTCGACCGTTTTTGTGTCAAGTAGTATAACAGGAGTGTGGTCACAGATGAGTGAGACGAAGGTCCCGTTTGAGACGGTTCTTGATTCGGTCCACGCACTCGGATACGATGATATCACGTCGACCGACGGCTATCCGGACGAGGCAAGCGGACAGGTCCGACTCCCCGAACAGCATCGTCGGGACCCACCAACGGGCCTGCGACGATTCCTCTCACGAGTCTACTGCAACGCGGGCGACCCGGATCTCGTTCCCAACGACCTTCGGACGGCTGTCGAGCGTCACGGCTGGACTGTCCAAGCGATGGGCCGAGACGACCAGCAGATGACTGTCATTATCTCACCCAACGGTGTCTAGACCGCGTGTCGACTAGTTGAATAAGGGTCGACCGGATTCGAACATCACTCGCAGCAAAGTTGCTCACGGCTTCGCCGTTCGCCAGCGTGGCGCTACGCCGCGCGCTGCTCGCTGGTTCAAATCCTGTGACTCAGTTCACACTCTTTACGTAGTTCGTCGCAAAAATGGGTTCGCCCGGATTCGAACC
>Ga0306908_1000061_pt1 | contig 78565 bp, 93 predicted proteins | sample AntRauTorcE11899_FD_190430 | JGI IMG/M metagenome (GOLD analysis project Ga0306908, IMG submission 190430) | Saline lake microbial communities from Rauer Islands, Antarctica - Metagenome Torckler E11 #899 (v2) (version 2) | ecosystem: Environmental > Aquatic > Non-marine Saline and Alkaline >... | reverse complement strand
ACACTCGTCCGTCGGGATGACGGGCGAGTTCAGTTTCTCGTCTGCGAGAATCTGCAAGAGGCCGACGAGGACATCTCCGAGCACGGCGACGGAAGCGTCATCCTCTGTACCGATGGCTACACGATCTGCGAGGACATCGAGGAGACGGAGGGGGTGGGCGGCCATCTGGCCGTCACCCACTCCGACACCTACGTCATCGGTGACGCTCACACAAACACTTGCGAGAACCGCCACAGTTTCCTTCGCCAGTGGCTGGCGAAGTTCCGTGGCGTCTCGAAGCATCACCTTCAAAAATACCTGCGGTTTCTCGCACTGAAACTCAACTCACCAGATGACTGGTTCGAGAAACTCCTGTGTTACAATGTATCGGGATGAGCGTAGGGCCAATTACCGCGCAGTCTAGCGATCCTACAGAATACTATATTCAGCACGCCACCCCTGTCACACTCTGATATTTTCAACAGAGCCGCATGATAGTGATTTATAATCGAATAGACACCTATTATATCCGGGTCGAACTCATCCGATCGTATTAGGTGTGGGATCTCGACCACAATATATGGCGGGTATTCTGCCAAACGCGTTCCAATACTACCCTATCTCCTCCGCTAAAGACGTGTTGAGGCGGATAGGAGACATATCCCCGATGTACAGCACTGTCGGATTTTTTCCCCTCTCCGCACGGTTTCATCCGCGTTCAAGATAGAGCGAGTACATGACGACTGCCAGACCAATTGCCACGAGGACACTATTGATCAGGATCCCCAACTCCAATGAGACAGAGAGGATTTGATGGGCGATGCCTGCGAGCAGCGCGCCGAATGTGATGGTACCGAACCCGACGCCGAGAACGCGGAGCGAGGGTGTCCCTGTTCGGCGATAGGCTCTGAACGCGATAAACGTGATACCGCTTCCCAGCAGGAGAATCACTGTCTTGACGACGACAATGGCTGTTTCCACCCAGATCATAGTTCGTCTCCCATCTTTGACCAGACATCCGCGAGACGTTCGTCGCCATTCCGTGGCGGCCGCTCGACCATCACCGAGAAGTTGTCGTCCTCGTCCATGGAGATCCTCACACCCTCGAAGTCCCGTTCATATTTCGTGGTTCGGCCACCGCTGGGATTGATCGTGTGCTGTTCGCGGACGAGCGACGCCCGACTGAGAAGTTCCAGTTTCCGATACAGCGTTGACTTGGGGATGTTACAGGTGTCGATGAGTTCGGTTGCGGTCATGGGTTCAGTTGTTTCGCGGAGGATGGCCCGACAGTCAGCATCGTCCAGCGCATCAAGGACAGCCTGTAACGAGGAGGGGGGGTCCTCAGATGACACTGAATCGCGCACCATTGTCTGATTTTGGAAAGCACTCGGGATATGCTGTCCGGTTACGACTCACCCAACGAACAGTGGTTCCAGTCTGGAACCACAGTCAGGTTCTCGAGATTACGACTCTGAGCACTCCTCAATCCGTCGTCTTCCGTCCTTCGTGACATCATAGAGCCCTCGACCGACTGGGTGGATTTGTCTTTGGTCGTGGAGTCGAGCACACGTTTGATCGACCGTAATTGGATGACGGTCTGCAGTTCTGGCGATGTCCATAACATGGAGTGGTGAATTCGCGACGAGTATTGCAAGGATCTCTTGGTCGGTGTCGCGATTGAGTTCACTCATCACACCCCTCGCCCATCCAGTGGCCGCCTGCTTCTCGTGGCGTGCTTCTGTTGGGTCGGTCATCACGCATAGCCCTCCTCCTCGGCATACACGTCAAGCAGTTCCTGGTAGCGATTCCGAATCGTTACCGTGCTTATGTGGGCGGCGTTGCTCACCGTTTCCTGTGTTAGCTGCTCGTTTGTGAGGTGGGTTGCCGCATATAGGGCGGCCGCTGCGAGACCAGCGGGACTTTTCCCGCTATGGGTGCCCTTTGCCTTTGCTGTCGTGAGGAGATCTCGAGCCTGGCGCGTTGCCTCGTCGCTCACATCGAGCGCTGACGCGAATTGCGGGACGTATTCTAATGGATCCGCTGGCTCGATTTGCAAGCTAAGTTCTCGGGAGAGATACCGATATGCACGCTGTATGCGGATTTTCTCTACGCGACTGACTTCCGCGAATTCGGACAACGGGCGTGGCGTCCCGTGTTGCCTGGCTGCGGCGTACAGTGCCGCTGTTGCCATTCCTTCGATGGACCGACCGGGAAGGAGGTCTTCATCGACTGCTCGCCGATAGAGCACTCCTGCGGTTTCGCGTGCCGGTTCCGGCATATCGAGGGCGGAAGCCATGCGACTAATCTCTCCGAATGCTTGTTTGAGATTCCGTTCGTGAGCGTCTTTCGTCCGAAATCGTTCGTCCCACGTTCGCAGGCGCTGCAGTCGAGCTCGCTTTCGATTGGAGACTGCTTGCCCGTATGCATCTTTATTCTGCCAGCCGATTGTCGTGCTGAGCCCCTTGTCGTGCATAAGTTGGGTCGTCGGCGCTCCGACACGGCTTTTCTCGTCTTTCTCCTCGCCATCGAACGTTCGCCACTCCGGTCCCCGATCGATGGACACGTCGTCGAGTACCAGGCCACACTCCTCGCAGGTCGTCTCACCGTGTTCATCGTCGCGAATGACCTGCCCATCACATTCTGGACACGATGATACCGGCTGGGGCTCGCTGGCCGATTGTTTTTCACCGGTGGGGCTGTCTTCGATATTGAGTTGCGTTTTGGTCATGAGTGCTTGGTCTCGGATACCGTCTTTCGCACACTCCGCGTGGGTATCTCTAGCAATAGTGGTGCGCGACGTCCGAAGAGTACGTGGCGGATTCCCACACTTTGGGAATCCACAATTTTGATTTGTGAAGTGCGAACAACAGTATCGGGGTCAGAAGTCTAAGTGGATCCTTTCGGAAACGATTGGCCGGTGGTTGGGATGTCAGCCGGAGAAATTGCTGTATGACACCGCTCCCTGATCTACGATTGTCTGGCTCTCGGGAACCTCTCCGTCTGGCGGCATGCTGCCTTCGGCGGGGCCGCCTGGCTCGCCGACAACGATCCGGGCAACCATGCCGAGGCTCTTGTGAGGGGTACAGAAGTAATCGAACGTCCCTGTCGTCTCGAATGTATGCTCGAAGGTTGCTCCCTGCTCGCTCAGAATCCCGCTGTCCCACGCGTTGGCACCGTTAGGAATGCGTGTAACCGATGCACCTCCAGTCCCCTTCTTGTATGCCGTCGCAGAGTGGCTTCCGCTATCGTTCTCGAACGTGATTGTTTCACCGGATTCGACGTAGAGTCCGATCGGATCGAAGTAATAGTCGCTCCCTTCTGTGACCATCAGAACCGTGTTTGTAGCCCCGTTCGATGGGGTATCTGTCTCATCGCTTGTGTCGGAATTTGGGCTGCTACAGCCAGCGAGCCCGGTTATCCCTGCGGCTGCAGCGACTCCACCTGCTTTCAGAACCTGGCGGCGATCCATACCTGACCATCGGAACGCCATGGATAGACCACTTTGGCGGATTCCCACCGCTCGGGATTCCGCCATCGATTGACTATCAGTGGGTTCGAAATTCTACCTATGGCAATGGGTGACCGACTTGGAGAGCCCGGCACTGGCATCTCACGGCGCAAATTCATAGCAGTGACGGGCAGTGTTGGCGCACTAAGTCTCGCAGGCTGTTCAGCCCCGACCCAAAGTACGGAGACTACGACACAAACACCCTCAACTGACCATTCGTCGCCCGAACTCGAAAAGTGGGTCGACGAAGTCCCCCGTCCAGGTGTCATAGAACCAGTTGGGACGACTGATGGGAGCCCCTATTACGAGGTGGAAATGCACGAGTTTGAGCAGAAGATCCACCATGACCTTCCCCCGACGACTGTCTGGGGGTACGATGGCCAGTACCCGGGGCCGACGATTGAGACTCACCAGGGTGAACCGGTATACGTGCGTTGGAAGAACAAGTTGCCGGACGAGCATCTTCTGCCGGTCGATACGACAGTTCACAGTAATACGATTCCCTACGACAGTACCGGCGTGCGTGTCGTGACACACCTCCACGGCGGAAACGTCGAGCACACGAGCGACGGCAAGCCGAAAGCGTGGTTCACGCGGGACTTCGAACAAACCGGCCCGAAGTTCGAGAAGAAGGACTACTATTACGTCAACAACCAGCCCCCAGCCACCCTCTGGTATCACGACCACTCGCTCGGAATTACCCGGCTGAACGTCTACGCTGGTCTCGCCGGATTCTATCTCCTCCGAAACGATTACGAGGAATCACTCGGCCTGCCGTCGGGCGAGTACGAGATTCCACTGGTACTCCAGGACCGCAGCTTCAACAAGGACGGCTCCCTGTTCTACCCGACCGGCGTCTCCGGTACGGACGGCAACCCGTCGAACCCCGACCCGAGCATCGTTCCGCAGTTCTTCGGCGACACGTCCGTCGTCAACGGGAAGGCCTGGCCTCGGCTTTCAGTCGACCCCCGGAAGTACCGATTTCGGATCCTCAACGGTTCGAATAGTCGGTTCTACAACCTCAAGCTGTTCGAGTACGACAAGTCGGACGGAACAACCGGCACGGGCGGGCCGCCGGTCACTCTCGTCGGAAACGACGGTGGCCTGCTAGCCTCGCCGATCTCGGTCACAGACCGACTGGAAATCGGCACGGGAAAGCGTGCCGACATCGTCGTTGACTTCTCGGACTACGCCGGACAAACGCTCTTGGTGCACAATGACGCTGTGGCACCCTACCGTGGACCCGAGATCAATGCCGGGAATCAACAGCCTCTGTCGGAAGTGATGCGTATCGACATCGCCGCCGGTGACGTCGACGATCCTAGCCAGATTCCGAGTACGCTGACGGAAGTTCCCGAAATCCCCGTCGACTCGGTCAACGAGGAACGGTACCTTCCGCTGACCATGAGCACCGACGATTACGGGCGACCGTTGCACCTCCTGGGTTCGAAAGCAGAGTCCTCGCCCCACCAGCTGTACGATCCTGTTACTGAGGATCCAAACCGCAACGATACGGAAATCTGGAGCTTCGTGAATCTGACGGGTATGTCCCATCCGATGCATTTGCATCTCGTGCACTTCCAGGTGCTTGGGCGACAGCCGTACAGTGATTACGACCCCGAGTCGGAGACGGTCGATGTCGAGTCGCTCGAACCCCCCGCACCGGAAGAAACTGGTTGGAACGACGTCGTCACGGCGAATCCGGGCGAGGTAACCCACGTGATCGTTCACTTTGGCGAGTTCGAGGGGCTATTCAACGACCAGACCGGCTGGTACATGTGGCACTGCCACATGCTCGAACACGAAGACCATGACATGATGCGCCCCTTCAGAGTACTGCCGGAATCTGACGGCAATATCAATGACGATGACGAGTCCAGCGATTCGCAAGCGACCAATATCCGGTAGACACAATATCAACGATTCCCGTAAATCGGAGTTTGTGACTGTGCAGCCTTGCTTACAGGCAAATTACGTTACACAGATCGAGGACTCCGAACAGCGGCACGCACACACTGGCTGCTTGACTACAGTTGCCCAGTGAGATGTTCTTTAAGAAGTGTTCGGTGACACCGTTTCTCGAACCCGACCTCGTCCCAGGCAGCGTTGTGCGCGCCTTCGTCACACAGCCCCTGCATCTTGAAATCCTCGTGGCGCTGTTTGAATTCGTCGAGGAGGTCTGCCGGAGGCTCAAGTGTCTGAGAGTTCTCGTCAACCGTTGTTCTGAACCAGCCGGTTGGCCGTCGAACCACACCCACGAGTGTGGCCTCCGAAACGTCTCCGAGACCATGCTGTAACGCTGCGACGTACGTATCCTCCAGGAGGCCGGTGGTCGTAATCATTGATGGCTTGGACATTCGATATCCAGCGTAGTCAACCGCTCGGTAACGGTCTGGGTCCTCAGACTGTCGAGCTTCTGTAGATGTGTAGAAAGAGTGTCCGGCTGACGTGTCTCAAGCATCCAGAGACGCGATAGGGTTTCGAACGAATCTATCAGGTAGAAGTACAGCCCATATGGTCCCCTTGTTCAGCTGAGGCGAGAACCGAGAGATTCCCCTCGATACCGAAAGCCATAGCCTGATAAGTGCACAAGAATCGACGTAATGTCGTGGATTGTTCTCTTCATCGCTGGCCTGTTCGAGATCGCCTGGGCGATTGGGCTGGAGTATTCTGACGGTCTCTCGAAACCGATGCCGACGGTGGGCACAATCGTTGCACTCATCATCAGTATGGTATTGCTCGCGAAAGCAATCCAGGACCTGCCGATCGGGACTGCGTATGCTGTGTGGACGGGGATTGGGGCCGTGGGAACCGCTTCGCTCGGCATCGTCTTATTCGACGAACCGGCAACGAGTGCTCGCCTCCTTTTCATCTCCGTGATTATCTTCGGAATCGTCGGCCTACATCTCGTCTCTGGAGGGCACTAAGGACGGCTCCGTAAAAAATGGCTCCGTCAAACTCATGACCGGAAACGAAGGCGTGTAGATCCCTGCTATGTAGAGGCTGAAGCCACCGAATACGTATCCAATAAAGCAGGCGATTGCTGCGGCGCTCCCCAGAGATGACAGTTGGTACACTCGATAGAACCCTCGTTCAAGCGGTGTGGCTGGCTGTCGAGTTCGTCTGAATGGTCGATAACCCATCTCCTTATGGCCAGAACCCCCGCACTTCGTGGGCCTTGGCTATCCTCGAGAGCGCAACGATGTAGGCTGCATCGCGCCAGGTGACGTCGCGCTGCTCGAACTCTGATCGAACCGCATCCCAGGCGGCCTGCATCTCCGTTTCGAGTTCGGTATTCACCCGTTCGAGCGACCACGATCGACGATTGATGTCCTGAAGCCACTCGAAGTAGCTCACCGTGACACCACCAGCGTTGGCCAGAATATCGGGGATGATCGCGACGTCTCGCTCTGCAAGGATCGAATCAGCTGTTGAAGTCGTCGGCCCATTTGCTCCCTCGACGACCAGATCTGCGGCTATTGCTTCCGCGTTCTCTTTGGTGATTACGTCTCCCAACGCTGCGGGAATGAGTACGTCGACATCGAGCGTGAGCAACTCGTCGTTCGAGATTACGTTGTCCGCGTACTTCGTAACGGCTTCCGGCTCTTCGTCGTGGGATGGGACAACAGCCGTATCGATCCCGTCTGGCTCGTACATGGCGCCATTCACGTCGCTGATTGCGACGACTGTCGCTCCCCACTCGTCGAGGAGGCGGGCGGCATTCGCGCCGACACTCCCGTAGCCCTGGACTGCAACCGTTGTTTCCTCGAGCTGGCGGTCGTAGTACTCACAAATCAGTTGCGTGATAATCGCAACGCTTCGGCCGGGCGCTTCTTCACGGCCTTCACTGCCGCCGATGACCGGTGGCTTTCCAGTGACGACGCCCGGCGTTGTCTCGCCTTCCTGCATCGAGTATGCGTCCATCAACCATGCCATGGTCTGGGGACCCGTTCCCATATCCGGGGCAGGGATATCCTGGTTGGGACCGATAACGTCGCGGATTTCCTGTGCAAACCGACGGGTGAGACGCTCCTTTTCGCCCGAACTCAGCTCCTTCGGGTTGACAGCAATTCCACCCTTGGCACCCCCGAACGGGAGGCCCATGACGGCGCACTTCCAGGTCATCCACATGCCGAGGCCGACACACTCGTCTCGAGTCACGTGGGGATGGTACCGAAGTCCGCCTTTGAATGGACCTCTAACGCTGTCGTGTTGGGCTCGGTAGCCCGTGAACACTTCGACTGTTCCGTCGTCGCGTTCGATTGGGACCGTTACCTCGTGGACCTTCTTCGGATGCTTGAGCCGTTCGACGACACTCGGGTCAATGTCCAGGTGATTGGCAGCATGATACAGCTGTCGGCGAGCCGTTTCGAGCGCCGATTCCGGTTCGGTTGATTCCGTCGTCGCATCAGCCGACTCGTCGTGTGTGGTCTCAGTTTGGGGTGCCATGGTCATTCGAGCGGCATTCGACGATTTCGCATCGGGCCGCTACAGTCGGGGCACTCGCCGGGGCTGTTCTCCGCGATGATGATATTGCCACACCGGAAGCACTCGTATGGGGTCTCTTCGTCTGATTTTTGATCGACATCTCTCATTGTGAGTTACGAGCGCCGGCAGGTGATCCTGGGCACTCTATGTTGGCGTAATAGGTGTAGTAGGGAATACTCTGCAGTTCAGTACCAAACCATCCTTTGGAAGGAGGGTTTGTTATCAAACCTCTCCGGCAGGAGAAGGGACGGAAGGGTCGTTCTCGTCGAAGAGTGTCTCAAACAATTTGCGCTGGACAGTCCGGGCGTGCGTATAGAACGCGGGCGGGGAGATCCCGAGCATTGCCGCAACATCTTCGCCAGTGTTCTCGCGTGGTGATTCGAAGAAGCCACTGTAGTACGCCGTCTGAATCACCTCAAGTTGACGCTCAGTTAGTTTCCCAAGGAACTTCGAGTACAAATTGTGTTCTATCGACTGATCGAGCGTCTGCTTCGAACGGAGTTCAACCGTGGAGAACGTCTCACGGACGAGTTGCGTGATGGTTCGGACGTCCATGCTTTCCGGGATATCGATGACGAGCGTTGTGGTGGATGGACTTGCGATCGCTTTGCGGAAGATGGCACCATGATCTGCTAGCTCTAACGCAAGGAACGGTTGTGTGAGCCGCAGCCGCAAAACGCCACCCTCACCAGTTGCACTAATCTGTTGCACGTCGTCGATTGCGACGAGTTGTGATGCTACTTCGGCGACGTCCTCCAGAGAGGCATCTTCGACAGTGACGAACACGTAACTCCCCTCGGTGGATTGCTGGACCCCACCCTGATACGAGAGCGTACACGCTGCGTCCTGCGCAAGACGTGAGAGGACGAACGTGGGGTCGTCAATAGCGAACTCGATGCGCGTCATTGATGTTGTGAGGAGCGCGTTCTTCCGTTCGATTGCACTGAGGGCGGACGCGATGGTTTCCCCGAGTTCAGCCAGGACGGCCTTCGCTGTGTCGTCGAACGCGTCTTGAGTCGGTGCGTAGACCGTCAAAACGCCGTGTGAGAGGTCATTATACACGAGCGGGATACTCAATATCGAGAGGAAATCACGGGCGAGGGCATCCTTGCGCCACAGTTCGTCACGAAGCCCAGCTGCAACGTTCGACACCAGCGTCACATCACCAGTCGCGGCAGTTTCCCCCGTGGGTTCTGTATCTGACGTAGCGACAGTAAACGACTGACTATCCAGATATCCCTGTTCGATTCCTGCCCATGCTCGTGGGTCGACGGTATCAGTCGTCGGGTCAACTGTCCCGATCCAGGCAAACCTGAACCGGTCGTCAGCGGTCAGTAGTTCACAGACGGTATGGTCGATCTCTTCTCGCGTTTCAGCTTGGACCAGTGCTTGATCGATTTCTCGAATCGTCTCATTGATGCGATTCAATTCGGTGAGCTGTTCGTTTTGGTGTTGGAGTGTGCGATCTTGTTCACGGAGTCGTGACTCCCGCGTGACGCGGTCAAGAGCCGCTTCGGCCGTAGCTGCGAGGAGATCAGCAAGTTCCCGGGTGACGTCGTCGAAGACACCGACCTGGTCCGAGCCAGCGACGAACACGCCGTGGTTGCCGAGGGGGATGTAGGTTGCACTCCGGAGACCCGTTGCTCGGTTGTCGAGTCGGTCTGCCTCGTGGACGTCATCAAAATACAGTGCCTCGTCCTCGACGAAGCTGTAGCCCGGAAGGGTTTTGCCGTCGGTGTGGACAGTCGGGAGCGGCCCATACAGTTCTCTCATCGTCGTCGAATGTGCTGCAGGGCGGAGGTTGTTAGCATCAGCATCGAAGAGATAGACCGCACTGGCCTCGAGATTGAGGACGCCGGGTGTGTCGTCGACGATGTGTTGTGCGATTTCCTGGTGAGTTTCGGCGTACAGGAAATCACGAGCGGTTTCCTGGAGCGTTGCCAGCGCGTCCTCGCGTTGTTTCCGTTTCGTAATATCTCGACAGCTGAAGAGGAGTGTCCCGTCTTGAATCGAGACTTCTCGAACGTTGACCAGGAGCGTGTGCTCGTGCCCAGCCTTGTCGGTCGCCGAGCACTCGATGTTCTTGAGGACGCCCTCTTCGGCGAGTTCTTCACGGTCAAAGAGGTTCTCGCCGAGGAGCTCGTCGATCGTGCCTAATTCATGAATCTCCGCGGCCGTGTAGCCGAAGATGAAGTGCACGTTGGGACAGACGTAGGAGTACTCGCCAGCTTCGTCCGTCATGAGGACGGTGTCGGTCATGTTGTTGAGCGTGACGCGATGGAGTTCCTCGGATTGGCGAAGGTTCTGTTCGAGGTCGACGCGCTCGGTGATATCGACGCCCTCGACGACGATTGAGATGAGCTCACCACGTTCGTTCTCGACGGGGCGCACGGAGAGATCGATGACGCCCGGATTCTCAGCGTGTGGCCGCTGTGGAACGACAGCGTTACCGAAGGTCCCGTGGAATGCGTTCTCGACGAGTTGGTGCACATCTGCGTTCGTCGCATTCGCTTGCGACCACCACGGAAGCGCCCAGAATGGCTCGCCGATGATCGTTTCGATATCTTCATCGATCATCTCCCGAGCGGTCTGGTTCACCCGGGCGAGTGACCCATCCGGGTCGAGCACCCATGTTGCCGTCTGTGAATCGCTGAAAATCGCATCGAACTGTCTGGCCCGTTCCCGTTGGGTGACCGCCCGCTGTGCGGATCGGACCGCCCGTTCGGTTCGATCCAACAGCTCCTCTGCCATCTGTTCAGACGAGTCCGTCAGCGCGACATAATCAGTAACCCCGGCCCCGATGGCTTCGCTGGCGATGGCTTCACTTCCGGAGGCCGTGCCAACTATTACTGGAAGCGCGGTGGTTTCGGTGCGAATCTCTCTGAGCAGCTCGATTCCAGTTGTCTCATCGAGCGTGTACTCGGTGATGAGACAGTCAGTAGTCTGGTTCCAGAAGACACCGAGTGCCTCTGCTTTGGTTCCAACCGTTTGTACAGTCGCCTCAGTCCGTGTTTCGAGCGTCACTGCAAAATGTGTGAGCCACTCACTTGTCCCGACAAGTAAGACAGAGGATGAATCAAGAACACGAGGTGAAGACGCCATTATTCGATACCTGAGGAACCGCGGGAATACAGGTTGATGCCGATTCGTGCCCAACTCTGCTGCGGTATTGGAACGAGATTCAGGCTCATTGTTAGTTACTTATCAAACCATCGAGAGCAAAGGCGTTTGCTATGTAACCCCTAAGAGCAATAGGTGCGATGCGTAACGTGGAGACGCTACTCTCGGGGATCGTCACGGTCGAACGTCCATTCTCGATTTCCACGTCCACCTCTCGACCACTCTCGTGTAATGACGGCCCGAACGACCGACACCCAATCCGAAGAAACGACTATTGATGAACCGCACCAGAAGCACTAGTCGACGTGGGGACTCGTCGCTGGAGCGAGCAACATCTCGACAGGACTGGCTGCCTACGAGATCGCTCCGGCAAGTGTTACTCCGCTCGGCTCTGTAGTTTCGGTACACGACGTTCCAATTGGCGAGAAATCACGCCAAGCAATCGGTAGACTGGCTTATACTCCGAATCGACCGCTGTCTCTCGATGTTCCCGATATTCAGCTAGAAGAACCGCTGGACGAGGGTAAAAACACGCAATTCGGGTGGAAATATACCTGTCAAAATAGCCCAAATCGACCGCTATCTAGCGAAACTACAGAGCCTTCAAATCTAAAACTAACGAGACCGGCAACTACTGTCGCAACGCCGAGCGCATCGAGATCCACACCAAATTCCTCGACTGGGCGGACAAGCGCGGCGTCTTCACCATCTCCGAGAACGATTCTTGGAACGTCGTGCATGCCACCCTAAGAATTGTGCATACTTTGACTGTATACTTCTCTACCTCCTCTCAATTTCTGCAAGCTGGGCGAAATTTGAAAGCGTCTGAGCTGCGTTCACACTTTCAAATGATAGATGGTTGTTTTCCCAACCAATGTCCTGAACGATACGTTCACGAAGTCGCATGGTAAATTCTGGATGATATTGAGTACTCCACATCGGTGCCTCGGTGTGGCGAGTGGCGAAATGCTCGTAACCGTCTATTGATGCGATGGTTTGCAACTGCTCACCTGACTCAACAACGACGTCGCTGTGGATAGTCGGAACAATCGGTGCAATATCCTTAAAGATGGGATCATCAGCTAACTCAATCTCAACGAGTTCGGCCTGCAGTCCATGGTGTTCGACGCTTCCACCGAGTGCTTCGTTGATGAGCTGGTGGCCAAAGCAAATACCGAGAGTGGGGATTCGCTGCTTCTGCAGGTCACGGACGAGCCTCATTTCCTCATTGATCCATGAATGATCCGCCGTTTCGTAGACACCAGCGGTGCTACCGGAAAGTACGACGCCATGAATCCCATCAAGCGATGGGAGACCACCTTCAGCCACAGCGTCATGGACGATGACTTCTGTGGGAAGGTGTCGAACGATTTCAGGGACGAAATATCGAGTGGCGAGATTTATTTCGTTTTCGATGACGAGAAGCATCGTTAGTAGTCCTGTATCCCAGCCAGAGGAATAAACGTATTGACGAGGATGAGGAGGGGCGTAATCGACTGCACTCGGAGGGATGCCCTGATTTCATCAGGGCCATTCGCTACGTTGCGCAAGAGCGCCGAGACCTCTCCGAATCAATTAAGATAATGGCTCTGTAGTTTCGCTAGACTGCGTACCAATTGGCGAGAAACCAGACCAAACAGTCGGTAGATTGGCTTATACTCCGAATCGACCGCTGTCTCTCGATGTTCCCGATATTCAGCGAGAAGAACCGCTGGACGAGGGTAAAAACACGCAATCCGGGCAGAAATATGCCTGTCAAAGTAGCCCAAATCGACCGCTATCTAGCGAAACTACAGAGCCAAGAAGTGGCGCAAGCGAGAACGAGACCTTCAGGAGCGTCCGCAATGAGTCTCTGAAAACGAACGGCTCTTACAGCAATTCTTTGGTCGTGTCTCAAAGTCGTTCAGACTTCTCGCTCCAACCGTCCACAGAGAGAGAACGACTGTGCTGGCGGGTAGTAAACAGCTCCAGAAACGCTTCTATCCGCTGTTATCGATCACCTCCGTGGTTCAGTGAATGTTACTGTGATTCTCTCCGACAGTACGGTAACAAAGATTGAACGGTTTTGCGACGCGACCATGATGTTGTGGATTGGGTGTCCGAGCCAGAATGCGGTGATGTTGGGGACGATGTATCCGGTGACCAAGAGGCTGGTCATGGTGAGGTTGAGGTAGGCGGGCATGGTGGTGAGGTCGAGGTAGGTGATGATTCCGAGGCTGAGTGTGGCGCAGCTTATGAGGGCTGCTATCATGGCGTTGGAGATAGCTTCTTGGGCGGGGGTGGGCGGCTGTGTCACGGCTGTACCACCACCCACATCGCTTCACTCCCGACAGCGACGTATTCGCACTCCCTGACGGTTTTGTTCGGGGGTATTTCATGCGCAGTCTGTCCGTACGTGATCTCTCCACCGTGTTGGCGTTGTTGCGCTCGCGCCAGTCTGTGTGCCTCAGCCATCGCGTCGATTTTCGAATTCTTAGCTGCGTAGAAGACGTGGGTGAGTGGGGTGACCGCTTCAAGAACGACCCACGGCGACCCTGTACACATACCGCGGCGTAGTCACTGAAGAGGTAAGGATACTCGCTGCCTAGTCTATCGAAACAACACGAAAGAAGACCGCGAACGGAGGCTGAGAAAGTGAGCGTGATTTATGAGTAACGCTTACTCACTTCCTCCAAACATCTGGCGCATCATCGGGTGCATCTCCATCAGCTGCTCCTCGGCGATCTCCTCGTACAGTTTGTACGTGATGGAGACCGTCAGCAGCAGCCCCGTTCCGGAGACAGCACCGATAGTGCCCAGCATGTTCGCCATCACCGCGAGGGCGCCGACGATGGCGCCGCCGAGCACGGTGACCTGCGGGATGTAGCGCTCCATGACTTTCTCGATGACCTGCGGGTTCCGCCGGAACCCGGGGATCTGCATCCCCGAGTTCTGGATCTGCTTGGCGGTCGCTTCCGGGCCCATCCCGGTGGTTTCCACCCAGAAGATGGCGAACACCGCACCGCCGATCACCATGAACGTCAGGTCGATGCCGACCCGGGCAAGCACCCAGTACCAGTCCTGGGTGACGGTGCCCGCGAACCACATCCACTCCTGTGGGCTCTGAATCGGCTTGATCAGCCAGAAGAACCCGCCGATGACCTGTCCATCGGAGTACTCGGCAAGCAAGGTGGGCATGCCGGCCCACTGGCTGTTCATGATCTGGCCCAGGAACTGCAGGTTGGCCTGCAGCGCCCGAACGAGAATCATGGGCAGCACACTCGCGTAGATGAGCTTCACGGGGAACTTCCCGCGGGCGCCCTTGACGCGTGCGTGCGACAGGGGAATCTCCACGCGAACGGACTCTGCGTAGACGACGATCATGAAGATGAACACCGTCGTGAACAGCGCCAGAATCTGGCCCTGTCCAAGGAAGATGGCGTTCAGCCCCTCAGTCGTCAGCGGTGACCCCGGCAGCGACGCGTCGCCGAACAGGATGGCGAACCACGTCGCGAAGAAACCGTTCGTGGCGCCCGTCGTCAGGCTACTCCACGAGAACAGCCCACCGACGAGCTGCTGGCTCACACCGGCGATAATGAACAGCCCCACGCCGGAGCCAACCCCCCACTTGCTCACGATTTCGTCCATGAACAGGATGAGGACACCGCCGACGAACATCTGCGCGAAGATGATGCTCTCGACGCCCGCCCGACCCAGCCCCAGCGACTGCATCACCGCCGGGTCCGGCTCGAGCAGCGGGCTCGCAAACACCATCGGCAGGCCCGTCAGACAGATCATCACGACCACCAGCAGCTTCTGGAGGCCCTGATAGAGGATCTGGTCTCGCGGGTCGTCGTCCGTGTCGAGACCGAGCAGGTCGGCGCCGCCGAGCAGCTGTAGCACAATGGAGGCCGTCACAATCGGGCCAATACCGAGCTGGAGAATCGACCCCGACGAACCAGCCAGAATCGACCGGAACTGGCCGTAGAAGTCACCGCTCTCGGTCGTCGTCAGCAGGCCGAACATGGTAACGTTCGTCAGGAAGAAGTACATCACGAGGATGCCGGCGGTCCAGCCTAGCTTCCGCTTGAAGGGGACGTGCCCCTCCGGCCGCTGGACGGAGGGCATCCGCGTGAGCACCGGTTCGGCAGTCTCCTTCCAGCCCATGAGTCAGTCCTCGCTGGCTGCTTCGGAATCGGCCTGGTCCTCGGCCTCGGCCTCGGCACGCGCCTGTGCGCGCTCGGAGAGGGTGGTCGAGCCACCGGCCGCTTCGATCTGCTCAACTGCAGCCTCGCTGAACGCGTCGGCCGTGACGTGCAGTTCCTGCCGGACCTGCCCGTTGCCGAGCAGCTTCACCACGTCGGCTTCCCAGCCGTCTTCGGCCACGTCGCGGGCGTCGAGGGTGTAGGCGCCGTCGTCGTTCTCAGCGAGGTCGTCAGCCGCCAGCAGTGCGGCGTCCTCGTCAACTTTCTGGACGCGGACCTCCGCGATGGAGAGCTGTGCGTCCTCGGGCATCGTGAAGCCGTGCTTGGCCCACGGCCCGTAGTTGTGCATCTCGTGTTTGCGGCTGCCGGCGCGGCCGCGACCGCCACGGTGACCGGCACCACGCCGGTTCTTGTGGCTGCCGCCGCCGTGTGTGCGGCTGCCGCGCTGTCGTCGTTTCTTAGACATTATCGCATCGCCTCCAGGAGCGGGTCGATGTCCTCGTGGGGACCCAGTTCGCCGCCCGTGCTGTCGGGGTGCTTGATGCCGTCGTGACCGCCGCGGGGCGGGTGAAGTCGCAGCGTCGGGGAGAGACCCTGCTCGCGCAGCGTCGTCTCCTCGGCGAGCAGCGCTTCCGCCAGCGCCTCGAAGCTGTCGTAGTCGGTGTTCTCGGCCAGCCAGTCGGCGTCGACGTCGTCCGTGCTCTCGTGCGCGTTGACGCGCTTCTCGAGCACGAGCGTCAGCGTCTCCACCGAGGGCTCGCCGAAGGCCACGAAGTCGTTGACCTTCGAGACCATCCCGTTGTAGGTGTCTTCCTCCGGGACGAGGGCCGCGTGGTTGACGCGGCCGATGTTGAGCATGTCGAGCGTGTCGCGCTGCCCGCTCGTCATGTCGACCTCACCGCGGAGCTGAATGACGGCTCGCATCAGTTGTTCACCTCGCCGTCAGCCTCACGCTGGACCTCCCGTGCACGCTGGGGGGTCCGAGCCCTCGAGGCGTTCTCCAGTGCGTTGAACGTCGCCTTGGCCAGGTTGACCGTCGTCCGGGTGTTGCCGTTGGACTTGGTCCAGGCGTCCTGGATGCCCGCGAGCTCGAGGATGTTCCGAACCGTTTCGGCGCCGGCCAGCCCGAGCCCCTGCGGGGCCGGGATGATATCGACTTCGACCGAACCGGCCTTCCCCGTGGCCTTGCGAGTCAGCGAGTTCACGCCGCCGGCCTGGTCCTCCCAGGAACCCGAGCCGCGGTCCACGCTGATAACGTTCATCTTCGCCACCTCAATGGCCTTCTGGATCGCACCGCCCACCTGGTCGTCACGCCCCTGGGCGTAGCCGAGGTAGCCGTCGCGGTTGCCGACCACACAGACACAGCGGAACTTGACCCGCCGGCCGGAGTCGGTCATGCGCTGGACCATGTTGATGTCCAGCACTTCGTCCTCCAATCCGGGGAGGAGCTGGTCCACAAGCTCGTGCTCCTTCAGCGGGAGCCCCGAGGCGAGTGCCTCCTCCATCGAGGTAATCTCTCCTTCCTGTACTTTCTTGCCGAGCCGGGTTACCGGCTCCCAGCCGTCGTTGTGGCTCATTCGTAGTCCTCCGTGAGCGCCTCGCGCAGTTCGTCGAAGTGCGCCGGCAGCTCCGTGGCGTCGAACTCCCCGCTGTAGAGGTCACCCTCTCCCTGCTCGGCGTACTCGGCGATATGCTCGCCGCGGTTACGCGACCAGTCCGCCAGCACGCTCTCGCTGTGGGGGATGTCGAGCCCTGCGTCGATTGCACCTTCCTGTACTGCGAACACTCGATTGCCGGGCGTCGCCGTGTTGAGACCCAGGTCGAGAACAGCCTCTTTGAGGCCAGCCTCGACGGCTCGCAGGCCCGCGAGATAGCCCGTCAGGTACGCGCTCGGGAGATTCCCCGTGGGGGCCTCCCAGCCGTACTCCGACAGGTCCTCGCTGGACGCTGCGGCGTGGATCTCGTCACCGTGGGGTCCGGGGGTCGCCAGCTGCGCCCTGACGTGCTTGTTGCTCACCCGGGCGACCAGGCGAGGCTTACCGGATTTCAACAGGCGCAACCGCTGGTGGTAATCCGTCCGAACCTCACGACGACGACGCATCGGCACTTTGTAACGTGGTCCTGTTGCCATCAGTCGTCGCCTCCAATCTCTACGTCGTAGTTGTTCCGTGCGAACGCCTCCAGGCGAGCGACAGAGTCGAACTCGCCACCGGAGGCCTTGTTGTAGAGCTCACGGTACTGCGTCGGGTTGAGGACATCTTCCTCGTCCCGGAGCTCCTTCAGGCGCGACCGCTGGGCGCGGATCCGGCTGATCCACTCGTCCTTGTCGGCACGGCGGGCGCCGGCTTTCCCTTTGCGGGTACCAGCGCCGGTGCCGTGACCGTAGTCACGCTTCTCCTGTCGGGCGCGGGCGCGCCCTCGGGAGTTGTTCTGGGTCTCCTCGACACGGATGGTTCCGTCCGCGATCAGGTCGCGGATATCTTCGCGGGTAATCGCGTCCGCGAGCTCGTCCTGTTCCTCGGGGTCGAACCAAACGCGGTTCGCGCCGACATCGAGCTCCTCGCCGGCGAGCCGCTTCTGTGCGCTCAGATCGGTCATTTCTCTACCTCCACTTCAACGTAGGTCGGGTTGAGGACGCGAATCTCGCGTTCCTCACACTCGTCTTCGATGCGCTCGCGCTTGCGACCGCCGACCTTCGAGGCGATACGGACCGCCTGACTGTCACCGTCGACGCCTTCGAGGTCGTCGACGTTGTGCACGTGGACCTCTTCGAAGCCGCTCGGGTGCAGGTCACGCGAAGCCTTCGGCGAGCGGAAGCCCGCCTCGACTGTCGCGCCCTTGCCCTTGATGGCGCGGCGCTGCTTCGAGAGCGTCCCGCGCGGGCGTCGCCATGACGTGGCGACACGCTTTTTCTTGTGGTGGTCCTGGCGGTTGAACTGCGGCTTGCCCTCGCGGTGCTTCTGGGCGAGTGCGGCCGCCGTTTCGTCGTCGAGGTCGGGCGTCTTGTCCGCGTGCCCGCGAGGCTGGAGCTCCGTCTCGACTTCCTCGGTCGCCTCGGATTCCTCCTCCTCGGTCTCGTCCTCAATCTCGGCCTCGGTCTCCGCTTCGACTTCAAGGCCACCGACGTCCGCCTTGATTCGGGCCGCCAGCGCGTTGCCGACGCCGTCGACCTCCGCGAGTTCGGACTGGGAAGCTGCCTTGAGGTCCTCGACGGTCTCGTAGCCAGCTTCGCGCAGCGTCTCGGCCTTCGACGGGCCGACGCCGCTGATGTCCTCGAGTTCCTGAGGTTCGTCGTCTGCCATCAGGCACCACCCGTGGGTTTCTGCGTGATGTAGACGCCGTCCTGGAACACGCGGTTGTCTTTCCCGCTGACGCGGGTGAGCTGTTCAATGTCCGCGGCGGTCTGGCCAACGGCCTCCTTATCGGAGCCCGAAAGCGTGACTTCCTCGCCGTCGACCTCGACCTGCGTGTCCCCACGGATGGGGGTGCGTCGAGGCGCGCGCTCGCCGAGGAAGTTCTCGATGACGACCTCCTCACCCTGCACTTCCACCTGCATCGGGAAGTGAGCGTAGAAGATCTCCATCTCGTAGGTCCAGCCTTCGGTGACGCCGTAGAACATGTTGTTCACGTGGCTCTCGAAGGTACCGACAGTCGCGTAGGTCTTCGCGTCGGCGTCGTCCGGCGACTCGATGACCACGCTGCCGTCCTCGACACTCACGGTCACGTCGGGGTACCAGAGTCGGCGCGTTACCGAGCCGTTGGGCCCCTCGACGGTGAGGTCGAGATGGTCGATTTCCGCGGAGGCGTCGTCCGGGATAGTGAGTTCAATGCTGCTCATTAGTACACGTACGCAATGACCTGTCCACCGACGCCCTGTTCGCGGGCCTCGTAGTGGCTCATGACGCCGTGACTGGTCGTGACGATCAGCGAACCGTAGTCACGCGCGGGGAGGAATCGCTTCTCCCAGCGCTCGTACTCGTCTGCACCGACCGAGTATCGCGGCTTGATCGCCCCGCAGTCGTTGATGGCGCCTGTCAGTTCGACCTCGAAACGGCCGGCACGGCCGTCCTCGACGAACTCGAAACCGCCGATGAATCCGCGGTCGTAGAACACTTCGAGGATGCTGCCGATGACGTTCGAGGCGGGCTCTACCGTGTGGTCGAGGTGCCCGACGCTCTCGGCGTTGTCGATGCCGGAGAGGGCACTCACCAGTGGGTCGTTACCTGCCATGATTATCGATACTTCCTGAAGCCCATGCTGCGGGCGATCTCTCGGAAACACTGTCGGCAGACGAAGATGCCGTACTTGCTGACGAGGCCCTCGTGGCGCTCGCAGCGTCGGCACTCTCGGTGCTCTGAGCTGCCCTGCGTGGCGTGCTCGCCGGTGGCTTCGTTGCCAGTGTGTTCGCCGTCTAGTTCACTCATTCGTCAATCTCCACGTCGAATTCGCTCTCGAGGAACGCAATGGCGTCCTCGGCGGTCATTCGGTGCCCATCCGGGATGGAGCGGGTGACCTGGTCGCGCTTGGCGACACGGTAGCCCGGTCGGACCAGCGTCACGGTGACGTCGAGTCCGTAGATCCCGGTGTTGGGGTCGTACTCCTGACTGGGGAACGCGATGTGTTCGTCGACGCCGAAGCTGATGTTGCCGGCCTCGTCGAACTGGGAAGCGCTGATGTCAGCCAGCGGCAGCGCCGCCGCGAGGAACTCCTCTGCCTCCTCGTCGCGGAGCGTGACCTTCGTCCCGATTGGGTCGCCCTTTCGGATGTTGAAGGCTTGCACCGTGCGCTTGGCGCTAGTTCGGACCGACTCATGGTCCGTGACCGCCTCGATAATCTCCTCGGCGTTCCCGAGGTCTCGACCACCCTGGCCGACGCCCATGTGGACGACGACTTTCTCGATGCGCGGTTCGCGCATTGGGTGGAACTCCTGTGCTTCACTCATCGTCATCACCCACGAAGTTCTCGTCGATGGTGACGACGTACTCCTCGATGGTCTCGAACTCGCCGTCGTCGGTCGTGACGGTGACCGAGTTGCGGCCCGAGCCGGGTGTGACGAAGATATCGTCGATCTCGCCGATCTCGCCGGCGTGCTGGCCGTTGACGGCCGTGACGAGCGCACCCTCTTCGTAGGTGAAGTGGGCCACGATATCCTTGGTCTCGTTGTCGACGACCAGGGAGTCGTTTGCGCTGTAGTCACTGGCGTCTTCGACCTGGGTTGTCGTGCCGTCGTGGAGCGTGAGCTGGAAGTCGCCGCCGCTCACCTGCTGCTTGCCGGTGATCTTCCCGAGTCGGGAGGAGCCGCTCTCCTCGTCGATGGGGGTGAGAGCGAGTCGGCCGCCCTCACCGGGGAAGACCCGGAAGAACTCCTCGCGTGACGGGAACGCCAGAATGTCGAACATCCCGATCGGCCGGGCTTCGTCCGCGATGGCGTCGCCGTTGACGAGCACTGCATCCTGGTTGAGCGCGTAGCGGGCTTCCTTGCGGGAGTCCACATAGTCGAGCACGTCACGCAGGACGATGAGCAGGGGAACCCCGCTCTCGCCGTGCGGGCCGGCGTCGGCCTTGACCGTGAACGTGTTCTCCTTGCGCTCGACCGGCCAGGAGTTCGGTACCGAGAGTCGCTTCTGGTGGTTACTCATCCGTATCCTCCGTGGTGAGACGCTCCTCGCGCACCTCGTCTTCGAGGTCGAGCTCGATCACACGAACGTTCGAGGCGTCGAGGGGTCGCGGGACCTCCTCGCCGTCGGTCTTCTCGACGGTAACGTCCTCGACGGTGATGACGCCGTCCCGAAGGTCGACGTCCATGACCTCGCCCTCCGTACCGGCGTGGTCGCCGCGGAGTACCTCGACGGTGTCGCCCGCGTTCACGCGGACGTTTCGCTGGCCGTACTCCTCGCGGAGGTCGGCCGTGAGCGTGGCCCGAACCTGCTTCTGACGCTCGTGCAGAGGGGCGTCCCGTGTCTGGGTTCGCTGTTTGCGTGGTTGTCCTGTCATACTAGACGATCATCGTCGCCGTGCTGGCGATGGTGCCGAACCGCTCTGCCACTTCGCGAGCGATGGGGCCCTTAATCTCCGTTCCGCGGGGCTCCTCGTTCTCGTCGATGATGACGGCGGCGTTGTCCTCGAACTTCAGCCGCTGGCCGCTGGGCCGGCGGATGGACTTGCGCTGGCGAACGACGACGGCCTCGAGCACCTGGCGACGCATCTCGGGGGTCCCCTTCGTGACGGAGACCGTGATTTTGTCGCCAATGCCGGCCTTCGGGTGACGGTTCTTCGTCCCCGAGTAGCCGGCGGTGCTGATGACCTTGAGTTCGCGCGCGCCTGTGTTGTCGGCACACGTGATTTTCGACCCTTTCTCGAGACCCTGCGTGACGTCGGCCTTCAGTGCCTCCATCAGTTACCTCCCTCGTCGACGACTTCGACGACGACGTGAGATTTGGTCTTCGAGAGCGGGCGTGTCTCTGCGATACGGACCGTGTCGCCCACTGCCACGTCCATGCAGGGCGGGTGGTGGGCTGGAACTCGAGAGCGACGCTTCATGTACCGGTCGTATTTCGGTACACGAACGTCGTACTCGCGCTCCACGACGACGGTCTTGTCCATGTCTGTGGAAGCGACCTCCCCTTCGAGCGTCTGTCCTCGCACGGAAAGGGTTCCGTGGAAGGGACAGTCCGCGTCGGAGCAGGCCTCCTCCGGTTCTGCTACGTTCAGTCCTATTGCCATGTCGAATCACCCCCGCGCTCGGTACGCGCGGCGGGTCTTGAGAGCAGTCTGTTTCCATCCACCGTTACGTAGACCGTATCCTGGCACTTGCCTGCTCGCGGGTCGTCCCCGCTCACATTGAGGCCGTTTGCCGTCCCCTCCGGGGACGGTTCCCGACCTCGGTGGCTCGCCCCGCTTCCCAAACTCCGGGTCGCGGCGGACGGGCCAGACTTGTCGGGGCGAACCCCGACAGTTTCCGTCCCGAGTTCGGATACGGACCCGGACGCCTCGTCGGCGTCCGCGGCTTCATCTGTAGACGACGCGCCTGTTCGGTTCGCGTCGCCTTTTGTCGACGCGCCTGCTCGGTGCGCGTCGCCTTTTGTCGACGCGCCTGCTCGGTGCGCGTCATCTGTCTGAATGGCGAACTCGAATCGGCTCCCAGCTTTGGGAACCTGTCGCACCCGACGCCCATCGTCGACGTGGAACGTCTTCATCGTCTCGACGACGATGCGGCCGCTGATGCCGACCAAGTCGGCGTTCGCGGCGTCGACCACCCGCAACGGGAGGCCGTTGAGTTCGTGTCGTGTGAGGGTGTCAGGTGTGAGTGCCATCTTATGCGGTATCTTCGTCGACGCTATCGCCTTCCTCGCCCTGGATCGTCTTGATCCGGGCGATGGTCCGGCGAAGCTCGCCGACGCGGCCGGGGTTCTCCGGCGCACCACCCGCCGCCTGCACAGCGCGAGCGTTGAGCAGCTCGGTTTCGAGCTCCTCGAGCTCCGACTGTCGCTCGGCGGGGGTCATATCTCGAATCTCTTCAGTGTAGAGAATCGCCATGTATTACTCCTCCGTTTCCTCGTCTTCGTCCTCGGCTGCCTCCATCTCTTCGACGATGTCGGCGGCCTCTTCTTCGACGTTCTCGTCGAGTGCTTCTTCCTCGGCGGGCTCCGCTTCGTCCTCGGGAGCCTCCTCCTCGACTTCCTCCTCTTCGGGGACGTCGGCCTCGTCGGCGGTCTCGACGACCTCTTCGACGATCTCCTCGTCGATGACGTCCTCGGGGGACTCGTCGGGAAGCTCGGGCTCCTCGTGCTGAGAGGCCTCGGGGACCTCCTCCTCATCGACGTCCTCGAGGAACTCCTCGACGCCCTCGCCGGCTTCGACCTGCTCGACCTCCGGCGGCTCGTCGGTTTCGTAGATCTCGAAGTCGTCGGGGAGCACGGCGTCAGGTCCGATGACCTTGACGTTGACCCCGATGGTCCCGAGCTTCATCACGGCGACGCCCTGGCCCTCGTCGACGACGGTCTGGGCGGGCTCACCGTTGTGCTTGATGTAGCCACGGTTGAACTTCTCGACGCGCGAACGCGCGCCAGTGACCTTTCCGCTGAGGACGATCTCGGCGCCGAGTGCGCCGGCCTCCATCATGCGGTCGATGGTTGTGTGGCCTGCCTTCCGGAAGTACCAGCCACGCTCGAGTGCGTTGGCCAGTCGGTCAGCGACGATCTGTGCGTTCAGGTCGGGTTCGTCGACCTCCTGGACGTCGATCTGGGGGTCGTCCATCCCGAAGCGCTCCTCCAGTTCGGAGGAGACCTTCCGGATGTTCTTCCCGCCTTTCCCGATGACCATCCCGGGCTTCTCCGCCTTAAGGACGATCTGGGTGCCCATCGGCGTCTTGGCGATGTCCATCCCGCCGTAGCCGGCGCGGCCGAGTTCGTCGGCGAAGAACTCGTCGATCTGGCTCCGCTGGAGCCCGTCTTCGATGAACTTCTGTTCGTCTGCCATCAGTTATCGGCCTCTTTGAGGATCATTTCGACGTCCACTTCGACCGTGTTCCACGGGTCGGCGCTCCCGAATGCACGGGGCTGGCGCCCGACCTGCTCGCCGACCTTGTGGGCGGCGACGTGGTCGATGGTCATCGATTCGCCGTCGAACCCTTGTTCGTCGGCGTTGTTCTTGGCGTTGGTCAGCAGCTTGAGGAAGTCCTTGCTGGCCTTCTCCGGGTAGCGGCCGGCGTCCCAGCCGTCGATGTCGGAACGGTGGCCGACGCCGCTGTTGTGCTGCTTAAACGGGACCGAGCGCTCGCCCTCGATGACTGCATCGAGATACTCCTCGGCGTCCGCAACCGTGCGGCCCTTGATGGCCTTCGAGATGGCCTTGCTGTGCTTCAGGCTGATCTGACGCTCTCGGAGCATGGCTTTCGCCGTGGTCTCCGGGTCCGCGTCGACGCTATAGCTGATTCCCATGAGTTATTTGAGTGGCACGAACTTCGAGGACCGGGTCGCGCCGATGCCGGCCTGACCGTGTTCGACCGTCGAACGGGTGAGGTGGAACTCCCCCAGGTAGTGGCCGATCATCTCGGGCTGGACCTTCACGCGGTCGAAGCTGTGGCCGTTGTAGACCTCGAAGGTGATGCCGACGAACGCGGGGAGAATCGGCATGTCCCGCAGGTGCGTTCGCAGCGGGTCGTTGGCGGTCTCCTCCTCGTCAGCATCCTGGGCCTTCTCGGCCAGCTTCCGGTGGTCGATACCGAGTCCTCGGTCGATGGTTCGCCGCACGCGGGCGGGCAGCAGTTCCACGACCTCGTCGAGATCCAGCTCTTCGAGGTCTTCGAGCGTGTGACCGCGGTAGGTGAACTCACCGTCGCGGCCGGTTCTGTACTCGGAGCTCATTAGCTATCTCCTCCCTTGCCACCGCGACCGGTACGCTTGGAGGCGATGTCGCCCACCTTCCGTCCTGGCGGTGCGTTCCGCGAGACGGACTTGGGCTGACCGGGGTGCTGGCGGCCACCGCCACCGAAGGGGTGGTCGACGGCGTTCATTGCGACCCCACGGACACGCGGGTATTTGGTCCCACGAGCCTTCATTTTGTGGTGCTTGTTGCCGGCCTTGACGAACGGCTTCTCTGTTCGGCCGCCACCGGCGACGACGCCGATGGTGGCTCGGCAGCCCGGCGGAAGCCGCCGGACCTCGCCGCTGGGGAGCTGAACGACCGCAACGTCGCGGTCGTGGCTCATCAGCTGTGCGTTCACGCCGGAGGCACGGGCGAACTTCCCGCCGTCGCCAACCTGACTCTCGACGTTACAGATCTGAACACCCTCCGGGATCTCTGCCAGCGGGAGTGTGTTGCCGGGTTTGATCTCGGCGGAGACACCCACCTGCAGGGTGTCGCCGACGGTGATACCTTCGGGAGCAAGCACGAGGCGGCGGTCGCCGTCTTCGAACTCGACGTCCGCCAGCGGCGCGCTGCGTGCGGGGTCGTGCTCGATGCCGACGATCTCGCCGGAAATCGTGTCGTGCTCCTCGCTTTTCTTGTGCGCGAGGTCAGCCTTGTAGCGGTGGGAGGGCGCCCGGAACGTGGGCGTCCCGCGACCGCGTCGCTGCCCCTGAATTCGTCGTCCCATTATCAGAACACCCCGATACGCGAGGCAATCTCCTGTGCGTCGTCCGCCTCAGAGAGCCGGACGATTGCCTTCTTCTCACCGCGCGGCGTGATCATCGTATTCAGCGAAGTGACGGTCACGTCGTAGCGGGACTCGATTTCTTCCTGCACTTCGTTCTTGTTCGCGTCGATGTGAACGATGAAGTGGAGCTTGTTGTCGAAGTCCATCTGGTCCATCGCCTTCTCGGTGACCAGCGGGTGGTGGATGACACCGCTCATCGGCTCTCACCTCCGGTGAGAACGATGCGGTTGTCGCGCGCCGTGCGTGCGACAGAACTCATCGGTCAGCCACCTCTTCGACGGCGCTCTCGGTCCAGAGCGTGAGTCGGCCCGCGTGCGTACCGGGTGCGAGGTCCTCTGCGTTGACCTCGCTCGCGGTCGTCACGTCGACACCCGCGAGGTTGCGGGCGGCGCGGGACAGCTCCTCGCTCGTCACGACGAGCACGGATTTGGGCTGCTTGTACTTCCGACCACGGAGCTTCCCCTGGCCGGCTCGGATGTGGCGTCCCTCGTCGGCACGAACCACGTCCTCGTGGATACCGAGCGCCTCGAAGGCCTCGACGGCCTCCTGCGTCTTGACGAGGTCTCCGAACTCGTCGCTCACGACAAGCGGGAGTTCGAGGTCGTCGTCGAACGCGTGGCCACGACCCTCGACGGTCTCCGGGTCGGTCGTGGCCGCGATGGCCGACCGAATCGCGAACTTGCGCTCTTTGTCGTTGACTTTCTGGCCCTGGTCCTTCTCGGCTTTCGGTGGGTGCGCCTTGCGGCCACCGACAGCCTGGGGGACCCGGCGGGCCCGTCCGTTCTCCTGTGGCACGTGCGCCATGCCGCGGCCCGACCCCATCGACTCGGCGGGGGTGCGGAAGCCGGCGAACTCGTCGGCGCCGTAAGCCTGTTTTCGGTTTGCCTGGGCGGTGAGCACTGCACCCTTGATGAGGTCCGGGCGGAAGGTGGTCTCGAAGACCGCCGGGAGCTCCAGCGTGTCAGCCTCGGAGCCGTCCAGGTCACGAATAGTTGCTTGCATTGGTGATTACCCTTGGTTGGACGCCGTTGAGACGTAGCGCACCTCAGGATCGAGGCGCGGCTGGTCGTTCGGTCGCACCGCGCCGCGGAAGCGGAGCAGGCGCTGATCGGGACCGGGCAGCGAGCCCTTTACGAGCGCGTAGTGACCATCGACCTCGCCGTAGTTGACGAAGCCGCCGTCGACGGAGGCGTCGTCGCCCTCGCCGAAGTCGATGAGGCGCTTGTTGAGCTCGGTCCGCTGGTGGTAACCGGTCTGCCCCTGCTGGGGAACTGTCGAGCGAACGCGGCTCGGGTTCCACGGGCCGAGGTTACCGATGCGACGCCGCCATCCCTGGCGAGCGTGCTTGCCCTTTCGCTTCTGGACGCCCCAGCGCTTGACGGGGCCCTGGGTGCCCTTCCCCTTCGTGATACCCGAAGCGTCGAGATACTGGCCCGCACGGAAGACGTCGCCGAACTCGTGTTCGCCGCCGTCCTCGACGAGGTCCAGTGCGAAGTCGACGCGTTCCTGGAGCGAGCCACCGCCGACTCGAGTCTCCATCACGTCGGGCTCTTTCTTGGGGATATTCGCCAGTTCCGAGGGGGTCGTGTGGGTGATGACCCGGAGGTCGTCGACCGACCCCTCCTCGACGAGCGTCCGCAGCTCGTCGGCATCGCCCTCGAAATCGTTCTCTTCCGGCAGGTCCAGTGCGCGGTCGAGTTCGTCGTGGAACTCGCCGGTCCAGACTTCCGCAGCCGGTTTCTTCCCGTACGCCGTGTCTTCGTAGGCTCGCACAGCGACCGCTCGAATCGGAGGCGTTTCGACGACCGTGACAGGGACGGACTCCTCCATCCCTTCACGTGCCGAGTCCTCCTCGTCGTTGACCATGACGACGTGGGTCATCCCTGCCTTGTAGCCGGCAAAGCCCTGCAGTGCAGGGGAACCCTCGTCCTCGGGCCACGAGCGAATACGCGGCACTTCCGATGCCGCACGCGTTCGCGGGCCGAAGCCCAGCGAGCCTTTTCGTGGTCTGCTTGGTTGTGGCATGTTCGTTTTCCTCCGCGCTCTACTCGAGCGCGAGCGGGGCAAGCGTGGCGAACACCGCTTCTTCGGTGCGCACCACCTCACTACCCTGATTCGGAACCGTATTTAGCCAGAGGTCGAACCCGGGTGAGTCGGGTTCGACGGGGAGATCATCGGGGGACACCCCGAGAATCTCCGGAATCCCTCGCCCCGGCGAGCCGAAAACGATGGTCGCCCCATCGTCCCGACACTGCGAGCCCAGTTCGGCGAGTCGCGACACGGTGAGGTCATCACCGTGGCGTGAGGTGCCGATCCGGACGCCCGCGTTCTGACGGGCGAGGGTTTCCTGGATGTCCGCGGCCTCGACAACGTAGCCCGCGGTGGGCTCGTCGACGAGGCGGGCGCGGACGGGTTCTCGCGAAGAGACCCTGACAGTGACGCGCTCCCCTTCCACGACCGTCATCGACGACGGGACGTGGAGGGAGATCGGGTGTTGCAAGCCGCAATTGACCCGGACGCGGTCGTCAGGTCCGACCTCGGTCACGATTCCTTCTCTCGACTCGGGCCGTTCAGACGCCGAGCCGGTCCGTGGGGAGACGCGGAGCGGGGGGAGGACACCCGCATAGCGGAGTTCGTCGCGTTGGTCCCAGACCTCCTTCCGGAGGTAGGGTGGTGTGGCCGCGTAGGCCAACACCGTGCGAACGAACTCCCCGCCCCAGCGCCGTTCACCTTCCCTGTCTGGGAAGACGACAATTCGCTCGACCCGGTAGATGACCGCCGCGCGAGCCACGTACCCGATCTTTCGGGTCGCCTCGCGTTTATCCTCGGCCTCCCGGACGAGCGACGACGGAACGACTAATGTTGTGCCGTTCGTCATGCGCCTCGCCACTGGACTGTAACCGAAATACCGAGCCACGCCGTAAAAGGGTATTGACTCTCCGATTGGGTTGTAAACGCCTCTCACACCCATGGGAAGGCGTCTCAGGCGTTTTCACCGTCGGACAATCTGACCGTTTGTCGGCTGGACCAATAGAGGGTACGATCCCCGGAACGGGGCGTAGCGTGCGGCTGCCGACGCATAAGCGGGTTTTCCACTCGGGGTTCCTGGTACCCCGACGCCGCACCCCGGTTATCGGACTTCGGAAGGCTTAATACTCGAACGACATTTGGTGGTAATACGAAGAACGCACTGGTAGTGTAGTGGTATCACGTGACCTTGCCATGGTCACAACCGGGGTTCAAATCCCCGCCAGTGCATGTCGGCGCTACGCGCCTCCTACCGCCACTTTTCGCCGGATGTTAAACTGAATAGAAGGTTGACCGGTCATACGGTAACACTACACTCTCACGCGGGCCCCCACATGGCCCACATTCCATTCCCATCAGTCTGCCAGAAAAACACGCGCGCTCGAACACTTACCCCCCACTCCACCTCAAAGACTACCGAGGATTCAAGCAGGACTTCTTAGAGTGGCTACTCATCGAGGGGCAAGAAACCAATCAAAGGAGAAGGCTACTCAGAAAACACCGTCCGACAAACTCACTACAAGATCGAGAACGTCTTCCGCTACCTCTGGGACGAGACGGGAGAATACACCACCGACATACCCCCAGAGGCGGCTGACAAATTCGTGACCGCCCAGATGAAGCACCAGCAGGACGACGCGCTGTTGGACTTCATCAAGTCAATCAAACGCTTCCACAAGTACCAGAATTGCACCAAGGGTGAGAACTATGACTGGGAGTACGAACATCGAGAGGAGTTGACCGTCGAATCCCAGACTGCGAAGACGATTGACTACTTCAAGCGCGAGGAGATGCACACGCTCTATGAAGCGAGCCTCGGCTACGGTTCCGTCAAGAGCTACCACAACAAGCAGATGACCGAAGAGGAGCGAGAGCGTATCAAAACACATCTCGCGCAGCGTTTTGAGAAGCCCAAAGGAGAAATCACAGCCGAGGACTTCTCACGAGCAAACTCTTGGAAATTCCCCTCGATGCTCTCAACGTGTATTGACATTGGGCTTCGACCCATCGAGGTGGGGCGTGCCAAGGTGAGTTGGGTGAACACCCACGACAACGAACTAATGATACCCGCGCGTGAGTCCACGAAGAACGACCAGCCGTGGCAATGCAAGATTTCGGATAAGACCGCACGCGCGTTGAATGATGTGGTTAGAAGAGCGGCGTAGCTATGAAAAATACCAGAATGAGGACTCTGTATGGCTGACAAAGTACAGCAATCCCTACACAAGCCAGCCTCTGAACGACCATCTGAATAAACTAATGGACAAAACGGACATTCGACCCCACGGTCGGAAGCTAACGTGGTACTCAATCCGACGTGGCTGTGCGACGATGTGGGCAGACGACGGCGGTCTTCAGGATGCACAAGAGCAACTACGCCATACCGAATTGAAAACCACTCTCGGCTACGCCAGCTCTCCTGAGAAGAAGCGAGAGAACTTGGCGAACGACCTATGGTGAAATAGCAAAATCAGCCTTACGTGAAAGTCGGGTGGAGCTATCTGTCTTTTTTAGGGAGATAGTCAATTTCTCGTCACCCAGAGGTATATTGTTCTCCAAAGACAGTTTTTGGAGAGGAGACAAGATGGAACAGACAAGAATTGTAGAACGGGAAACATTTCCGATTTTTGTCTACTATCGGGAAATTCAAGCTACAGACCTTCACACTCGAACCATTACTGAAACCGAACAAGTCGGCCCTGTTGAAATCCTATTGGGCCAACACTTTCAGGACTGATACAACTGCTACGGCTCTGTTGAAATCCTCAATTTCTGATAGTTTGTTGCGTCCGTACTGCATACAGAGCGCGTATCCAACAAAGTCCGAAGGTCAGCTATGGCGGAATAGTACAAGTCAAAAGAGCGCGTGCGCAAGATCTCGGAAGGCGATAAACCCCTATTTTCACACCCCAATATGAGGACATAGAGGACATCTACCTGGAGAATACCTACAAGCTTGGTCTCTAAATTGCCGATAGGTCTCTATTGTGCCACAATTTCGCTACAATTCCTTGGGGTTCAACTCCCGAGTTTCCAGGCCCCAGTTCAGTTTGTCAAAAACTGATTTTGCGTCAATAGCATCGGTGTATACATTAGGGATATAACAGACATCTCCAGTCTTCATACGGAGCATTACGCCAGCAATCCGTTCCAAACTTTGCTCTTGAAACACACCTTCATCTCCCGGTCGGATTGCGGAAAAAGGTCGATATGTCCTCTTATCTGAACCCTCGTCTTTTTCAAGCCGAGCAATTTCACGGTCATCATTAGGATCAGGGATAGCGCCAATATCAACTAAGTAATCGTTCCAATCGTTGGAAACTGACTCAATATGAGGAGATATGTCGACTTCTTCCCGAATCGAAAATCCATACGACTTCCCAATCAAAATATCACAAACTTCGTCCGCGAAGTCAATAGAGGTGTGTTTGCAATCCATGAAAACAACCATCGGCCTACCATCCCGAGGTTGATCGGCCTTCGTCCGTAGCCGTTCGGAAATTATATCTTCATCATCGGGGTCGAGTTTTCGTATACGGTCCCAAGTTACGATTACACCAAACGGACCGTGTTCCTTCTCCTCAAATTCTATTATAAGTGCCTCGGTTTCTATTGTTTTAGGGTTATTCGGGTCTAAGTCTTGCTCAATCAAACTTATAAAATTGTTGACAATATCTTCATTTTCGGCCCATCGGTCACCGGTTGTGGCTTGAACATCAAACTTGGATTTGAGTGACAATTTACCGATATAAGATTGATTGCCCATTATGTCATCCAATTTGCGTCGGATACGATATTCTTCGTCTGCCTCCTGAAGCAGCGTCGCATCAACATCAAAAGCCTCACACGCAAAGTCCGGCATCCCTGTATTGTTTGGACGGTCAAGCACTTGTGGATTCTCACACAACCACCGCGATAGAGCCTGATAGCACCACAACTCCGCCACAAACGCGTTGAACTTGCCGTCTAAGTGGAGGTTATTCTCGTATGTCTCCATGATTTCTCGTGCCGGCGATTTCTCTACCAATTTGGACCACATTTCTAACGCGCCCTCGTGGTCTCGGTCTATGCAAATTTTCAAAGGATGATTTTCGCAACATCTGCACACCAAATCAGCAGGTAAAACATCACTCAATACCGGATACCTATTCTCAAATTCTGGTTGGTTCATAATCTACAATACATTTCAATGTACAATAATGTTTTCCCTCTTGTTGTGCATTGTAGAAAACAACTTTATCACGCCTACATTCCGTTCCTCTCGATAGCAAGTTGTGCTGAACTCATCCTCTGTATGTTGCACGCCACCCATGTCCGTCTCTAAGGATTTCAACAGAGCCAGCCAGTTCAAATTGGGCCTTTCGAGATATTCAACGATCTCGACATACCAGACGCCGATCAACTCACCCAGCTCTATGAAACTATACAGAGAGGAGGTACCGGGAAGCAGCTTTCTAATATTCTCTCATATGTAATCTTTATCGTAGCCGCCGAATGGACGGGTTCTCCATTCTCAACTTTCTTTGAACAACTCGCCGCTAAATTTGCTAATAAACTTGACGCAGATGGTGTAATGATACGCGATGAAGGAGAAGTAATTGAGTTCAAATCTCAAGAGTGGTTCGGAATTGACGATGACGACGAACTCGCCAAACGCATTTCGAAGGAACTACAGGATGTGTATGTGTTTAGCCCGAGCTGATTTCGCCACTGTCTCGTAGGAAGCGTTCAATCGGGATCGTATGACTCGACAGCAGAGGTTCATCACGAACCCCAGCGATGGTCTCCGCGACGCCGGAGACCATCGCGTCATCTCTGCTGTCATCGAAGCCAGGTGGGAACAGTGAACTTTGACAATCTCACCAAAGAAGAACTGCTTTCCCAATTCCTCCAACTTGAGCAGCGAGTTGAAGAACTTGAACAGCAGGTTCAGGAGAAAGATCAGAGAATCGAAGAACTCGAAGCTCGGCTTCGCAAGTACGAGAATCCGCACACTCCTCCAAGCAAGCAACGGTCGGCGACCGACGAGTCGCCGACTTCGCAAGACAACGAAGACGACGACACCGTCCGAACTGACGGCGGAACCCCAGGACGAAAGCAGGGCCACGATCCAGAGTGGCGAACAGTGCCCGACCCTGACGAAGAAATCGAAGTCACACGCAAGTGCTGTCCAGAGTGTGGCGATAGCCTCGACGAGTCGGTGGGCGTCAGCCCCCGACTCGTCGAAGAGATTCCCGATCCACAGCCACCTCGGGCGACCCGGTACAACCGCTACTGCTACGAGTGTGCCTCCTGTGGAACCGAGACTGTCGCTTCACACCCCGACTGCTTCGGCAAGGGGCAGTTCGGGGTGAACGTCATCACCCAAGCCGCTCTTTCCAGATACGATCACCGCCTCCCCTACCGGAAGATCGCCGACCGCTTCGAGCAACTGCATGGCCTCGAACTCTCAGGTGCATCTGCGTGGCACGCGACCGAGCGCGCTGCGCGCGCCGGTCGCTGTGAATACGAGCGGATCCGCCAGCAGATTCAGGACGCGGACATCGTCCATATCGACGAAACCGGCATCAAGCGTGATGGCGAACAGGCGTGGATCTGGACGTTCAGGACGGACGAGAACACGCTGTACGCAGTCAGAGAGAGTCGCGGAAGTGATGTTCCCGCGGAAGTCCTCGGCGAGGACTTCCGCGGGAACGGTCGTCTGCGATGGCTGGACGGCGTATCCGGCGTTCACTAGCAACCTTCAGCGGTGCTGGGCACATATTCTCCGCGAAGCGGAAGTGTCGCTGATAAGTACGAGGACGGAGAGCCAATTCACCGGCGTCTCACGCAGATGTACGTCGGTCTCCAGTCGTGGCTGGAGACCGACCCGAGCCCTCGTGAGCGAGCACAGATGCACCGATCAAGCCAGAATGGACTCAACTCGCTCGTTACGTGCTCAGCCACCGACGACCCAGTGGCAACACTGCTCGGGAAAATCAAAGGAGGGATAGACCACTGGCTCACCTTCATCGGTGAGCCAGCGGTCTCGCCAACGAACAACGCTGCGGAGAACGCACTTCGTGAGCCGGTCGTTCTCCGGAAAATCATCGGCACGCTCCGCAATGACCGCGGGATGTTCGTTCATGAGACGTTGCTGTCCCTGCTGGCGACGTCGCGCCAGCAGGGACGCAATCCCTACGAGAAGCTCAAGCGCATTGTCCGAGACAACGAGATGATTTCACGAACTCACGCCGTGCCAGCCGTTGAGTCCTCGGGGTAAACATATACCGATTTTCCTTCGAAAGTGAATCGGTTAATTATATCACCTCGATACGGTAAAACTCACTAACTGATTCCGTGGATAGCTGAGAAACAGATACGACAGAAGCAAAAACACGAAGAAGCCGCCGACAAAGCAGACCGCGAGTTTAACGCGGCCAAGTCTGCTGTTGTATCCTTTCCCCTCGATGCGTTGATTCACGTAGGGCCCACCCCGTGTTGGTGTTCCCTCTGGACACCAGCCGGGCTTTGTTGCGTTCTGGATGCGATTCTTCGCTCCGATACCATAGGTGGCTGTCGGAAATCTGGCTCAGATCACCAATTGCCGGAGAACTCGCATTCCAGACCCACCTTCTCCGGAAGTTCTGACACGTATCGTTTCTTGTCTTCGGAACTCAGGTTCGTAAGTAAGTAGTATCAACCTGACACTCTCTTTTGTGCCCGCATATTCGAACCGTTCGGGTGCGTGGGTTCATCGTTGAGGAGTGCCCGACTTCCTCGTCCCATTCCGGGAATGTAGGGAATCTCGATCTCGTCAAGAAGTCCCTCCTCCTCTATGAGGTAGTTCACGAGTGAACCAACTGCCTTGGATTGTACGTCCTCAGCCACTCGAAAGACCTCTCTCCCGTTTCGAGTGAGACGAATTACGTACTCTCCATCCGCTGGTTCGTCGTCACCTCCTGGGGGGTCTTGAATTACAGCCGTCTGGTGGGCCTGTTCCTCCAGCGTCCCGATCAGGGTATCTACAAACCCCTTCGCTTCATTTTCGACCTGTTGTGAAACTGCGTTCCCCGAGATCTCCGTAACCACTCCTGTCACGTCTTCTGCGAGGTCTTCCTTGTTTCTTCGAAGAGAGGCGACAGCATTCTGTACTGCTTCGATCTTCTCCGCAATTTGTCGAGATTCCCCTGAATCAATGGATTCCCGCGAGAGAGCTTTGAGGGGATGTTCGTTGTCCGAAACACCCTCGATGGAGAACTTCGCGAGAGAGATTTCGTTGGGACGGTTGGTGGATACGTCGCGCCGGAATATCTCGAAGTTCCGCCCATTCGTGAGGAGTCCCCAATCAACCCCGACCTGCCGCATATAGCTTTTCAGCTGGTTCTCATGACTCTGGTCAAGCGGCGTATCACATCCCTTCGCCTCCACGAAGACGACCGGCGTCCCTTCTCGTTTGAGCGCGTAATCGACCTTCTTTGTTCCCGATCCCATCTGGACGGAGTACTCAAGCTCAACGTCCGAGGAGAGAATATCCCATCCGAGAAGCTCAATCAACGGTTCGATGATCTTCCGCTTCGTGTTCTCCTCATCCATCTGCGGGGAGTCCTCGATAAGCCCCGCAGAGCGTTCCGCGTATTCAAATAACTCCTCACGAAGCGTCATTTCGAGTTGCTTTCTCTGGCAACCGGATAAAGATACGGAGAATCAGAACACTTCGAGGTAGTCCTCGATAACCTCCCGCTCGTCGTCGGAGAGGTCGAACAAGTCGTACACAGTCTGATCGATCTCCGTTTCGAGGTCTTCGATGCTCGTCTCCTCGACTGCTTGCCGGTCGTCTTCCAGCCACTCGATGAGTTGTTCCACGCCGCTTTGAGACCGCGGAATCGGAATCGTCTGCTTCTCCCCCTTCTTCATGTTCCGGCCATCGGCGGCGGCATGAACGTACTTCGCTCGAAGCTTCTGTTCATCTGGGTCGCCCTTGTCCATAAGCGGGTCGGTGATCTCGTCGGAGCGGCCAGCAATAACGGCGAAACGACCATCCGTCTTCTGCTGAATGTCGGCATCAACCGGATAACGTCGTGTCTGCCATTCGTAGTCGATGTAGCCAAGATCGCCGTCGAACTCTCCGAGGTAGGCTTCGGGGAAGCGTTCCGTTTTATTATCCAAGTCGAGAGTGGTCACAATTTCATCTGCCTGTGATCGAATCGTATCAAAGGGAGACGCATCCCCGTCGATAATAGTGGGTAACTGCTCCAAGTATTGTGCCCGATACTCGTAGAACCCTCCTGCTTTGACAGTCGTAATGTGCTTGAAGTAGAAGTCAAGAGCCTTCGAGTTTAATTGAGCGGCAACTACTTCGGTGAGTTCGTCAATTTCGGGCAGTAATTGGATTCCGTAGGCTGTTTTGAAATACCACACACCGACAGCGTCCACCATAAACCGTGCATTTTCCGATATATGCGCTCCGATGGCTTTTGGGCGTTCAAAACGGTCGTGGCTTTTCGGGTAGATGAATCCGTACCAGTCATCTCGACCTTCCATCTTCCCCCCTTCGCGTCCCTCAAGCGTTTCTCGGTGTTCCTCAAAATACTCCCGACTAAGCGGTAGATTCTCTTTCAGGTACTCCTCAGTATAGAGTTTGGATTCCAGCTTCCCTTGATCATTCTTCTGGATGTCATACGGGAGAATGACGTGCTGGCCCGACCAATCGGCTTCCCACCTCTGAATGTCTTTGCCATCAAGCCACGGGCAGAGAAGATCAGTCTCAATCTCGTATTCACGATCTTCTCCCGATGGCACAATCCGAACCGTGTCGCCTCCTTCGTAGGGTTCTATTCGGCCTGCGTTCACCGGAGTTACGACGTATATCTTGTTCGCGCTCGTCTGAGTACCCGCAAATACTGAATCTGTTATCTCATCAAGTCTGCTATCGCTTTCTCGCTCCAACTTCCGGAACACCTCAAGCTCCTCCGGAGGCATCATCGACCAGTATCCGTCGCCAAGTTCCGCTTGCGGGAAGTCGAACACGTTGATGAACTCGTCAGAGTACCCCGGTTGACCACGATAATCGCGCACAGCGGCGACGATCTCCTCGTCCAACGCTCTGCCTGTGTCCTCATCGACGTTTGCCTTCACCCGGACACACCGAATCTGGTTCTCCTCACGAGCGCCTTCGTCCGGTTCGTCTTCCGCAATTACGATAGCCGGGTAGTTCGTCGCGTCCTTGAACACACCCGAATCCCGGAAGTCGTACACTTCATCGAGGGCGGCTTCCCTACGGAAAACACCTCGAAGTCCTTCCCCGTAGTCTGTCACCATGAACTGATTCGGCGTAATGTACCCGAGCTTCCCCGTCCCCTCTTCCAGCCAGTCAAGCCCCCGTTCGTAGAACGGACAGTAGAGGTCGTAGTTCCCCGTCGCGGACTCATACAGTTGATCGAGAACCGACTTTTGCTGGTCGGGGAGATTCTGAATACGGACGTAGGGCGGATTCCCGACGACGTAGTCGTACGTCATGTAGTTCTTGACAACGAGGGCAAGAACGCTGTCCTCGAACATCTTGAACAAGCGTCCGTCGCCGTGATCTTCTCGAAGGTAACGAACCGTGGCGAGAATGTCGTTGACGTATGGCTCGAAGAACTCCTCGACACCGTCGTACTCACGGGTTGTGTATCGGTGGATGCCTTCTTCGAGGCCGCCACCGTACTCCCACCAACTTTCCTGCATGTGGAATTTCACCACATCGAGGACGCCTTGTAGGGCCGCGTAGTACTCCCCGAAGTTCCGAATCCCGGCGTTCATTTTGGCTGTATCGTACTTCGGCATCCGTACCCGCTGGACGAGGAAGCCGTCCTCCAGTTCGGAGTCGGCCACCTCATCCTCATCGACCTCGATGGGGAGGGGCACGGGGATCTTCACGTCCTGATTGTCCTCCGTGATCGAGTCGAGCGTCATCTGCGTCTGTCCGTCGTCACCGAGATCGATCCCCGTCAGTTTACGCTCGTTCCGCAGGGAGTCAGTTCGGAAGATTGGAAGCCGGCGGATGGTGAAACTCTCTGTCTCTTGCTTTGCCTTCTTGTATTCGGGGAGGATGGCGACCATAAAGCGAATCTGCGCCATCAACACCGCGAATGGGTGAATGTCGAGTCCGACGATGTGTGGCGTCGTACACAGTTCGGTGAGGTGTTCCGACCAATCGGGGTCGTCGTTGTACCGGCGCACGTCGTCGAGGTAGCGATTTACCGCTTCGACGAGGAACGTCCCGGAACCACACGATGGGTCGATGATGCGTTCCTGTGAGACGCCGACGTTGTAGTCCACCCCGTCCATGATGTAGTCGATGACCGGCTGTGGGGTGTAGAACTCTCCGAGGGCCTTCCGTGTCTCCGGATCGAAGTACCGCTGGTAGAGATCTCCGAGCGGGTCGCCCTCGATCTCCGCGAAGTCGAACTTCAGGACGGCAAAGGAGACGTGAGCGATAGCGCGACTGAACCGCTCGCGGGTTGCCGGACTCACACGACTCACTTCACTCCCTTCTTTAGCTACGTCACGGAACCGAGTGTACGGATTGTCGTGTTGGCTTGCGGTCTGTTCGCCGTAGCCGTCCGTCCACCAGATGAATATGTCGTCCTCAAACAGACTCTGGACGAGCTGGTTCCGCATGTCCTCGATCATCCCGTTCGCCGCGACAGGATAGGCGTCCAGTTCGATGTTGCCGCTGAAGCCACCGAGTTCATCGAAGTACCGACGAAGCCCTTTGCTGTTCGGGAAGAAGTCGTGGTCGTCGGTGGCTTTCGCTAAGAGAAGCCGTGCGAGAAGCGCGTGACCGGACTCCAGACAGAACATGAAGTCACTGAGAGACTGTTTCCCACTGATGAAGGGTTCCCACGAGTCGGGTGTCTCGTCGGGTTCGCTGGCGTAGCTGGCTTCCCAAAAGTCATAGGCTCCCTTGACGAACTTCGCCTCCTGTTCGTCACGGAGTTCAACGAGCAAGTCCATCATCGCCGTCACAAGATTGGCGAAGGGACTGTCCTCCTCCAAGCGGAACGTCTCGAAGAAGTGTTCCTGTCCGAGTTGGCCGTCGAGTTCCACTTCATCGAGGCGGTTGAGGAAGGCTGTGACGCTCTTGGGGTCAGTTATGTCCCACTCGGGCTTTCGGAGGGCGGCTTCGAGATCAGCCGCGTCACTCTCCGTTGCATCTTCGAGAGAGATCGTGAGGAGGCGAGTTCGTCCATCACGTCGGTAAAGGCGGAGTTCGTCGCCGTTGGTCAGAACGCCGTAGTCGGCCTTGAGTTCCTCTACGTAGTGGAACAGTTGGTCTTCGTGAGGAGCGAGGTCACGTCCGGTGGTTTTGAACTCGTAAACTGCGGTGACGGATTCGTTTGCGTCAAGAGTAACGTAGTCGGGGCGGCGGTCGTCGGGAAGCGTCCATTCACTTCGGAGGTCGTGACCCGCTCCCTCGTAGCCGAGGAGATCGTAGAAATCTTCGTTAAGGAAAGTATTCTCCACGTCCTTCTCAGACATATCCGCATCAAGGCGGGATGCGATTCCGTGGAGAGAGTCGAGAATCGCGGACGTATCGGACATACCGACTCTGAGACAGTCAGTTGTCAAAAAGCATGGTGTTCTCTGACTACGCTATCGGTGGTCGGAGGTCACGATCTCGGAAGTCGTGTGTCCCTCCGTCCTCCATCTCGATGCGGTAGAGTCGGCTGTCTGACTCACTTCCCGTCCTCTCCCCAGCGTCGTCTTCCAGCACATCGACGACTGTTCCGTGTTCACTGTGGAACTCGTTGTGATCGGGATCTGTTTCGTCGGGGAGATCGATCCGAACACGATCGCCCTTCTGGAAGCGGGGCATCTGGAAGAAGTGTTCGGAGCCGCCCGCTTTACTCTGTCCTCTTGTCGGCTATCTCCGACCACTCACACCCGCAGGCTTCGCAGGTGTAGCACTTCTTCGTGGCCGTTCCCTCGGATTTCTCGAACATCCAAACGTCGTCGGTATCACCGCATCGAGTGGGGGTAGCATTAACTTTCTGAGCGGGAGGGATTAGGAAAGCAGCTCGCTTGTGTTTACGTCGTCGTTCTTGTGCTGCTTCTTTTCCCATGCAATCTCTCCCTCGATGCGTCCTAACACAGAGGAGGCGTGCTTTCGGTCTTCGGCACGCCGGTCGCGGTCGTCCTTGATTTGCTCCATCTCGTGCTCGAGGAAGGCGAGCAATCGGGGGGTGAGTTCCATATCAATTATTTGTCTTTCCACGTTGATAAAGGTAGTTAGAACAATTGAAAATGGAGTTTTGTAGTGTTAATGAAGTTATTCTACAATATCCCAAGGTAATCCGACCGAAGGTTTATTACAGCCGTGGAGTGTTAGTATAGTCACCCGCGTTGAGAGAGTGAATACCGGCGAATTTGGCAGTTAGAAGGCGCAAAATCCGGGATGGTGGTCGCGCAGTTTGCCATGGTCACAACCGGGGTTCAAATCCCCGCCAGTGCATGATTTTCCGCGTCGCCACAATTCTACAGCTGAGTTTAATCTCAACGCTTGTCTTGGCGACGCGTGTCTGCTCATCGTGGGATTTGAACCCTGTCAGTCGGGCAAGGCGAACGGAGTGAGCGAGCACGTCTGACTCCGGTTCAAATCCCCGCCAGTGCATTTCTGCCGCGACGACTCACACGCCGACTCGTGAGTCTTCGGTCCGTTCGCCGCTGCCCTGCAATTTTTTGTGCCAGCCACTCAACCACGTCTATGAACGCAGCCCATCTTGACCACGTGAATCTCCGCATCCCGGAATCACGCGTCGACGACGCCGTCAACTTCTACCGCGAGACGCTCGGCTTCCGGTTGGAGGACCTCGATGCCTACCAGGCTGGTGACCGGCCCATCTTTTCGGTCCGACTCTCGGCGACCAGCATCATCCACCTGAGCCCGAGCGAGTCGTTCGAACCCCCCGAAGCCCGGAACTTCGACCACGTCGCAATCGTCGTCGAGGAGACCATCGAAGAGGTGAAAGCTGAACTCGGGGACGCCGGTGTTGGCATCGAGCGTGAGAGCACACCAAAGGGCGCGACTGGCACAGCACCCGCAGTGTACATCCAAGACCCGTTCGGCTACCGACTCGAAATCAAGAGCAGTCACGCAGAAATCTGACACCGGACCACAAAACGCCGCTACCCTACTCCGTCTCGATGGAGGTCCACCCAAACTTCTCGCAGTCCCGTGGCTCGTCGGGCCCCGCAGTCTCAATTTCGCTCAAGCCGACGTTGCCCACGCTGAATCGTCGTCAGTCAACGCATCAACTCCCGGTGCCCGGCGAGTCAATATACAGGAGTACCACAAAATACAGGTGAATGGTTTGGCCCGTCAGCTGCCTTTCGTTGAGTCGCCGTCAACGCCCAAATCGAGCGTCGCTGCCGTCTCGATGCGGTCAACACCCTCCAGTGAGCAGAGCGCCTCGATGGCTGACTCAGGTACCCGGACCAGCCAACAGTCGAACCCTAGCACCCGTTCGACAGCCCCGCCAGCGTCGTCGACGATGCGAGCGAGTGGTTCGGGCGGGTCCGCGTCCGCAGCCCCGAACTCCACGACGAGCGAGACATCGCCCTCGCCGGGGTCCGACCGCATGCGCCGCACTGGATGGGAGAGATACATAGTTGACGACGGGGCCGCGCCGGACAAAAAGTGTTCAGTTCGGCCTCAACTGTCCCGTGGCTCGGAGTCGTCCTCCTCGCTGGCAGTTTCCTCCGTCACGTCGTTTTCGGCGTGCCCGTTCGCGGCCCACCGCAGTGTCAGCCCGAACAGACTGCCGTCGAACACGAAGCCGTCCGCGTCGGTATCGATCTCGACAGACAGCGGCGCCGGAAGCGTGACCGTCTCGTCGCCGGCAGTAATGGTGACCAACGACTCAGTCGCGAACAGATGCTCTAGCCGCCGGAGCCGTTCGGCGACAGACCGTTCGTCGCTCGTTCCGGCCTGCGTCGGCATGTTGTCGCCGAACACCGGGACGACGTGGATATCCCGGCTACGGTTCGAGAGCACGGCGTTGACCACGACGCCGAGCAGCAGCACCAGGCTGGCGAAATAGAGCCACGTAAGCAGGACGAGCACCCCCGAGATGACGGTGGGTTGGCTCTCGGAACCGCCCAGCGTGAGGTAGAACCGGAAGAGCGACTCAAGCAGCGTCAGGCCGATTGCGGCGAACAGCGTCCCCGGCACCACCTCAACGGCGGTCACGTCCGTGTCGGGGAAGACGTAGTACATGGGGTAGAGCGTGAGCGCGAGCGTGCCCGCGAGGGCGATTCGCGAGAGCGCCGTCCCGGGAGGGAGGAGTCGCTGGAGCACCCCTGCGACGACGACGGCGACCCCGAATGCGACGAGGACGACCACCGCGTCCCGGAGTTGGTCGAGGAACGTGTTTGCCGCCTCCGTCTCGTATACGGCCGAGAACGCCGTGTCGACGCCGCGGAAGATGCGCATCGTCCCCCAGAGCAACACGGCCCCGCCGACGACTGAGAGCCCAGTCGACTGGCTGGCCGCACGCAGTTCGGCAATGAACAGTTCGGCGAGCGCCACGTCGCGCCCACCGGGCGAGACCAGGCTGCGCACGAGCGCAAGAAAGCCCGCTTCCATGCTCTCGGTTCCCAGCGTCGTGATGGCGACCAACAGCAGCACCAGCAGTGGGAGCAACGAGATGAACGCGTGGTAGGCGAGACTCCCTGCGAGAAACGTAATCTTCTCCGCGCGAGCCTCCGTGAGGATTGCTCTACCGAGGCGGACGGCACGGGAGAACCGTTGATTCATCGTTGGGAGATTCTCCCGAGACGCAGAAAAAGCCGCGGGCCGCTCCCCCCAAACGTTGAAACCCGAGAACACCCGTATGCAACCATGCACAGCCGACGGCCGTGGACCAGGGGTGTGGTGTGACGTTCTCCATCGTCGCTCGCGACCCGGACACCGATCAGTACGGTGTCGCCATCGCCTCGGTGTTCCCGTCCGTCGGCGCGGTCTGTCCCTGGGTGAGCGAAGACGGCGCGCTCTCGACGCAGTCCTGGGACTCCGGTGCGGATTACGGCGAGCCAGCGCTGGAGATGCTCGCCCGGGATATCTCCCTACACGGGGCGGCCGACCTGCTCGTCGATGAACGCGGCGGCGGCGTCGGCACACAGCTCCACGGCGTCGAAGCCGACGGCACCACGCACGCGTACACGGGCGAGAAATGTGTGGAGTGGGCAGGCCACCTTGTCGGTGAGAACCACACCGTCGCGGGGAACATGCTGGTCGGCGAGAAAGTGGTTGAGGCTGTCAGCGACGCCTACCGAGAGGCGACGGGCCGATTCACTGCCAGACTCATCGAGGCAGTGGGCGCGGGCGAGGCCGCCGGCGGCGATAAGCGTGGCGACAATCTCAGTGCTGCCGTCTTGGTCTACGCCGACACGCCGAAGCTCTACCACAATCTCCGGGTTGACAAACCGGGCCAACCGATCACCGATCTGTGGGAGGCCTACGAGGCCGCACTCAAGACCGAGCGCGGGATGGACGACGAGGAGATGGCGGAGTTCTGGGGCGGTCCCGTCCCCGACTCGGTTCGAGAGTACCTCATCCGCTACTGAGATGTCCCAGCGGCCCCAGTTTCAGAGCTCGTAGAGCGCTTCGTACTTCTCGGTCACGTAGTCAAGGAAATACTCGGCGGTCAATGGCTCCCCGGTTGCGACTTCGACCAGTTCGTCGGTCGGGTAGCGCTTGCCGTGCAGGTGGACGTGCTCGCCCATCCACTCCCGCAGGTCGTCAAAGCGCCGGTCGGCCACGAGCGACTCGACGGACTCGCCCAGGTCCTCCTCCAGCGCGTTGGTCAACTGGGCGGCGAACACCGTCCCGAGCGTGTAGCCCTGGAAGCTGCCGATGCGGCCGATGCTCCAGTGGATGTCCTGCAGGCAGCCGTCCGAGTCCGTCTCCGGACGGATACCGAGGTAGTCTTCGTACTTGTCGTTCCAGACCTGCGGCACATCCTCGACGTCCAAATCGCCGTTGACCAGGTCGCGCTCGATTTCGAACCGGATGAGCACGTGCAGGTGGTAGGTCACCTCGTCTGCCTCGACCCGGATGAAGTTCTCTTCGTTCACCCGGTTTGCAGCCTCGTAGGCCTCCCGAGGCGTGACCGCAGAAAGCTGTGAGAACTGGCTCTGGACCTCAGGGAGGAACTCCACCCAGAACGCCTCGGTTCGCCCGACGTGGTTCTCCCAGAAGCGGCTCTGTGACTCGTGAATCCCGTGGCTACGGGACTGGCCCAGTGGGTCCGGGAACGCCGCTTCGTCCAGCCCGTGTTCGTAGGAGGCGTGGCCGTACTCGTGCAGCGAACTCGAGAGGCCGCCGATGATGGACGCCTTGTGGAACCGCGTCGTGATCCGCATGTCATGGCGATTCCCGTAGGAGAAGGGATGGGGCGACGTATCGAGGCGGGCGCGGTCCCAGTCACAGCCGACAAAGGAGAGCGCGTCCTCCGAGAGTGCCATTTGGGTCTCCTCGTCGTAGGGGCCGTTGGCTTCGAACACGCCGCCTGGGTCGGCGTCGCTCGCGCGAATGTCGTCGATGAGCGGCACCAACGTCTCCTTCAGATCCTCGAACACCGCCTCAACGTTCTCGACATCGAGGTAGGGCTCGTACTCGCCCAGAATCACGTCGAACGGTTCAGCGTTGGGGTCGATATGCTCGGCCTGCGTCCGGGTAAGCTCGACTAGCTCCTCCAGATACGGTGCGAACGTCTCCCACTCATCGTTCTCTCGGGCCTCCTCCCAGGCCGCATTGGCCTCGGAGATGACGCCGTTTCGCCGCTCCTCGAGTTCCCGGGGCACCGCAGCCTTCCGCTCGTGGTCGCGGCGGACCTCCCGGACCACCGCCTGCTGGTCCTCGTCGAGGTCGGCCTCAGCAACGGCGTCGAGCCAACCGGCGACATCGTCGCCCACCAGAGCCTCGTGCTGGAGCGAGGAGACGAGCCCGCGCTGCATCGAACGGCCGGGTGTGCCGCCCGCAGGCATCATCACCTGCTGGTCCCAGAAAAGGAGGTTGTCAATCGTCTCAAGGCCGCCGACCCGCTCAGCGCGCTCGTGAAGTCGGTCGTAGGCAGTTTGGGGGTCAGTCTCGGACATGGTCTGTGAGAGTTCCTGCCGGACGAAAAGAGTTCGCGTCGCCCCCACGATGGCCGGTATCCGGTCCTATTGGAACGCTGGCAGCAGTTCCTCGGCGAACAGTTCCGGCCCCGCAGACTGCGGGAAGTCGACGAACTCGACAACACACTCCTCGAATCCGAGTTCCTTGTAGCGGGCGATGGTGTCGCGGATCTGCTCGGGGGTTCCGATGAGATTCAGATACTCGCCCGCTTCGATGTCGGCCTCGTTCTCAGCGGGAACGAATCGCGGGGCAACATCGAGTATCTCCTCGACATCGGCCTCGGTTTCCCGGATGATGCACCGGGCGAACCAGGATTTCTCGATGGCCTCGTAGTCAGTCCCGTAGGTCTCACAGTGGGCTCGCAGCACGTCGAGTTTCTGCTCCAGCACGTGGGGCGGCCCCCAGTAGTTCCACGAGTCGGCGTGTTTGGCGGTGATGCGGAGCGTGAACTCTTCGCCACCACCACCGATCATGATCGGCGGCCGGGGCTCCTGTCTGGGGTGGGGTTTGCAGACCGCGCCGTCAACCGCGAAGTAGTCACCGTCGAAGGTTACCTCGTCTTCTGTCCAGAGCCGATTGATGAGCTGAATTGCCTCTTCCATCTCCCGGAGCCGCCGGGGTGCCTCGGGCCAGTCGTAGCCGTAGGCCGTGGCCTCGTCGTCCTTCCAGCCTGCACCCATCCCCAGCTTCAGACGGCCGTCGCTGATGTTGTCCACAGTGGCCAGCGCCTTCGCCAGCATCGGCGGGTGTCTGAGGTGATTGTTGATGGTCTTGGGGTAGAGATACACCGCCTCCGTCGCAGCGGCCAGCCCGGCGAGCGTCGTCAGACACTCTGTTGTCGCGCCGTCGCCGGTCATCAGGTGATCCGGGACGGCGACGCCGTCGAACCCCAGCGTTTCGACCAGCCGCGCGTACTCACGCTGGTTCTCCCACGTCGCCTCGTCGCAGAACGCGAGGTTCGAGTACTCACTTTGCCCCGCGCTTGTCGGGAGGTTGACGGCGAACTTCATTCTCCACCCATGAGGAACTCCTTGGTCGGCATCAACGCCGAGCCGCCGTCGACGGTGACGGTCGAACCGGTCATGTACGACGCTCCCTCGCCACAGAGGAAGGAAACGACACTCGCGACTTCCTCCGGCTTCCCACTTCGGCCCATGGGCGTCAGCGCGTGCATCCGCGCCATCCCCGCCTCGTCCCAGAGGCCTTCGCCTTCCTCACCTGCGTCTCCGAGGGTCGTGTCGATGAGCCCAGGAACGACGGCGTTCACGCGCACGTGCGGGCTCAACTGTTTTGCGACACCTTTGGTTAACCCCAGAATGCCGGCCTTCGAGGCGGAGTAGTGGACGCCACCGCTGACGCTGCCTCGCACGCCTGCGCCCGAGGAGATGTTCACGATGGCGCCCGCTTCACGGTCGAACATCCGTGGGCCGACCGCGCGACAGACGTTGTAGTAGCCAGTGAGGTTGGTCTCCAGCAGGTCGTCCCAAGCCTCGCGCTCGAGGTCGGCCAGCTCGACGGGTTCAGAGTAGCCAGCGTTGTTCACGGTCGCGGTGATGGTCGCCTCAGACTCCACGTCCGAGACGACTTCCTCAACGCGGTCAGTGTCGCCCACGTCACAGACGTAGCCGAGGCCCCCCTCGAGTTCGTCGGCGACGGTCTCGACGCCAGGGTCAATATCCAGACAGGCCACTCGGTCGTAGCGGTCCTCCTCGGCGAGCGCTGTCGCAATCGCAAGGCCAATGCCGCGTGCGGCGCCGGTCACGAGCGCCGCGGTCGGTTCGTCCATGCGTGGCCAGTGGGCGCTGGAACAATGTAGCTTCGCCACGGTTCACTCGGTTTCCCCTTCTCGTCCCTATCGCCTCCACAGGGGCGGCCCCTGCCGGAAAGGTCACGCCTATTGTGAATCAGCCCCAAACTCTCTAAAATGCTCGAAAACGTCGACCGTACTCTCGAGGAACGGCTCATCGCGGCGATAGACCCCGATCGACTGCGTACCCACATCGACGCGTTCGAGGGAACAGTCCGGGAGTCCGGCACCGACGACGAGTGGACCGCGAGCGAGTACATCGTTGAGACCCTCGAGAGCGACGGCGTCGATGCCACCCTCCACGAGTACGAAGGGCTGATCAGCATCCCAGAATCGGCGTCCGTGACCGTCACGACGCCCACCCGCCACGAGATTTCCGAGGCCATCACCACCTCTTTCTCCGCGAGCACCGCGCCAGGAGGCGAGCACGCCGAGCTGGTCCACCTCCCCGAGATAACCGAGGAAGCTACCGCCGCCGCGGACGTGGCGGGAAAATTCGTCTACACGACCGGCCTTCCGACCCCGGAGCCAGTCTGTTTGCTGGAGGACGCCGGTGCGGCCGGGGCGGTGTTTGGGTCCATCAACGAGGATGAACTCCACGAGATGATTGTCACGCCGGTCTGGGGCACGCCCAGCACCGAGACCGCGACGGAGATTCCAGACCTCCCCGTCGTCGAGGTCTCCCACGACGAGGGTGCGTGGCTCGCAGAGCATCTTGCGGACGGCCCCGTCGAACTGAACGTGACCACCGAAGTCACGACGGAACTGATGACGCTCCCCTGTCCAGTCGGCGAGGTTTCGGGCGACAGCGACCGCTTTTTCCTCGTCGGCAATCACGTCGACTCCTGGCACGAGGGCATCACCGACAACGCGACCGCCATGGCGGCGACGCTGGAACTGGCGCGAGTGCTCGCAGAGCATGAGGATGAACTCGCCCGTGGGGTGCGCTTTGGCTTCTGGTCAGCGCACTCCACCGGCCGCTACGCGGGCAGCGCATGGTACGCCGACGAACACTGGAACGACCTGCGGGAAAACGGCGTTGGCTACCTCCACCTCGATTTGAACGGGCTGCGCGGCGCGGAGGAACTCTGGTACCAGCACACGCCCGAACTCGGTGACGAGCATCTCGACGCACTGACTGTGCCCGACCTTCGCCTCCCCGCGGACGCACAGGAGGAACTGGGCCTCGAGGAGCCTGATTCCGGCAACGATACGGAGGCTGCAGGCGACAACTTCCTCGGCGACGACCACCTGCCGGGCCGCAACTCCGACCAGTCGTTCTGGGGGGCTGGGATGCCGTCACTGCTCTCGGGTGCGCGGCTCCAAGCCGGGACGAAAGAGGGTGGCCCCGTCGGCGGTGGCTGGTGGTGGCACACGCCAGAGGATACCGCCGACAAGGTAGACTACGACGTACTCACCGAGGAGACGAAACTCTACCTTGCGCTCTGCGGCCGGATCGCCGGCTCGGCGGTGATGCCTCACGACTACGCCGCTTCCGTAGCGGATATCGTCGACGCGCTGGACGAAATCGAGGCAGCAGCCGGCGGGGCGGTGGAGTTTGACGACCTTCGCGGCGAAGCCGAGTCACTCCAGGCGACACTCGAAGCGGTGAACACGGCTATCGAGGAGGCAGAGAGCGCCGAGTCCCAGCAGGCCGCTGAGGACCTGCAAGTCGCGCTCGGCAACGCCCTCGTGCCGGCGGAGTTCAAACTTGAGAGCGACTACGAACACGACCCAGCGCTCCCGCAGGGTCGGCTCCCCTCTCTGCAGGGAGCAGCAGAACTGGCAGAGGCGACGGGGCGTCGGCGACGATTCCTCGAAACGGACCTCCAACGCGGGCGCTCGAAGCTCACCCACCAACTTCGTCGAGCGGAGCGGGCCGCCGAAGCGTTCCTCGACGAACATGGCGAGTAACCCGTAGGGTTTGTGTGCAGGGGCTGCAGGACCGTACATTCTTGAGGCTGTCCCGCCTCTGAGTCGGTATGACGGACCGAACGGTCGTGACCTGCACGGCGTGTGCCTACGAGGAGGCCTTTTCCACGCTCCGGCCGGCACGGGAGGCGATGGACGCCCACGAGCGCGAGACCGGCCACGCCGTCGACTGGTCAGTCGCTGGTGTCTCCGCAGGCGTCGAAGCTGCCGGCGACGCTGCTGGCGTCTGTGGTGTTCCCGGCTCGAGTGCGGAGTCGCCGTTCTGGCCCGACGACGAGACCGAGGAGAGCCAGTAATTTACCAGCCAGCAATTCTGCCCACTGAAGAGATTATGCCACTGGGCCACCCACGAGGGGCTATGTGGCGAACAGGACCACCCAGGCAGCCGCAAAACGTAATCCACGAGCCAGCCGCTCGCACGCAACCCCGGCCACGGACGTGACCGACGACCCGCTGCCCACGGAGCACCTCTCACCGCTGGCCCAACAGATAAACCAGGTAGTCGCCAGCGTCGGCTATGAACTCGCAGCCGCCACGGAAGCCATCGACGACGCGGTTCCCGGCTACGGCGGGCTCTTCCACCCGGAAACCTCGCGAGCCGAACTCCGCAGCGCACTCAAAGAACGCCCACCCGAAGCGTTCCAGCGACCGCCAGTTCCGGACTCTGCCGGTGACAACTTCGTTCTCTACGTCGACGGCAGTTCGCGCGGCAACCCCGGTCCAGCCGGTGCGGGCGCCGTTATCCTCGATACCGACAACGACGAGGCTGAGCTTGCACGGCTCGGCCGCCCGGCCGGCTCGAACACCGGGAACAACACTGCAGAATACGTCGCTCTCCAACTCGGGCTCGCAGAACTGTTGGAACGCTACGAACCCCAGCGTGTTGAAGTTCGCATCGACTCGATGACGGTTATCCGCGATGTGTGGGGCGGTGAGGAGCCAAGCGAACCAGACGTCGAGCAGTATAGCGATGCGATCGCAACGGCACTGTCACAGATTCCGGAGCACCACTACACGCACCTCGTTGACAGTGACCCGAACCCCGCGGATGCGCTGGCGACCGTCGGCGCCGACATCGCGGCGTTCGGGCCGTAATCGGGAGCAACTGAGCAAGCGTCAGTTACGGCAGGCATACCGTCGACGGCGGGCTTATACGGTATGTATTCGTACTAGCCGACATGTACAAGAGTCGTGTCGGCACTGACCGACTTGCGTCCCTCAGGGAGGAGCTGGCCGTCTACGGGGAGCGCGAACGGTTGGACGTTATCGAGCCGTTCACCAGCGACACGTTCGCCACAATCCCCGCGGGGACAGAGGCAGACGTCGACGCAGCCTTCGAGCGCGCGCGTGTCACACAGTCGACCTGGGCAGAGCGGTCGGTTGAGGAGCGAGCAGCCGTCCTCTCGCAATATGCCGACCGGGTACTCGACGAACAGTCCGAACTGCTCGACATCGCCCAGCTCGAGACCGGGAAAACCCGGCGTGATGCGTTCGAGGAGGTACTCGACGTTGCACAGACCGCCAATCACTACGCAAAGGCGGGGCCGGCGCTACTCGAGAGCGAGCGGCGCCGAGGCGCCCTCCCAGGCCTAACCAAAGCGACGGTCCACCGGGAGCCTCGCGGCGTCGTGGGCATCATCTCGCCGTGGAACTACCCGGTCACGCTGGCAGTTTCCGACGCCCTCCCGGCGCTCCTCGCGGGCAACACCGTCGTTCTGAAGCCCGCCGAGGAAACGACTCATACGGCACTGCTGGCCCGTCGGCTGCTAGTCGAATCCGGGCTCCCGCCAGAGGCGCTCATGGTCGTCCCAGGGACTGGAGAGACCGTCGGCGCTGCGCTGGTCGACCGCGCGGACTACGTCTGTTTCACTGGATCGACCGAAACTGGACGGCTCGTCGCCGAACAGGCAGGGCGCGCACTTATCGACTGCTCACTCGAACTCGGAGGAAAGAACCCGCTACTCGTTCTCGACGACGCCGACCCAGAAACGGCTGCTCGCGGGGCGATACGGGCAAGCTTCCCGAACGCCGGGCAACTCTGTATCAGCACGGAACGCCTCTACGTCCACGAGTCAGTGTACGAGCCCTTCCGGGACGCAGTCGTCGCGGCCACCCGAAACCTCGAATTCGGCAGGGAGTTCTCTTTCGGCGCGGATGTTGGGTCGCTGCAGTCCGCTGCACAGTTGGAGAAGACCGAGCGGCACGTCGAGGACGCCGTCTCGAAGGGGGCGGACGTACTCGCTGGCGGTCGATCTCGGCCGGATGTGGGCCCGTTCTTCTACGAACCGACGGTGCTTGAGAACGTCACACCAGATATGACTCTCTTTGACGAGGAGACATTCGGGCCGGTCGTCAGCCTCTATCCTGTCCAGAACGTCGACGAGGCTGTGGCGGCGGCGAACGACTCGCCCTACGGGCTGAACGCTTCGGTCTGGGCCGCGGACCCGGCCCGTGGTGAACGGGTGGCCGAACGGCTCGACTGTGGCACCGTGAACGTCAACGAGGGGTACGCTGCTACGTGGGCTTCAGTGGACGCGCCGATGGGCGGGATGGGCGACTCCGGTATCGGCCGCCGGCACGGGGACGAAGGCCTCCTGAAGTACACTGAGTCCAAGACTGTCGCCGTCCAGCGTGGCGTCCGAATCGGCCCCGGCCGGCTCCCCGTACGGCTCTGGGCCCGGGTGATGACCGGGGCTGTCAAACTACTGGGCCGGCTCCCGAGGTGGCTCTGATGACGGCCTCAGAGGTGTTCCTCACGGGATTCCCGGGGTTCCTCGGTGCGGCCCTACTCGAACGCCTCGTCTCCCGGACAGAGGGGGTCCACTGTCTCGTCCAGCCGCAGTATCGGGAGGCTGCCGAGGGACGCGCTGCAGAGTTGACCTCAGAGGATCGGGAGTCGGATATTCAACTCTACGAGGGCGACATTACCGAGCAGGGGCTTGGCCTCACTGCTGCGAACGCTGCCCAGCTCCATGACGCCATGGGGGAGGTGTTCCACCTCGCAGCCGTCTATGACTTGGGTGTCAGCCGAGCAGTGGGGGAGGCGGTCAACGTCGACGGCACCGCCAACGTCCTCGAGTTCGCCGCTGCCAGCGACGTTGAGCGGTTCCACTACGTCAGCACCTGCTACGTCAGCGGCCGCTACGACGGCGTGTTTACCGAGGCGGATCTCGACGTGGGCCAATCGTTCAACAACCACTACGAGGCGTCAAAGTTCGAAGCCGAACGCCTCGTGCAGGCTCGGATGGACGACGGCTTCCCAGGAATCGTCTACCGCCCCGCCATCGTCGTCGGCGACAGCGAAACCAGCGAGACCGAGAAGTACGATGGTCCCTACTACGTACTGCGCTGGCTCCAACGCTGCCCAGGCGTCGCGCCACTCCCGTGGTTCCCAAATGCGGCGAGCACGGAGCTGAACGTCATCCCGCGGGACTTCGTCGTCGATGCAATCGATTACCTGAGTCAGCACGGCGACCCGGGCGCGGTTTACCAACTCTGTGACCCGAACCCGCCGACGATTTCGAAACTCACGCGGCTGTTTGCAGCCGCCACGAGGACGCGTGTCCTCCCTGTGCCGTCGACGGCGGGACTCGCAAAGCGCCTGCTCGGGACGGCCCCAGTCCGTTCGCTCACCGGTATCCCGCTGGAAACACTCGACTACTTCACGCTCCCCACGCGCTACGCCAACCCCCAGACACGGCGAGCGCTCGCAGACAGCGGCATCTCCTGTCCGCCGTTTGCGTCGTACGTCGACGCCTTAGTCGCGTACGCTCGGACGCACGAAGCGCGGGCGGGAGCGATGACGTGAGAAGGGACCCGAACGGGCTGACAGAGACTACAGGAGCAACGACTGACACAACGTATCCATCCCGTTTTCCTCGTGGATACGGCGCTGTCTGGCGGCCCCGCTCTCTTGGTCAAGCAGGTCGAGGAGCGCGTCCTCGCCGATACGGTCGGCAGTTCGCTCAACAGTTTCAGCCAGCGTGATGTTTGACTCGGCGTCCCGGTCAATGAAGGAGGCTTCGTGGCCGTGGCGGATGGCGCGCCACTTGTTCTCGTCTAAGAGTTCGCGGCGGATGGCGTCGCCGCTGCGCGGCGCGTCGGTGTTGCCCGGTCCTTCGCGTTCGCCGTCCTCGTAGCGCTCCGCGAGGTCGACGACGAGCGCGTGGACGTGCTCGACGAACGCGTGCACAAAGGAGGGGTCGACCTGTCCGTCAGGCGCTCGAACCTCGACGGTCCCGTGGCCGCTGTGGGGGCGCACGTCGAACCAGAGTTCGCCGCGGTCCTCGATGGATCCGAGTTCGACCATCCGCCGCTCGTAGCGCTGGAACGCCTCGAAATCCTCGAAGGCGGTGGGCATCCCCGTGTTTGGAAGGTTCTCAAATATCTTCGCGCGCGCGGAGGAAAGCCCCGTGTCGAACCCGTTCCAGAACGGTGAGTTGGCAGAGAGCGCGAGCAACGGCGGCATCTCCCACCGGAGTTGGTTGGCGATCCAAACGGCCTTGTCCGCATCGTCGACCCCGACGTGCACGTGGAGCCCCGCGGTGGTGTTGCGGTGCTGTGGGTACTGAATTCGGTCGAGTTGTGAACGATAGCGCGGCTTCTGAGCGTGGTCCAGCTCTCGCCACTTTGCAGCGGGGTGAAGTCCTGCCGCGGCGATCTTGTAGCCGTGGCGCTCAGCGTACTCCACCAGCGCCTTCCGGGCCGCGAGCAGCGAATCCTCAGCCTCCCCAGGCTCCTCGATGAGGGGCGTCTGGGTCTCGATAGTGAACTGGAACAGTTCGTGGTCCAGTTTCCTCGAAAATGGCGGTTTCGGTTCGTCGTCGCCATAGACGAGGTCCTGAACACCGGCGGTAGGCCGCCCCCGTTCGTTGACGATGTAGAACTCCTCCTCGACCCCGAGGGTGCCCATCTGGTCGAAGGCGTCCCGGGAACCCAGCTCCTCCATTTGCTCGGAGTTTATCGCCCCCACCTAAATAGGGTGCGGGCTCCGGCGAACCGTGTGCAGCTCCTTCCCATTGGTGAATCTCGACGACCCCGCTGGGCGGAAATCGGTGTCAGCGCAGCGAAAATGGAGTCTGCGGCCAGTCAGCGAGCCTCAACGCCGCCGTGCGACGACCCCGAGGTGGTCTTCGTGGTAGGGGTCGAGTCGCACCGTTTCCAGCACGTCGTACTCCTGTTCCAGCGTGGTAGTCACCTCCTCGAACACCTCGTCCGGCTCCGCGACGACGTCCTCGCTCCGGGCCTTCACCGCTGCGAGCAACAGGCCGCCCTCTGTGAGGAACTGCGCGTTACGGTTCGCGACGTCGGCCTGTCCCCGGGTCGCAACGTCCTGCACGATGCAGTCGAGGTCCGCCTCGACGACACCCGCGTACTCCTTCGGTTTGCGGGCGTCTGCCAGCAGCGGGAACAGCCGGGGGCGGCCCGCCGCGACCTCGACCAACTGCCTGACCGGCCGCGGGGCGAACTCCACCGCGTAGGTCGGTCCGGAGAAGTCCGCGACGTGACTGACCGTCGTGCCCGAGGCGGCGCCGAGATAGAGGACGGATTCACCACCCTCGAGCCGGGTATCCATCTCGAGTTCGAGCATCGCGCCGAGCTTCGAGCGGCCGGCGTCCCAGACCCGCCGGCCGTCGACGGTGGGTTCGCCGTACACCGGCTCGCCCTCGGTGGTCAGGCGCTCCTCGCCGGCGACGGTTCGGCGCTCGACCCCCGCAGGAAGCTCACTCATCGATCACCTCCGCCTCGTCGGCCTCGTTAGCGCGGGCTCTGATGGTGTCCATCCGGTCACGAAGCTCCTCGTGGAGGTCGGGTCGCATGTCGCCCGAATAGTGGTCGATGCGGGCGGCGATAGAGAGCTTCCCAGCCAGCGCGCGCGACGCGGAGCCACGGTCCTCGAGACGCGTCCCGCGCACGAACTCGTGGGTGAAGATGACGCCATGTTTCGGCGAGGGGGCGTGGCCGCGGAGGTGCGCGAACAGCGCGTCCTCCGCACCGAGCACCTGCACGGTTCCGGAGGGTTTCTTCGCGAGCGGTTCGAGGCCGCCAGCCAGTGAGATCAGCCGCGCTGCCAGAACAGGCCCCGCCATCTCGGCGAGATTGGGCGCAACCTCCGGCGCCCGCCGCTCGATGAACGTCCTGAGGTCATCGCGCTCGGCGCGCAGATCGACCACTCGCTGGGCCAGCGACACTGCACGTTCCTCTGTCGCATTCTCTGGATCCTCGTCGGCCACGACGGCGGCGAAGTCGAGTCCCGTCGCGTCGATCTCGATATCGAGCAGGGCGCCGGCCCACTCTTCGAGTCGTTCGGAAAGTTCGTTGGCAGTGCGTTCCGTGTCGTCCATCGCGCGGAGCGCATGGACCAGTTGCTTATCGTCCGCGCGCTCGGCTTCGCGAGCAGCTTCGCGGGCGGCGTAAATGGTTGCTTCGTGGAGCCGATCGTAGTACTCCTCTTTGTCCTCCGCAAAGCCAGCCTCAACGGCCCTTGTGGGCCAATCCTTTGGCGATTCTCCACTTCCGTTTTCGATGGCTTTTCGAGCGGCTTCAAGATCGTCAGGTGGGACCGATTCAAACCAGCCTGAGTCGGTACCGGCGTCTGTCATATACAGAATGGTGCACTCGAATTCGTATATGCATCCCGGTGTGCCAGTCTCTGAAAGACTCTAATCGTCGTGCACTGTGTGCACGAGGCTTTGATGCATTAACTCCCGATAATGATAAGAAAAACCGACTATAGTGTGAATAGTTCTATGACACGTCCAATTTGGGGAACGAACAGATATTATTGGTATTCCATTCGTTCCAAACCTTCCTGCGTTCACAGAGAATTGCGGAGATGTTCCTACGCACAAGAAGTGTATCAACTGTCTCGTCGGGAAACTGTCAGACATATAGTCAGTCTGTGTCTGATTTCTTACTAGTTCGTCGGAGTAAGAGACCCGCAGTATCCAATGCCGCTCTGGAAGACAGCGGGTAATGGCTCTGGTGTTTCGCGGGGCAGAGGTCAATTTAGGCTATTATTACAGATATATCTCCTCCCAAATTAGTTGTTTTTAATCTCGTCCAGCGGTTCTTCTAGCCGCCGGGGAAAACCCGAGTAAACTATTTCAAGGATGAGTGTTACCCTGGCTCATGGTTCGAAACAGCGGGGGAGCAGTCAACCGAAGAACGTTCCTGAAAATCAGCGGCGCTGGCAGCATCGCAGCGACGGCCGGGTGTCTCGGCCTCGGCGGCGGGGGTGGAGGTGGTGCCGTCACCTTCGGACAGCCAGCGGCCCAGACTGGACAGTGGGACTTCCTCCAGCCGGGCGTTTCGAAGGCGACCGACGTCGCGGTACAGGGTATCAACGACGCCGGTGGGCTGCTCGGCCGCGAGCTCGTCCTCGAGCGCTCGGACACGGCGGTGAACCCACAGCAGGCACGCACCGTCGTCACGCAGCTCACGGAAAACGAGGACGCTATCGCGCTCCTCGGGCTGTTCTCCAGCGAGCTGGAACCGCTGTACGACTTCCTGCAGGAGCAACAGGCGCCAGTGATCACGCCGTGGCCGGGCTCGAACTTCCTCGACACCCGTGGCGGCGACCACGGCACGCCGGACGACCTGAGCGACGACGAGTGGATCTGGCGGACCGTCATCAGTGACACCGTCCACACCGCCGGTGCGGCGCTGCGCGCGCTCGACCAGGGTCACGACACCATCGGTATCATCAACGGCACCACATCCGGCGCGCGGAGCTGGGCAAACGGGTTCATGAGCGCCTACGAGGGTAACGGCGGGACCGTCGCGGCGCAGGTAGAGGTGGCCCAAGGTGAGTCGAACTACCAGGCCGCGCTTGACCGGCTGTTCGGGAATGACTTCAGTGCGTTCGCGGTGAGTCTCCCGCTGGAGGACGCAATCACGCTCCTGAGCGACTGGTCCGACGGCGGCTACGGCCGCCAGCCGATCCTCTCGGACCCGCTGGCCCAGAACGACCTCGCGGACCAGGTCGGAAGCGACTTGAACGGCGCGTGGGCGGCCAGCCCCGGCGAATCCGGGCCGAGCTACAGCACCTTCGAGAGCGCCTACCAGAGCGGCGAGGGCGACGCCGAAATCAACGCCTGGACGCCACCAGCGTGGGACGCAACCCAGGTCACCGCACTGGCCGTCGAGCGCGCCGGCGAGGCAACCGCCGAGGCCATCGAACAGAACCTCGGCCCGGTGTCGCGCGGCCCCGGAACCGAGGTCGCGAACTTCGCCGAGGGGAAGAAAGCGCTCGACAATGGCGAGGAGATCAAGTACATGGGTGCCGCAACGCCCGTCACGTTCACACAGTTCGGCAACGTCGTCGGCTCGGTCGTCATCAACGAGATCCAGAACGGGCAGTTCAGCCAGGTCGAGACCATCCCGGCAGAGGACCTCCGTGAGTTCGTGCCGGAGGGCGAGTACTAATCGATGGGACTCGTTCAGAATCTCATCTTCGGGCTCGTTACGGGCTCGTACATCGCTATCGCCGCCATCGGGTTCACGCTTATCTACGGCATCGTAGACATGATCAACTTCGCCTACGGCGAGTACATCACCGTCGGGTCGTTCATCGGCCTACTCTCGGCGAGTGCGTTGCCGCTGCCGTTGCCGATAGCGGTGCTCGTGGCGATGGCGGGCGGGGGTATCGCGAGCCTCCTGCTCGCGAAACTGTTCTTCACACCCATCAACCACACTGGTCCCATCCCGATGCTGCTCACGTCTATTGGGCTCGGCCTCGTGCTTCGCAACGCCATCCGGCTCGTCGCGGGCCGCAACGCCCGGTACTACGACACCGAAACGACGACGTGGCAGTTCCAGAACGTGCCTGACCTGTCGGTCGGGTCTGTGGATTTGCTCGGCGGCTTCTTCGTCACCTCCCAGCAGCTTGTCGTCGTTGGCTGTGCGCTCAGCGTGTTCCTCGTCCTGCATGCCGTGTTGACCCGTACCGATGTGGGCATTGCGATGCGTGCGATGAGCGACGATGAGGCGCTCGCCCGCGTCCGCGGCATCGACACCCAGTTCATCCGTAACAGCGTCTGGGTACTTGCTGGGATGCTGGCCGGCCTGACGGGGGTGCTGCTGGGTATGCAGACGAACGTCAGCGTCACGACGGGGTTCAGTCAGATATTGCAGATACTGTCGGCCGCCATCCTCGGCGGCGCGGGGAGTCCGTACGGTGCCATCGCCGGCGCGTACGTCATTGGTGTCGTGCTCGCGCTCTCGACGGCATTCCTCCCCACTGGAATGACGGGCATCTCTTCGGCCATCGCCTTCGTCATCCTCATCGCCGTCCTGCTCGTCAAGCCGAGCGGTATCGCCGGCCAGGAGGTGCGTAAAGCGTGAGCCTCAGCGATTCGCTCCCAGAATACGATTCCGACCGCGCGCTGGTGTTTGGCACCGTCGCCATCCTGCTCGGGCTCGCCATCGCGGTCACACCCGTCACGGTGACGATTCCGGGCGACCTCTACGTGTTCTTCGAGGTGGGTATCCTGTTCGTGGTCTACGGCATCCTCGTGCTGGGGCTCGACCTCCAGTACGGCCACACCGGCCTCGTGAATTTCGGCCACGTCGTGTTCTTCGCGGCCGGCGCGTACACGATGGCGATGCTCTCTGCGGTGGACTCCTTCGAGGGTATCGCGCTCGGCTACCCGTGGCCAGTCGGGCTCGTCGCCGCGGTCGTCGTGGCCGGGCTTCTCGGCGCGCTCGTCGGGGCGACGTCACTGCGCCTTCGCGGGGACTTCCTCGCCATCGCGACACTCGCCACCGCCGAAATCTTCCACACGCTGTTCATCAACTTCACCGACATCTTCGGCGGCTCGACCGGTATTTTCGGCGTGCCGACGCCGCTGGGGGACCTCGCAGGCACCCGCGACGCGACGCTGGTCACGACGTTGCTCGTGCTCGGCGGCCTCACCGCGCTGACGTTCGCGGTCGTCGCCCGCCTCACGGAGGCTCCCTACGGCCGGGTGTTGCGCGCCATCCGCGCCGACGAACTGGTGACGCGGTCGGTCGGCAAGTCCACGTTCCGCTACAAGATGCAGGCATTCGTCTACGGGGCCGCACTCGCCGGCCTCGCAGGCGCCATCTTCGCGATGTACCAGGGAGCCATCTCACCGGATTTCTTCGAGCTGCAGGTGACCGTGACAATCTGGATCGGGATGCTGCTCGGCGGCGCATCGAACCACCGCGCGGTGCTCGGCGGGCTCGGCATCATCATGGGGCTGCGGCTGTTCTCGCGGTTCGTACAGGGCTCCGCTCCCGTGACCACCGGTGAGTTCGCCTCGATTCGGCTCATCCTCGTTGGGCTCGTCCTCATCCTCGTCATCAGGTACCGCCCGGCAGGCATCTGGGGCGACGACCGCGAGCTGGAGGTGGACTCATGACGCTGCTTGATGTCGACGGCCTCGTCAAGCGGTTCGGGGGCCTCCTCGCCATCGACGACCTCTCGCTCTCCGTCGACGACGGCGAACTGGTCGGCGTGATGGGCCCGAACGGGGCCGGCAAGTCGACATTCTTCAACTGCGTGAGTGGCGTCATCCACCCCGACGGCGGGACCGTCCGCTTCGCCGGCGACAACGTCACCGGCGTGGACACCGCGACGCTCGCACGCGACGGACTGGTCCGGACGTTCCAACACACACGCCAGCTCGACACGATGACGGTCCGGGAGAACGTCAGGCTCGCCGCGGCCAAACAGCCCGGCGAACGGACGGTTTCGGCGTTGCTGCGCACCGACAAGATGCAGAAGACGGAGGACGAAGTGACTCAACGGGCCGACGAACTGATCGAGATGTTCGAGCTAACCCGCCTCGCCGACGAGTACGCGAGCAGCCTCTCAGGCGGCCAGCGGAAGCTGCTCGAACTCGCCCGCGTGCTGATGCTCGACCCCGACCTGCTCCTGCTCGACGAGCCGTTCGCCGGCGTGAACCCCACGCTCACGAACGAGATAGCGGCCCACATCCGCGACCTGAACGACGACGGCATGACGGTCGTGGTCATCGAACACGAGCTCGAGACACTCACCGAACTCGTCGACCGGTTGGTCGTGCTCCAGCAGGGCAGCCTGCTGGTCGAGGGTGACCCCGAAACCGTACTGAACGACGAGCGCGTCATCGACGCCTATCTTGGAAGCTGACTATGGAGGACACAACGACACTCGACGACGACGCGCCGGACGACACCCGCAGCGCGCGGGGCGACCATCTGCTCGACGTTGCCGCCCTCGACGCGGGCTACGGCGACCTTCAGGTGCTCACTGGCGTGGATATGCACGTCGACGATGGCGAATACGTCGCCATCGTCGGCCCGAACGGAGCCGGGAAATCGACCTTGATGAAGTCGGTGTTCGGCCTCGCCGAGCACATGGGCGGGTCCATCACGTTCGACGGCGCCGGCATCACCGACTTGCCGCCGGAGGAAGTCATCACGGTCGGGATGAACTACGTCCCACAGACCGAGAACGTGTTCCCGTCGCTCACTGTGGAGGAGAATCTCCGCATCGGCGCGTACATCCTCGACGACGTGCCCGAGGAGCGCAAACAGGCGATGTTCGACCGCTTCCCGATCCTTGAGGAGCGTATCGACCAGAACGCCGGCACGCTCTCGGGCGGCCAGCAGCAGATGCTCGCGATGGGTTGTGCGCTCATGCTCGACCCCGACCTGCTCCTGCTTGACGAACCATCCGCGGGCCTCGCACCCGACCTCGTCGAGGTGATGTTCGACCGCATCGACGAGGTGAACGCCGCCGGAACCTCGGTCCTGATGGTCGAGCAGAACGCGAAGGAGGCGCTCCGGCGCTGCGACCGCGGCTACGTGCTCGCACAGGGTGAGAACCGGTACGAGGGTCCCGGCAACGAACTCCTGGACGACGACGAGGTGCGCCGGCAGTTCCTCGGTGGGTGAGGCGACGATACCTCGCCAATTCCTGCCGCTAAAATGACTGCTCGGTCCAAACCCCTTCCTCCGTCGCCGACTTGTACACCTCGGTGGCCGCAGCCACGTCGAGGACGTCCGTTCTGACACTCTCGACCACGATTATTTCCTCTTCTGACTCCCGTCCAGCATCGCCCTCGAACACCGCTGACAGTGGAATTAGGTCCTCGGCAGTCAGCGCCGTCGCCAGCAGATCACCGACCTCCGCGACCTCCTCGGCCACGTCCGCAAAGACGCGGGCGGTTCGGTCGAACTCCACTGGTTCCAGCTCCTGCATTTCGCCGGTGGACGCGCCGACCGTGACGATGAGCGCACCCGACGCTCGCGGCCTCGGCGTCGTCGGGGTCGACGCCGGCGAACCAGGCGGCTCCGGCGTCAGCGCTGTCGGTCATTACCGGTGGTAGCCCCCGCGGTTGTAAAGGCGTTCCCGAAACGGCCGCAGCCCGGCTCAGAACACATCCACCGTGCTCGCGACCAACGCATCGGTGAGCTCCCCGACTGCAGCGAGCTGTTCGTCGACCACCTGCTCAACCGCAACGGCATCCGTCGCAGTCGTCGTCACCTCCACGGCCAGCGGTTCCGAGACCGGACTCCCGATTCTGGAGACCAGCTGGATATCGCTGTAGCCCACCCCTAGTTCGTCCGTAAGTGTGCGGGCGATGCGGAGCGCGATGAGGTTGTAGAGCTTCCCGACGTGGGTGACCGGATTCTTGCCCGCTGTTGCCTCCAGACTCATGGGTCGGCGGGGCGTGATAAGGTCGTTCGCCCGGTTTCCGCGGCCAATGGCGCCATCATCCCCGGCCTCCGCAGAGAGCCCTGTCGTCGTCAGGTAGACCGAGCAGGCGTCGTAATCGTCGGCAGCGTTGACCCGCACGTCGACGGGCAACTTCATCGAAGCCGCGTGGGAGCGCGCGAGCGCCTCGAATTCGCCGTGGAGTCGCGGTTCGAGCGTCCGGACGAACCGCTCGGTCAGCGAGCAGGGGGCGTGACCGACGCCGAAGCTGGTGTCGTTGGCCAGCGGTGTTTCGCCGCGAGCGAACAGGGGCGCGAGGTCGCCCGAGGTCCGACCGATGCGGGTCTCGACGAGCAGGTCTCCCGAATCGAGTTCCGGGACCGTCTCGATGAGGTATGAGTGAGTGGCTTCGGTCGCGAGGTCATCAACAGGGACCGGCTGATGGCGGACAGACAACGACTTGGTGGGAAACGAGCGTAACCGTTTTCCCCGCCTCAACGGCCCATCGTGTGGAACTCCTCGTTCGGACGCATATCCGCGAACATCGCCATCCGGTTGCTGAGGTTGAAGAAGGCGGTCACCGCCGCGATATCCCACATCGCTTCTGGAGAGTAGCCCACCTCGGCCAACCGCTCGAGGTCGGCTTCGGTCACTTCGTCGGGCGCCTCGGTGAGTTTTACAGCCACGTCGAGCATCGCCATGCGCTTTTCGGAGATATCCGCCTGCCGGTAGTTGGCGACCAACTGGTCCCCGAGCTCGGGGTTGCCCGAATAGATTCGCAGTAGCGCACCGTGGGCAACGTTGCAGTAGTAGCAGTGGTTACGCCCGGAGACGGCCACGACGAGCATCTCCACCTCCTCGCGGTCCAGCGTGGTGTCGTCGACCAGCGCGTCGTGATAGTCGAAAAAGGCTCGGAAGTGGCTGGGTTTGTAGCCGAACGCGGAGAAGACGTTGGGCGTAAAGCCAGCATCCTCGGTTTCCTGGGTGATGCGGTCTTGGAGGTCTGCCGGAAGCTCCTCGAATTCTGGCACCTGAAAGCGAGTCATCGCGTCGTCGTTGAGAGTCGGGTCGGTCATTGACGGTGGTTCGGTGGGCTTGCACTTCAAGCCGGCCCAGTCTCGGCCGGAGACAGCGGTTAAGCAGGGCGCCGGCTTCTCAGAGCCATGTACTCCGCGATAACGACGGCCTTGACCACGCTTCCGCCGTGGCTGGCCATCTTGCTAGTCGTCACCGCGAGCCTCGGTGCCGCCGTGGCCGTCGAGCGAGTGGGAGTCCGCCTCCTCCGCCACCTCAGCAGCCGGACCGACAGCGCGTTCGACGATATCCTCGTGCAAGAGCTACGGCTCCCCGTCGTCGTCACCACTGCCCTCGCCGGCGTCTTTCTCCTGACAGTCGACGGCGGCGTGTTGGAGGCGCTGTCGGTCGACACGGCGACTCGGAACATGCTGTTCAACCGCCCCGCCCTGACACTCCTCCTCCTGGTCTGGGCCTGGGCGCTCAACACCATCGTGAACCGCGGCGTCGAAGCCGTCAAAGACGGTGGACCCCGATTCGACTTCGCGCCGGTGTTCTCGAACGTCTGGACGCTGGTCGTCACCGCCGGCACCGCCGCACTCGTGCTCTCGGTCTGGCGCATCGACGTGACGCCCCTGCTGGCAGGCGCGGGTATCGCGGGCATCGCCATCGGGTTCGCTGCGAAAGATACTGTGGCAAACTTCTTCGGCGGTATCGCGCTCTACTTCGACGACACGTACAAGATTGGTGACTTCATCGTCCTCGATACTGGGGAGAAAGGGACCGTCGTGAAAGTGGGGGTCCGCTCGACGACGCTCCAGACCCGCGACGAGGTGCTCATCACCGTTCCGAACGCGATGCTCAACCCCGCGAAAATCATCAACGAGTCCGCGCCCGGCCGCCGAAAGCGTATTCGCGTTCCGCTGGGCGTCGCCCACGGGACCGGCGTAGACGAGTTTGAGGAGACGATTCTGGCTGTTGCTGCGGCGGAGTCAACAGTGATCGATACGCCCGCGCCGCGGATGCGGTTTCGCAGTTTTGGCGACTCTGCGCTGGAGTATGAACTGCTCTGCTGGGTCCGCAGCCCTGTCCGTGCCGCGAAGGCGACCCACCTGCTCAACCGGGGAGTGTACAACGCACTGAACGAGGCCGGCATCGAAATCCCGTACAACAAGCTCGACGTCAGCATCAACCAGGCCGGGGAAGGAGTTCTTGCCCAACCCGAGCCATCGACCGAACCAACCCCGGGAGACGACTGAACGACGCGCCCAGAGGCTTCTGTGACGCCGCACGCGTCGCCCAACTGTTTTGACGCTCTACGCAAACAACCTGGCGTGACACTCTCCCCCAGCGCTCAACGGGCAATCCGCCGGGACTGGGCAGAGCGCTTTGGCTGCAACCCGGTGGCGTTCGAGCAACGCGGGGTGACCCTCGTCGATGGAGGACCTGACCGATCTATCCGGCTGTTCCGTCGCGGTGACGCCACTGTCGTCGCGGCAGATCGGGAGGTTCGCGAGGCACTCGAATCCTGTGATGCAGCCGTGCAGCGGTGGCCACTGGTCGACGCCATCGGACTGCTCGGACTCAGTCTCGGCGTCCCCGCGGATGAGGTCGGAAGGGCGCACGGTCCGGCGGTACTGGCCTACGTTGATGCCGGCTCGTTCACGCCTGTCAAGTCCAGTGCGCGACTACTGAAAGAGACAGACGCCGAGGCCTTCGACGGGCTTCGCAGCAGGACATCCGCCAAGGAGTGGGCGCGTGCATCTCCCACGTTTCGCCTAGGACGGACCGCGGGGCTGTTCCGCGACGACGAGCTCGTCGCGGTGGCCACATTGGGAGCGGGCCCGCTGCCGGATGTGGGGGTGGTTGTGGCCGGAGAAGCCCGAAACGAGGGGTTCGGCCGGGCGGTGGTCTCACGCGTGCTTGAAGCGGGGTTCCAGGAGGACGGAGCTATCGTCCCGCGCTATCGGACGCCCGAGTCTGCGTCGGCGTCGCTGTCGTTGGCGGCGGCAGTGGGGTTTGAGCGCTGGGCCAGCGAGGTGGTCGTCGTTCGTGAATAACTACGCCAATCCGAGCGCGAACGTTGCTGACACCGCGACGGCAAAGACACCCAACAGGAAGAGCCCATAGTTCGCTAGCGTGTCATCCGCCCGGGTGAGATTGAGGCTGTACGCAGTCTGGATCGGCCAGAGGAGGTTGACACCCGCGGGCGTAAGGATGTCGCCCAGCAGATGCGAGCCGACGGCGAGGAAGCCGACCGCGAACCCGAACGCGACAACCCCGAGATTGCCCAACGAATTCAGGCCCAACAGTTCCACAGCCAGCGCGTCGCCACCCACCTGCACGAGACCGAAGCCGACACCAGCGAACGCAGAGCCGATTACGATCGCAAACAGCAGCGAGTGCGTCACGCCACGGTGAGAGATCAGTGGAAGGCGGTGGTCTACGTCCGGCAGCATTGCCAACCAGAGCATCACGCCACCAGTCAACAGCGCCGCCAACGGCGCGCCGGCGACGACGAGTAGGTAGCCGATGGGCGCGAAAACGAGCAGAGACATGCCGAGATGGCCAGTCCGGTACATACCCGTACTCCAGACGCGGTTGGGCTAAAACTCTCGGCCGAGCGCTACGCTGTGAGGTCGTCAGCGTCGACGGTCTCCCCGTCCGCGAACGTCACGCTGGCGACGCGCCGGCGCTCGCCGTCGACGTAGCGATAGCGTCCGTCACCCTCGCCCTCCGTCCGCTTGTGAGAGCCGTCACAGAACGGGAACCCCTCGCTGAGTCCACACCGACAGATGGCGATGTCGCCCTTCGCGTCGTCGATATCGTCGGCGTCGAGGAACTTTGGTCCAGTGGCGTCGAGCGCAACGTCTCGGGTCATGCCTCACCGTGGATGGGCCGACACAATAGGGCTTCGCCCATCAGTCCACGGGTTTTACCCGATCGGGTGCGACCACGAGTGTATGACCAGCCCGGCGCGGCGAGCAGGCCTGTTTCTCGCGGGCACCGCCGTCGTGATGGTGGTGTATGCGCTGCTCTACCAGTTCGGGTTAGCAGTGACGCAGGGAATCGAGATTTCATTCCTCAAGGCGCTCCATTTCGTGGTGGAGACGTTCACCACCGTCGGCTACGGCGAACGGGCGGGTGACCTCTCGAACGTGCCGATGCTCGTCCTCTCGATGGCGATGCAGCTCACCGGTGTCGCCCTCATTTTCCTGACGCTGCCAGCGTTCGTCCTCCCGCTGTTTGCAGAAGCGTTCGCCTCCCAGCCAGCGACCAGTTACGATGGGGAGGGCCACGTGGTCGTCTGCTCGTTCTCCCCGACCGTCGAAACGCTCGTAGAGGAACTCGGCGAGCGTGGGAAAGACCACGTCGTGGTCGAACCCGACGAACAGCGCGCGTCGTCACTGAATAAACAGGATATCCCGGTTGTCAGCGGCGACCCGGAAGACGTCGAGGTGATGGAATCCGTCGACGCTGACCGAGCAGACGCGGTGGTGGCGGCCGCAGACGACGAGACCAACGCCAGCATTATTCTGGCTGCTCAGCACATCGCAGAGGACACACCCGTCTACAGCCTGGTCGAAGACGAGAGCCACACTGACTACCACAAGTATGCTGGCGCCGATGAAGTCGTCCAGCCCCGATCCCTCCTCGGCAAATCGCTCGCAGGAAAGGCGTCGTCTGCGGTCCAGGCCGAAATCAGCGGGGCTGTGGAGATCGGTGAAGATCTCGATATCGCAGAACTGCTCGTCCAGCGGGGCTCCCCTATCGAAGGGAAGACGGTCGAATCGTGTGGGATCGACCAGTTCCCCGGCACAAACATCATCGGCGCCTGGTTCCGCGGTGAGTTCGTCTCGCCACCAGCACCCGACCGGGTCATCGACGAGCACACCATCCTGCTTGTAGGCGGCTTGGCCGACGAAGTGGAGGTGATGCGGGAGCTTACCCTGTCGAACACCCGGCGGAACCGGCAGAGTGGTGTGGTTGTCGCCGGCTATGGCGTCGTTGGCTCCACCGTCGCGAGCGCGGTAACCGGGGCGGGATTTACGACGACCGTTCTGGATATCCAGGACCAACCCGGCGTCGACGTGGTGGGGGACGTGACCGACGCCATCACGCTCGAAGAGGCGGGGCTGGAAGAGGCCCGGTGTCTCGTGCTCGCCGTTGAGGACGACACCACCGCGCTGTTTGCGACGCTCGTCGCGAAACAGGTCGCTCCAGAGGTGGAGGTCATTGCCCGTGCCAACGACGCCGACTCAACGCCGAAGCTCTATCGCTCGGGCGCGCAGTACGTGCTCTCACTGCCGACGGTCAGCGGCCGAATGCTGGCCTCCAAACTGCTTGATGAGGAGGTCATCACGCCCGAAACGCAGGTGGAACTCGTGCGGATGCACGCGCCAGAGCTCGCGGGCCGCACGCTCGGTGAAATCGACGTTCGGGCCCGGACCAACTGTACCGTGCTGGCAATCGAACGGGAAGGAGAGGTGCTGACGGGTATCGACGCCGACCTGTTGCTCAGAGAGAACGATATGCTGGTGCTGGCGGGGAACGACGAAGCCATCGACGCGTTCGTCGAACTCGCCCAGTAACGCCGTTTTTCAGTGGGGGCTCCCCGGTCGCTCCGGGCTCAGTGCCGTAATCCAGAGGCAGAAGAGCACGGCCCCGATGAACTCAGGGATGGCAATCCCGCTGCCCGGTGCGAGCCATCCCGTCCAGAGCGGCCAGATTGCGATCGAACTGATGCCTACGATCATGGAAAGCTTCCCCGTGGTTAGCCCAAACCGGGCGATTCCGTCGGCAACTTCTGTGAACGCACACAGGAGGAAGAAGCCGATAGCGAAGGGGAAGTGAAGCATTTCTCCCGAGGGGAAGAGGCCAACCCCAGCCATCGAGAGCAGCGCAGCGACGAACGTCGCTGCCCGGATTCCCCCGAGCCAGTCGGCGGCAGCTGTCCAGAGTGCCCAGCCGTAGGGTAACCCCACCACGCTGCCAATGACGAGGCCGCCGTTGAACAGCCACGCAGTCGTCCCGACTGTACCGAGGTCCGAGAGCGCACTCGCCCACCAGGTGAACGTCGCCGAAAGTGCCGTGGCGAGGAGAATACTGCCGATCGCGACAACCGCCGCTACAGGTCCGGAGAGCCGTTCCAACCGTCGGCAGGAGCTGTCGGAGTAGGCCGCAGCGAGCGATGTCGACACGGTGCCCACATCTCACGCGCGACTGATAGCCCTTCGGGGCGCGACCCGTCCGGGGGATTGATAGTGCCGGCACCTCTCGACTCGGCCGTGCGAGGGACCGCCAGATGACGCTGTTCGAATACGGCAACCGCCTGAAAGCGATCCGGACCGGGCGGTTCGCCGACATCGCATCGTCGCTTGCGTGGTTCGTCGGTATTTTCCTCACAGTCGCGCATCCGATTGGCTTGACCGTGGGTGGTGCCCTGTTGGGACTCACCGCGAGTTCGGTCGAGCGCGCGTTCGCCGCGGGCGCCGCGTTCGGCATCACGCTCGTTGCTGCGGGCGTGGGCTGGCTGCTCCTTTTCGGTTCGCTGCCGATTGCCATCAGCGTCGCGCCCGCGTTCATCGCGTTCCTGACGCTGCTTGTTCCGCCAGTCGTCGCCGCCGCGGTCCGCTGGCTGGGGTGACGCGATGGGTCCCCCGATAAAGACGAGTGGGCAAGGGGTGCGCTGTTCGTCCTGTGGCCGTCAGTTTGCGAGCAAGCGCACCGCTCGCTTCACCAGGGCAGTGGGCATACACACGGACTGAGTGACACGAAGTGGGAGGCAGTCGAAACAGGGGGTGACGCCGAGTCCGAGAGAGTTCGAACGCTCCGTATTCGGCTGCTTATCAGGCTGGTGCTCTTGTATTTCAGGTTCTTGTTGCTCTCCCTGTACGTCTGAACGGGGGCCCACAAACTGAGGGAGAGTTGTCTATTCTGGCCCAGTCTGTCCGGAAAGTATTTTGGCACCACAGAGAGAGGAAACCAAACGATGAGGAACAACACGGTCGAGCGGGTCACCGAGTGGGAGTCCGAGCCCTTCACCGACGGGTACCAGGGGCTCCGCGAACTCGCCGACCGCGAGTTCACCGGAGCGGCGACAGACGGCCACGCCTGGCTATTCATGCTGAACGGCCGCGTCCTCGGCGGCTTCGACGGCAGCATGGAGGCGTTCGACGGCGCCGACGGCACCGCCTACACCGCGCCGGACCCAGCCCTTCCGCTACTGTTCGCCATGCAAGAGACGGGCGGGGAGACTCGCGCGGAGTACTACAGCGAGGAGACCCCGATCTCGGAGGCCAGCCGAACGCTCGAGTCCGGCACCTTCACCGGCTACATCGAGCTTTCGGACAACGTCCTGTCCGGGGACTACTACATCGCCTACTACGGCGGGCGCTCGCTCCCCGTTGCCTTCGTCGGCAACAACAGCGAACTGCTCACGGCTGAGGAGGCCTTCGAGCGCGCGGACGACGAAGTGGGCATCTACACAGTGAACACCGTCGATCTGGATATCACAGATATCCCAGGCTCGGGCGCCGAGCCAGAACCGGAGCCGACGCCGGTCGAGACCAGAGAAGAACCCGTGTCGACAGAGCTCACCAACACCGAGGCTGCGGACCCAGAACCCAAGGAATCCGCGAGCACCGAACCAGAACCAATCGAAACAGGCAGTGTGGACGAATCTGACGAGGAACCAGACGCTGTGCCCGAGGCTGAGGCTGAACAGCGTACAGCGCACGAGGTCGAAGCCGCTGAGCAGGCAAGCGAACAGGAGTCTCGACAGCGGGATGTATCGACAGAGCCGGATGCGTCAGCCACACGTACGGCAGATACCGAACCCGCTGCAGCCAGTGCGACGACGACTGACCAGTGGCACGGCGCGAAGACCATCCCGGCGCTCGACCCGGAGGAATCGGTGGATATGGCCGAGGAAGTCGGGGGCGATATCGAAGCCGAACCCGACGCGGCCGTCGAGCACGAGCAAGAGCCGGCGACGCCCGCCCAGAACCGTGCAGCTGTAGATAGCGAGGCGCTCGAGGAGCTTCGAGCCGAGCGTGACCGGCTGCAGGAACGCGTCGAGGAACTCGAGAGCGAGAACGACCGACTGGAGGGGGAACACGAACGGCTGGAGCGCGCGCGCGACGAAGCCCAGAGCGAGCTGAGCGAGCTCGAACGGGAGGTCGAAAAGCTGCACGCGACTGTCGAGCAGTTGGAGTCCGACCTCGCTGCAGCCGAGGAGGACCTCGAAGTTGCAGAACAGCACCTCCCGGAGGGTGACCACGAGGTTTCGGCCGAAAGCGCACTCAAAGGGACGAATCTGTTCGTTCGCTACGACCGACAGAGCGGCCCGACCCTGAAGGATGCCCACGACGGGAACGCGGACCGCGAAGCGGTCAACGGTAACATCCGCCTCGAACACCACACTGAGTTCGACGACGACGGTGCCATCGTCAACGGCGAGCCGTTCGAAGCGTGGCTGCACGAGACGATGGAGTTCGGCTTCGCACGCTGGGTGGTCGCGGAGTTCGTCCACGACATCCGAGAGACGCGGAACCAGTCCGCACTTGATAAACTCTACGACACCGTCCCCGAAATCGACCGCGTCGAGTTCCGCGGCGAGGTGGAGCTCGGGCAGGGGGCCCAAGAGGGTGAAGAAGCTGTCGCCGAAACCGTTCAGTTCGACGTGGTTATTCGGAACCGGATGGGGAATCCGTTACTCGTCGCCGACCTCAACGACTCTCGAGAGCCCGCGACGGAGTCGATGCTCGCGAGGCTCATCGAGAACGCGACACCGGTCGCAAAATCCACAGAGGGACTTGCCTCGGCCTTCTTCGTCACGGCGAGTTACTACGAACCTGGAGCGCTCGAGACAGCCGAGGAGGCCACCGGGGGTGGGTTCCTGAGCCGTGACAAACAGAAGAGCTTCGTCAAACTCTCACGCAAGAACGGCTACCACCTCTGTCTTGTCGAGACCAGAGACGGTGAGTTCCACGTGACCGTTCCGGAGCTATAAGGAGAAATCCGACGCAGAATCAGTTGTCGGCTTCTGGCGCCGAATCGATCCGCATCGAACGCAGCTTCCCGACGGTGCCGTCGAGTTTGTCGTCGAGGTCGTCGACGAACTCCGCGGTGTGGTCGGTGGTGATTGCCCCTTGGCTCGACGGCTCGATGAGGTTCTCTTCTTCGAGGACACGCAGCGAGTAGCGAACCTTGTGGTGGGGATACCCCGTTTCGTTCGACATTTTGACGATACCGATCGGTTCGTTCTCGATAACCATTCGCAGCACCTGCAGGTGCCGCTCCAGCATATCTACCTCTTTTTCCAGTCGATCTATCATGCTATGTGTTAACTTCTCTTGTGAGGATTTAAAGCTTACTCTCGACACCGGCCCCAGTAGAACAGTTCGTTTATCGCAGAGGGGGTAATTAACCGTTCTGGCTGCGGCAGTGGAGTTGCCATCGGACAATGAGTCCTCGGTAGCGACCGGGCGTCGCATCGTAACCGGTTTAGTTGGGGCTGTGGAACCTCCGCCTATGACGGTCATTATCGTCGGCGCCCAGCTCGGCGACGAGGGCAAGGGGGCTCTCGTCGACCGCTGGGGCGGCGAGGCAGACATCGTCGTCCGGTATCAGGGCGGAGACAACGCGGGCCACACCGTCGTCGAAGGCGGCGAGGAGTACAAGCTCTCGCTGGTCCCCAGCGGAAGTGTGCGCGGAAAGACTGGCGTGCTCGGCAACGGCTGCGTCGTCAATCCCCGGACACTGTTCGAAGAGATCGAGGCCCTGCAGGAGCAGGGACTCGAGCCCGACGTGTGCGTGGCCAAGCGAGCCCACGTAATTATGCCGTACCACCGGGTGTTCGACACCATCGAAGAGGCTGACAAAGACGAATCAGGCTCTGGCGAGAAAGTCGGAACAACTGGTCGCGGCATCGGGCCGACCTACGAGGACAAGGCCGGTCGACGCGGCGTGCGTATCGGCGACCTACTCGACCCCGAAGTGCTCCGAGAGCGACTGGAGTACGCAGTCCCGCAGAAGCGCGCCATCGCCGAAGAGGTGTTCGGCGTGGACACCGGCGTCGAGTTCGACGTAGACCAGTTGGTGACAGAGTACGCCGACTACGGCCAACGCCTCCGTGAAGGGGGGATGGCTGTCGAGGCAGGAGAGTTCCTCTACGAGCACCGAAACGAGGGTGCGAACCTCCTCTTCGAGGGCGCACAGGGGACGAGCATCGACATCGACCACGGCAACTACCCGTACGTCACCTCTTCAAACCCGACCGCCGGCGGCGCCGCTGTTGGCTCGGGTGTCGGCCCGAAGGTGCTCGGCCAGGGTGAGATTGTTGGCATCGTAAAAGCCTACCTCTCGCGGGTGGGCGAGGGGCCACTCCCGACCGAGATGACCGACGAGGAGGAAGACCTCGCGGACTATATCCGCGAGAAGGGTGGGGAGTTCGGGACCGTCACCGGCCGACCGCGGCGCATCGGCTGGCTGGACGTGCCGATGCTGCGCCACGCCGCGCGGCGCTCCTCGTTCACTGGTATCGCCGTGAACCACGTCGACGTGCTCGCCGGACTAGACGAACTGAAGGTCTGTCACCAGTACGACCTCGACGGCGAGACGCGCGAGACCGTCCCCGCGGGCTCCGAGGAGTGGGAAGCCTGCGAGCCGGAGTTCAAGGCGTTCGACACCTGGGAAGAGCAAGATTGGAACGCAGTCGCTTCGGAAGGCTACGAAGCACTTCCCGAGGCCACGCGGGAGTATCTGGGTTACCTCGAGCAGGAACTTGACGCGCCGGTGTACGCCGTCGGTGTCGGTCCCGACCGCGACCAGACTGTCGAGCGCGAAACCCCCTGGTAGGAACGGGCGAACAGGCGACCCTCTGATATCGGGAAGTCCCGCACTCTCACGGAGCGGCGGGTCGCACAACGGCAGCACGCTCCGTGGCTGTTCTCAGCGCACGGGCATGCTGGCCTCGCTCTCCCACATGAGTGTGGGGGGTAGTGATGGTCGCCGGTCACCACGGAACCCCTATCCTTTTGGCCGCCCCGCCCACAGCCAGAGGTAATGAAGGAGTCGCTGATGGACATCATCTGCTGCCCGATGGACAAGCACGACCTGGAGCTGGAGGTCGATGAACGCGACGACGACGAACTGCTCTCAGGCACGCTCACCTGCACGGACTGCGGCGAGTCCTACCCCATCGAAGACGGGATCCCGAACCTGCTGCCGCCGGACATGCGCGACGAGGAGTAGCGTTCGTCGCTGTTTTCGAGAAACAAACCTATTACGCGTCGCCTCGCAGCACTCGCCATGCTCGAAACGACAATCGACGCCCAGCAGTGCGGCGACATCGTCGCGTTCGCGATTCGGATCACCAACCCTGACGATGAGGATGTTGAACTCTCGTTCTCTGATAGCCAGCGCGTTAGAGTGGTCGTCTACAGCACCACCGAGGACGAGCCGCGTTGGCGCTCGGACGAGGACCAGCTGTTCATGCAGATGCTCGGAAGCCAGGTGATTCGTGCGGGAGACGAAACGATATTCGAGGAAACGTGGGGCGAACCGGAACCCGGCGAGTACCGTGCGGTCGGAGAAGTTGTCTGCAGCGGTCGGGAACTACGGACAGAGACGGAGTTCTCCGTTTAGGATCGAAGTTCCTCGTAGAGCTCCTCCGTTGCGCGACGGACCGCCGCGTCGCTCTCTTCGGGCACGTCGTAGCCCAAATCCACGAGCTTGTCAGTGTCGAGGCGCATCTTCGGTACGTCGCCAGTCCACCCTCGGTCGCCGCCAGTGAACTCGTACGCTGGGTCGAGATCCATCACGTCGGCGACGATATCGGCGATACCGATGACAGACGTGGTGGTGCGGGAGCCGAGGTTGTAGAGGTTGTAGTCCTCCTGGCCGTGTTCCACGACGTACTGGATGGCCTCCACGCAGTCGGCGACGTGGAGGTAGGACTTCTCCTGTTTGCCGTTGCCGAGGATGGTCAGCATTTCGGGGTCGTCCTGCAGCTTCTGAATGAAGTCCGGGATGACGTTTCCCCGTTGGCGCGGGCCGACGATGTTGGCGAAGCGGAACACCCAGGACTGGATGCCGTAGGAGTTCGCGAACGTCGAGACGACACCCTCATCAGAGAGCTTCGAAGCACCGTAGATGCTGATGGGTTCGAGCGGTCCGTACCCCTCGGGCGTGGGTCGGGGCGCTTCCCCGTAAACCGTCGAGGAAGAGGTAAAGGCGAGGTGGTCACAGCCAACCTCACGCATGCGCTCGACGACGTTGTAGGTCATCTTGGTGTTCTCCTCGAACACGCGTCGTTCCGCTTCAGGGTCGTCGACACGCACGTCGGTGTGGGCCGCGAAGTGGAAGACGATATCCGTCGTCTCGGTAATCACGCTGTCGACGGCCACCGGGTCGAGCATATCCGCTTGAACGAACTGCGCCTTGTCGGGAACCGCCTCCCTGGCTCCTTTCGAAAGGTCGTCGACGGCCCGCACGTCGTTCTCCTCGACGAGGTCCGCGGTGAGTTGCGAGCCGACGAGGCCCGCGGCGCCGGTGACGACGATCTTCTGGTTTTCGAGGTGCATAGTTCGGAGTGTCCGGGTTCCGGCAAGTGTATTGTGGTCGAACAGCGCCGAACCGAAAGTGCCACCCACCTTCCCCGGGGAGAAAGGGTATGCACGACGCGCCGGAGCTGTGTGTCCTCCGGCTGGGCCACCGGCCCGGCCGAGACGACCGGATGACGACCCACGTCGGCCTGACCGCCCGGGCGCTCGGCGCCGACCGGGTGCTGTTCCCGGACAACGCTGGGCAGTCCGCTGAGACCGTCCGCGATATCACCGACCGTTTCGGTGGTCCTTTCGAGGTTGAACTCGACGACGAACAGCGCGCGACCATCCGGAACTGGGAGGGGCCTGTCGTCCATCTCACGATGTACGGCGAGCAGGTCCAAGACGTGGAAGACGCTGTCCGGGAGGTTCACACCGAGGAGCCCCTTCTGGTGGTCGTCGGCGGTGAGAAGGTTCCCTTCGAGGTGTACGACGAGGCCGACTGGAACGTCGGCGTCACGAACCAACCCCACTCAGAGGTGGCTGGGTTGGCGGTGTTCCTCGACCGTCTGCACGAGGGTCGCGAGCTTGCTCGGGAGTGGGAGGGCGGTGACCGCCGTGTCGTCCCGATGGAAACGGGGAAGAAGGTTGTTGACCCCGAGGAGTTGGACGACGAGTAGGCGGTGATGTTTCTGCCGTGGCGCGAAGCAGTCGCGCTTCCGTGCGCGACCTCAGTGCGAGGGACGAATGACTGAGCGCCAGTTCTCGTGAGCAGTGCGGGATCGAAGATCCCGCTAGCAGCCGGCGAAGCCGGCGACGCAGCGAACGAGAGCACGGCAGAGCGTGCTCTGCCGGTGCAAAGGAGTGAGTCGGCTGGGGAGGAAAGTGGGCGGTGCTGTGGGGTGGGACTGAAAGGGGCTGGCCGCTCGGCGACGGCGGGCGAAGTAAGGACCGCAGGGAGCAACGTGACTGAGGACCGCAGCGAGCCCCCCGAACCGAGCGGCCAGGGGCTTTCCCGGTGGTAATGGGCCCACTGACAACTCCACAGTCACGGTAGGCAATCTTGAATGAGCGGACAGAGGCTTTCCCGGTCTTACTGATCTCCGAGCCAATATCACTACGAACGTCAATTCTCGCACATCTGCCAAACCCACCAACCGATAACCCGCAACGTTGAAGCGCGTGCCACCAGAAGCTTCCCGTAATGGCTTTTGATGGACTTTTGGAGGATCCAGTCATCCAAAAATACCTCCACGATCTGGTCGGCCCGCGAGGGATGCCCGTCGCCGCGGCGCCGCCCGACGGTGAAGTGACGGACGAGGAGCTGTCCGAGACGCTCGATCTCGAGCTCAACGACGTCCGCCGTGCGCTTTTCATCCTCTACGAGAACGACCTGGCGGAGTATCGCCGGGTGCGCGACGAGGATTCGGGGTGGCTCACCTACCTTTGGACGTTCCACTACGAGAACATCCCCGACAACCTCGAAGAGGAAATGTTCCGCCTTGCCGACGCACTCGAACAGCGCCTCGAGTACGAGAGCGAGCACCAGTTCTACCTGTGTGAGGGCTGCTCGCTTCGCTTCGAGTTCGAGGAGGCGATGGAGTTCGGCTTCGAGTGTCCCGAGTGTGGCACCCAACTCGAGTCGATGGAGAACACCGGGATGGTCGAGGCTACTGAACAGCGTCTCGCGGAGATCCGGGAGGAGCTCAACATCGAGTCCGAGGTTGAGGCCTAATGGTCTCTCTCGCGACCAAATGCTACGTCGAAGGTGACGCCCGCGAGCGCGCCCTCGACTCGCTCGACTCGATGGTCGCAAACGACTTGGCCGACCTCGACGTCGAGTGGACAATCGGCGTCCCCGACACCGAGTTCGTCTCCGTCACCATCGAGGGCGAAGACGCGAACGTCGCGCGGAACCTGCTGCGCGAACGGTGGGACGAAGTCACCGACCACTTCGACCACGGCGAGGTGTACACCGGGACCCTCGAGTCCTGGGACGGCCAGAAGTGGGTGCTCGACGCCGGCAAAGATATCGAAATTTCGGGCGAGGACCTCGGCCTCGGGCCGGGTGACCCGCGACAGATTCGCGACCGGTTCGGCGTCGTCCAACACACGCCGCTGCAGTTCGTTTACGACGCGGACGGCGGGCACCGGCTCGCCGACGAGGCTCGTGACCAACTCTACGACTGGACCCGCGCAGAGGGCAACGGTGGCCGACTCAACGTCAACTCCGCCACGCGAGGCGAGGTCCGGGCGACGATGAACCGCGCCGGCCACGCTCGCGACGTTGTCACCGTCGAGCGACTCGGACTGCTGGAACAGAGCGTCATCTGCACGGAAGGGACGGACCCGCCGGGGCTACTGGCGAGCGTCGGCGAGTATCTGCCCGCCGAGCTCAAATGCGTCGTTCCCTGACGTCGAACAAATGAGCAGGCGCGCACTCGCAGCCCTCGCGCTGGTCGGTCTGCTGTTCACCAGCGGCTGCCTCGGCGGACTGGGTGGAATCGGCGGTGGCGGGCCGATGGACGAGGCCCGACTCGATGAGTCCCCCAGTGGCGAGTACACGTGGAACGGCAGCAGTGACGTTCACATCACCGTCACCGCCGACGCGAACTACCGTGCCGTCTACGACGTTGGTGCCGATGGGTTCGGAGACCGGCTGAACCTCTCGAACACGGACGCGCTTGGCACGAAGCGCCCGCTGACTATCAGTTCCCTGCGCTATCGCTACCCCAACGGCACCGTCATCAACGGCACCGAGTTTGAGGCCCATGGCGGCGACCTCTACACAGAGAGCAACGAGCTGCGGGTCGTCCCCCCAGCCGATGAGGGGAAGGTCGCATTCTCAGGCGAAAGCACCCCCAAACGATTTGCCCTCCCCGTCTTCCTCGAAGGGTCACACACAGTCGTCCTCGCTGAGAACCGCCGGACAGACGTGCCACTCTTCGGACAGGTCGTCCCCCAGCCCGACGACAAACGGATGGTCGGGAACCAGGTCGTGCTCTACTGGGCCGAACTGACCGCGCCGTCGATCTTGGTGCGGTACTATATCCAACGCGATATCCTGATCTTCGGCGGGTTAGCCGGTGGGCTCACGGTCGTCGCAGCCGTCGGCCTGCTGCGCTACCGGCGGGAGCTCAAACGGCTCAAAGCACAGCGCGAAGAACTCGGCCTCGATGTGGAGGGAGGAGACGGCGACGAGGGCCCGCCGCCGGGGCTTCGTTGAGCAGCCTCGAAGAAAGTTCCTGCAGCCTCGATTTTCTCACGACCCGTTCCACATGACCGGCCGCGTGACGCGGGGCTTTTGCCTGCCGGGTGGCTATCGCGGCTATGTCCAACCGGAACGACGTTCCCCCCGGCACCGTCGGCGTTGACCTCGTCGAGGAGGGCGTCGTCATCGAGTACACCGACGGCCGCACTACGCTCTATCGGGGCGCACCCACGGTTCAGGAGGGGACGCTCCGCACCGGGCCGGGAAAGCAGGTCCACGTGGTGGTAACCGACCCAACGGAGACGGAGGGCGTGATGCTCTACGTCAACGACCTCAAGACTCACGACGAAATTCTCGAGAGCACGGGGGTCGGCCGCGTCATCCTCGAGTCTGGGGACGAAGAGGAGCTGTTCCCCGGTGTCACTGTCCGGAGAATCGACGGCAATCGCACTGAAGTTGACGCTGATCCGGAGATCGCTCGCGGCAGAGTGTTCGTCTTCGTCGAGGACGACTGGGGCGAGCAGAGCTTCGAGATGGTCAACGCAGACGAGACGTAGCGGCTTCGACTTGGCGTCGCCGATGGTATCTCACTGCAAGTACGAGGTGTCGTCGCTCGCACAGTTCTCTTCGTGTTGGGACGCGTCGGTCTCATTGTCGAAGAGTAGTCCACAGCGTTCACACCGGAACCACGTCATCCCGTCGCGCTCCGTGGTGTCGACCATAGCTTTCCCTTGCGAGTGGTGGCGTAAATTGGTTCCGGCGAATCCGACGTGTCGTCATGCAGTCCAGCAGCCCCGGTTTCGGGTATTCATTCCGCACCGACTTGATGTGGGGCATCGTACCCCTGTGCGTGGAACTCGCGGAGGGCGGGTAACCAGCCACCTTTTACGGGCCGACCGCATACTACCCAGTATCCAATGGCCTTGACGAAGCGGGTCATCCCGTGCATCGACGTCGACATCGACGACGACGGCAATCCGGCCGTTTACACCGGCGTGAACTTCGAGGACCTCGCCTACACCGGGGACCCGGTCGAGATGGCCAAGCGCTACAACGAGGCCGGCGCCGACGAGTTCGTCTTCCTCGACATCACCGCGAGCGCAGAGGGCCGCGAGACGATGCTCGACACTGTGTCGGCGGTGGCCGACGAGGTGTTCATCCCCTTGACCGTCGGCGGTGGCATCCGCACCAAAGACGACATCAAGGAGACGCTTCGGGCCGGCGCCGACAAGGTGAGCATCAACTCCGGCGCCATCGCCAACCCCGACCTCATCAACGAAGGCGCAGCAGCCTTCGGCTCCCAGTGTATCGTCATCTCGCTGGACGCGCGCCGGCGCTACGACGAGCAGGGCGAGCATTACGAGCGGGTCGACGGCGAATCCTGCTGGTTCGAGTGCACGGTCAAGGGTGGCCGTGAGGGAACCGGGATGGACGCCGTCGCCTGGGCCGAGGAAGCCGAGGAACGCGGCGCGGGCGAACTGTTCGTCAACTCCATCGACAAGGACGGCACCAAGGATGGCTACGACATCCCGCTGACGGCAGCTGTCTGTGACGCCGTCTCGACACCAGTCATCGCCTCGTCGGGCTGTGGCTCGCCCGCAGACATGTACGAGGTGTTCACCGAAGCCGGTGCCGACGCCGGGCTCGCAGCCTCGATCTTCCACTTCGGCGAGTACGATATCACGTCGGTCAAGCAGTATCTGGCCGAGCGGGGCGTTCCCGTTCGCCTGTAGCGGGACGCCGTCTTCGCACCATCCAACGCGCGCAACCGCTAGG